>ERZ894220.161-NODE-161-length-79348-cov-9.04937_pt1 | contig 79348 bp, 69 predicted proteins | sample MGYA00380292_ERZ894220 | MGnify/ENA primary metagenome ERZ894220 (study PRJEB32331, sample SAMN06328446) | human gut metagenome | biome: human gut microbiome; feature: stool | host: Homo sapiens | collected 2014-12-05 ... | reverse complement strand
ATATCAGTTCATTATAAAAATCTTAGATTTTTGTCTTGACAACTGAGCCACTATATTGTTTATCGCCTATGCGATATATTTTTACTTCGCCTGGATACAAGTTTAATTCTGTTCTTACCTGAGCGGAGGAGTGGATCTGTCTTGCGTGATAGGGAGTCAATCCAAGTAAATCGTCTTCTGTAAATTTCAGGCAGTTATTTTGCAAAAGGATATTTATAATTTCTTTTTCGTTTGGTCCCTCACACATAATCAATAATTTCATTTCTTTAATTCCTTTTTTAAAGCCATGAGTTCTTCGTAATTAACAGCTGTTTGAAAAACATTATTGTAAAACTGTCTGCTTTTCAATAATTCCGGTCTTACGGCATAACCACGATACATATTGGTAAGGTAGACCTTTTCATTTGATTTTGCGATAAAAATATTATCCTGCCGATTAAATAAATCCAGTAGTTCGCAATAATGAGTTGTAAATATTAAGGTTGCCTGATGTCTGTTTACAGATTTATCTTTGTATAAACTAATCATGTTTTCAACCAAAGTCTTATGAAAATGGTTTTCTATTTCGTCTACGATCAGATCAAATCCATTTTGCAATGATGCGACAACTAAAATATATAATAACATACCTTTGGTTGTTCCGCTGGAAAGAAGATACAAAAGTTCTTTATCAGATACCACTTTTTCCTGACTACAAAATAAGATTCTGTAATTATGGTCATCTAACTTTTGTAAATCAGAAATATTTTCATCGAAAATGTTAATTACATTGCTTAAAATATCTGTTGAAATATGAAAATCCTTTAGTGAAGCGAAGAGCAGTCGATAGGTATCTATTCCTTTTCCAAAACTATCAAAGTAAATGGCTCTTGTTGCTTTCTTTTTCAGGATAAAAAATATTTTGGAAGTATCTTCGGGAAGTTCGCCTGCGATTTCTACATCTTCAAAGCTATTGTCAGCATAGATTTCTTTTACTTTACTTTTAAAGTATTTTTTTCTGCGAATTTTCTGATTTGTGAAAATAGCTTTACTTCCAATAGAGTCAGCATTTTTGAGAATGGTTTCATAACGATAAATATATTCATCGTAATAAAAATCCATTAACAATTCAACACCATCAAAACTGTATGATTTAGATTCTAAACGAAAGTCTTCCAAAATTGAAAAACATGCATCCAGAAGCTCTACTGCTGTTGTTTTTCCAGAAGCATTTTTTCCTACAAATGCAACTGTGTTGTACGTGTATAATCCTTCTGTAATCTTTTGTAATTCATATTCTTTATCTTCGGCTGTTTTTTTTGATTTTGCTACAAAATCAATTTCAAAATTTTCCGAACAGTTTTTGAAATGCTTCGCTTTTACATGTAATAATTTCATTGTTTTTCACCTCATTTCTATATAAGTATACCATTTTACGCAAATTTAAACAATGATTTTGTTTAAAAATAATTCTGTAATTATAACTATAGCTTGTGGTATAGGATGGACTATAGTCAATAGTGTGCCCTTTTATTTGAAAAAGAATTATGCTATAGGATTAAATTTATTACGATTTGATGGTATAATAATTTCAAAATCAGAGAGGTATTAAAAGGAATGGAAAAGGACAAAAAGATCATAAACAGATGTAGTGAATGCGGTCTTTATAAGACACCTCAAACAGACATTTGTCCAGAATGTGGAGGTATAATGGATCTGGCGATTAAAGGGGAAGATTTATCCTGGAGTTGCAGACAATGCAGTTATAGTCTTGCGACAACAGCTCAAAAACCATGCTATTGGGATAACAAAAAGTTTGCGAAAGAATGCTATCCACAAATGGAAAAATGTCCTTATGCGGAAAAATAATTTATGGTTAAGGAGAGACTAAAATTGACACTGGAAGAAGTATTTTATAACTTATCTGATGAATATGGAGAAAAATTTAATTGGCGTTTGATTCCATTAACCCAATCAGGAAGAGGTATTTTTATTGACGAATTAAAAAAAGAAATTGGTAAAAACCATTTTTTATACAATAAAAGAGTCTGGGCGGTTGCAAAATGTGAATCAGGCAATAAGGTTTTATATCTGACAGGAAATGAAAAAGGAGAAGACACCTATTATGTTTTTAATTTAACATATTTAGAGCACAATACCGGAAAATTTCCAGACTATGAAGAGCTAGGAGACCTTCATGCAGTGAAAGAATATATGGAAAAATGTAATAGATAAAATTTCAAGAGGACTTGTAAGACCAAAACCTTACAAGTCCTCTTCTTCATCTAACAGCTTATCCTTCATGAAACCGCGAAAGAAACTGTTTTGTTCTCTCTTCACTTGGATTTTCAAACACCTGACGTGGATCACCCTGTTCGACAATGCGTCCGTCGTCCATAAAGATCACATGATCGGCGACGTCACGGGCAAATGCCATCTCATGGGTTACGATGATCATCGTCGTATTCTGGTCAGCAAGCTCGCGGATAACTTTTAATACTTCTCCGGTCAGCTCCGGGTCCAGTGCAGAAGTCGGTTCGTCAAAGCAGAGGATATCCGGCTGCAGGGCAAGTGCCCTTGCAATAGCAACTCTCTGACACTGCCCACCGGAAAGCTGATGCGGATAATTGTCCATCCGGTTATCCAGTCCCATCTGTGTCAGAAGAACCTTTGCCTGTACCTCGATGGCGGTCAGGATTTCACGTTTTCTTTCTTTAAAGTCTGGCTGCTCTGCGGCGAGAAGCTTTTTAGCAAGCATTACATTTTCCAGAGCGGTATACTGCGGAAACAGATTAAAGTTCTGAAACACCAGACCAAAATGTAGTCGTTTTTTACGGATCACAGATTCCTGTGTGGTTGCCGGGACAGAGGCGTCAAAAAGTGTCTCGCCATTTACCCGGATGATTCCGTTATCCGGACGTTCCAGAAAGTTCAGGCAGCGGAGAAGCGTTGTCTTTCCACTTCCGGAAGATCCGATGATGGAAACAGCCTGTCCTTTTTCCAGGTTAAATCCAACGTCTTTTAAGACAGGAGTCTTATTAAAAGATTTACTGATATGTTCTACTTCTAAGATTGGCATAAATATGAATTCTCCTTATCTGAAATATTCCAGTTTCTTTTCAAGGCGTCCGAGAAGAACGGTCAGGATACCGTTGAAAATAAGATAATAAACAGCGGTAAAGAACAGCGGCCAGATGGCACCGGAGATGCCATGTGAGCCTTTCATAAATGCCTGTCCTGCCCAGATAATCTCCTGCAGCGCGATAATACGTGCAAGAGAAGTATCTTTTACCAGGGTGATGATCTCATTTGACATCGGTGGTACGATGCGTTTGATCATCTGAAGAAGTGTGATCTTGAAAAAGATCTGATGCTTTGTCATGCCAAGTACAAGACCGGCTTCTTTCTGACCTTCCGGAACACCCTGGATTCCACCGCGGTAGATTTCTGAAAAATAGCAGGCGTAATTGATGATAAAAGATACGGCTGCTGCAAGGAATCGTCCTGCTTCACCACCACCCCAGATCGGGTTATGTAAGACCAGCCCGGGGAAATAGTAGATGATCAGAAGCTGGATCATCAGCGGGGTACCGCGGATCACCCAGACGATCAGTCTCGCAAGCCAGCTAAGAGGCTTGAAATGAGACATGGAGCCAAAGGCAATGACCAGTCCGAGAGGAAGGGCGCCGATCAGCGTCACAATAAATAATTTTAAAGTTTGTAAAAAGCCGACATTCAGTGCGGACACTACGACCGGCATTTGTTTCATAATCAGATCCATAAAAAGTTCCTGCCTTAAATATTATTTCTGCTCAATGATGGCATCCTGAACCCCATAGGTTTCAGCGCATTTCTTCATAGAACCATCATTGTAGCTTGTCTTGAAGAATTCGTTCAGTTTGTCTGCAAGATCGGAACCTTTGCGGAATCCAACACCATATTTTTCGGTAGTAAGTTCAACGGTGTGAGTCAGATTTTCGTATCCGGTACCTTTTCCGACCATGGCACCGGCCATCAGAAGGTCGATGACTGCAGCATCAGAGGTTCCGGCTGCAACTTCCATCAGGGCATCAGACTGTGAAGAAACCGCAGTGTAGTCATATCCTTCTCCGCTTACAGCTTCTTCTCCGGCACTTCCGGATTCAACTGCAAAAGAAAGATCCTTCAGACTGTCTTTGTCCTGATATTTGTCAGCTTTATCAGAAGGAACAACCACTACCTGCGCATTGTTACAGTAAGCGGATGTGCATGCCATTGCGCTGGTTACTTCATCAGTAAGTGTCATACCGTTCCATACACAGTCGATTGTCTTTCCGTCAAGTTCCATGACTTTATTGTCCCAGTCAATCTCTACAAATTCGGCATCTACGCCAAGACTTTTTGCAAATGCTTTTGCCATGTCGGCGTCAAAACCAATCCATTCATCCTTATCATTTTTGTAATCCATTGGCTCAAAATCAGTGATTCCAACTACCAGGGTTCCTTTGTCCTGAACGTATTCTACATCGCTTTTGGATGCTTTTTTTGAATCATCTGAAGTTTTTGTATCGGAAGATGAACCTCCGCATGCTGCAAGGGATAATACCATTGCTGAAGTAAGTGCAAGTGCTGTTATTTTTTTCATAATAATCTCTCCTCATATACTTTCAAAAAATGTCACGTCACTATATTATCAATCTACCATACTAAAGTCAACCAAAACTTGCTATTTACTTTCTTTTTTGATAAAGATACAATAAGAAATACAGGAATTACTGTAGAAAGAGTAAAACAGAGGAATATAAATATATGGAAACAAATGAGATTATTGTTCACCATGCGACGGAGAATAACCTGAAAAATGTATCCATCCGGATACCAAAGCATCAGATCACAGTATTTACCGGAGTATCAGGTTCCGGGAAATCTTCGCTGGTTCTGGATACTCTTGCGGCGCAGTCACGCAGGGAATTAAATGATACTTTTCCAAGCTTTGTACAACAGTATCTTCCCAAATACGGAAGACCGCATGTGGAACGGATCGAGAATCTGCCGGCAGCAATTGTGATCAATCAGAAAAAGCCGGCTCCGAATCAGCGGTCAACAGTTGGGACCTATACGGATACCTACACACTTCTAAGACTTTTATTTTCAAGAGTAGGACAGCCTTTTGTCGGTTATTCGGACAGTTTTTCTTTCAATCATCCACAGGGGTGCTGTCCAAGATGCAACGGACTTGGGGAAGTGACAGATCTGGATGTACACAAGCTGGTAGATTTTGATAAATGTCTGAATGATGCCGGAGTGATCCATTATGTGGCATTTGAGCCGGGGCAGTGGAGATGGATTCGTTATGCAAACAGCGGATTGTTTGATCTGAATAAGAAGATTAAAGACTATTCCGAAGAAGAACTGGAACTGTTTTTATATTCACCGCAGATACGTCTTAAGAACCCACCGGAAGGCTGGCCGAAAACTGCGAAATATGAAGGGCTTGTGCATCGGATGTACCGCAGTGTCTTAAATTCAGAAGAAGGAAAGCTTCATATGGAGTTGCTGGATCCGATCACCAGCCATGGAATCTGTCCCAAGTGCCACGGTGCCAGACTGAACCAGAAAGTGCTTTCGTGCAGGATCGCGGGGAAAAATATTGCGGATGTGATCAAATTACCTTTGTCGGATCTGCAGGCGTGGGTGGACACGGTAAATGATCCGCTTGCCAAAGACATTCAGAAAACTCTGCATATGAAATTATCGGCACTTATAGATATCGGACTGGGATATCTGTCTCTGGACAGAGGGTTATCTACTTTATCAGGTGGAGAAATCCAGCGGTGCAAGATCGCGAAGTGTCTGAATTCTTCACTTTCGGATCTGCTTTATATTCTGGATGAACCAAGCGCCGGACTTCATAACCATGATATTGAACGGATGCGCCGTGCACTGGAAAAACTTCGGGATGGCGGGAATACGGTTGTTCTGGTGGAGCATCACCGGAAGATGATCGAGATGGCAGATCACATTGTGGAAATGGGTCCGGAACCGGGAATGGCCGGTGGAAGAGTTTTATTTGAAGGCAGTTATAAGGAACTCTTAAAGAGTGATACGCCGACCGGAGAAGAGATGCGGTTTACCACTTCTCTGAAAGCAAAGGCAAGGGAAGCGAAAGGAATATGGCGGATGGAGCATATCCATCTTCACAATCTGAAGGACATTACCATCGAATTTCCAATAGGAAATCTGGTTGTGATCGCTGGTGTTGCCGGATCCGGAAAAAGTTCTCTGATGGAGAGCTTTTACCGCAGTATGGGAGAGGATGTGGTGTTCGTAAGCCAGCGCGCTGCAGGTGCAAGTCTCAGATCCACTCCGGCGACCTATCTGGGAGTCGCAGATGAAATCCGGAAAATATTTGCAAAGCGGTGCGGTCAGAAGGCATCTTTGTTCTCTTTTAACGGTGCAGGAAAGTGTCCGGCATGTAAGGGAAAAGGAGTGATCGTATCGGATATGGCATTTATGGATGACATCGAGACGACCTGTGATGTGTGTAAAGGACTTCGGTATTCAAAAGAAGTTCTGCAATACGAAGTAGAAGGAAAGAACATTGCGGAAGTGATGGATCTGACTGTTGCACAGGCAAGGGAATTCTTCCGGGGGACAAAGATCAGTGAAGCGCTGGAGCCTCTGGAAAAAGTAGGACTTTCCTATCTGCACCTGAATCAGGCACTTTCTACTTTATCAGGCGGAGAGTTGCAGCGAATGAAGTTTGCTTCCTATCTCGGAAGTAAAGGTCGTATTTTCATTCTTGATGAGCCGACAAACGGACTGCATATCAAGAATGTTAGGAGTCTGTTAAAGCTTTTGAACCAGATGGTGGATGAGGGAAATTCCATTTTTGTTATCGAACATAACATAGAATTTATCAAATCCGCTGATTATGTGGTAGAATTAGGACCAGAAGGCGGAGATGCAGGAGGAAGACTGCTGTTTGCCGGTACACCGTCTGAGATGAAAATGTGTGAGAAATCTGTCACGGCAGAATATTTATAATTGTGAAAGATTTGCAGAAACAGAAATATTTACCAAATAGATAAAAGAGAAGGAGACGAAAGCTATGAAACTAATGATTGCATCAGATATCCACGGATCCGCATATTATTGTCTGGAAATGCTGGATGCGATGAAAAAAGAATGCCCGGACAGACTGTTACTTCTGGGTGACATCCTGTATCATGGACCAAGAAATGATCTTCCGCTGGAATACGAACCAAAAAAGGTAATCAAAATGTTAAATGAAGTCAAAGAGAAATTATTCTGTGTACGCGGAAACTGTGATACAGAGGTAGACCAGATGGTACTGGATTTTCCGATCATGGCAGACTATGCAGTGATCCCGTGCGGCAACAGGATTATTTACGCTACCCATGGACACCATCATAATGTCATGACCCCAATCCCAATGCAGCCAGGAGATATTCTCCTCCACGGTCATACCCACGTACCGGCCTGGGAACCATTCGGAAATGAGAACCTCTACCTCAACCCAGGCTCCGTTTCCATCCCAAAAGAAAACAGCGCCCACAGCTACATGATCCTGGAAGACGGTATCGCCAAATGGAAAAACCTTTATGGTGAAACCTATCACGAAATGATGCTATAGCTATTGTGCTAAAGAACAAGAAAGTATAGAATTTCATTAACAAATGAAAACATACACTCCCTGAAAAAGTGGAAAACTTTTATCTTTGCGAAGAAGAGCCAGAACCTGAAAAATATTGAACAAAATAAAACCCCACAAATTGTCGACATTCGCCAATATACATCCTCCGAATTTTGTAATAAAATGAAACTAAGAAAAGCAAAGGAGAACCTAACAACATGAGAGCTTACGAAAGATTTTTAAACTACGTTCCGGTATGGACAACCAGTGATGAGACAAGCGATACTGTCCCGTCAGCAGACAGAGAGCTGGTACTGGCAAGAATGCTTGTAGAAGAGATGAAAGGTCTTGGAATCGCAGATGCAAGAGTGGACGACAAGGGATATGTATATGGACACATTCCTGCAACTCCTGGATGCGAAGACAAGCCGTCGCTTGGTCTGGTTGCGCATATGGACACTGTGGCAGATGCATCAGGGGAAAATATAAAGCCACAGATCATTGAGAATTATGACGGGAAGGACGTTGTCCTGAAAGGTTCCGGAGATATTCTGAAAGTAGAGGAGTTTCCGTATCTTGCAGAATTAAAGGGCAGAACTCTGATCACAACTGACGGAACCACACTTCTTGGAGCAGATGACAAGGCGGGAATCGCTGAGATTCTTACCGTGGCAGAAGAGATCATCAAAGAAGGACTTCCGCATGGAAAGATCTGCATCGGATTTACACCGGATGAAGAGATTGCAAGAGGAGCAAAGCATTTTGATGTAGAAGGTTTTGGTGCTGACTATGCTTACACTTTGGACGGTGATGAGGAAGGCGAGATTCAGTTCGAGAACTTCAATGCATCGACTGCATTTATCACTATTCACGGTGTCAGCGTACATACGGGATCGGCAAAAGACGTGATGGTTAATTCACAGACCATTGCAACCGAAATCCACCAGATGCTTCCGGTAAATGAAAGACCGGAGACAACCGAAGGATATGAAGGATTCTATCATCTGGTCAGTGTGCAGGGAAATGTGACAACGACTAAGATGAAATATTTTATCCGTGATTTTGATCGCAGATCTTTTGACGCAAGAGCACAGAAACTTCGTGATATCACAGAAGAGATGAATAAAAAGTACGGCGAAGGAAAAGTAGAAGTTGAGATTGTAGAATCTTATTACAACATGCGCGAAAAGATTGAACCGTGCATGCAGCTGATCGATTACGCAAAAGCAGCGATCGAGCATGCTGGTATTACACCGATCGTGTCACCGGTACGTGGGGGAACAGACGGTGCAAGACTCAGCTTCAAAGGACTTCCGTGTCCAAATCTTGGAACAGGCGGACATGCATTCCATGGCGTATTTGAGCATATCACGGTAGAAGGAATGGATAAAGCAGTCCTTATTGTAAAAGATATCATTAGACAGTTTGCAGAATAAAGGGGAATTCAATAGAATTAAAGGAAAGGTATTGAGCATACAGCGGTTCTTCAGCAGCTTACCTGGCTGAATTCCGTATGTATGCCGCTTCGTTATGCCTGGGTATTTGTGGCTTACATTGCGCTTCGTAAGGCATATGACCGGATCCCGGCAGAATACCGTTTTGTGAAAAATCAGAAGATCGCATACTTTTTCGGCGGATGGTGTTTATTTGTGACACTGATCTGTTGTATAATGGGAATGTATAACAAAGATCCATTTACCTTTGCAATGAATGTAATCACACCGGTAGTGCTGACTGCACTTGGAATTATCATGCCGAAGTTTGCCGAGCGTGAACGTGCAAAAGAATCTGGAAAATAAAGGGCTGAAATGCCAGGAGGAACATCATGGAGAACCAGACAATTAAAGAACTCACATCATTTATAAAGAACTCGCCGACTGCTTTTCATGCAGTAAAATCAATCCGGGATATTCTTACAAAAGAAGGATTTCAGGAGCTGAAAGAGTCGGAAAAATGGAAAATAGAAAAAGGCGGAAAATATTATGTGACCCGCAACCATTCCAGCATTCTTGCATTTAAAGTCGGAAACCAACTGGATGAGTACAGCTTTCATGTAACTGCGTCCCACAGTGACTCACCGACCTTTAAGATCAAAGAGAATGCAGAGATTGAGGTGAAGAAAAAATACACCGTTCTGAATACAGAAGGCTATGGCGGAATGATCTGCTCTACCTGGTTTGACCGTCCGTTATCGGTAGCAGGGCGCGTGATTGTAAAGACGGACAGTGGAATGGAGACCAGACTGGTCAAGGTAGAAAGAGATCTTCTGATGATTCCAAGTCTTGCAATCCATATGGACCGCGCAGTCAATGAAGGCCGTGCGATCAACAAACAGGTAGACATGCTTCCGGTTTTTGCCGGATCGGCAAAAGAACCAGGTGAGATGAAAAAACTGATCGCAGAAGAACTTGGCGTAGAAGAAGAGAAGATTTATGGTATGGATCTGTTCCTGTATAATCGGATGAAGCCATCTGTATGGGGAAGAGAGAAGGAATTTTTATCCTGCCCACAGCTGGATGATCTGCAGTGTGCGTTTGCGTCACTGAATGGTTTCCTTGCAGGAGAAAATGCAAAGAATATCAATGTATTTGCCTGCTTTGACAATGAAGAGGTTGGATCAGGAACCAAGCAGGGAGCAGCATCGACATTGTTGTCGGATGTGCTTTGGCGGATCAATAAGGCACTGGGAAAGGATGAGGAAGATTTCTATCGTGCAGTTGCCGGAAGTTTTATGCTGAGCTGTGATAATGCACATGCAGTACATCCGAATTATCAGCAGAAGACGGATGTAAATAACTGTAACTATATGAACGAAGGAATCGTGATCAAATCTCATGCCGGTCAGAAATATACCAGTGATGCAGTAAGTATTGCGATTTTCAAGGCAATCTGCGAAAAGGCAGGTGTACCGGTGCAGTTTTTTGCCAACCGCTCGGATGCGGCAGGCGGAAGTACACTGGGAAATATTGCGATGGCGCAGGTATCCATGAATACCGTGGATATCGGACTTCCGCAGCTCGCAATGCATTCGGCTTATGAGACCTCCGGTGTAAAGGATACCGGTTATCTGATCGAGGCATCCAAAGAATTTTACAGCTGTCATATCAAGACAGCAGGTGATGGTGTGTTTGAAATTGTATAAAGAAGTATTTGCAGGGAGTTCAGGAAGAACTCTCTGCAAGTTTTTCCGAATCTGGAAGAAGGCATATTTCGCAAGGAACGATAGAAAAGTAAAATTCAGAGTGCATTCTAATTTTTTTATAGACAGGAAAGAAACTGTCCTGTTATAATAATTATGGTGTCAGATTATCGAAATGGCAGAGAATGAGTAACAAGGTTGGGTAAAAGGAATGGCAGAATTAACATATCGAACACTAAGGGAAAATATTGCAGATATTATCCGGAAGAGGATCATTTATCAGGAGCTGGAGCCGGGACAGAAGATTGTGGAACAGGATCTGGCAAAGGAATTTAAGACAAGCAGGGCTCCGATTCGTGAGGCACTTAGACAGCTGGAGAATGAAGGGCTTATAGAATATGTAAGAAATGCAGGATGCTCTGTAAAAGAAATTACACTGGAAGAATCATTTGAAATTTACCTTATGCGGGCGAATTACGAAACCATGGCAGTGAAGCTGATGGGCGGAAACGTTCCGGAGGATACCATTTGCCGGATGGAAGAAGTGCTGGAAAAAATGAAAAAACTGGATGAAGAGCAGTTTGACCATGTTTTTGTCTATGATAACCAGATGCATGGACTGCTTGTAGAGATGACTGGTATGACAAGGCTCTATAAAGCATGGAAAGAGCTGAATTATGGAAATATTGTTACGGGTTTCAGCCTGAGCACGGATAAAAAGCGTGTGTTAGAAAGACAGTATCCGATTCATAAAGAACTGGTGGATGCCTGCAGGGAAAAGAACAAGGAGAAGATCTGTCACGTTCTTTCCGAACATTACATGAGAACGATCCGAAGGCTTTTGAAAGAGCAGGGATTGTCGGAAGAGGATTCAGGATTTTCATTTGATTTTCTTGTCTAGGATACAGAGAGAGGTTACAGGATTTACATAGTAGTAAATGGATAAATATTAATAATGAAGAGATGTGGATAGTAATATTCCACATCTTTTTTTGCTGTGTTTTGTTGAATTATAACAAAAAAAGAGTGTAAGAAATGAGCTGTATTGAAAAAGTGGTGATGTTATGCTATATTACTTATAAGAAATGGCGATTGTCGACAGTCGCCAAAACAGAAAGGAAATAAAAAGTAATGGGAAAAGCACAGACTAATGAAAAACATCCAAAAGGCTTTTATGCTTGTTGTATCACATTTATGTTTGAACGCCTGGCATTTTACGGAGCAAAGCCAATCTTGCTTCTATTCCTGATCACTGCAACTTTACAGGGTGGTCTTGGTATTGAGCGAACAGATGCGGCAGTAATGGCAGCGAATCTGACAGCGTATACCTACATGGCACCGCTGATCGGAGGAATTATCTCTGACAGATGGCTGGGAGCGAGATATGCGATCTCTCTGGGATATATTATCATGGCAATCGGATATCTGGTAGGCTGGAAGGCAACAGGTCCGGGAATGGTCAATCTGATGATCATTCTTGTATCGATTGGAACCGGTCTTTTTAAAGGAAACTTAAACGCTCTGATCGGAAGACAATATCAGAACAAAGAGCTTCTGGATGCTGCATTTTCCATTCAGTATTCTTATGTAAATGTTGGGGCTTTCGTAGGTTCACTGCTTACCGGATTTTTGTATCTCCACTTGTTCAAAAAAGGCGATGTACTTGGATTCCGTCAGTGCTTCTTTGTGGCATCGATCTGGTGCATCGTTGGTCTGGTATGGTTTGTGCTGAACTGGAAAAACCTTCAGGGACAGGGTGTGAAACCATTCAAGTATCTTACGGATGAGAATGGAAATGTGATCGGGTCTACCGAAAAGAAAGAAGATGGAAAGAACGACAAGCAGCCACTTACAAAATTGGAAAGAAACCGTATGATAGCGATCATCCTTGTATCGGCACTCTCCGTTATCTTCTGGCTGTTCTACTATCAGCAGGATCTTGCGCTTGTCATTTATATGACCGATTATGTGAAGATGAGTATTGGCTCTTTTGACATTCCGCCGTCATGGGTTACTACTACATGGAACGGACTTTTGTGTGTCGTTCTTGGTGGTGTGATGGCAGCTATCTGGAAGAAACTTGCAGAGCGTCCGCAGGGCGATATGAATATGTTTAAGAAAGTAGCACTTGGCTTCCTTTTTGTAGGACTTTCGTTTGGAGTAATGGTTGTATGTGAACTGGTTCGCGGAGTTGGCGCAGATGCTTCTGTAAAAGCAAGCGTTTTCTGGCCATTCCTGTTTGTAACGGTTATTACAATCGGAGAGATGTGTTTCTCACCGCTGCGTAATGCATTTGTAAGTAAGTATGCGCCGAAGAAATATCTCTCACTTCTGATGGGAGTTATCGCAATTTCTACATTTGGGGCAAACAAGTTAAGCCCGTTTGTACAGGCATTTATTGAAAAATTTGATGTGTTCCCTGTATTTGTTGGAATCACAGTCATTATGTTAGTATTTACAGCACTTATCTTCCTGGCTAACAAGAAACTGAACAGCCTTGTTGAAGGGAAAGAAGAAGCTTAAATGGTTCTGTCAAAAAGAGAAAAAAGAAGTCCGGTGATCAAAGGAAAGATCACCGGATTTTCTTTTAACCGAGCATTTCGATAAATGCCCCGAGTCTTGTATTGATCTGTGCCTGGTCACCGGAAGAATAGTCTGTATTGATCGCAATATACGGAAGTCCTTTTTCTTTGGTGACAAAGGTGCGGATCGCATCGGATTCAATGGCAAAGGTATGACATGCCTGCAGAAGAACCTCAACGACACCATCTACCTGATATTCGTCAATCTGGGTATCAAGTGCCTCGAGACGTCCCGGGTTCGGACTCATGACCGAACAGTTTACACGAAGATATTTTTCGGCGATTGCAGTGATTGGATCCTTTGTCTCATCAATCGGATCTTTTTTCTCACGTGGACCGCAACAGTTCTCAAAGCCGACAACATCTGCTCCGAGTTCTTCAATCTGGCGTACAATTTTGTCGATCACGCCGGTAGTCGGACATCCGGTAATGAGAACCCTCGGACGGGATGGTTTGCCTTTATATTCCTTTTCATAAAGCTCTTTAAGCTCGGCGGTACGGTGTTCCAGGTATTTGATTTTTTCTTCCAGATCAACCGTGAATTCGTTCGAGGAAATAACCGTGTTGATCTCATAACCGGTAATCGGAGTCGGCTTTAAGCGTCCGATCTCAAAGAAGTCAAGGACGGCCTTGCGTTCCCGGTTGCGAAGATGGATCGCTTTGCGGATCTGTTCATCTGTGATCTTTATGTGATAGAAATCCTCCAGATCTTCTTTGACGCTGATTACCTCCTGTTTCCAGAATTCCAGCGCACCGCGGCCTGTTTTTCCTGGCGGAAGCTGCATAATATGGCAGTGCTTAAGCTCAGACATCAGTTCATACATTTTCTTTTTGCCATCACAGGTTGTCTCTGCGAGTACCATGTCCGAAAAATAGAAGAATGGACAGCGGTCAGCGAGAGCAGCACCATAGCTTGCCTTGATCAGAGGACAAAGGTTCTGTGGCAGTCTGGTCTCTGCGATCGGGATATTGTCATCTCCGATTCCGCAAAGTACAACTGCAGCTGCGTCTGCAGCTTCAATCAGTTCCCATGGGGTGTAGGTACAGAAAACTCCGACAATTCTGCGCCCGGACTCTTTCAGTTCTTTCATTTTCAGAAAAGCATTCTTTCTTGCTTCCGGATAGGTTTCAAAATCTTCCGGTAATTTTAAATTGGTCATTTTCAAATCTCCTTTTTTATAACTGATAGTTTTATCATAAGTGTTTTTAAACGAGATGTATAATTGATAATTTTTATAAAGAAGGAAATTTAAAGATGTTTTCAATGGAAATTCTTAAGAATTCATGATGCCAGGAGGATAGCATTGTGATTGGATTCAAAATAAGGTATATTGAAAACAGGAACATAAAGTAGAGCGAAAAGAAAAGGAGAACATTTATGGGGGCATTGATTCATATAGAAAATATGAAGAAAATCTACAATCCGGGTGAGAATGAAGTCCGTGCGCTTGACGGGATCGATCTGGATATCGAAAGAGGAGACCTGGTTGCGATTGTGGGACATTCAGGTTCGGGGAAATCAACGCTGATGAATATGCTCGGCTGTCTGGATACACCGACTTCCGGCAAGTATGTTCTGGACGGGCAGGATGTGGCGAGTATGACAGATAATCAGCTTGCAGATGTGCGGAATAAAGAGATCGGTTTCATTTTCCAGGGATTCAACCTGATCAGTAATCTGGATGCAGTTGGAAACGTAGAGCTTCCGCTGGTATACCGCGGGGTGTCAAAAAATGAGAGAAAGCAGCTTGCGATGGAAGCCCTGAAAAGTGTCGGACTGGAAGACCGGATGAAGCATAAGCCGAATGAAATGTCCGGAGGACAGCAGCAGAGAGTTGCGGTGGCAAGAGCGGTTGCCGCAAAACCGCCGATCATTCTTGCCGATGAGCCGACCGGCAATCTGGATACGAAGTCAACACAGGAGATCTTGGAAATCCTGAAAGAACTGCACAGGTCAGGCAGAACGGTTATTATCATCACACATGATGAAGAGATCGCCAGTCAGGCACACCGGGTGATCCGGATACTTGATGGCAGGATTGAAGAAGATTATTGTAACAGTTAATGCACAAAGTTAAAGTTTATTTTAGATTTCAACTAATCTTTTAAAATGCAACATTTTCGTTTACCTTTCCAGCTAAATGCGGTAAAATAAAAGAAAAAGGGATCTGGCATCAAAAGCCAGATGAGACAGGAGGGTTTTTGTATGAAGATGATTATGGCAATCCTGCATAAGGATGATGAACTGGAAACGATAGAGGAACTGAATATTGCCGGATACATGGTAACAAAGCTGGCTACAACCGGTGGATTTCTGAAGAAAAAGAATACCACGATCATGGTCGTAGTGGATGATGAGAAGGTAGAAGAAGCACTTAAGATCATCAAGAAGAATTCTGGCGAAAGAAAGACGATCACTTATGCAAACCCGGCATTGATCTCAGGACAGAGCAGCATGAGCGCAGCACCATCCGTTCCGATCAATGTGCAGGTAGGCGGAAGTACGATTTTTGTACTGAACGTGGAGCAGATGGAGAAATACTAAAGTTTATGGAAATTGTAATCTTGAGTTTTACAGATGCAGGCTGTCAGATGGCCTGCAAAGTCAGAGAGAATTTCATACAAAGCGGATACCGTGTCGAAGTGTATACTTTGACACGGTTTTGCAGATTATACGGATTTCATGCTTTTCCGGAAGATAAGAAAAGCTGGATAGGCAGCCTCTGGGGAGAGAAGGCTTTGCTTTTTATCGGGGCAGCAGGAATCGCAGTGCGGATGATCGCCTCTCACGTGAAGGACAAATTTACCGATTCGCCGGTTCTGGTGCTGGATGAAAAAGGAAGCTATGTGATTCCGCTTCTGTCGGGACATGTGGGCGGAGCTGTAGAGCTTGCAAAGGAAATCTCGGAGCAAATAAATGCGCAGGCAGTACTTACTACAGCAACGGATGTGGAACAAAAGTTTGCGGTAGATGTATTTGCAAAAAGCAATGATCTGGTACTGACAGACCGGAAAAAGGCAAAGGAGATCTCAGCTGTGGTTCTGGATGGGAAAAAGATTGGATTTTATAGTGTATTTCCAGTAGAAGGAAAGCTTCCGGAGGAATTAAAGCTATGTGAAACAGAAGAGTTTCTTAGAAACTATCCATATGGAATCCGGATTGCAGGAAGAAGTGGCGAAAGACGGGAAGAAGAGACGATTCTGGACCTTCCGCCGAAGAACCTGGTGCTGGGAATCGGATGTCGCAAAGGGATTTCCGAAGAAGAGATCCAAAGTGCGGTCAATGAGGCAAAAAAGATCCTTGGATTTACAGAAAAGGAAGTTATTGAGATCGACAGTATTGATCTGAAAAAAGAAGAAGAGGGATTACTTTCTTATGCGGCAAAGTGGAAGCTTCCATTTTACACGTTTTCAGCAGAAGAGTTGGGAAAGGTTAAATGTGTCAGCTCTCATTCGGAGTTTGTCCGGAAGGTCACAGGTGTGGACAATGTCTGTGAGCGGGCGGCGATCCTTGCGGCCGGAGAGGATGGCAGGCTTCTGATGCCGAAGCAGTGCATGAACCGGGTGACAATAGCAGTGGCAGAAAAGAAGGTAAGGATCAGAATATGAAGCGGATTTTAATATTTTCAGGGACAACAGAGGGAAGGCGGATTACGGAATTTCTGGATGGAAGAAATGTAAAAGTTTATGTCAGTGCCGCAACCGAATATGGAAAAGAATGTACCGGAGAGCATGAGAATGCGGAAGTCTTTTTTGGACGTATGGATCAGAAGCAGATGGCAGAGATGATAAAGGAAAAGCAGATCGATCTGGTGATCGATGCAACCCATCCTTTTGCACAGCTTGTGACTGGAGAGATAAGAAGGGCCTGCGAAATCTCAGGTGTGAAGTATCTGCGTTGCCTGCGGGAGGAGATGGAAGCAGTGCCGGATGAAGCGGATAGGGTGATCTGGGCGCAGTCGGTTGAAGATGCGGTGGAATATCTGCAAAATACAGAAGGAAAGATCCTGATTACCACCGGAAGCAAGGAACTGATAAAATATACAAAGCTTACGGATTATAAAGAGCGTTGCTTTGCGAGAGTCCTCTCTACGGAGCAGGCGGTTATGGAGTCGGTCGCGCTTGGCTTTGAAGGAAAGCATCTCATTGCAATGCAGGGACCATTTTCAAAGGAGATGAACGTGGCTACGATCCATCAGACAGGTGCGAAATATTTTGTGACCAAAGAATCGGGAAAAGCCGGAGGCTTTGGAGAAAAGGTACAGGCAGCAAAGGAAACCGGGGCAGTTCTTGTTGCGGTAGGAAGACCAAAAGAAACAGGCAGAACATTTTCAGAAGTTTGTAAATGGCTGGAAAAGAATCTGTAATAAAAGTTCAGAAAATAGTTATGGGGAGATAAAGTCAGAGATCAGAAAGGCAGATGGGGAAGATGAATCTGACAGATTTGCATTATGTAGTTGAAATCGAAAAGAGTGGGTCAATCTCAAAGGCGGCGAAGGAACTTTATGTGGCGCAGCCAAATCTTAGTAAGGCGATCAAGCATCTGGAGCGGGAATTTGGAATTTCTATCTTTGAGCGGTCCTCAAAAGGGGTTAAGGCGACAAGAGAAGGACAGAAATTTCTGGAGTATGCCAAAAGGATCATTTACGAGATAGAGGAAATGAAAAGGGACTGCAGTGATCTGGGGAAAGAAAATCTCTCATTTAAGATTACTGTTCCGAGGGCAAGTTACATTTCCAGTACATTTGCAGAGTTTATTGGAATGCAGAGCAAGGAAACGGCGATCAAAGCAGAATTTCAGGAAAATAGTTCTATGCATGCCATTGAAAATGTGTTGCAGAACGGGTATTCTATGGGGATCATCCGGTATCTGTGCGAGAATGAATCTTATTTTCAGTCGCTTCTTGATCTGAAAGGACTGAATGCAGAACTTTTAGCAGAGCTTCCGTATGTGATCCTAACTTCTGCGGATGGTGATCTTGCAAAGAGGGAGTTAAAGACAAGAGAAGAACTGGAAGATGGTGTGGAAATCCTGCATGGGGACTGGAAACTTCCGACCGGAGAATACACTGAGCTGAGTGAGAATGGAGAGTCGCTTCATCCACACAATAAAATTTATATTTTTGAAAGGGGAAGTCAGTTTGATATTTTACGGGAAGTAAAAAACAGTTATATGTGGGTATCGCCAGTACCGGAAAAAATAAGGAAAAAGTACAATCTGGTGCAGAAGCATGCCGGATTTTCCGGACAGATGATCCGGGATGTGCTGATCTACAAAAAGGGTTATCAGAAAAAATTGTATGAAAGAGAATTTATTGAGCATTTAAAAGAAACAATTCGTGAAATGATGTAAATGAGAGCAGAATGATATATCGAACCAAGATATATCTATTCTGCTTTTTTTGTGCATTTGAGGAGCTGGGTACACATTTATCCGTCTATTCATAAATACTAATACTTTTTACTCTTATATTATCATATATTGGAAAATATATAGCTATCATATATGAAACGTATAAACGAAAACTATAGATGTATGTTATAATGTCATAAAAATAATAGAATAATAAGAAGAAAATGTACAATATGACGAAGGAGGAAATGGAATGTTAGATGCATCTTATTATCAGAAAACGGATGAGATCATTGCCATGCATACAAGGGAGGAACGCTCACTGATACCGATCATTCAGGATATTCAGGAGGAATACCGTTATCTTCCACCGGAACTGCTTACCTATGTTGCAAAACAGATCGGGATTACAGAGGCAAAAGCGTACAGTGTGGCAAGTTTTTATGAGAATTTTTCATTTGAACCGAAAGGAAAGTATGTGATCAAGGTCTGTGACGGAACAGCCTGTCATGTGCGTAAATCCATTCCGATTCTGGAAGCGCTGTATAAAGAGCTGGGGTTAAATGAGCACAAGCATACATCAGACGATATGCTTTTTACGGTAGAGACTGTATCCTGCCTTGGTGCCTGTGGACTTGCACCTGCGATCACGGTTAATGATGAAGTACATCCGAAGATGTCACCGGAGAAGGTAATCAAACTTCTTGAAGAACTGAGAGGTGAAGAAAATGAAAATTGAAAACAGAACGGAACTGAAGGAATATCGTATTGAATGTCAGAAGAAACAATCGGCTGACTGCAGAGTACTGGTTTGCGGGGGAACCGGATGTCTGGCAAGTGGATCAGGCAAGATTTATGAAAAGTTAAAAGAACTGACAAAAGATCATACAGGGGTAGAAGTAAAGATCGGGGAAGAAATCGCACATACAAAGGTTATGAAGAGTGGATGTCATGGCTTCTGTGAGATGGGACCTCTGGTAAGAATTGAGCCATATAATTATTTATATATTAAAGTAAAACTGGAAGACTGCGAAGAGATTTATAACGAAACAATCCTGGGTGGCAGACCGGTAGAAAGACTTCTCTACAAGATGGATGGAGTGACTTATCCGTCACAGGAAGAGATTCCGTTCTACGCAAAGCAGACCAGACTGGTACTGAAGAACTGCGGACATATCGATGCAGAGCATATTGAGGGTGCAATGGCGGTCGGTGCTTATGCCGGAATCGAAAAGGCACTCTTTGAGATGACACCGGAAGCAGTGATCCAGACAATCTATGATTCGAATCTGCGTGGACGTGGAGGTGCCGGATTCCGTACCGGTAGAAAATGGCAGCAGGTTGCTTCTCAGAAAGAAAAGCTCCGCTATGTGGTCTGCAATGGTGATGAAGGTGACCCGGGTGCATTTATGGATCGAAGCATTATGGAAGGCGATCCACACCGTATGATTGAAGGTATGATGATCGCGGCATATGCAGTACAGGCACAGGAAGGATATATCTATGTACGTGCAGAATACCCGCTTGCGATTGAAAGACTGAAGACAGCGATCAGCCAGGCAGAGGCAATCGGACTTTTAGGAGACAACATTCTAGGAACCAATTTCAGTTTTCATTTACATATCAACCGTGGTGCAGGTGCATTTGTCTGTGGAGAAGGCAGTGCACTGACTGCGTCTATTGAAGGAAAACGTGGAATGCCGAGAGTAAAACCGCCACGTACAGTAGAGCAGGGACTCTGGGCAAAACCAACTGTTCTTAATAACGTAGAAACTTATGCCAATGTTCCGATGATCGTTATAAATGGTGCAGACTGGTTCAAAGGAATCGGTACACCGGAGAGTCCCGGAACGAAAGCATTTGCACTGACCGGTAATGTAAGAAATACGGGACTGATCGAAGTACCAATGGGAATTACATTGCGCGAAGTTATTTATGACATCGGCGGTGGAATCCAGAATGACAAGAAATTCAAAGCAGTACAGATCGGAGGTCCGTCCGGTGGATGTCTGACCGAAGATCAGCTGGACAGTAAGATGGACTTTGATTCACTGGCGAAGATCGGGGCAATGATCGGTTCGGGCGGTCTGGTTATCATGGACGAGGATACCTGTATGGTAGAGGTTGCCAGGTTCTTCATGAGTTTTACACAGAGAGAAAGCTGTGGAAAATGTGTTCCTTGCCGTGAAGGTACAAAGAGAATGCTTGAAATCCTGGAGCGTATTGTGGCAGGAAATGGAAAACCATCCGATATGGACGAGCTTCGTGAACTGGCAGATATGATTGAAAGTACGGCACTTTGCGGACTTGGAAAGAGCGCACCGAAGCCGGTTATCAGTACCATGAATGCATTTGAAGAGGAATATCTGGAACATATCAACGAGAAACGCTGCCGGACAGGAGTCTGTTCAAATCTGCGTAAATTCCAGATCGATCCGGAGATATGTAAGGGCTGCTCAAAGTGTGCAAGAAACTGTCCGGCAGGCGCAATTGAAGGCGTGCTGAAATCTCCTTATCATATCAATCAGGAGAAATGTATCAAGTGCGGAGCCTGCATGGAACAGTGTCCGTTTAAAGCAATTCATATCGAGAAATAGGAGGAATGAGTCATGGGATATATGACAATAGATGGAAGGAAGGTAGAATTTACAGATGAGCCGAATGTACTTTCTGTCATCCGTAATGCAGATATAGATATACCGACGCTCTGCTACCATTCAGAACTGTCTGTGTATGGAGCCTGTCGTTTGTGTACCGTAGAAGATGAGAGAGGAAAGACGTTTGCATCCTGTTCAGAACCGCCAAGAGATGGGATGGTCATTTACACAAATACTCCGCGTCTTATGAAATATCGTAAGATGATCCTGGAGCTTTTACTTGCTGCACATTGCAGAGACTGTACAACCTGTATCAAGAGTGGAGAATGTCAGCTTCAGTCGCTGGCACACCGTATGGGTGTTACAACCGTCCGATTTGAAAATACAAAAGAACAGTATCCACTGGATTTCAGTTCACCGTCAATTGTGCGTGACCCGAATAAATGTATTCTCTGTGGTGACTGTGTCCGTATGTGCGACAACGTACAATCTGTTAATGCGATTGATTTTGCATACCGGGGAACGAAGGCTCTGGTAACGCCGGCATTTAACAAAAAGATTGCAGAGACAGACTGCGTAAACTGTGGACAGTGCAGGGTTGTCTGTCCGACGGGTGCGATCAGTATCAATACCAATATCGAAGTGATCTGGGATCTTCTTGCAGATAAGAATACAAAGGTGATCGCACAGATCGCACCGGCAGTCCGGGTTGCAGTCGGCGATCAGTTCGGTCTTCCGAGAGGGGAAAATGTGATGGGAAAACTCGTCAATGTGTTGCACCGCCTAGGATTTGATGAAGTTTATGATACTTCTTATGGTGCAGACCTTACGGTGATCGAGGAATCTGAAGAGCTTCTTGAACGACTTGCATCCGGAGAAAACCTTCCATTATTTACATCCTGCTGTCCGGCATGGGTAAAATTCTGTGAGAACCGTTATCCGGATCTGGCAAAAAATCTGTCAACCTGTCGTTCACCGCAGCAGATGTTTGGTTCTGTGATACGTGAATACTATAAGGATCCGGAAAAGAATGGTGGAAAGAGAATTGTCTCTGTATCGATCATGCCGTGTACTGCAAAAAAAGAAGAGATTTTAAGACCGGAATCTTCTACGAATGGAAAACAGGATATTGATTATGTACTGACTACAACAGAACTGATCACAATGATCCGGAAATCCGGTATCCGCTTTGAAAATCTGGAGATCGAAGCATCCGATATGCCGTTTGGTATCGGATCTGGTGCAGGTGTGATCTTCGGAGTAACCGGTGGTGTGACAGAAGCCGTACTGAGGCGCCTTCGTGAAGGACATAACCGTGTGGAAATGGATAAGATCAAATTCAGTGGAGTTCGTGGAGAAGAAGGGCTGAAAGAAGTAGAGTTTGATTACAACGGACGTACTATCCATGCAGCTGTTGTAAGTGGACTTGGAAATGCAGATGCGCTGATGAAGAAGATCCAGAAAGGCGAAGTACATTATGACTTTGTTGAGGTTATGGCATGCAGGCGCGGATGTATCATGGGTGGTGGACAGCCAGTCCCGGCAGGTCCGAGAAGCAGGGTAGCCAGAAGCAAAGGTCTGTATGATACCGATATCAATACGCAGATCAAGAAGTCGAACGAGAATCCGCTGATTCTGTCATTATATGATGGACTTTTGAAAGGTAAAACCCACGAATTACTTCATCGTAATTTTGAGGCAGCGAAAAAATAAAATTGTATGAAAAAGAGCATAAGACAATGCAGTCGTCGATCTGGCGGCTGCATTGTTTCATTTTAGAGAATTTCCATACATTCACTGGTACTTTTTTGCTTATTTCGATACCCTTCGCTTTCTATATATAAATATGTAAAAGAGCGGTATGAAATTATTATAAACATATAGTCATTAAGGTGCCGATTTTGAAACAAAAACTTCCGGGATTTTTAATGGGGTTCGGAAAAAACAGGGGAAAAAACCAGGAAAGATGACTCTTGTCAAGAAGAAACATATCTGTTATAGTGAGTAAGAAAAAATAAAGGTACTTTTTCAGTGCCCGACAGAAAAATTTCTGGTCGGCTTAAAAGGGAATCAGGTGAAAGTCCTGAGCGATCCGGTCACTGTAAATGAGGAGCAAAGCGGCGGCATGCCATTGCATAAAAATGTGAGAAGGTGCAGCTTTGTTAAGATCCATAAGCCAGGAGACCTGCTGAAAGAGAGTAAATTGCTTCCGATGAAAGCGCGTTTACATACACAAAGAAATGATATCTTGCTTCATACAGAGTATGAAAGCAGGATTTTTGTGCTGCCATATATACGGAGAATAGTTCCGGTGGCAGAGGGTGTAGGTGAAGTCTGCTTTCAGGAAAAAGGAAGCAGATTTTTTTGTGCATACGATGAGTCAAGTGCATATTTGTGCTTGCACAAGGAGCTGAATTTGGCGAATGTACATCATCGAGCCGTCAAGCGACAGAAGATCAGGACATCAGGAGGAAGAGTTAGATTATGAAGAGAGATTCAAAACAGTTTCTTGCACTTTTCATGGCAGTTGCAATGTCGGTTACACCGGTTTCTTATGCTTACGCTGAGGACAGTGCAGTAGCAGGAGTAGAAAATACAGAATCAGGTCAGCAGACCGTAGAAGTAACGGACGGGGAAATTGGTGTGGCAGATGCTACAGGGCAGCCGGCTGAAGAAGTGACTGGACAGGAAGAAGAAACGACTGCCGGGCAGGGAACGGACGAGAATCAGAAGAGTCAGGAAGAGCCGAAAGCAGGAGAAAATGCGACAACAGGGAATGTAACCGAGGCAGAGAAGAAAGAAGCGGGCGAAGACGGAAAAAGCGAAGAGAAGGCTGCAGAGGAGCAGAAGGTTAAGTCGAAAGAAACAGCGGGAAATGCCGGGGAAGTGAAGGCGCAGGAAGCAGGTGGCGTTGAGAGTAATTATGGAATTTTCAATGATGCAAGCTCATCAGTTAGAGTTGTGGATAATCAACTGGAAGTTACGCTGACAACTGCAAGTGTTAATTATGGAGTAATTTATATTGGGAAAAAAGAAGCTGTATCTAATGAAGCTGGAACAGTAGATGAAGATAAAGTTGTAAAGGGAACGAAAAAAGATTCAGGTTATGAATTTGTTTTCAGACGTCCGATTGAAGAGGCAGGACAGAAGATTTCATTTGTTCCGGGTGATAAAGATAAATCTGGAGAATATACATGGTATACAGAAAAGGATTGTTTTCTGACTATTCCAAAGTTGACAGAAAGCGGAAAAGATGATGAAGAAAAGCCAGGGCAGGGAGGCAATTCTGGAGAGAGCAAGCCGGGAACCGGAAGCGGTGAAGAACAGAAACCGGGAAATGAGAACAAGAACGTACTGGATACTGGAAAGTATGTAGTAGATGTTGATGCAGCTTCAGCTAGTGGAATGTTTCGTGTAGTAAACTGCGTGCTGACTTCTGTTGGTGGCAAGATGCAGGCAGATATTACACTTAGTGGAACGGGATACGATAAGTTATATATGGGAAGTAAGGAAGCTGCGGCAAGTGCTTCGAAAGATCAACTGATTGGGTATTCTGTAAACGCAGAAGGAAAATATGTATTTACAGTGCCAGTGGAGAGCATGAATACCGGGATTCGGATTGCAGCGCATGGGAAAAAAAGTGATAAATGGTATGACCGTACATTAACATTTAAGACAGAAGGAATGACCAAATATGTTCAGGTAAGTGATGGCTCTTATAAAGTGAATGTAACTTCAAGTTCATCAATGTTTAAGGTTACGAATTGTATTCTTACATCAAAAGATGGAAATATGACAGCAAAGATTACTTTAAGTGGAACAGGTTATGAGTATCTGTATGTAGGAACAAGTGCAGAAGCAGCGCTTGCAGATAAGTCCAAGTGGATTCCTTATGTTGTGGATGAAAACGGTAGGTATACCTATACAATTCCGGTTTCTTTGTTAGACACAGGAATTTCAGTAGTGGCATTCTCACATAAGAATCAGTTATGGTATGACCGTACACTGACATTTGTATCTGATAGCATGCAGAACCTGAACAATAACAATTCCACAAATGGAAACACTGGAAATAATAGCAACACCAACCAGGGCAATAACACCAACCAAAATAATAACTCCGGCAACGGAAATAATTCCGGCAATACAGGCACAAACCAGACCCCGGACAAAGAATCCAAATACGAGGCAGATTTAAATGGTGGAACTGCCCGTGTAAACAGTGCAACAACACTTGCAGACGGTGTCTATACACCGGACAAATTCTCCTGGTCAGGCGGAACCGGAAAGGTCAGCATCAGCTGTACCAAGATTACCGTGACAGGCGGTCAGGCATATGCTACCATTGTATTTAGCAGTGGTTCTTATGGCTATGTAAAGGCGAATGGAAATACCTATTATCCGACAGCAACCGGAAGTACGTCTACATTTGTCATTCCGGTAGAACTGAACAAGAACAATACGATCATCGGTATGACAACCAAGATGTCAACAGCGCATGAAATCAGCTATTCGATTTTCATTTACTTAAGTGCTGCAGCAAAAGCAGACGGAACTACAGTAAGTGGAGAGACCAATTTAAGTGCAGATACACTGGATGAGAAAGCACCGGAGATTATGGGACTTTCTTATCAGTCTGAGACAAAGGTAGAGCATGCAGAGTACTTCAAGATCTATCATTATGATCAGGGCATTACCCTTCTTGAAATCGACCAGAAACAGAAGAATGTGAAAGAAGACAGCAAGAGCACGGAAAGTACGGATAAAGAAGACACTGCAGATTCCGGACTGACACCGGCACAGGAAGAACAGCTTGCGCTTTACAAAGCAAAGATCGTCCGTTATCTGATCGTCCCGGAAGACGCAGAGATTCCGGCAGGACTTGATAAAGAGATGATCGTGATCCAGAAGCCAAAGAAGTCTGCATATGTAGGTTCTGAGGAAGTACTGGAAATCCTGGATAAGCTGAATGCAACAGACCAGATTACATCAGTAGGTGTAAAACAGAAGAACTGTAAGGTAGAAGGCATTGCAAAAGCAATGAAAGCCAAGAAGATCATCTATGCAGGAACCTATAAGAAACCGGAAAACAAAAAGCTGATGAAGAGCAAATGTGATCTTGCGATTCTTTCAAATAAAATTCTTCCGGACGAAAAGAACGAGAAGAAAATGTCTGTAGAGGATCAGCAGAAGAGATACGAAGAGCTGGCAGAAAAATTTGTTCTTCTGGATGTTCCGATGATCGTTGACCGGTCAGCAGATGAGGAAAAGGATGATGCAAAAGCAGAGTGGAGCAAGGTTTACGAGGCAGTGTTTGGCCTGACAGACAGTGCGGATTCTGCTACAGAGAACTAGATACATGATTTTAAAGGAAAATCAGACGGAATTTCCGGCAGATAAAGAGATCATGTACCATATTTGTTACATACAGAGGTAGAAAATGAAAAAGAGAACGATGCGTCTGGGGTGTATTCTTTTAAGTACAGTGCTGCTTGGGACGGCAGCACTGACCGGATGCGGGCAGACGAAAAAGAATACAACAGATACAAAAAAAACAGAAAGCAGCAGTACGAAAGAAAGTGCCAAAGAAAAAAAAGGTCCGGAGATTGACGGACTCACCTATGAATCCACGATGGATCTGGAATACGCCGAAGGTTTTCAGGTATATTACTACAAAGACGGCTATAAGATGATCGATATCAAAGACGATGCAAAATTTCTGGTCGTCCCGGAGGACCAGGATGTGCCGGATGGAGCTGATGAGGATTACGTGATCCTTCAGCAGCCGCTGGATCATATTTATCTTGCGGCGACATCTGCGATGGCACTTTTTAATGCGATAGATTCTCTGGATAATATCACAATGACAGGTACCCAGGCTTCCGGATGGTACATTGAGAATGCGGTCAAAGCGATGGAAGACGGGAAAATGAAATTTGCCGGGAAATACAGTGAACCGGATTATGAGATGCTGGTAGATGAGGACTGTGATCTTGCCATCGAATCGACCATGATCCTTCACACACCGAAGGTACAGGAGATGATCGAATCTCTGGATATCCCGGTGATGATCGACCGGTCCAGCTATGAATCGCATCCTCTTGGAAGAACGGAATGGATCAAACTTTATGCAGCAATGCTGAATAAAGAAGATGCAGCGGATGCATTTTTTGAAAAGCAGGTGGAAAATGTCGATGCGCTCAAAGATTTTAAGAATACCGAGAAGACGGTTGCATTTTTCTATGTAAGCAGTGACGGAACGGTGGTAGTAAGAAGAAGTGATGATTATATTCCGAAAATGATCGAACTTGCCGGTGGAAGATATGTATTCGATGATCTGACCGGCGATGACAGTAATACTTCAGCAGTAAAACTTACAATGGAAGAGTTTTACGCACAGGCGGCGGATGCAGATTATCTGATTTATAATTCAAGTATTGATAATCCAATCAACAGTGTAAAGGATCTGGAAGAAAAAGATGCACTTTTTTCTGATTTCAAAGCAGTCAAAGAAGGAAATGTATGGTGTACCGGTAAATATCTGTATCAGGCAACCGATATCGTCGGGGAACTGATCACGGATATGAATCTGATGCTGACAGGCGGCGATGAAAGCAAGATGACATTTTTATACCATGTAAAATAGAAAACGGAGAAGAAAATGGGACAGGCAGGAATGAAAAATAACTGGAAAAGGAATACAAGATATTTGGGAGTATTTGCGGTGCTGGCAGCAGCTTTTTGCATGATCGTAGTGCTGAACATCAATACCGGAAATGTACAGATCTCGGTTCCTGAGATTTTACGGATCCTGTTTCTGAAAAAAGGAACACAGGTGCAGATGAACATTATCTGGAAAATCCGTCTTCCGCGTGTTCTGATGGCAGCGATTCTGGGAGGGGCGCTTGCCCTTTCCGGATTTTTATTGCAGACATTTTTTTCCAACCCGATCGCAGGTCCTTATGTACTGGGGATTTCTTCGGGGGCAAAGATGATGGTCGCTCTGGCGATGATCATCTTTTTAAAATATTATACCTCTGTATCATCCTATGTACTGATTGTTGCAGCATTTACCGGATCCATGCTTTCTATCGGATTTATCCTGCTTCTTGCAAGGAAGATCCGGAATATGGCAACCCTTCTGGTTGGCGGAATTATGATCGGTTATATCTGCTCGGCAGTAACTGATTTTGTTGTGACTTTTGCGGAGGATTCAGATATCGTGAATCTGCACGGATGGTCACAGGGAAGCTTTTCCGGTATGAGCTGGAGCAATGTAAAGGTAGCAGCGCTTATGGTAGGAATCACACTGATCCTTACCTTTTTTCTGTCAAAGCCGATCGGAGCGTATCAGCTTGGGGAAATGTATGCGCAGAGCATGGGTGTCAATATCCGTGTGTTCAGGGTGCTTCTGATTCTGCTCTCAAGTGTATTTTCCGCATGTGTGACTGCATTTGCAGGACCGATCTCATTCGTTGGAATCGCAGTTCCGTACCTGATCAAGCATCTTCTCGGGACGGCAAAACCGCTGGTTGTAATACCGGCAACATTCCTTGGCGGGGCGGTATTCTGTATGGGATGTGATCTGATCGCGCGTATGGCATTTGCACCACTGGAGCTGAATATCAGTACTGTGACTTCGATCTTTGGTGCACCGATCGTAATTTTCATGATGATAAAAGGAAGAAAAGGGAAATAAATATGAGTGACAGCTATTTTCAGATGAAAGATCTTTCTGTCGGATATCATGGAAATGTACTGATCCATGATATCTGTACAGAGATTAAAAAAGGTGAGATATTGACACTGATCGGACCAAACGGTTCCGGGAAATCTACGATTTTAAAAAGTATTACCAAGCAGCTTACGCTCATTGGAGGCAAGGTGACGATCGGTGAAAAGAATCTGAAAGACTTATCTTACAAAGAGCTTGCAACCAGGATGGCAGTGGTGCTGACACAGCGGGCAAAGCCGGAGCTGATGACCTGCTATGAGGTCGTAGCAGCAGGACGGTATCCTTACACGGGACGGCTCGGGATATTAACCCGTGAAGATGAAAAGAAGACACGGGAAGCACTGGAAATTGTCCATGCAACAGAATACGCAGAAAAAAGTTTTGAGGCGATCAGTGACGGGCAGAGACAGCGGATTCTTCTGGCCAGGGCGATCTGTCAGGAACCGGAGGTCCTGATCCTGGATGAACCCACTTCTTTTCTGGATATCCGTTATAAGCTGGAGCTGCTTACTATTTTGAAAAATATGGCGAAAGAAAAGCAGATCACGGTCATTATGTCACTTCATGAGATCGATCTGGCACAGAAGATCTCGGACAAGATCCTTTGCGTTAAAGGAGATACGATTTTCGGTTATGGAGAGCCGGAGGCGATTTTTAAAGAAGATTTTATCCAGAAACTTTATGAGATCGACAACGGGCATTTTGATCCGGTGTTCGGAAGTGTGGAGCTTGCAAAGGCAGAAGGAGAGGCTGAAGTATTTGTGATCTCTTGCGGAGGCTGTGGAATCCCTGTTTACCGAAACCTTCAGAAAGCAAAGATTCCATTTTCGGCAGGAATCCTGTATACTAATGATATCGACTATCATCTGGCAAAACATCTGGCGGTCAGCGTAATCGAGGAAGAGCCATTTGAGCCGGTAAGTGACCGTGCATTTGAACGGGCAAAGCAGATGATCAGGCAGTGTAAAAAGGTGATAAATGCAGGAATTGTGATTGGGACAACCAACCGGAAGATGAAAGAACTGCTTGTATTTGCAGAAGAAATGGGGAAGCTGGAATCATATGAAAAATAGACTTTTGCACATTTACTGTGGAGATGGAAAAGGAAAGACGACGGCGGCAACGGGGCTTGCAGTTCGCGCAGCTGGAAGCGGTATGCGGGTTCTGTTTGCCCGTTTTTTAAAAAATGAATTTTCAGGAGAATTGAAGATTCTGGATCAGATCCCGGAGATCGAGGTACTTCATCTGGAAAAAAGCTATGGATTTTTTAAGACACTTTCCGAAAAGGAACAGGAAGAAGTCCGAGAGATGTATGGCAGGCTGTGGAATACGATCCGGGGAAAAATCAGCACAGGGGATTATGATATGCTTGTGATCGATGAATTTATGGCGGCATACCGGTATGGACTGATCCCGAATGAAGAGGCGGTGCAGTTCTTAAAAGACAGACCGGACAATCTGGAAGTGGTTCTGACCGGACGGGATCCGTCAGATGAGATCCTGGAGCTGGCAGATTATATTTCGGAAGTTAAGATGGTACGGCATCCTTTTGAAAAAGGAATCCGGGCAAGGAAAGGCATCGAATACTAAGGAGACGAAATGGAAATGGACAAGATGCAGGTCGTGTGGAAAAATCAAAAAGAACTGCGGTGCGGATACACAACGGGAAGCTGTGCTGCGGCAGCGGCAAAGGCGGCAGCGGCAATGCTCTTTTCAGGGGAGGAAGTCCGCCAGGTATCTCTTATGACGCCGAAAGGGATCGAACTGTATCTGGAAGTAGAAGAGATCCAAAGAGAAAATGAATCTGTCAGCTGTGCCATTCAGAAGGACAGCGGAGATGATCCGGACGTGACGAACGGGATCTTCGTTTACGCCAAGGTCACGAAAAAAAAGGAAAAAGGAATGACCTTAGATGGTGGGATCGGAGTCGGGCGCTTTACACGGAAGGTATTGGAGCAGGAAGCCGGAGAGGCAGCAATCAACAAAGTGCCACGGCAGATGATACGGGAAGCGGTGCAAAGCCAGATTGAGAAATATGAATGGGATGGCGGTGCGGACATTCTGATCTATATTCCGGAGGGCGTGGAGATCGCGAAGAAAACGTTTAATCCAAGACTTGGGATCGAAGGCGGGATTTCGGTACTCGGAACATCCGGGATCGTAGAACCGATGAGTGAACAGGCACTGACGCAGACTATTTTCCTGGAAATGAAGATGCTTTGTGATGAAGGTCACCGGTATTGTTATCTGACACCGGGAAATTATGGAAATGATTTCCTAAGGCAGACGCTTGGATATGACCAGGAGCTTGCGGTGAAGTGCAGCAATTATATCGGGGATGCGATTGATGACGGCGTGCGGCTGAAGATGGATGGCCTGCTGCTTGTAGGACATATCGGAAAGCTGGTCAAGATCGCTGCAGGTGTAATGAATACTCATTCCAGACAGGCAGATGCAAGAATGGAAGTGCTTGCCGTCCATGCGGCAATGGCAGGGGCAGACCGGGAGACAGTCTGTGCTCTGATGGAGTGTTTTACGACGAAGGAAGCATTGGAAATTCTGGAAGCAAAAGGGCTTTTGGAAGAGACGATGCGGACCGTGATGGAGAAGATCGAGTATCATTTGGCGAAGCGCGCCGGCGAGAAGATGAAGGTTGGGGCGCTGATGTTTTCGGATGAGCTTGGAGTTCTGGGGAAGACGTCGCTTGTAGATGAATTGAGGAAGAAGATTGGATAAAAGAAAGGTATGACGAAAAATGGCAGGAAGATTTGATCTTGCAGGAGTAGGTCCGGGAGATCCGGAACTTGTGACAATAAAGACAATCCGTGCGATTAAAGAGTGTCAGGTACTGGTACTTCCAATTGGCAGTCCGGATTTAAAGAAACCGGAACTGGAAGAGGGAGAAGAAGAGACATTTGCAAAAGAATGTCTGGCATATCGAATTGCGTGTGAGGCAGAGCCGGAGACGAAAAAGAAGCTGCGGCTTTATCTTCCCATGCCAATGATCAAAGAAAAAAAGCTCCTGAAAGAGATACATGATGAGGGTGCAAGAAGGGCGGCAGAGCTTCTGGAAGAAGGAAAGAATCTGGTCTTTCTGACGCTTGGAGATCCGACCGTGTATTCGACAGGAATTTATATTTATAAAAGACTGAAAAAGATGGGATATCAGGGGGAGATATTCTCCGGGATTCCGTCTTTTTGTGCTGTGGCAGCAAGGCTGGAGATCCCGCTTGTGGAGAACCGGCAGGAGCTGCATGTCTTTCCGGCGTCCTACGGGATTGAAGAAAAGCTGAAGCTTCCGGGGACGAAGGTTCTTATGAAGACCGGGAAAAAGATGGCGCAGGTCAAAGCTGTTCTGAAAGAGGAAGGACAGCAGGCGAAAATGGTCATGAACTGCGGACTGGATGGAGAAAAAATTTACAAATGCACAGAAGAAATACCGGAAGATGCGGGATATTTTTCGATTGTAATAGCAAAGGAGAAAGAAAAATGATTCATTTTGTTGGAGCAGGAAGCGGTGCTGTGGATCTGATCACAGTACGGGGGCAGAAGCTTTTGGAGGAAGCAGATATTGTGGTGTATGCCGGTTCGCTGGTAAATCCGGAGCTTCTTAAGAATTGTCAGAAGGACTGTCAGATCTACAACAGTGCGAAGATGACGCTGGAAGAAGTGATGGAAGTGATGATTTCCGGAGAGAAGCAGGGGAAAAAAGTTGTCCGGCTGCATACGGGGGATCCGTGTCTGTATGGTGCGATCAAAGAGCAGATGGATCTTCTGGAAAAAGAGAATATTTCTTATAAAGTGTGCCCGGGAGTCAGTTCCTTTTGCGGAGCGGCATCTGCACTGAATGCGGAGTACACCCTTCCTGGGATTTCACAGTCTGTGGTGATCACACGGATGGCAGGAAGAACGCCGGTTCCGGAAAAAGAATCCATTGAAAGTTTCGCAGCGCACCAGGCAACGATGGTAATCTTTTTAAGTACCGGGATGCTGGAAGAATTGTCAAAGCGTCTGATCGAAGGCGGTTATCAGCCGGAGACTCCGGCGGCGATCGTCTACAAGGCAACCTGGGAGGATGAAAAGGTGTGCAGATGTGCGGTGAAGGAGCTTGCGGTGACAGCAAAGGAGAATGGAATTACAAAGACAGCACTGATTGTGGTTGGTGAGGTGCTTGGCGGAGAATATGAACGATCACTTTTATATCATCCGGAGTTTACAACAGAGTTCAGACAGGGCAAAAGAAAAGAAGGTGCAGGAAATGTGTAAAATTGGAAAAGTCTATGTAATCGGTCTTGGACCGGGTGCTGAGAAAGAAATGACATACCAGGCGTCCGAGGCACTGGAAAAAAGTGAGGTTATTATCGGGTATACCGTATATACGGGACTGATACGGGAAAGATTTCCGGATAAAAAGTACCTTTCCACACCAATGCGGCAGGAAGTAGTCCGCTGTGAGATGGCAATGGATGAGGCGATGAAAGGAAGAACGGTAGCTATGGTATGCAGTGGGGATGCCGGAATTTACGGAATGGCAGGTCTGCTCTATGAGATGGGACAGGGCTATCCGGAGGTGGAGCTGGAGGTCGTGCCGGGAATCACGGCGGCAAATGGCGGTGCGGCAGTTCTTGGTGCACCTCTGATGCATGATTTTGCAGTGATCAGTCTGAGTGATCTTCTGACACCGTGGGAGAAGATTGAAAAGAGGATCCGCGGAGCTGCGATGGCGGATTTTGTGATCTGTCTGTATAATCCGTCCAGCCGGAAACGGGCAGATTACCTGAAAAAGGCCTGTGAGTATATTCTGGAGTACCAGAGCCCGGATACAGTCTGCGGTTATGTGCGGAACATCGGACGTGAAGGCGAAGATGCACATATTCTGACACTATCTGAGCTGAAGGATACGGAGGTCGATATGTTTACAACCGTTTATATCGGCAACAGCCAGACGAGAAATGTGGATGGGAAAATGGTGACACCGAGAGGCTATCGATTGGAGGAATAACTGTGGAAAACCGAAAATGCCGGGTAAATCTTGTCGGGATCGGGATGGGAAGCAAAGGAACGCTTACGGAAGAGGTCAGAAGGATCATTGCGGAAAGTGATGTGCTGATCGGAGCCTCGCGGATGCTGGAAGGATTCCGGGAAAAAAAGAAATGCTGCTATGCAGAGTATCTGCCGGAAAAGATCAGAGCGATCCTGGATGAGCAGGAGGAAAAGACCAGATGTACGGTGCTGTTTTCCGGGGATACCGGTTTTTACAGCGGGGCAAAAAAGCTGGCGGATATTCTGAAAAAGAACGGATATGAAGTGCAGATTTTTCCGGGAATCTCCTCGGTAATCTATCTTGCGGCAAGAGTTGGAAAGAGTTGGGAGAATGCGAAGATCATCAGTATGCATGGAAGAAGTCAGAATTTTATCTATGCAGTTGCAAACCATGAAAAGACATTTCTGATCCTTGGGAAAAGTGCGGGAAAAGAGATCTGCGAAAAACTGAAATATTACCATCTGGAACAAGTAACCGTTTGGGTTGGAAATCATTTGTCTTATCCGGATGAAGAGATTGTGATCAAAAAAGGAAACGAGCTTCGGGCAGAAGATTTTGGTGATCTTACCACTATTCTGATCGAGAATCCAAAGCCGGAAAAGAGAACAGGAATTCATCTTGCAGATGAGGAGCTGATCCGTGGAAATGTTCCGATGACGAAGGAGGAAGTGCGGACAGTCAGCATTGCAAAATTGAAGCTTACAAAGGATGCAGTAATATATGACGTGGGGGCCGGAACCGGTTCGGTGTCCATAGAGGCTGCCCTTCAGGGAGAGAATCTCCGCGTTTATGCAATAGAGAAGAATCCGGAGGGCGCAGAGCTGATCAGGAAGAATATGCAGAAATTCCGGACAGACCAGATCCAGGTGATAGAAGGAGTTGCACCGGAAGCACTGGAAGATCTGGAAATGCCGACACATGCTTTTATCGGAGGCAGTACAGGACAGTTAAAAGAAATTATTCAGTGTATAAAGAAAAAAAATCCGGATGTCCGTATCGTGATCAATGCAATTTCACTGGAAACCGTGAAGGAAGCGATGGAGGCGATGGAGGAAGGACTGCTTGCAGATCCGGAAATCATACAGCTGAATGTGGCAAAGTCAAAGAAGCTTGGAAGATATCACATGATGACCGGATTAAATCCGATTTATATTATTTCAGACGGAGGAGATACAGAATGAAAATTCCCGGAATTGTAATCGCGGCATCTGCCAGCGGGAGTGGAAAGACAGCGGTGACAATGGCAATGATGAAAGCATTTAAAAATGCCGGAAAGAAGGTACGCGCCTGCAAATGCGGACCGGATTATATTGATCCTATGTTTCACCGGGAGGTGCTGGGAATTGATTCCGAGAATCTGGATCTGTATTTTTGCGACCGGGAGCGCTTGAAAGAGCGGTTTATGCATCATGCGGAAGGTGCGGAGCTTGTGGTGACAGAAGGTGTGATGGGGTACTATGACGGGATCAGTCTGGATTCGGATCAGGCAAGTACTTATGACGTTGCGAGAACCCTGGGGCTTCCGGTAATCCTGGTTGTTCCGGCAAGAGGTATGGCATCGACAATCCTGGCAGTATTGAAGGGAATGATTGAATACCGGAATGACAGTAATATCCGGGGAATCATTCTGAACCGGATTTCCCCGATGCTGTATCCGAAGATGAAGAAGATGATCGAAGAGAGATTGCAGGGAATGGGATTCCAGGTTCAGGTAGTCGGTTACGTGCCGGAGGAGGATGCTTTTCATCTGGAGAGCCGGCACCTGGGACTGATGCTTCCGGAGGAAATAGGAAATCTGGAAAAACAGATTGACCGGGCAGCAGAGATTCTGACAGAGACACTTGATATGGAATCGGTGCTGGAAATTGCCTGGGAAGCAAAAGAAATAGAGTGTCATCCGGTGAAGGCAAAACAGGAAGAGACCGGACGAAAGGTGCGTATCGGTGTAGCGCGTGACCGGGCCTTTTGTTTCTATTACAAGGATAATATTGAGCTTTTAAAAGAGCTTGGATGTGAGATCATTCCGTTTAGTCCTTTGGAGGATACAAGGCTTCCGGAACATTTAGACGGCCTTTTATTTGGTGGTGGATATCCGGAACTTTGTGCGAAACATCTGGCAGAAAACAGAGCTATGCGAAAAGATGTAAGAAAGCAGATTGAAAATGGAATTCCATGTATTGCAGAATGTGGAGGATTTCTATATCTGACAGAAGAGTTGGAAGGGGAAGATGGAAAGCACTATCCGATGGTAGGTGCACTTCCGGGAAAAGGGATCAAAAAAGGACGGCTTACCAGATTCGGATACATTGAGCTGACTGCGGAAATGAACGGAGTGTATATGAAAAAGGGGGAGAAGATCCGGGCGCATGAGTTCCATTATTGGGATTCTACGGAAAACGGAGAGGATACACTTGCCGTAAAGCCGGATGGTGTGAGAAAATGGCAGGCAGTTCATATGAAGGGAAATCTGTTTGCAGGATTTCCGCATTTATACCTTTATTCCAACCCAAAAGTGGTCGAACGCTTTGTAGAAGCGTGTAGAACTTACAGAAACAAGTAAAAAGCTGACAAAGACAGATCAAAGAGACAGGAGATTAGACTTACAGATGGAAGAGATCAGATGGAAAGAAAAAATAAAACCACTTGATGAAAATGCAATGGAAGAGGCGCGGGCTCACTGGATGACGGTAGGGAAGCCGCTGTTCAGTCTGGGAAGTCTGGAGGATGCGGTGATCCAGATTGCCGGGATCAAGGGGACTTCAGATTTTGAACTGCGAAAGCGCGGGCTGATCATTATGTGCGCAGACAACGGTGTGGTAGAAGAAGGCGTGACACAGACCGGCCAGGAAGTGACAGCAATCGTGGCAGATAATTTTACAAGAGGAGAGACAAGCGTCTGTATCATGGCAGAAGAGGCAAAGGTAGATCTTTTTCCGGTGGATGTAGGGATGGCAGCAGATGTGCCGTCTGTGACAAAGAAAGAATACAAAGTGATGTATGGCACACACAATTTTGCAAAAGAACCGGCAATGACAAGAGAAGAGGCAGTTGAGGCGATAGAAGTTGGGATTCAGATGGTAAAGAAGTGCGCCGAAGCAGGATACGAAATCCTTGCGACAGGTGAAATGGGGATTGGGAATACAACGACCAGCAGTGCGGTTGCCTCTGTATTGCTCGGAGAGGATCCGAAGGTCATGACAGGAAAGGGAGCAGGTCTGACGAAAAAAGGTCTGCAAAAGAAGGTACAGGTCATCCGGGAAGCGGTTGAGCGGATGCAGCCGGACAAAACAGATGCGATCGATGTACTTTCCAAGGTTGGAGGACTTGACATAGCAGGACTTGCAGGTGTATATCTCGGTGGGGCTATCTACCGGATTCCGGTGCTGATAGATGGCTTTATTTCTGCGGTGGCTGCACTTGTGGCAGTACGGCTGGTTCCGGAATGTGCAGGATATATTTTACCGTCCCATTTGTCTGATGAACCTGCGTCAAGAAAGATTTTAGATGCTTTAGAAAAAAAACCATTTCTTACATGTGGTATGTGTCTGGGGGAAGGAACAGGAGCAGTGGCAGCAATGCCGCTTCTTGAGATGGGACTTCAGGTGTACCGCAAAATGGGAACTTTTGATGATATTCATGTAGAGCAGTATGAAGTACTGGATGGGAAGGACGAAAGATGAAGTTTTTAGAACCGATGATCATTGCGTTTTCTATGTATTCCAAAATACCGATGCCGCGCATTGAGTGGAACAAGGAAAATATGAAATATACGATGTGTTTCTTTCCGCTGATCGGTGTTGTGACCGGAGCACTCATTTATCTGGCAGGAATGTTTCTTGATGGAAATATTTTTCCGAAAGTAAGCAGTGGAAGATTGATGTTTGCTGCGGTCATGACATTGATACCGGTTTTTGTAAGTGGAGGAATCCATCTGGATGGATTTATGGATACGATGGATGCACTTGGATCCTGGGGAGATAAAGAAAAGAAACTGGAAATCCTGAAAGATTCGCATAACGGTGCTTTTGCGGTCATCGGAATCTGCTGTTATTTTATCGGGAGTCTTGGTGTATGGAGTGAAATCCGGACGGAGATGCTTCCGGTAGTAGCAGCAGGATATGTAATTTCAAGAGCGCTCAGTGGGCTTGCTGTAGTGACATTTCCGGCAGCAAGAGGAAGCGGTCTTGTAAAGACTTTTCAGGATGGAGCACAGAAAAAGGCAGTAAGGATCACAATGATCGTATATCTGGTCCTGGCGGCAGTATATTTGTATATCTTTTCGCCGGTTGGTATGGTGGTATTTTTCATAATTGCAGGAGCAGTATTTGGATATTATTACAGGATGAGCAGGAAACAGTTTGGAGGCGTTACCGGGGATCTGGCGGGATACTTTCTGCAGATTTGTGAGCTGGCATTATTAGTTGGGGGATTGATTGTGCAGGGAATCCAATGAAAAACAGGGAAAGGAAGAGGAGACATATAGAAGATGGAAGTCAGACTGATTCGGCATTTTGCGACGGAAGGGAATTTGGAGAAGCGGTATATAGGGGTGACGGATGAAGGGATAAAAACAGAGTGCATTCCAGAGTACGATCTGAAAAAAGAAGAAAACGGACGATACGGGAAGGGAAATGGACGTGAGAAATGGGAGCCGGAGCTTGTGATTGTAAGTACGCTTAAGAGATGCAGGCAGACGGCAGAGATTCTTTTTCCGGGAGCGGAGCAGGTTGTCTGTGATAAGATGCGGGAATGTGATTTTGGGCTTTTTGAGGGGAAGAATTATCAGGAGCTGACTGGGAATCCAAAGTATCAGAGCTGGATTGATTCTGGAGGTACAAAGGCATTTCCGGGAGGAGAAGATCCGATGGAGTTCCGGAAACGGTGTGTCTGCGGATTTGAAGAGATGATGGAAAAGATGATAAAAGGAAAAAGAAAGAAGATTGCCTTTGTGGTTCACGGGGGGACGATCATGTCGGTGATGGAAGCATTTGATCCGGAAAAGAAAGAATTTTACCACTGGCAGGTGAAAAACGGAAAAGGTTTTCATTTTCAAATTGAGGAAGAAAAATGGCAGCAGGGAAAGAGACAGTTTGAGGAGATTGAGGAAATATGAGTTCTTTGATGGCATGTATAGCAGGAATGGCGCTGGATGCGGTTTTCGGAGATCCGGTATGGCTTTACCACCCGGTACGGATCATTGGAAACTGGATTTCGATACTGGAAAAGTGGTTGCGCGGATTTTGCAAAAATGAGGAAAGGAAAGAGAGAATCGCAGGGGGGATTCTGTGGTTTGGTGTGGTTGTGGTATCCGTTGGAATTCCGTGGGGACTTTTGTATCTTGCCGGAAAGGTCAGTTTCTGGCTTCGATTTGCACTGGAAACCTTCTGGTGTTATCAGCTTCTTGCCGGAAAGTGCCTGAAGGATGAAAGCCGGAAGGTTTATGTACAGCTCGTAAACCATAATCTGGAGGGGGCAAGACAGGCGGTATCGATGATCGTGGGGCGGGATACCGAGAACCTTTCTGAGGCCGGAGTGACAAAGGCTGCGGTAGAAACAGTAGCCGAAAATACATCGGACGGAGTGATCGCACCGCTCATTTTTATGCTGATCGGTGGGGCACCACTTGGATTTTTTTATAAGGCTGTTAATACAATGGATTCTATGGTAGGATATAAGAATGAAAAGTATTTACATTTTGGTCGGTTTGCGGCTAAAATGGATGATGTATGGAATTATATTCCGTCCAGGATCTCAGCACTTCTGATGATCGCAAGTGCATGGATCTTCCGGATGGATTATAAAAGGGCGTGGGCAGTCTGGAAAAGAGACAGGCGAAAGCATGCCAGCCCGAATTCCGCACAGACAGAAGCGGTATGCGCAGGTGCACTACAGGTGCAGCTTGCCGGAGATGCTTATTATTTTGGAAAATTATATCCGAAAGAGACGATCGGAGATGATGTGCGTCCTATCGAGCCGGAAGATATTTTAAGGGCCGGTAATCTGATGGACGGAACAGCACTTCTGACACTTCTTGTCTTTGGATTACTGAAATATTGTATGATACTGATGTAAGGGGAATAAAAGGTTATGGAATATGTACATGGTGGAGATATTTATACACACAAAGGAATGACAGATTTTTCTGTGAATCTGAATCCGTTCGGACCTGGAAGAGCTGTAGTGGAAGCGGCAAGAAAGTCAATGGACCAGATTGGAAATTATCCGGATGCCAGCTGCAGGAAGCTGAAAAGTGCTCTGGCGAAAAGACTGGAAGTTCCGGCTGAGCATATTATCTGTGGAAATGGGGCGGCAGATCTGATTTTTACGGCAGTGCTTGCGGACTGCCCAAGGAAAGCGCTGATACCGGTTCCTGCATTTGCGGAATACGAACAGGCACTACGTGCGACCGGGTGCGAGATCTGTTATTATAAGAAAAGAGAAGCGACTGGTTTTCAGCTGGAAGAAGATTTTCTGGATCTTCTGAATGAAGATATCGATATGGTTTTTTTGTGTTCACCGGATAATCCGACCGGAAAGCTGATCGACCGGAGCATGCTCTGGAAGATTCTTGCAAGATGTGAGACTTACGGAATCCGGATGGTGCTGGATGAATGTTTTATTGATTTCGCGGAAAATGCAGCTACGGCATCTATTCTTGCAGATACCAAGAGATGGAGAACTTTATTTATCCTCCGTTCACTGACTAAGATGCACGCGATTCCGGGAATCCGTATCGGGTATGCCGTTACTTCGGATATGGAATTTCTGGAGAAGATGGAACAGTCCAGACAGCCATGGAGTGTATCGATACCGGCACAGGCGGCAGGCATGGCATCTTTAAAAGAGAGGATGCGTGTGAAACGGACCTGTGATTTTACGAACCGTGAAAGAATCTGGATGGAAAATGAACTGGACAAGCTTGGAATTACCCATTATCCGTCAGATGCCAATTTCATTCTGATGCGAAGCGGTATAAATTTATATGAGAAACTGAAAAAACAGAAGATCCTGGTTCGGGATTGCAGCAATTACAAAGGTCTCGGAGAAGGATATTATCGTGTTTGTATGCGGCAGAGAGGAGACAACCAGAAGCTGATCGATGCGCTGGGAGAAATTCTCTATGCAGGTCAGGGAGAATTTTAATATGGCAAAGTCGATAATGATTCAGGGAACCATGTCAAATGTTGGAAAGAGCCTTCTTGCGGGAGGGCTCTGTCGTGTTTTAAAGGAAGATGGAATCAAGGTTGCACCATTTAAGTCACAGAACATGGCACTCAATTCTTTTATTACGGCAGATGGTCTGGAAATGGGACGCGCACAGGTCATGCAGGCAGAAGCTGCCATGATCCGGCCGGAAGTTTATATGAACCCGATTCTTTTAAAACCAACCTCCGATGTAGGAAGTCAGGTGATTGTAAACGGAGAAGTTGCGGGAGTCATGCCGGCGATGGAATACTTCCGTAAAAAGAAAGAATATATTCCGGCTATTTTAGAAGCTTATCATAAACTGGAAGAAAAGTATGATGTGATCGTCATTGAAGGCGCGGGAAGTCCGGCAGAAATAAACCTTAAGCAGAATGATATTGTCAACATGGGACTTGCTGAGCTGGTGGATGCACCGGTTCTTCTTGCCGGAGACATTGACCGTGGTGGTGTGTTTGCGCAGATTGTCGGGACGGTTATGCTGCTGGAAGAAAAAGAGCGGACAAGGATCAAAGGTACGGTGATCAATAAGTTCCGTGGAGATGTAAAAATTCTGGAGCCTGGTATCAGGATGCTGGAGGAGCGGACAAAGATACCGGTATGTGGCGTGATGCCATATATTTATGCGGATATTGATGATGAGGATAGTCTGTCAGAACGGTTTGACCGGAAAGAAAAGGCGGCACTTCTGGATATTGCAGTGATCCGTCTGCCGCGTATTTCCAATTTCACAGATTTTGCGGTACTGGAATGCAGGGAAGAAGTTTCTCTCCGGTATGTGTCAAAGGCAGGAGATTTCGGGAATCCGGATCTTGTGATTCTGCCGGGAAGTAAAAATACGATGGAAGACCTGTTGTGGCTTCGTCAGAGCGGACTGGAAGGGAAAGTGCTACGCCATGCCTCATCAGGGAAAACGGTATTTGGTATCTGTGGCGGTTACCAGATGCTTGGAGAAGAGATCCGTGATCCGGAAGGGGTAGAGCGTGGTGGAACCATAAAAGCAATGGGACTGCTTCCTGCCGTTACTGTATTTGAAAATACCAAGAGAAGAACCCGTGTTACCGGAAGGTTCGGAGAAGTTACCGGAATCTTAAAAGCAATGTCCGGTGCAAAGCTGGATGGATATGAGATCCATATGGGGGAAACTGCTTTTTCGGATAAAGATGCTGCAGATCATAAGATGCTGGTACAGATCTGTGATCAGGTGACAGGTGAGAGCCGGTGGGACGGAGCGCAGAAGAAGAATGTGTACGGCTGCTATGTACATGGGATTTTTGATGACCGGGAAGTGGCGGATGCACTGATCGGGGCACTTCTGAAAGAAAAAGGATACGGCGAGGAAGCCATGCACTCCATGGACTACCATGCTTACAAAGAGAAGCAGTATCAGATTCTCGCAAATGCAGTTCGTGAGAATATGGATATGAAGAAAATATATGAGATTATCGAGAAGGGAAATGCAGCAGAATGTTTCATCTGATCACAGGTGGCAGTGGAAGTGGCAAATCCGAATATGCAGAGCAGAAGCTTATGGAGTATGCCAGCCATTCAAAAAGAAACAAAAAACGCTACTATATAGCAACTATGATGCCTTTCGGGAAGGAAACGGAAGAGAAAATTGCACGTCACAGAAGGCTTCGTGCAGGCAAAGGGTTTGAAACGATCGAATGCTATACGGATCTAAAAAAAGCTGCAGAAGTCCTACAGACAAAAGAGACAGGAAGTGTTCTTCTGGAATGTATGTCCAATCTTGTGGCAAATGAAATGTACGATCCGTCAGGAGCAGGTGGAAATGCAGAAGAGTCCATTCTGGCAGGGATCCGTAAGCTGCAGAAGGTCAGTGATGATCTGGTAATTGTTACAAATGAAGTATTTTCAGACAGCATGACAGATAATCCGGAGATGGAAAAATATCTGAAGCTTCTCGGAAACGTAAATCTTTGGATGGGAGAGATGGCAGATCTGGTGACAGAAGTTGTGTACGGAATTTCGGTTGAAAGGAAAGACATAAAAAAATGAAAATGATAATCGGCGGTGCATACCAGGGGAAGCTTGCGTATGCAAAAAAGCAGAACCCATACATTCATTGGACGGATGGAGAACTATGTGAAGGAGATAATATTTTTGAGGCAGAAGGAGTCTTTCATTTTGAAAAATATATCCAGAGCATGATAAAAAAAGAAAACTGGTCGGAAAAAGAAGCAATTGATTTCGCATCGAAACTAATAAAAAAGTGTCCGGATATTGTAATTGTGACACAGGAGATCGGCTACGGCCTGGTTCCGGTAGATGCATTTGAGCGCAGATACAGGGAACTGACCGGAAGGATCTGTACCGTACTTGCGGCAAATTCAGATCAGGTAGACCGGGTAGTATGCGGGATCGGTGTAACGATCAAAGGAGGAGATACCAAGTGAAGATAGAACTGGAAAATGTAAAACCTGCAGAAATAGAAAAACGCAGTTTTGAGATCATAACAGAAGAACTTGGCGATACGCATCTGATCCCCGGAACAGAACCGATCGTCAAACGCTGTATCCATACAAGCGCAGATTTTGATTATGCAAGGAATCTGATGTTTTCAGAAGGTGCAGTAGAAAAAGCGCTGGATGCCATCCGGAATGGTGCAGTCATTGTAACCGATACCCAGATGGGAAAAGCAGGTATCAACAAACGGAAGCTTGCGGAATACGGAGGCGAAGTTCTTTGCTTCATGTCCGATGAAGATGTAGCAGAAACGGCAAAAAAGAACGGAACCACGCGTGCCGTGGCGAGTATGGAAAAAGCAGCCGCCCTTGATAAAAAAATCATCTTTGCCATCGGAAATGCCCCGACAGCCCTTGTAAGACTCTATGAACTGATCCAGGATGGCAAATTAACCCCGGAACTCATCATCGGAGTTCCTGTAGGATTCGTAAATGTCGTTCAGTCTAAAGAGTTAATCCTTTCACTGAAAGACACACCATATATCGTAGCAAGAGGCAGAAAAGGTGGCAGCAATATCGCTGCATGTATCTGCAATGCACTATTGTATATGTTGTAGATATATATCAAACAACCCCTTATCCAATGAGGTTTCTGTATTCTAACTGTCTTTGCGATAATTAAAAAATTAACTATATTGTCAAAAAATAGACATGATTCTGTGTTGAATTCTGACCTGAACTCTGCTATTATAATCATATGCTAGTTGAAGGACAGCAGGAAGGAGAAATTGATTATGGGATTTTTAACAGGAAAGACTGCAATTATCACAGGCGGCGGAAGAGCCGTATTAAGTGATGGAAGCTGCGGATCTATTGGATATGGAATTGCAACAGCTTACGCAAAAGAAGGAGCGAATCTGGTAATTACCGGGCGTAATGTAAAGAAACTCGAGGATGCCAAAGAAGAACTGGAGAGACTCTATGGCATCAAAGTATTACCTGTACAGGCTGATGTCAGCGCGGGGGCTGATAATGAAGCAACAGTACAGAACGTAGTAAAGCAGGCAATCGACACATTCGGAAGAATTGATGTCCTGATCAATAATGCACAGGCATCCGCATCCGGTGTTACGATCGCAGATCATACAACAGACCAGTTCAATCTTGCAATGTATTCCGGCGTATATGCGGTATTCTATTATATGCAGGCATGCTATCCGTACCTGAAAGAGACAAAGGGATCTGTTATCAACTTTGCTTCAGGTGCCGGACTTTTCGGAAATTACGGACAGTGCGCATATGCAGCGGCAAAAGAAGGGATCCGTGGACTTTCCAGAGTAGCTGCAACGGAGTGGGGACCAGACGGAATCAATGTCAATATCGTATGCCCGCTCGCATGGACAGCACAGCTTGAGAATTTCCAGAAAGCTTATCCGGAAGCATTCAAGGCAAATGTAAAGATGCCGCCGGCTGGACATTACGGAGATGTAGAAAAAGAAATCGGACGTGCTTGCGTACAGCTTGCATCACCGGATTTCAAATATATGAACGGAGAGACGATCACCTTAGAAGGTGGAATGGGACAGAGACCTTAAGAAAAATCCATAAAAGCCAAAGAGAGTGCCTGTGCGTTTTTTGAATCGTACAGGCACTCTCTTTTTATTTCATAGGAAATTCCGAAGGAACTTCCTATGAAATAAAAGGCACTGCGTGCCGGAGATGCGCATTCTTTTTAGCTTCTCTGTCTTGACATCTTTAAAAACGTCATTCAAAATAAGAACGGAAAGAAAATTTAAATCATTTAATCGAGGCTAAAAAGATATGAAAGCAGTTATTTTTGATATGGACGGTGTTCTGATCAACACAGAACCATTACACTATCGTTGCTGGAAGGAAATTTTAAAAGAGAAGAACGGAATCGATCTTGACTATGAGATCTACCTTCCGTGTATCGGTTCTACCCGTGGATTCTTCATGGATCTGATCAATGAGAATTATGGACCGGTTTTTGATAATGTGGATAAGATGAATGCGCTCATGAAAGAGAAAAAAGCGCAGATTACAGAGGCAGAAGGATTTCCGGAGATGCCGGGAATCAAAGAAGCATTGAAGCAGTTAAAAGGCGAAGGATATCTGCTTGCAGTAGCATCTTCCTCTCCGGCTTATGCGATCAAAGATGCATTAAAGTCGCTGGATATGGAGAAATATTTTACAGTGGTTATGAGTGGGGATTATGTAGAACATCCCAAACCGGCACCAGATACCTTCCTTGTAACGGCAGAGAAACTGGGAATGAAGCCGGAGGACTGTCTGGTAGTAGAGGATTCGACCAACGGTGGAGGAGCTGCCAGGGCGGCAGGTATGAAATGTATCTGGTTCCACAACCCGGATTCTGGAAGGCAGGATATCCCGGATGCGGTACTGGAATTTCCGGCATGGACCAGCGAAAATGTAGAAAAAATGCTGAAAATATTAGGAAAAGAGGAAGAGTAAAGATGATAATAAGAACAGCAGATCTGAGTGATCTGAAAGAAATTGCCCGTGTGGAGGCGGAGTGTTTTCCGGCAGCAGAAGCGGCAACAGAAGAAGAATTTGAAAAGAGACTTACTTTTTATAAAGATCATTTCTGGCTGATGTTTGAAGAAGAGAAACTGATCGCCTTTGTGGACGGTATGGTGACGAATCAGGAAGATCTGACAGACGAAATGTATGAAAAAGCGGAAATGCATGATGAAAAAGGTGAGTGGCAGATGATTTTTGGTGTAAATACGCTGCCGTCTTACCGGAAACATGGATATGCAGGAGAATTGATCAAAAGAGCAATTGCAGATGCAAAAGAGCAGGGAAGAAAGGGACTTGTTCTTACCTGCAAGGACCGGCTGATATCTTATTATGCCAGGTTTGGGTTCAAAAATGAAGGTGTTTCAGAATCGGTACATGGAAACGTGGTCTGGAATCAGATGAGACTTACATTTGATGAAGGGCAGGGTGAATAATGTGAAAAAAAATAAGTTTGAAATTGATATGTGCAACGGCTCAATCATGGACAAGCTGATTTCTTTTTCCCTGCCGCTTATGGTTTCCGGAATTCTGCAGCTTGCGTTTAATGCGGTGGATATCATCGTAGTAGGAAGATTCTCCGGAAGTCAGGCACTTGCCGCAGTCGGCTCCACAACAGCACTGATCAATGTGTTTACGAACCTGTTTATCGGAATTTCGCTTGGCGCCAATGTTCTTGCAGCCAGATTTTATGCAGCGGGCAAAGACCGGGAGATGTCGGAAACCGTACATACTTCGATCACACTTGCGCTGATCAGTGGAATTATGATGGCAGTTATCGGGGTGCTTCTTGCAAAGTGGGCACTTGAAATTATGGGAACGCCGGATGATGTGATCGGGCAGTCTGCCTTATATATGCGGATCTATTTTATGGGAATGCCATTTTTTATGTTATATAACTATGGAGCAGCCATTTTAAGGGCGATCGGTGATACAAAAAGACCATTGATCTTCCTGATCATTTCCGGAATCGCAAATGCTGCGCTGAACATGACACTGGTTATTATTTTTCATATGGGAGTTGCCGGGGTTGCAATTGGAACAATTATTTCACAGCTGATTTCCTGTGTGCTGGTACTGACCTGTCTGTACCGGTCGGAAGGAAGTTATCAGCTTCGTTTCTCCAAATTGAGGATCAATGGTGCCTACATGGAACAGATTTTCCAGGTGGGAGTTCCGGCGGGAATCCAGAGTACGGTCATCAATTTGTCCAATGCACTGTTGCAGTCTTCGGTTAATTCGTTTGGATCGATTGCGATGGCAGGATATACAGCAGCGAACAATATGCTTGGGTTCCTTTATATGTCAGTGAATTCGATCACCCAGGCGTGTATGAGTTTTACCAGTCAGAATTATGGTGTAGGTAAGCTGAAACGAATGGACAGGGTGCTGCGTGACTGTGCGATTCTGTCTGTATCGATCGCAGCGGTGCTTGGTGGCCTTGCCTATAGCTTCGGACCGCAGATCCTGACAGTTTATACTTCAGATCCAAAGGTTATCAGCTGCGGAATGGAAATCCTGGCGTATACGTCGATCACTTATTTCCTGTGTGGGATCATGGATTTGTTTCCGGGGGCGCTTCGTGGAATGGGATATTCAGCAGTCCCGATGGTGCTTTCGGTGATCGGAACGGTGGGAACAAGAATCGTGTGGGTATTTGGAATTTTTCCGAACCACAGATCTTTATCCGTACTTTTTGTATCTTATCCGGTGTCATGGATCATTACCATTGTACTTCAGGTTGTGTGCTTCTATTTTGTGAGAAAAAGAGTACATCAGAAAGAAAAAAGATTGTTATAAACAGAACAAAATTGTGAAAATCGACAGTAGGGCATTGTGAAAAACAGACAGATTTATCTGTCTGTTTTTGTGTATATATAACAAATATGCTTGCAATAGAAAGACACATGTGCTTGTATCTACTACAAAAACATGGACATGTAAAATGTTTGTGTATCACGGAAAAATAGATTGAAAAGAGAAGAAAAATAGGGTATTCTAAATGTAGAAAGACAAAAATAATAAAAAGTCCGTGATAAACGGACATATGTGTCATGCGGAGGTAATGAAGATGAATGATAATAAAATGTGGGCGCTTGTAAAGGAAAAACCGGAACAGGGACTCTGGCTGAAAAGAGTACCGATTCCGGAAGTAGGACCAAATGACGTAAAGATCAAGATCCATAAAAATGCAATCTGTGGTACCGATGTACATATTTACCAGTGGAATGAATGGGCACAGCACACCATTCCGATCGGACTGACCGCAGGACATGAATATGTCGGGGAGGTTGTAGAAGTCGGTGCAGGTGTACAGGGATTCAAGCCGGGCGATCTGGTATCCGGTGAAGGACATATCACCTGCGGAAAATGCAGAAACTGCCTGGAAGGACACAAAGAGAACTGTAAAGATGCCAAAGGTGTTGGGGTAAACCGGAATGGTGCGTTTGCAGAATATCTGGTTATTCCTGCTTCGAATGTATGGCCGTGCAGTCCGGCAATTGATGAAGAATTATATGCGATCTTTGATCCATTTGGAAATGCAACCCATACTGCATTATCTTACGACATGCTTGGTGAAGATGTGCTGATCACAGGTGCAGGGCCGATTGGGATCATGGCAGCGGCGATCGCAAAATTTGCAGGAGCAAGACATGTGGTAATCACGGATATGAACCAGTACCGTCTGGATCTGGCAGCAAAAATGGGTGCGACCAGATGTGTTAATCTGACACAGGAAAAACTGACGGATGTGATGCATGAGATTGGAATGACAGAAGGCTTTGATATCGGACTTGAGATGTCCGGAAGCCAGCCGGGACTTTCTGATATGATCCATAACATGAAACATGGTGGAAAGATCGCACTTCTCGGATTGCAGAGACAGGATGCAACCGTAGATCTTGAGACCGTGATCTTCAATGGGCTGAATATCCGCGGGATTTATGGAAGAAAAGTATGGGATACCTGGTACAAGATGTCTACGATGATCCAGGCGGGACTTGATATTTCACCGATCATCACACACCATTTTGATATCCGCGATTATGAAAAAGGATTTGAGGCAATGATCTCAGGACAATCAGGAAAGGTGATCCTTGACTGGGCACATATTAACGATTAGGAAAAGCAGAAGAAGGAGAGAATAAAATGGCAAGAAAAAATGATATTTTAAGTATTTATACAAAAGAAGTAGAACAGATCAAAGCAGATGGTCTTTTCAAAGGGGAAGCACCGTTCGTATCTCCACAGGGCGCAAAGGTTGTAATGGAAGACGGAAGAGAGCTTCTTAATATGTGTGCCAATAACTATCTTGGACTTGGAGACAATCAGAGACTGATCGATGCAGCGAAGAAAACCTATGATGAAAAAGGATATGGGGTTGCTTCTGTCAGATTTATCTGCGGAACACAGGACATCCACAAAAAACTGGAAAAGAAGATTTCCGGATTTCTGGGAACAGATGATACGATTTTATATTCTTCCTGCTTTGATGCAAATGGTGGACTTTTTGAAACAATCCTGACTGCGGAGGATGCAGTGATCAGTGATGAACTGAACCATGCTTCCATCATTGACGGAGTTCGTCTCTGTAAGGCAAAAAGATACCGCTATAAAAATAACAACATGGAAGATCTGGAAGCACAGCTTCAGGCTGCAGATGCAGCAGGAGCAAGAGTCAAACTGATCGCTACAGACGGTGTATTTTCAATGGATGGAATCATTTGTAACTTAAAAGGTGTCTGTGATCTTGCTGATAAATACAACGCACTGGTTATGGTGGATGACAGCCATGCAGTTGGATTTGTAGGAGCACACGGCAGAGGAACTTCCGAATACTGTGGCGTAGAAGGAAGAGTGGATATCATTACAGGAACACTCGGAAAAGCACTCGGTGGGGCTTCCGGTGGATATACATCCGGAAGAAAAGAGATCATCGATCTGCTTCGTCAGAGAAGCCGTCCGTACCTGTTCTCCAACTCTCTTGCACCGGCGATCGCAGGAGCAAGTATTGAGATGTTCAATATGCTGGAAGAAAGCACCGAGCTTCGTGACCATCTGGAAGAAGTAACCGCATACTACCGCAAGCAGCTGGTAGAAAACGGATTTGATATCATCGAAGGAACCCATCCATGTGTACCGGTTATGCTTTATGATGAAAGACTTGCCGGAGAATATGCAAAGAAAATGATGGAAAAAGGGGTATATGTGGTTGCATTCTCTTATCCGGTCGTACCGAAAGGAAAAGCAAGAATCCGAACACAGGTATGCGCGAGCCATACAAAAGAAGATATTGATTTCATTATCAAATGTTTTAAAGAGACCAGAGAAGAGATTGGAAAATAAATTGCTACAGGACAGAAAAATGCCGGACATCACAAAATGTTGCCCGGCATTTTGTGATGATGTAACAGAGAAATCTGACTAAAAAATATTGTTACGGGAAAATTTTCAGAGGTATAAAATAAAAGAATATTTTTGGAATGTAATCGTGGTAATTCTGTAAACCCTGAAAAATGGAGAGAAAAAGCTTGTGGGAAAGGCAGGAATACTATAAAATAAACAGGGAACAATAAAAAGATGAATGGGATGTCACCTGACAGAGGAGATAAAAGATGGAACAAAAAATATACAATGAATATGTGGAAATTTTAAAGGAAGAGCTGCTTCCGGCGATGGGATGTACAGAGCCGATCGCAGTAGCTTACGCGGCAGCAGTTGCAGTTCAGGCTCTTGGGGAAAAGCCGGAATCTGTAGAAGTAAATGTCAGTGCAAATATTATTAAGAATGTAAAAAGTGTCGTTGTACCGTGCACCGGAGGACTTCGCGGAATCGGTGCAGCAGTCTGTGCAGGGATTGTAGCCGGATGTCCGGAAAAAGAACTGGAAATTCTGGAAGAGATCACAGGGGAACAGAAAGTAGAAATGAAAAAGATGCTGGATACCATGCCGATGACAATCCGGGAATCCGATAAAGAATATATTTTCGACATTCAGATCAAGGCATGTGCAGGCGGACACAGCGGATACGTAGAGATCGCAGGTTTTCACACCAATGTGATCTGTGTAAAGAAAGATGATGGGATCATCAGAGAAAAAGCATATGAAGAGCAGGGATCCAGCTGTGCGACGGACCGTTCTCTTCTGACTGTGGAGAAGATCATTGAATTCGCAGACTGCGTAGACGTTGCAGACGTAGAGGAAGTTCTGCAGAGACAGATCGATTATAACTGGGCAATTGCCGAAGAGGGCATGACAGGAAACTGGGGAGCTGCCATTGGAAAGACTTTGATGGAAGCATATGGAAACAGTGTACATAACCGTGCGAAAGCGATGGCAGCGGCCGGATCGGATGCAAGAATGAACGGATGTGAACTTCCGGTTGTCATCAATTCGGGAAGCGGTAACCAGGGAATGACAACTTCTCTTCCGGTGATCGTCTATGCAAAAGAGCTGAATGTCTCAAAAGAGATGATGCTCCGCGCGCTGGTTGTGTCAAATCTGATCACAATCCATATGAAGACAGGAATCGGAAGATTGTCTGCATATTGCGGCGCGATCAGTGCAGGATGTGGTGCAGGTGCAGGAATCTGTTATCTGTATGGCGGACGTGCATATGAGATTTCTCATGTAATTGTAAATGCAGTTGCCATCAACTCAGGTGTTGTGTGTGATGGGGCGAAGGCAAGCTGCGCGGCAAAAATTGCATCAGCTGTAGAAGCAGGGCTTCTGGGACTTCAGATGCAGAAAAATGGAAAGCAGTTCTATGGCGGAGACGGACTTGTAGAAAAAGGTGTAGAAAACACGATTCGTAATATCGGAGAGCTTGCAAAGAAGGGAATGCGTGAGACGGATAAGACCATTATCCAGATCATGACAAGATAAGAAAAAGAGACAGGAACTGGTAGAAGAGGCACTTGTATTTACCGGACTTAAAAAAATATAACTAATATTGAAAAAAATAAAACATCTGCGGAATGCATACCGCGGATGTTTTATTTTTGACCGTTAGCTATTTATACTTTCTATTTCTGAATATACTTCTTCAACAGTAAAAGCGTATTCTTTACCCCATCCATATGGGATCTTTCATAGTTATGTGATGCATATACCCCAGGTCCAACCAGACCATGACGGATATCATATCCTGCCCGGAGAGTTGCCTCTACATCGGAACCGTAATGCGGATACACATCGATCGCATAATCCAATCCTTCTTCTTTTGCAGTTTCGGCAAGAGCGGATGTTACGTCGTAGTTGTAAGGACCGCCGGAATCTTTTGCGCAAATAGATACCATGCGTTCGGTACATCCGAGATCGGATCCGACGCAGCCCATGTCAACAGAAATCATTTCTGTTGTATCTTCGGCAACAAAACTTCCGCCGTGTCCGACTTCTTCATATACAGTGAAAAGAAGAGAAACTTTGCGGGAAAGCGCAAGAGATTCATCTTTTACGCATTTTGCCAGACCGAGAAGGATGGCAGCAGAAAGCTTGTCATCTAAGAAACGGCTTTTGATATAACCGCTCGGTGTGATCTGGGTACGCGGGTCCATGGCGATGATATCTCCAGGCTGCACGCCAAGTGAGAGAGTTCCTTCTTTAGTGTCCACATTTTCGTCCAGAAGGATTTCCATATTTTCTTCTTTTGTCTCAACAGCAGAATCTGCAACATGAACAGAAGGTTCTGTATTTAGTACCACACCGGTATAAACGCGTCCGTCGCGTGTGTGGATCGTGCAGTTTTCCCCATCAGCGGTACTCCACTGGTGTCCACCGAGAGTAGTCGGACGCAGTCTTCCATTTGCTTTGACAGAACGCACCATAGCACCGAGGGTATCAACGTGTGCTGCAAGTACTAGCGGATTCCCCTCTCCGCCGATCGTTACGAATACGTTGCCTTTGTTAGAAAGCTGTGGTTCATATCCCATATCTGATAAAGTCTTCATCAGGTATGCAGCCACATCTTTGGTATAACCGGATGGGCTTGGAATAGAAGTTAAAGCTTTCAGTTCGTTTCCGATAAAATCAAGATAATTTTGCATAGAAAATTCCCCCAAAAAAATATTATAGTATATACATTAATATTTTAAGGGAAAAGTTTAGAAAAAGCAATATCGATTGCAGAATAATAAAAAAAAGGTTATAATAATTAGAATAATTGATGAAAGAGGATGAAAAATGGAGATATTAAAAAGGATTGAAGATACTTATCCGAAAATGACAAGAAAGCAAAAACAAATTGCTGATTACATGGTGTCACATGCGGAGAACATGGCATTTATAACCTTGCGTGACCTTAGTCATGAAGTAGAAATTACAGAAATTACGATCCTGAATATGTGCAAAGCATTAGGGTACGAAAGTTTCAATGAGGTAAAGTATGAATTTCGCAAATACATTAATCGGGGAAGAGTAGAATTTTGCGAAGACAATGATTATTATAATACTAATATACCGAAGTATGAATTAGATGAAAAAGAGACACTGCTTCAGGAAATCTGTAATGAAGAAAAATTGTTGATGGATGAATTTATCAAAAGTCTTGATATCAGGAGAATGTTTGAATTAGCAGATTATTTTTTGCAATATTCTAAAATTATTATCTGTGGCAGAGGAATTTCTTATCTTATCGGAGAAAGTATCAGTTCCGCCCTCGCAGGAGTCCGGATTCCAACAATAAAAGTGAATACGGAGTTGAATGAAAATGTCTATTCTGTGCTGCCAATGATCGATAAAAAAACATTAATTCTTGCAATTTCGTTTCCTGACTATTATTTTATGACCCAGAAAGTTGTGGAGTATGCTAAGAAAAATAAAGCAAAAATTATACTGATCACTGATTCAAAAGAAACGGATATTGCACTTTATGCAGATGAACTTATTCTTGTCGGCAGTACAACGCGACTTGCACTTAATACATTGTCGGCACCTATGGCACTGGCAAATTTGTTGACTTCAGCGATAAAAATAAAAGTGGAATCAACATCAAAAAAAGAGTTTTGCAGGTTGATTTGAATTTTGTGAAGTTTTCACGATAAACACAAGAAAAAACTATTAATTTAATATATGCTTTAAAGTGAAATGTGCATTTTTGATAAAAATGCACATTTTTTAAAAATTTATAGCAAAGAATTATAGTATATGCTATAATTAGCAATAGATAAAAGAAATAGGATTCATACGGAAAAGAGATGAATCAAGAAAAAAGGAGGTAACAATAATGAAAAAGAGAATGATAGCACTTGTACTAAGCAGTGCAATGGTACTGTCACTTGCGGCTTGTGGTGGAGGTGGAAAAACTGACAGCAAGAAAGCCAGCAGCGGAGAAAAAGATGAAGAACAGTACATTAACACGTATATGGTTTCAGAACCAACAACATTGGATCCAAGTCTTCGGTCAGATACTTATTCCAGTGAGATATTGATCAGCACAATGGAAGGTCTGATCCGCATTGAGGAACGTGATGGCGAGTATAAGATCATGCCGGGAGATGCGGAAACCTGGGAAAAAAGTGATGATGGAAAAGTGTGGACGTTCCATATTGGAAAAGACAGAAAGTGGAGTGACGGGGAACCGGTAACGGCAGATCAGTATGTATATTCATTACAGAGAAGTGCAGATCCTGCAACAGGATGTCCGAATTCATATTTTGTTACACCTATATTGAATTATGATGCAATCAGCAGTGGTGAAATGAACCCGGATCAGCTGGGGGTAAAGGCAGTTGACGAGTACACGCTGGAAATCACCCTGACTAATCCAATGCCAAGTTTTTTGGAAAGTACAGATGCAAGTATCTTTTATCCGCAGAGAGAGGATATTGTAGAAAAATATGGCGATCAGTATGGAACAGATGCAGATAAGATGGTATATAACGGACCGTTTACAGTGGATGAATGGACGCATAACAGTTCGATCAAACTTGCAAAAAATGATGAATACTGGGACAAAGAGAATGTAGATCTTGGTGCTGTGAATTATCAGATTATTTCAGACACGAGTGCAATTACAAATGCATATGACAGCGGACAGATTGATTTTATCAGTGCAAGTTCCCAGGAAGATCTTCAGAAATATGAAAGCGATGACAATAATACCTACACAAAGACTTCAGGGGGAAATATTACTTTCCAATTCTATAATACAAAAGATAAAATCTTTTCAAATAAGAAAATCAGAGAAGCATTTACACTTGCAGTTGATCATGATGATATGAATGACATGGGATTTAGCGGAATGAGAGAACCTCTTTACGGATGGATCGCTCCGGCACTTACAGTTGGTGAGAAGAGCCTTCGTGAAGAAGCTGGAGATCCGTTAAAAGATTTGAAGAGTGATCTTGATAAGAGTGGAAAGACACCAAAAGATATTCTGATAGAAGGAATGAAAGAGCTTGGTCTTGGGGATGATCCATCCAAACTGGATGTTACTTATTCACTTGCAGGAACATCAGATTGGTTCCATACTTTTGGAGAGTATTTACAGCAGATGTACAAAGAAACACTTGGAATCAATCTTAAAATTGATTTCAGTGAATGGGGAATTTTTGAAGATAATCTGACTAATGGTAAATACCAGATTGGGTTTATGTCATGGGGTGCTTATTACAATGATCCGTATGATATGCTGAGTGTCAATATGACAGACTTTAACCAGATTTACACCGGATGGTCAAATGAGGAATATGATCAGCTTAGTAAAGCAGGTTCCATCGAAATGGATGAAACAAAACGTATGGATGATTATGTGAAAGCAGAGCGTATTTTTATTGAAGATTATGTAACTTGTCCATTGGCAACGAGTGTAAGTCATCAGTTTTCAAAGTCGTATGTACATTCTAAATATGTAGATTACGGAGAAGATCAGTTGTATTTTGCACATCCGGGATGGAAGAACGTTTATACATCTGGAAGATAAAAAGATAGAAAAAGGCAGGAAATTGCAGGATGTGTTTCCTGCCTTTTTACTAAGAAAAGCGGCGAAAATTAAGAGGAGGATACAGTGTGTTTAAATATACGATAAAAAGAATATGTTATATGATTATTACGCTGTTTGCTGTGGCGACAATTACGTTTTTTCTAATGAGAAGTATTCCTGGAGATCCGCTTGCAAGTATGGCGAGAACCCTGCCAGAGCAGACGAAGGCAAATTATTATGCAAAATACGGATTGGATCAGCCATTGTTCACCCAATATCTTATGTATATGAAAGGACTTGTACATTTTGATTTAGGAGAAAGTATTCTTTATGCGGGACGTTCGGTGACAGGAGAGATTGCACGAACCTCGCCGATATCGGGAATGGTTGGAGGAACTGCTCTGATAATCGGAACATTGATCGGAGTAGTACTTGGAATTATTGCAGCACTTAAAAAGAACAGATGGCCGGATTATATTGTAATGTTTATTGCAATATTAGGAGCAACGATACCGGTATTTGTTCTGGCATCTTTAATGCAGTATGTATTCGCAGTAAAGCTTGGATGGCTTCCGGCGTCTGGTTGGGGAAAACCATCGAATATGGTCTTACCGGTTATTGTTATGGGGTTTGGATCAGTTGCGACCTATGCTCGTTATATTAAATCAAGTATGCTTGATACATTAGGACAGGATTATGTTCTGACGGCAAGAGCAAAAGGACTGAGTGAAAGAGCTGTTATTTTAAAGCATGTTCTCCGAAATTCATTACTTCCTGCAGTGACGATTTTTTCAAGCAGTGTGGTTGGAGTGTTTACCGGAGCCTTTGTTACTGAAAAAATGTTTTCAATTCCTGGAATCGGATTTTACTATGTCTCATCAATTAATAATAACGATTATACAATGATCATGGGAACTACCGTTTTTTATGCGGCGTTATTTATCATTATGCAGCTGGTTGTTGACTTTGCGTACATGATACTTGATCCACGTATCAGAGTATCATCAGGTGATTAAACAGGAGGTGCAAATATGCAGAGTATAGCAAAAGAGAAATTTCAGGTTATTGGGCTGGAAGAAAATGCAGTAGAAGAAACAGCCAGACCGCGAATCGGATATTTTCAGGATGCATGGAGAAGACTTCGACAGAATAAGGTAGCGACTCTTGCACTTTTTATTCTTATTGCAATTGTCATTATGGTAATTATAGGACCGAAGCTTAGTGGATATGCATATGAAGAAGTTGATAAGGCTGCAAGAAATCAGTTTCCAAATGCAAAGCACTGGTTTGGAACGGATAAACTTGGAAGAGACATGTTTGCGAGAGTTTGGATCAGTGGACGTGTATCGCTGATCATAGGTGTGGCAGGTGCGTTGATATCTGCAGTCATTGGTTGCATTTATGGTGGAATTGCAGCATATTTTGGCGGAGTTGTGGATGATGTCATGATGCGAATTGTTGAAATACTGATTAGTGTACCATACCTGATTGTTGTGATTGTTCTGTCTATTGTTTTGCAGAGTAAGGGTATGGGAACTTTGATTTTGGCAATGACGGTCACCGGATGGTGCGGTATGGCAAGATTTGTGCGCGCACAGATGTTATCAATAAAAAATGAAGAATACATTTTAGCAGCGAAAGCTTTAGGGGTTAAACCATGGAAGATTATAACAAGACATATGATTCCGAATACACTTAGTACGGTGATCGTATCAATTACATTTGATATCCCGGGCTATATTTTTTCAGAGGCATTTCTTAGTTATATCGGACTTGGAATTCAACCGCCAAAGACCAGTTGGGGTGCACTTGCATCGGCAGCGCAAGCACAGTTTACATTTTATCCGTATCAGTTGTTTTTCCCGGCATTTATGATTGCACTTACCATGCTTTGCTTTACGCTTCTTGGTGATGGCCTCAGAGACGCCCTGGATCCAAAACTTAGAAAGTAGGTAGAATTAAATGGAAAACGGTAAGATATTAGATGTACAGGATTTAAGAGTTTCATTCCATACTTATGCAGGGGAAGTAAAAGCAGTCAGAGGAGTAAGCTTTGAGTTAAAAGAAGGAGAGACTCTGGCGTTTGTTGGAGAGTCTGGTTGTGGAAAGACTGTAACAGCAAAAGCAATTATGCGTCTTTTACAGCCTCCTTTTGCGGAGATTAAACCAGAGTCGAAAGTTATTTATCAGGATAAAGATGTTATGAAGATGAAAAAGAAAGAATTGCAGGCTTACAGAGGAAATGAAGTAAGCATGATCTTTCAGGATCCGATGACTTCGTTAAATCCTACAATGACAATAGGAAAACAGATTATGGAGGGGTTAATCCTCCATCGGAATATGAAGAAAGATGAAGCAAAAAAAGAAGCGGTTAATATGCTGAAACTTGTCAAGATACCGGATGCAGAAAAGAGAATCGATGCATATCCGCATCAGCTTTCCGGAGGAATGAGACAGAGAGTTATGATTGCAATTGCTCTTGCCTGCAATCCGGCACTTTTGATTGCAGATGAGCCAACAACCGCTTTGGATGTAACGATACAGGCACAAATTATGGAACTTCTTGGGGAACTGAAAAAGAAGTTAAATACAGCAATCATTCTTGTAACACATGACCTTGGAGTTGTTGCAAATTTTGCGGATCGTATTCAAGTAATGTATGCCGGACAAGTTATTGAAAGAGGAACAGCAAAAGAGATTTTTTATAATGCAAAGCATCCATATACCTGGGCATTATTATCATCAGTTCCAAGACTGGATTCTGAAAATAAAGAAGATTTGTATGCTTTAAAGGGCACACCTCCGGATTTGATACTGGAAATGAACCACTGTCCGTTTGCTGCCCGATGTGAGTATTGCATGCAAATTTGTAAAGAGGCAATGCCGGAAGAGACTTTGGTGGATGGAAAACATAGTGTGTCCTGCTGGCTTCAGCATCCAAATGCACCGAAAGTAACATCATATTATGACAGAAAAGGCGGAAATGCTGATGAATGATAGATTAATTGAAGTAAAAGATTTATGTAAATTTTTTAAAGTGGGAAAAGGGAATACATTAAAAGCAGTTGACCATGTAAATCTGTATATAAATAAAGGTGAAACGCTGGGGCTGGTAGGAGAATCGGGATGTGGAAAAACTACTTGCGGCAGAACAATACTGAGGCTTTATGATGCTACTTCCGGACAGGTTCTTTTTGATGGAAAAGATGTCAGTAAAATGAGAGGAAAAGAGTTACTGGAGTTTAAAAAGCGCGCACAGATTATTTTTCAGGATCCATATTCTTCATTGGATCCAAGAATGACAATTGGCGAGATTATTGCAGAGGGTATGGATGTTCATACAAATTATACTGCAAAAGAGAAAGACGCCAAGATTGCAGAACTCCTGAATAGTGTCGGGATGAAAGAAGATTTTGCGAATCGCTTTGCCCATGAGCTTTCCGGAGGACAAAGACAGAGAATCGGAATAGCGCGTGCGTTAGCGGTTAATCCGGATTTTATTGTGTGTGATGAGCCGATTTCGGCATTGGATGTATCTATTCAGGCACAGGTTGTTAATCTACTGATCAAACTGCAAAGAGAACGGGGATTGACATATCTGTTTATTTCCCACGATTTATCGATGGTAAGACATATTTCGGATAGAGTTGGGGTCATGTATCTTGGTAGTTTGGTAGAACTGACGAAAAGCAAGGAGATATTTGAAAATCCGAGGCACCCGTATACGAAGGTACTAATGTCTGCAATTCCGGTCGCAGATCCGGAGATAGATGGTGAGAAGAAGCGGATTGAAATCAAGGGAGAAGTACCAAGTCCGATTCACGCACCAAGTGGATGCAAGTTCAGAACCAGATGTCCATATGCAACAGAAGTTTGTGCACAGGAGATTCCAAAACTGCGGGAAGTTAAGGAAGGGCATTTTGTGGCATGTCATCATTGCAATGAGGAATAGAATAGAGGAGGATGAAAATGCTCTCACAGGATATGATAGAAAAAGTATTAGATCGGGCAAGTGAAAAAGGCGCTGACTTTGCGGAAGTATTTGAAGAAGAACGGATCCAGCAGGAAACCCAGATTACGCAGGATGAAATTGAACAGTGTCAGAATGCGAGAGAATGCGGGGTGGGAATCCGTCTTTTTAAAGATAAGACGAGATATTATGCCTACACGAATGACCGTTCAGAAGCAGCTGTTTTCCAGCTGGTCACAGATTTAACGAAGACCATGAAAGGAGATTGCATGGCGCGTCAGAAACTGCAGGATAAAAAAATTTATACAATGGTACCAGAGACAGTTGTTGTATCGGATGTGCCACTGAAAGAAAGAATTACACCGGCACGCCAAGCGGTTGCGGCGGGGATGGCACAGGATGAAATTGTCAGAATGAGGGTAAAACTGACAGATATGGAACAGACGGTTCAGATTGCGAATACAGAAGGTGTGTATGTGCAGGACACCCGTGTAAAGACGCGGCTGTATATTTCTGCATATGCGCAGAACGGAACAGATGTGCAGAGTGGATATTATGGACCTGGAGCAATGAGGGGACATGAGTATTATAATCAGATTGATGTGGAAGCAGCGGCAAGAGAAGCGGCGCGGGCGGCAAAAGTAATTTTACATGCAAAACCATGCCGGGGTGGTCAGATGCCAGTCGTTGTGGCAAATGGATTTGGAGGTCTTTTGTTCCATGAGGCATGTGGTCACAGTCTGGAATCCACGGTAATTGCCAGAGGATCATCAGAATTCTGTGGAATGCTCGGAAAAAAAGTGGCATCAGATGTAGTGACACTGGTCGATGATGGATCCATTGCAGGAGAATGGGGTTCTCTTCATGTAGATGATGAAGGGACTCCGACACAGAAAAATGTTCTGATTGAAAATGGAATTCTGAAAAGTTATATGGTAGATAAACTGGATGGTCTTCGCGCAGGATTAAAGCCGACAGGTTCTGCAAGACGTCAGGATTACAGGCATTATCCGGTAGCACGAATGACAAATACATATATTGCACCGGGAAAAAATACACCGGAAGAAATCATTACTTCGACAGAAAAAGGACTCTATGTAAAATCAATCAACGGAGGGTCAGTGGATCCGGCAACCGGAGATTTTAATTTTAATGCGTCAGAATGTTATATGATCCGTAATGGCAGACTGGCTGAACCGGTAAGGGGTGTAACCTTAATCGGAAATGGTGGAACTATTTTGAAAGCAGTAGATATGGTAGCAGATGATTTTGACCTGAGACAGGGATTTTGCTATGCATCCAGCGGAGCTCTTTATATCGGAGCAGGTCAGCCTACGATTCGTGTCTGTAATATGACGGTGGGAGGGATTGAGTAGATGATAGAAAATTTTATCAGAGAATTTACAGCAGCAGCCCACGAAAAGGGAATTAAAAATCTGGAGTTTTATACAGAAGAAATGCAGAAATCATCCCTGGAAGTTTATCAGGGAAAAGTGCAGGACAGGCAGCTTTGTAAAACACAGGCATGCTATGTGCGCGGTGATTATCAGGGAAAAGAAGGATCTGTTTATATAGAAGATTTTTCGGAAGAGCAGTTTGAAAGAGAAATGAAAATTATCTGTGAAAATGCGGAAGCAATAGAAAAAGTATTCGTTCCGCTTCAGCTGCAGACACTGGAATGCTCAAAAAACGAAAAAGAGTATGATATTCAAAAAATGGAAGAGCAGATGACTGTTGCAGAAAAAGAAATCAAACAGGCATTTCCGGAACTGGAAAAACTAGATACAATCTATTTTGGTGAAACACTGAAAAAGATTGTGATTCAGAATGATTCCGGTGTGCGGATGGAAGACTCTGTACGCAATATGTCGGCAGGATGTCAGGCACAGGCAAAAAAAGACGGAAAAGTACAAAGTGCATATAGTGGAATCTGCAAAGAATATATAGAACCGCATGAACTGGAAAAACCAGTTGGGAAGGCAGCAGAAAATGCGGTGCGGATGCTGGAGGCGGGACCGGTAGAAACAGGAAAGTATCCGGTCATTTTAAGTGCGGGTGTTATCAATGAAATGCTGAGTATGTATATTGGCTCGTTTAGTGCTGAGCAGGTACATCAGGGACTTAGTAAAATGGAAGGGAAAAGGGGAACTTTGGTTGCAGCAGACCATATCATGCTTGTGGAAGACCCGCAGCTTTCCGGTGGTGTGAATAACCGGAGTTTTGATGATGAAGGTGTGGTGACATCCAGAAAAAATCTGATTGACAGGGGAGTACTGCAGGAATATCTCTATAATTGTGCAGAGGCTCAGAAAGATCAGCGTAAGTCAACTGGTAATGGATTTAAGTCTGACTGCCGGACAACGTCGTCAATTGGCGTGACAAATTTGAAACTGACAGGAAAAGAAATGTCACTTAAAAATCTTAAGCAAAATATGGGAAATGGTCTTTATATTGTCAGCTGTGATGGAATGTTTGCTGGTGCAAATACAGTAAGTGGCGATTTTTCATTGATTTCAAAAGGATATCTGCTTGAAGACGGAAAAGAAATCCGTGGAGTAAACCAGATTACAGTGGCAGGAAATTTCTTTGATATGCTGAAGACAATAGAAGGAATTTCGGATGCATATTCTACTTTATTAACCGAAAAAGGAGCATTTATTGCTTCCGATATATTTGCTGGTGAATTAACCGTATCTGGAGTATAATAGACTTAAAATATTATAGAAGGAGAAGGGTAATTATGGGGGAAACATCAAACGCAAATCTACTGACAACGGGATCTATTCCCAAAAAGATTATTATGTTTGCGATTCCGCTTCTATGGGGGAATTTATTCCAGCAGTTGTATAATGTGGCGGATTCGCTGATCGTGGGGAATTTTCTTGGGAATAATGCACTTGCAGCTGTCAGTTCATCAGGAAATCTGATATTCCTGATGGTAGGATTCTTTGGGGGAATTGGCGTGGGAGCCGGTGTTGTCATTGCGAGGTATTTTGGAGCCAGAGAATATGGGAAGCTGAAAAAAGCAATCCATACGGCACTGGCATTTGGAGGCGTATGTGGAATCTTTCTTACGGTTGCTGCGTTGATCCTTGCACCGCAGATTTTAAAACTGATAGGTACGCCGGAAGAGGTACTGCCGAAATCACTGGTTTATTTCAGGGTGTATTTTGCAGGTTCACTTGGATTTGTAATTTATAACTTTGGAATGGGGATTTTGCAGTCGCTTGGTGACAGTAAGAGTCCGGTTATCTATCTGATCATTTCAGCGTGTCTGAATGTGATTCTGGATCTGGTGCTGATCGGAGGTTTAGGATTTGGTGTAGGTGCAGCAGCTTTTGCAACGATTGTTTCACAGATATTAAGTGCGGTTCTGTGCATCAGAAAACTGCGCAGGGAACCAGAGGCGTTCCGGTTATCTTTTCGTGAACTGCGGATGGATGGGAATATGCTGCGGTTGATTGTGGTAAACGGAATACCGGCAGGAATCCAGAATTCCATTATTGCGGTTGCAAATGTATTTGTACAGTCGAATATTAATCAGTTTGGGGCTCTGGCAATGGCCGGGTGTGGGTCATATTCCAAAATTGAAGGATTTGGATTTATTCCGGTTACCTGCTTCTCACAGGCACTCACGACGTTTATCGGACAGAATCTGGGAGCAAAAGAGTATGACCGGGCAAAAAAAGGGGCATTGTTTGGAACCGTTTGTGGAATCGGGATAGCAGAGGTGATCGGAATAGCAGTTTTTTTCTTTTCACCATACCTGATCGCTGCGTTTGGAGGAGATCAAAAAGCAATTGAATATGGGATTGCAGAGGCACATACGATCGCTCTTTTCTATTGTCTGCTTGCGTTCTCACATTGTATGGCAGCAATTCAGAGAGGGGCGGGAAGAAGTATTGTTCCGATGTTTGTTATGATGATTGTATGGTGCGGAGTCCGGGTAACCTATATTAGTATTGTTATCAGGATTATTCCGGTGATCAATGTAATCTACTGGGCATATCCACTTACCTGGTTTATCAGTTCGGTGATATTTTTGATTCTGTTTCTTAAGACAGACTGGATTCACGGATTAGAGAAACAGGGACAGGGCGCATAAAAAAGAAAGCTGTACACTACCTATGTAGTGTGCGGCTTTCTTTTTTGTTCTTATGTTTTTGCCTGAAATTACAGGGAAAGGGAATGAAGTTCCGTAAAGAATGAAGGATAAGATACATCTACACACTGACCATCCTGGATTTCTGTATTTCCCTCGGCGGCAAGGGCTGCGATGGAAAAGGCCATTGCGATCCGGTGATCCAGATAACTGTTGATCTGTCCTCCATGAACCGGATTACCGCCACGGATGATCATACCGTCGTCGGTTGGTGTTACATCAACGCCCATGGCAAGAAGTCCTTCTGTAGTTGTTTTGATACGGTCAGTCTCTTTGACCTTCAATTCGGCAGCATCCCTGATGATCGTAGTTCCTTCGGCGAAAGCAGCCATCACTGCAATCATCGGAATTTCATCGATCAGTGTCGGGATGATTGCACCTTCTACGGTGGTTCCGTGAAGAGTGCTTGTACGTACAAGAAGATCGGCAGTTGGTTCACCACTGTCACAATTTTTATTTAAATAGGTAATGTCAGCCCCCATTGCCCTGCATACTTCAAGGATTCCGGCACGGGTCGGGTTAGTACCTACATTCTTTATCAGAAGTTCAGAATCCGGAACCAGAAGGGCAGCAGCGATGAAGTAAGCAGCAGAAGAAATATCTCCGGGAACCTGGATCTTCTGTCCGTATAATTCCTCACATGGGAGAATAGATGCAGTTGCACTGCCATCAGAATGTACCTCTGTCTGCACGTTTGCACCGAACCCATTCAGCATCAGTTCTGTATGATTACGGGAAAGAACAGGTTCTGTAACCTGGGTTAATCCGTCTGCATAAAGTCCTGCCAGGAGTACGGAAGATTTAACCTGGGCAGAAGCTACTTTTGAGTGATAGTGGATTGCGTGCAGGGATGGATTCTGACCGGCAAGAAGATGGCTGTTGATCAGAAGTGGTGCACACCCGTTCCCATTCTGGCTTAAAATATCAGCACCCATCATTCCAAGGGGTTCCATGATCCGCTTCATCGGGCGGGAGTTCAGGGAAGCATCGCCGGAAAGAGTGGTGGCAAATGGCTGACCGGAAAGAATACCGGAAATCAGTCTTGTGGTGGTTCCGCTGTTCCCTACATCTAAAACAGAAGAAGGTTCGGAAAGTCCGTGAAGACCTTTGCCGTGAACCAGGATACGCTCAGGTGTGTCTTCGATATCGATTCCCATGGCACGGAAACAGCCAATGGTAGAGAGGCAGTCGGCACCGTGAAGAAAATGTGTGATCTCAGTAGTTCCTTTTGCCAGTGCACCGAACATAATGGAACGGTGGGAGATGGATTTATCGCCGGGAACAGATACTTCCCCGCGAAGCTGTTTAACAGGTTGGATTTGCATAATATAGTAACCTCTCATTCGTAAAAATTCTATTTTCAGACATTGTGGTCAATTTACACAAAGTCCTGAAAAGAGTTTTTTGACTGTCTTGCATTTAATTATTAACGCTCATAAACAATATAACGATGCTTCTGCAAAAGGGCTACTGCCTTCTCGCAGGAGATGCTGTCGTAGAATTCGATGCGGAGTACGCCTTCTTCAAATTCACGGTTGTGGACGATTCCGATGTTCTTAATGCTGAGTGCATTAGAAGCGAGGATGGTCGCGATGGTGGCGATCACACCGGCTTCATCCGGAATGTCACAGTAGATTTCGAATGCACGCTTGATCGGACCGGCAGAACCGTTTGGCATGGAATTGCGGTAGTTCCGGGAATGGTCGAACATGTCGTAGATTCCCTGGGAGTCGCCGGCATCAACCAGCTTTTTCGCTTCATTTAATGTTTCGATATAATCTCCAAGGATCTGGGAAATATTACTCTGATTCTGTGCACAGATATGTTCCCACATGGTCGGTGAAGAAGAGGCGATTCGCGTAATGTCCTTGAATCCGCCGGCGGCGAGGGTTTTCATCAGCTCATCCTTAGTGTCGGTGTCTCTGACAAAGTTGACCAGACTTGCGGCAATGATATGTGGCAGGTGGCTGATCGTGCCGGTGACGATGTCGTGTTCATGATAATCCAGTACGATCGGAAGTGCACGCAAGGATTCTACGAAGGATGCGTATGCATCAACCTTTTTCTTCGCTACTTTGGCGGAAGGGGTGAGAACAAAGTAGGCGTTCTCGATCAGGATTGGTTTGGAATTGGCAAAACCACTCTTTTCGGAACCGGCCATCGGGTGTCCTCCGATAAAGTAATCCTCCAGTCCCAGCCGGATGATTTCGTCATGGATCGGAGTCTTGACACTTCCAACGTCGGTCAGGATCATATCATCATGCAGGTAAGGCATCATCTGCTTTAAATATGCAGTATTGAAAGCAACCGGAGCACATAAGAAGATGTAGTTGCAGCCGCGGAAATTATCATCGATCGAGGTACAGGCCACATTGATGATGGATTCCTGTGTGGCAAGTGCCAGAGTTTCTCTATTCTTGTCGAAAGCGACAATCTCATAATCCGGATAATATCGCCGGATCGCCTTTGCAATAGAGCCCCCAATGAGTCCGAGTCCGATAAATCCGATTTTTTTCTGTTTCATAATCTTTCGTCCTTTCGTGATAGTCTACCTTTCATAATATAGGAAAACAGGCTATCTGTCAATAAAGCAATACTTTAAAGTGTAAAAGTGAAAGTTTTTGTTGAAATTCTATAAAATAGTTGTGTTTTTATAGAAAGTTTAGTACAATATACCCATGAGAAACTTTAACAAGGAGGCAGCAAGCATGAAGGTTTACAGAACGGATGAAATTAGAAACGTGGTCCTTTTAGGACATGGGGGAAGCGGAAAGACCAGTCTGGCAGAAGCGATGGCTTATGTATCTGGAGCAACAAATCGTATGGGATCTGTTGAGAACGGCAATACGATCAGTGATTTTGATAAAGAAGAACAGAAACGTAAATTCTCACTTAGCACAAGTCTGATTCCGATTGAATGGGAAAAAGCAAAGATCAATATCCTTGATACACCTGGATATTTTGATTTTGTCGGAGAAGTGGAAGAAGCAGTCAGCGCAGCCGATGCAGCTGTTATCGTTGTTTCCGGAAAAGCCGGTGTGCAGGTAGGAACCGAGAAAGCATGGGAGCTCTGTGATAAGTATAATCTTCCGCGTATGATCTATGTTACTGAGATGGATGTGGATGATGCCAGCTTCCGTCAGGTCGTTGAAGATCTGACCGCAAGATACGGTAAAGTGATCGCACCACATTTCCAGCCGATCCGTGAGAACGAGAAATTAGTAGGTTATGTCAACGTTATCAAGAATGCAGGTAGAAGATACACCGGACTTGGACAGAGAGAAGAGTGCGAGATTCCGGATTATTGTCTGCCGAATCTGCAGATTTACAGAGAGAAGCTTCTTGAAGCAGTGGCAGAGACCAGTGAAGCATTTATGGAACGTTATTTTGAGGGAGATGAATTCTCGGTTGAAGAGATCCGCTCTGCCATGAGAACAGAAGTTATGGACGGAGATATCGTTCCGGTAGCAATGGGATCCAATGTTCAGGCACAGGGTGTTGCAAACTTACTGTCTGATATCGTAAGATTTTTCCCAAGTCCGGAATATCGCGAATGCGTAGGTATCAACCGTAAGACCAATGAGATCTTTGAAGCACATCATGATTTTGCAGCCGCAAAGACCGCATATGTATTCAAGACCATGGTAGATCCGTTTATCGGAAAATATTCCTTCGTAAAAGTATGCTCCGGTGTATTAAAGGGAGATGATGTCCTTTACAATCCGGAGTCGGATGCAGAAGCAAAGATCGGTAAGATATACACCTTATCCGGCAACAAACCGGTAGAAGTTCCGGAACTGTTTGCAGGTGATATCGGAGCGATTGCAAAACTGACAAGTACAAAGACAGGGGATACCCTTTCAACAAGAAATACACCGGTATCTTATGGAAGGACCGAATACTCCAAACCGTATACATATATGAAGTATGTAGTGAATAACAAAGGTGATGAGGACAAGGTATCACAGGCTCTTGCGAAGATGATGGCAGAGGATGTGACACTGAAAGTGGTAAATGACAGTGAGAATCGCCAGTCACTGATTTATGGAATGGGCGACCAGCATCTGGAAGTGACAGCAAGCAAGCTGGCAGAGCGTTACAAAGTCGGAATCAGACTGGAGACACCAAAAGTTGCGTTCCGTGAGACGATCCGCAAGAACTCAGATGTAGATACCAAGTATAAGAAACAGTCCGGAGGACATGGACAGTATGGACATGTTAAGATGCGTTTTGAACCATCCGGAGATCTGGATACACCGTATGTATTCCAGGAAGAAGTAGTCGGAGGTGCTGTTCCGAAGAACTACTTCCCGGCGGTTGAAAAAGGATTGCAGGAATCTGTATTAAAAGGACCTCTTGCCGGATATCCGGTAGTTGGTGTGAAAGCAACCCTGTATGATGGATCTTACCATCCGGTAGATTCTTCTGAAATGGCATTTAAGACTGCGACGATCCAGGCATTTAAGAAAGGATTTATGGAAGCAGGACCGGTTCTTCTTGAACCGATCGCATCTGTGAAAGTAACTGTTCCGGATGATTATACCGGAGACGTTATGGGAGATCTGAACAAGAGACGTGGGCGTGTTCTTGGAATGAATCCACAGTCAAGCGGATATCAGGTAATTGAAGCGGATGTACCGATGACAGGCATGTTTGGATATTGCACAACACTTCGTTCTATGACAGGCGGACGAGGAAGTTATTCATATGAATTTGCCCGTTATGAACAGGCTCCGGCAGATGTACAGGAAAAAGAAATTGAAAAGCGTGCAGCCGAAGAATAAGAATAAGGAAAAGCCGGGAGAAAATCCCGGTTTTTTCTATTGTACTTTCGTACTAAAAGTGGTATACATATTATGATGGTGACAGCTTCGGCTGTCCCATTGGTATTTTATACAATTTTAGTATTAAAAGTTTAGTATTAAGAGAAAAAGTAGAGGAAAAGAAAAATGAAAATTGTAATTATTGGGGACGGGAAGGTTGGTCATAAACTGACCATACAGTTATCCGAAGAAAATTACGATGTGGTTTTGATCGACCAGAATGAGGGAAAATTAAAAGAAGCACTGAATCAGCTTGACATTCTCTGCATTACCGGAGATGGCGCAGATGCGAAAGTGCAGAAAGAAGCAGGAGTGCCGGGCGCTGATCTTGTTGTGGCATGTGCATCGACAGACGAACTGAATATGCTGAGCTGCCTGCTCGCAAAGAGACTTGGGGCAAAGCACACGATCGCCCGTGTAAGGAATCCGATCTATTATCAGCAGATCGATCTTTTGAAAGAGGATTTAAGACTGAGTATGGCTGTCAACCCTGAACTTGCGGCAGCATTTGAGATTTCCAGATCGATCCTTCTTCCGGATACTGCGAAGGTAGAGACTTTTATGAAGGGAAAAGTCGAGATGGTAGAATTCATTGTCAAAGAAAGAAGCCATCTGGGCGGAGTATCGCTTGCCGAGCTTTACCGCAAGTTCCAGATCAAAGTTCTGGTATGTGCTGTAAGACGTGGATCGGAAGTGATCATCCCGAATGGTGATTTTGTCATCCATGATGGAGACCGGCTTCATATTGTTGCATCCCACAAATATATTGAAGAATTTTTCCATCTGATCGGAAAGCGGAAAGAGCCGAAGAATATTCTGATCTGTGGTGGTGGAAAAGTCGGATATTATCTGGCAAAACAACTTTTAGGACTTGGTATGCAGGTGAAGATCATTGAGCAGGACTGGAAGAAATGCGAAGATCTCTGCGATCAGCTTCCGAAAGCGACGATCATTTGTGGGAATGCTGCAGACCATGATCTTCTGATCGAAGAAGGAATTGAACAGGCAGATGCCCTGGTCAGCCTGACCGGTATGGATGAGGAGAATATTATCCTTGCACTTTTTGCAAAGACAAAAGGTGTGGACAAAATCGTGGCAAAGGTCAACGAAGACGGACGTGCCCAGCTTGTCGAGGAACTTGGAATCGATCTGATCGTATCGGCAAAGACTGCAACAGCAGATGCGATCATGAGTTATGTGCGTGCACGCCAGAATTCTCTCAAGAATGTCAATGTTGAATCTATGTATCAGCTGGTTGGCGGAAGAGTAGAAGCACTGGAATTTATTATCAAAGAAAAAACAGAATATACAGATATCCCGTTTAAGGATCTGGAACTGAAGCCGAACAATCTGATCGCATGTATCGGAAGAAAACGGCAGATCATTATTCCGGACGGGGATGAATCCATTCAGGTGGGCGACAGTGTTGTAATCGTTACAACCCAGAAGAAGGTTCAGGATATCACAGATATTCTGGCTGAGCAATAGGGGTGAAAAGAAATGAATGTGAAAATGATACGCTATATCATCAGCAAGATGATGGGAGCAGAGGGACTGCTGATGCTGCTTCCAATGATGGTTGGCATTATTTATGGCGAGCATACATCGGTTTATTTTCTGATTACAGCTGCAATCCTGACGGCAATTTATCTGCTGTTTGGCAGAAAATGCCCGGAGAACATGACGATTTATGCCAAAGAAGGCCTGATCATTGTTGCAACGGCCTGGATTTTCTGGTCACTTGCAGGTGCACTTCCATTTGTACTCAGTAAAAGTATTCCAAGCTATGTGGATGCTTTTTTTGAAACAGTATCTGGATTTACGACGACAGGTTCTACGATCCTGACTGAGATTGAAGGACTTCCGAAAGGAATTCTTTTCTGGCGTTCCCTGACACACTGGGTTGGTGGAATGGGAGTGCTGGTATTTGTTATGGTACTTACCTCTCTGGATGAGAAGAATTCCATGCATCTGATGCGTGCGGAAGTTCCGGGACCAGAGGCGGATAAACTGGTTCCAAAGGCAAGAGGAACCGCAAGGATCCTGTATGGAATGTATTTTGCACTGACTGCAATTGAGGTAGTTTTTCTTCTGGCAGGAGGGATGAACCTGTTTGATGCAGTGACACATGCATTCAGTACTGCCGGTACCGGAGGATTTTCCAGCTACAATGCAAGTGTGGCACACTTCAACAGTGCCTACATTGATGGTGTGATCACCGTATTTATGATCCTGTTTGGTATCAATTTTAACCTGTATTTCTTTCTGCTTCTGAAAGATTTTAAGAGTGTATTTAAGAATGAGGAGCTGCGGGCTTACCTGGGAATCATTGCAGGAGCAACCGTTGTGATCACCTGCAATATCGCCGGAGGTTATCATTCCCTTTTAAAGGCATTTCGCTATGCGGTGTTCCAGGTGGCATCCGTGATCACGACAACTGGATTTGTGACGGCAGATTTCAACAAGTGGCCGGAGCTTTCCAAATGTGTTCTGCTTCTTGTGATGGTAATCGGTGCTTCTGCCGGTTCAACAGGCGGTGGTATCAAAGTATCAAGACTTCTGATCCTGGCAAAAAGCATCCGACGGGAGCTGAAAACTATGATCCATCCGAAAGCAGTCAATATCGTAAAAGTAAACGGAAAAAAAGTGAAAGAAGAGACGATGCGGGGGGTATATGTGTACTTTATTGCGTATATACTAATCCTGATCGTATCCGTGCTTCTGATCTCGATCAATAACTTTGATTTTACTACTTCATTTACCGGAGTGCTTACTACACTTAATAATGTAGGACCGGGACTGAATCTGGTAGGACCTGTGGAAAATTTTGCGAAGTTCTCAGACTTCTCGAAGATCGTGTTCTGTGTGGATATGCTGATCGGACGACTGGAGATCTTCCCGTTCCTGATGCTGTTCTCACCGTCACTTTGGAGTAGAAAATTCTAAGACAGCTTTGGATAGGCAAAACGATGAAAAGGAGAATTTATGAAAAAGAAAAATATAGCGATCAGTTTTCTGCTGCTTTTAGTGGCAGCAGGAATCTGGTATTATGTATCACTGCCGGCTTTTAATATCCATTCTTCCGGAGTGTGGTATTTTGTGCTGGTTCTGGTACTTGCGGTCGGTCTTGTGTTTGCAGGAAAAAAAGGCTTGCGATACGGAGTGATTGATCTGAAGGAGATGAAAGAATCCAAAGGTTTCAAATGGTGTTTCCGTCTTTTTATCCTTTTGGTAGTGATTTATCTGGCCGGAACCATTCTTTCTTCACCGATTGTAAATGCGAAGAAATATCAGCAGCTTCTGAAGGTAGAAGAGGGCGAATTCACAAAAGATATCGAGGAGCTTTCCTTTGACCAGATTCCGCTTCTGGATAAGGAGTCTGCGCAGCTTTTAGGAGACCGGAAGATGGGAAGCATGTCAGATATGGTATCCCAGTTTGAGGTGGACGATATCTACAGTCAGATCAACTACAAGGATCGTCCGGTTCGTGTGTCACCTTTGAAATATGCGAATCTGATCAAATGGTTTACCAATCGGAAAGATGGACTTCCTGCATATATCCGTATCGATATGGCAAGTCAGACAACGGAGATGGTAAAGCTGGAGCAGGGAATGAAGTATTCGACAAGCGAGTATTTTGGAAGAAATATTTACCGTCATCTTCGTTTTGCGCATCCGACTTATATTTACGGAGACCTTAGTTTTGAAATTGATGATAATGGTGTTCCATACTGGGTAGCACCGGTCAAAAAGTATAATATCGGTCTTTTCGGAGGAGAAACGGTAGGGCGTGTGGTGCTCTGCAATGCAATCACCGGCGAAATGCAGGACTACAGGATCGATGAAGTCCCGGAATGGATCGACCGTGCCTATTCAGCAGATCTTCTGGTACAGCTTTATGATTATTATGGCACGTTAAAACATGGGTATTTTAACAGTGTGCTCAGCCAGAAAGATTGTCTGAAGACAACAAACGGATACAATTATCTGGCAATTGATGATGATGTATGGGTGTACACGGGAGTAACTTCTGTAAACAGTGACCAGTCCAATGTGGGATTTGTTCTGATGAACCAGAGAACTATGGAGACAAAGTATTATCCGGTGGCAGGTGCGATCGAGGATTCTGCAATGGCATCGGCAGAAGGACAGGTACAGAACCTGAAGTATCAGGCGACTTTCCCGCTGCTGCTTAACATTTCCGGGGAGCCGACTTACTTTATGGCACTTAAGGATGATGCAGGACTTGTGAAAAAGTATGCAATGGTCAATGTCCAGAAGTACCAGGTTGTTGCGATCGGGGATACGGTAAGTACATGTGAAGAATCCTACAATAATCTGCTTCTTACCAATGGAATTAAGGAAAAAGAAGAAGTGAAGATGGATACCGGCACGATTGAAGGAAAGATCGCGAAAATCGCCCAGGGCGTTATAGATGGAGATTCTCATTACTACATTATGCTGGAAGGATCAGATGAGATTTTTGATGTATCGGTAGTCGATTTTATTGAGATCATCAAGTACAATGTGGGAGATGATGTAAAACTGGAGTATGCAAAAGGGGATAAGGCAAATACGGTTTTGTCTCTGAAATAACATAGAATGTGCTTAGTCACATTTGGAAAACCATAAAAGGAGGGATGAAGATTTACAGAAAATCTTCATCCCTCCTTTTGGATAATGTCTATCTTAGTTAAGGAGTGTACAATCTTCAAAATTTACATTACCAAGCTGTTCATTCGTTGCACTGATGCTGACATAAAAATCTACATCATTTTCTTTGGAGATCTTTTTCAGTGTTTCGATGAAAGAAGGAATGTTCTCAAGTGTGATGTCGGCGTGTTTTAAAATACCGTCGATAAAGATTGCTTTGATATCATGGTCTGCGCTTAACATACCGTAAATAAATCCAAGATATTCATCGGTATTGGTGATTACATCATAGTCATCCATGCAGATCGCTCTGATGTTGAAAGATAAGCTGTATGTATCTCTGTGGCTCTTCTTGATGAAGAATACGTTTCCTTCACATGTCTTTACAGCTTCGTTAGCACGTTCGATCATTTGCTGGGTTTTTCCGCTTCCTTTTGGGCCTGTCAATAAATTAACCATATTATCAAGTCTCCTTTGTTTATGAATTTGTACTAAAAAAGTACGGGATTTTATAAAACTATTATACACTAATCACAATGCATTAACAAGCTATTTATTTGCATCTTTTAAAGAAATGTGATACGATATAGCTCGGAAACAATTTGCAGTTAGAAAAGGCTAATTTATGAAATTATAATAATAAGAAAAGAGGAACGAAAAATGACGAAAGTTGATATTATTTCTGGTTTCCTGGGAGCAGGAAAGACAACATTCATCAAGAAACTGATCGAGGATGTATTTCCGGGAGAAAGGCTGGTCCTGATCGAGAACGAATTTGGGGAGATCGGTATTGATGGCGGATTCTTAAAAGATGCAGGTGTTGAGATCACAGAGATGAACTCAGGATGTATCTGCTGTACACTGGTGGGGGATTTCAGTAAAGCACTTCAGAAAGTACTTGCAGATTATACACCGGACCGTGTCATCATCGAACCTTCAGGAGTTGGAAAGCTTTCTGATGTTGTAAAAGCAATCGAAGGTGTCAAAGACGAGGCAGATATTGAGATCGACGGAAGAATCACAGTTGTTGACGGTAAGAAAGCAAAGATCTATCTCAAGAACTTCGGAGAATTCTTCAATAACCAGGTAGAGCATGCATCTACGATCGTTATCAGCCGTACCCAGATGATGACAGATGAAAAGGTAGAAGAGTGCGTGCATATGCTGCGTGAGAAAAATGCAGAGGCGACCATTATTTCCACACCTTGGGAAGAACTTGGAAAAGATGCCGTTTTACATGCCCTGCAGCATGGCGCTGAGATCGAAGGTATCCTGGAAGAACATGCACATGAGCATGACGGCCATGAGCATCACCATCATCATGATGACGAATGTGGCTGCGGACATGACCATGATCATGACCACGAACATCATCACGACCACGATCATGACGAACATGAGCATCATCATGAATATGATGAGAACTGCACCTGCGGATGCCACGATCATGACCATGAACACCATCATGATCACGACCATGAAGAGCATGAGCATCATCATGAACATGATGGGAACTGCACCTGCGGATGCCATGACCATCACCACGGACACGAAGGACATCATCATGCAGATGAAGTATTTACAAGCTGGGGCAAGGAGACTGCCCACAAGTATACAGAAGAAGAACTGGATTACCTGTTGAAAGCATTATCTGAGACAGATGCTTACGGAACAGTACTTCGTTCCAAAGGAATTATCCAGATGGCAGACGGTTCCTGGAAGCAGTTTGATATGGTTCCGGAAGAATATGAAGTCCGTGAGGGACAGGCTGATTACACAGGACGTGTATGCGTGATCGGAACAGATCTCAAAGAAGACGACCTGGTTAAGTTATTCCATATCTAGGAGGAGCAAGCGGCGATGACAACACCGGTATATATCTGTACAGGATTTCTGGACAGTGGAAAAACAACATTTATCAAGGACACACTGATGAAGCAGGAATGGATCGAAGAAGGTCCGACATTGCTTTTGCAGTGTGAAGAGGGAGAGGAAGAGTACTCGGAAAAATATCTGGATGAGAACGGAATGTTCCTCTTCAATATAGAAGAAAGAGAAAAGTTAAATAAAACTTTCTTTGAAAACTGTGAGAAGATCTATCATCCGGTCCAGGTGATCATTGAGTACAATGGAACCTGGGATCTGCAGGAGATCCTGGATGAAGATTTTCCACGCAACTGGGAGATCCAGGGTGTGTACTCAACGGTTAGCGGTGAGACCCTGGACATGTACCTGAAGAATATGCGGAATATGCTGATGAACCAGCTTACAGAATCTGAGCTGATCATCATCAACCGTTGTGGGGAAAATACAGACCGAAGTGCGTTCAGACGTGCCCTTAAGATCCAGAACCCACAGGCACAGCTGATCTTTGAAGGCGTGGATGGCAATATCATCCCGCAGACAGAAGAGGATCTGCCATATGATCTGAAAGCAGACCATATCTTTATTGATGATGTGGACTTTGGTACCTGGTATGTGGATGCATATGAGCATCCGGAGCGCTACGAGCACAAGAAGATCACCTTCCTTGCACAGCTTTTCCGTCCGAAGGGAATGCCGGCAAATATGCTGATTCCGGGAAGACAGATCATGACCTGCTGCGCAGATGATATCCGTTTCTATGGATATCCGTGTAATCTTGGAAGGGCAGCGCAGATCACACAGAGAAGCTGGAAAAAAGTAACTGTCAAGTTCGAGTACGAAGCGTACCGTCCGATGGTTCCAAAGCAGCCGGTTCTTTATATGCTGGAGATGGAATCCGCAGAGAAACCGGAAGAAGAGGTAGTATATCTTGGATAAATTTCAAGTATTAAAGCAATTTTTTGGCTATGACGGGTTCCGCCCGGGACAGGAGAAGCTGATCGATGCGATCCTGTCCGGGCGGGATGTACTCGGCATACTGCCAACGGGAGCCGGAAAGTCCATCTGTTTTCAGATTCCGGCTCTGATGATGGGAGGTATTACACTTGTGATATCTCCCCTTATTTCTCTTATGAAGGATCAGGTGGCATCCCTCAACCAGGCAGGGGTTCATGCAGCCTATTTGAACAGTTCCCTGACTATGGGGCAGTACCGGAAGGCACTTGCCTTTGCAAAAGAAGGAAGATATAAGATCATCTATGTGGCACCGGAGCGGCTGGAGACTGCAGAGTTTATGGATTTTGCTATGAGCGTGGATATTTCTATGATCGCAGTCGATGAAGCACACTGTGTTTCCCAGTGGGGACAGGATTTCCGGCCAAGCTATTTAAAGATTACAGAGTTTGTAGAGCATCTTCCAAAGCGGCCGGTTGTGAGTGCATTTACTGCAACAGCGACGAAAGAAGTAAGAGAGGATATGATCGATATCCTGATGCTGGAGGATCCGGAAGTAGTAATGACAGGTTACGACAGGCCGAATCTGTTCCTTGCGGTACAGTCCCCAAAGAATAAATATGCCGCACTCAAAGCATTTGTTGAGGCGCATCCGGATCAGTGCGGGATTGTCTACTGCCTGACCAGAAAGCAGGTGGAGGAAACTTGCGCACTCCTGGAAATGGATGGTTTTTCTGTGACCAGATATCATGCGGGACTGACAGATCGGGAGCGGCGTGATAATCAGGATGATTTCATTTATGACCGGAAGCAGATCATGGTGGCGACGAATGCATTCGGGATGGGAATTGATAAATCCAATGTCCGCTTTGTTGTGCATTACAATATGCCGAAGAATCTGGAGTCCTATTATCAGGAAGTGGGACGCTGCGCCCGGGACGGTGAGCCGGGGGAGTGCCTGCTTTTATATAGTGGACAGGATGTGATCACAAACCAGATGTTCATTGAGAACAACCGCGACAATCAGGAACTGGATGAACTGACGCGCCGGATCGTGATGGAGCGGGATCAGGAGCGCCTGAAAAAGATGACTTATTATTGTTTTACAAATGAATGTCTGCGTGATTATATTCTGCGGTATTTTGGGGAATACGGAAGCAATTACTGTGGGAACTGTTCAAACTGTAAGACGCAGTTTGATACCGTGGATATGACAGCAGAGGCAAGGGTACTTGCCATGTGTGTAAAAGAAAGTCATCAGCGATATGGAATCAATGTTATCCTGGATACGGTGCATGGGGCAAACAATGCGAAGATCCGGCAGTATGGCATGAGTGCCAGTCCGGCTTATGGGGTACTTTCTAAGACGCCATCGTGGAAGCTCAGGCAGATCTTCAACCAGCTTCTGGCAGAAGGATATCTGAAGACCACGCCGGATTCTTATATGATCGTGAAACTGACTGAAAAGTCGGAAGCACTGATTGCAGGGCAGGAGACATTTGTAATGAAGATGGCAAAAGAACCGGAGAAAGAGGAGAAGGATGCGCCGAAGAAAAAAGTGAAGAAAACAGCAGGACTGGTTCTGAATAAAGAGCAGGAAGAGTCTTTTGAAATCCTGCGCGCCCTGCGGGCAGAGATAGCAAGAGAAGAAAAGGTTCCGCCGTATATTGTATTTTCCGACAAGACACTGGTGCAGATGTGTATTGACCGTCCGAACGATAAGGGCAGTATGCTGGAAGTTTCCGGTGTCGGGGAATTTAAGTTTGAAAAATACGGGGAACGCTTTCTGGAGGTGATCCGGTCGTGGACATAGAATATCGTCTGATCCGATCAAACCGAAGAAGTATCGGAATCGAAGTTGACCGGGAAGGAAATGTGACGGTCCGAGCACCCTATTCCTGTGAGAAAAAGCGGATTGAACGGTTTCTTCTGGAAAAAAAGAACTGGATCCGGCAGAAGGTGAAGTTTCAGAAGGAAAATGCAATGAAGCGGCAGGAAAAGAGGGAGATGCCGGAAGCAGAAAAGAAATATTACCGGAATCTGGCAAGAGAAGTATTAGGCGCAAGGACCGGATACTATGCCCGGAAAATGGGTGTGACCTATGGGCGTATTTCCATCCGGGAGCAGAAGACCAGATGGGGAAGCTGCAGCAGCGTGGGGAATCTCAATTACAACTGGAAGCTGGTGCTGATGCCTCCGGGAGTTCTGGATTATGTTGTGGTGCATGAACTGGCACACCGTAGAGAAATGAATCATTCCGCTGCATTCTGGAAGGTCGTGGCGACGTGGATGCCGGACTATAAAAAATATAGAAAATGGCTGAGAGATAACGGAAATCAATTTTAAATGGTAAAAATAATCAAGAATTCGTAAAAAACAATCAAGAATCTCTTGACGGAACTTGTATTTATTTTTATAATAACAGAGAATATGAAAAAAACAAGGATAAGGATCAGTAAAAGATTAGAGTCTGTACAGAGAGCTGCCGGGCGGTGCAAGGCAGTAGATCAGATCTTTGAACTCGCCTTTGAGTTCTTCTGCTGAACGGTTTTCAGATAGGCAGAAGCGGGAATTCCCGTTATAGAATCACAAGTGCGCTGCACCGTAAGTTATGTTACCGGGATGCGGCGAAGAAGAGTGGTACCACGGAATTTAATCTTTCGTCTCTTTGAATTTATCAAAAGAGGCGAAAGATTTTTATTTAACAGGAAATCCTGATGGAATTTCCTGCTAAATAAAAGGTTAAGAC
>ERZ894220.158-NODE-158-length-80853-cov-21.4604_pt1 | contig 80853 bp, 82 predicted proteins | sample MGYA00380292_ERZ894220 | MGnify/ENA primary metagenome ERZ894220 (study PRJEB32331, sample SAMN06328446) | human gut metagenome | biome: human gut microbiome; feature: stool | host: Homo sapiens | collected 2014-12-05 ... | reverse complement strand
CGGTTCTATTTTTTTCTTGTACTACTTGTATTGTTTATCAATATTTCAAAGAACTAACGTGACTTTTGTCGCGCTGCTTTCTTAGCGAAAGCGGATGCAAAGATAAGGACTTTTTCAGATAACATCCAAACTTTTTCGAAGTTTTTTTGTTTTTATTTTCTGAAGCCTTAAACTTTAGCAGAATGTCAATTGTTAGGCTGTCCCTCTCTTGGAAAGCGGGTGCAAAAGTACGAGGTTTTGCTATACAATCCAAATATATCTGACTATTTTCTACCACTTTTTTGAAACTTTTATGTAACAACCTGATTCACAATGACATTGTAGAGTATGCTTTTTCACTGCAATTGTAAAAGCTATTTTCCTTATACATTATATATATTCGCGCGTACGTACAAAATATTGAATAGATAAAATTCACGACTACAAAATTAATATCAATGAATCAGTGAGCGTGAAATAATATACAAACTTGCGGAAAAGCTTACCATTTACAAACGTATGGAACAAAAAAAGATAATAAAGAAAATGGAAGAATCTGTTTAAGTTTCATTATATCGAATCCTGTTGTCGGAACAGTGTAACATAACAAAAGTCCTGCCACCTTTCTTACCAAGAAAGATGGCGGAACCTGATTATCATTTGAATTTCTGAATTTTATGGATGGATCTGATCTTTCTTTATTTCTTTAAAATAGGGATTCCAACTACTGCTACTGTATGTCGAAATCGCAGCCTCCGGCACAAATAGTGTACTTATTGATTTTAGAGAAGAATCAAAAGCAGCCGTACCAAGCGTAGGTGGAGTAGTTCCCAAACAGAATACTCGGCTCATTTTCGTACATAAATTGAATGCATTTGTTTCAATGGATGTTAATGAAGCAGGGAAAATAGATTCCACTAACGTAGAACAACCGTAAAAAGCAAACTCATCGATTGTTTCTACTACATTCGGACAATAGAAGGTAGTTATACCACTACATCCAGAATATGTATTCCTGAGTATATTTTTCACCTGTGTACGTTGCATATTAATACTTTCCATGTTCTTACAATCCGTAAATACACCTGCTCCTAAAGTTTGCAGTGCATTGGGGAGTGCTGCTCTATCTATATAAGCATCTTCGTAAGGGAAAAACTCTGACTTAAGTAAAGTGCAATAAGAGAAAGCTCTCTCTTGTATCTCCGTGATATTATGGTGTAATGTAACATACTGCAAATTCGCACATTCATCAAATAGATTACTCCTGAGTACTGTTACTCCTGTAGGAATAGTAATACTCTTTAATGAACGGCATCTTAAAAATGCAGCCTCCCCTATCTGAGTGATACCATTATGCCATGTGACACGCTCCAAATTCTGACATTCCTGAAAAGCATAGTCAGGGATATCTGTTACTGTCGTAGGTATATTGATAGACACGACTCCACAACGAGAAAAGGTTGCGACATATAATTTCTTCAAACCCTCATGCAAAGTGATCGTGCTTAAGTTCGTACAGTTTTCAAACACCCAACCTTCATACTGTGACGTAGATACTTCTGTATTTTTGCCCAAATCTGTTACACTACCGGGAATATCTATCGATGTCAGTGAAATACAGTTATTGAAGGCTTGTCTACGAATCTCTTTCAATCCGTCGTGCAATTTCACTTCCACCAAACCGCGGCATTGTTCGAATGCCCATTCACCTATGATTTCCACATTCTCAGTATCAATACTTGTCAATGCTCTGCAATTAGTGAAAGCTGCATAACCGATAGTTTTCATAGATAAAGGCAGTCTGACTGCTTTCAATGAAGTGTTTGGTGTATCACCACCGAAACGTAATGCACGATCCGGCAGTTCAGTCAAGTCGGTCATCGAAATATCCAGCACTTCAAGTGCAGTTAATGATTCTCTGATATATTTAAAATCTTCTACCGTGATAGAGCCCTTTAGTGCCAGTCTTTTCACAGATATATCCAATCCTTTGATACTTAAATCACCTCCGGTACATGCCACTATCTCACCATCAAAATATTTCACTTCTCTCGAAACTAATATTGTACCATCATTAGCGTCAGTCACTGTCACCGTCAATAGAGCTGTATCCGACAGTTTGACATTTGCCGGAGGGATAATAGTAATCTTTGCACTTCCCGGAGTATATGTTCCGTCTGTGCCGGTGAAAGTCGGTTCCGTTACTGCTACTTTCCATGTATCTGCCGCAGCACGACTTTTAATAATCCAGTCTGCTTCATTACCATTCGTAATAGTAGCAACAATGGATTTATAGTCTTCCTCTTTCATAGTAGAAGCAAAAGTGATATCTATAGAATTGTCTGAAGGCGATGCATAGAACAAATCGCTGCCACCAATACCCACAGCGAGGCCGTCAACTAGCATCGGAAGCGTGAATTCCTTTCCATTTGCTAATGTGAAGATCACTTTGCCGTCTTCTATTTTCACACCGTCTTTTTTGAAAACAGAATCTCCCTGCTCACCTTGCGGACCTTCCTCCCCGTCTTTCCCAGCGGAACCGGTATCTCCCTTTTCACCGGTGGCAGCCACTTTATTACTATTACTGTCCAGTAACCATTCATCATCTACTTTCCAGTACAGTTTGCCCTCAAACGTATCTACACTGATAACGGGAGAATGACCGGGCTCACCATCCTTACCAGGCTCACCATTGTTTCCAGGTTCACCATCGTTTCCATTTTCTCCATCTTTACCGGTAGTAGGTATTTTATTGTTATCAGCATCAGTCAACCATGCAGAATCGGCATCACCGAGCTTTATAGTCCAATAATATATACCGTTGGTATCTTTCTCCGCACCAATAAGAGGGGTGATGCCGTCGACACCGTTTATACCGTCAGCACCGTTCTTACCATCCTTGCCGTGATAGATGGTGATGGGCTTGCTTTTAGTGAAAGTGATAGTGTAACCCACCTCTACTGATCCTTCTACAATAGGAGTAACTCCGGTCACATAGTCATTCTGTTCCAATGCTGAAACCAGCCCCTGCAAGGCGCTGATCTGTGTATTGGTAGTGCTACACCATGATTCCAGTTTTTCTACTCTCGATTTAAGGTCGTTCACATCGTTGCGCAAAGCAGTGTCGTCATAGTCATCTCCGCAACTGAAAAACGTTGTTGCCAGGAGGAGTGACATACCTAAATGTTTTAATCTTCCCATATTCTCTAGTTATTAATTAATAATGTATATCGCTATCAGATCCCTAAGAAAAAAGAAGTGTTATAAATGCAATGATTATTTTAAGTTCGAAATTATACAACCATTTCCCGTTCATGCTTGAAATAGGTAAGTATGGTTCCGGGACTAAGATACTCACGACCGGGTGCCCGTGTCCGGCTGCGAAACCGGTAATGGGCGTGTATCACAAGGCAGGTCAGCCGGTAATTAAAATATTTATGGTAACGGCGTTGAAGATAGTCGAACAGACGGCAGATGCGCGTAAAGAAACTGAAGACTTCATTATTAGGAATGGTACGACGTTTATGATTACCTTTTTCGGCTTCTTCCAGTTCGTGAAGGGCATAGATGAGCTGATCAATATCATCTTTGGTATTTTGCATGGTACGGTTAAGACGTTCCTGTCTGATTGCCTGCTTGGAAAGCTGCTCCTGTTTGTGTTTAAGACGCTCTTTTATGAATTTAATTTTTTGCTTCATTATACTAAGTTGTCCGTTTGTATAGGCGAAAATTACTTCGTAAGTAACAGAAACTTGTTTTATGACAGAACAGAGCGCAGTTTTATCATAACCCTGATTATCAATAGGTTATTTAAGTCCAAAAAGACAAATAGCAGTGTATTCCGCTTTATTCATTTCAAAGTGGGAAGAAAAAGTTATATGCGTTTTCATAACTCTTGCAAGTAGTATGTTATACCTATCCTTGTTTTTTTGCCTTGTGTCGAAACTTTTTTAGTGATCTAATGAAAATAACTTTGTATATAATATATTTTTTATTAAAATTCTTATATCTTTGCAGCATCGAAAATCCTCTGTTACTTACGAAGTAACAGAAACTTAGTATTCATTCCATATTATCTTTTCCCCTGTGATTATGTAATTATTAACGACCATATTTGCCCGATTAAGTTCCTCCCCTTCAAAACTCTTGAGATACGTCCGTGTGACTTCAAGTGAAGAATGTCCCAGTCCTTCGGAAATCACCTCTTCGGGAACCTGACAATATTTAGCAAGTGTAGCCCAAGTGTGGCGTGCCGTGTAGGAACTGACTTTTACCTCCTCCATTCCCACCAGTCCGGGTAGTCTCGAAAGGTTGAAGTTCAACTTACGCAAGCAATGGCGATAATCATCAAAAGCTTCTCTATCGGAAGAAGTGGGAGTAAGGATGTCCAACAGAAAAGGCGATGATTCTTCCCGGCTCCTATAACGTTCGATAAGCTGACGTGCCTGCGGCATAAGCTTGACACAAAGTTCCGTACCCGTCTTTTGGCGTCGGCATATCAGCAGGTCCCCTTTTAAATCCACTTTGCGCAAGTGAGCAAGGTCTACAAAAGGCATCCCTTGCAGCAACAGCATTAATCGCATTGTGTCCTGCGCCCGGTACACCTCCGGAGGGAGTGCAGGACTGGAGAATCTGCCGGAAGAATACTTTCCGTCAACAACATCACCCAGCAATCGGCTCGTCTGCCCGGCAGTTAATGCCAATTTATGTTCGGAAGATACCCCTGTCTTGAGATTGACAAACAGGCGACATTCTCCCGCCACAATCCCACGATCTACCGCACGGTTATAAATAGCACGCAGCGCACGGATATAAGTAGAAGTTGTGTTATAACTCTTCTGCTCTTTCTCCAGATAATACTGAAATTTACATAAGCTCCTTCGGTTCAGTCCTCCCCAAAATATTTTGCCGCCACCTACAGAAGCGGTGAATGCCTGCAAGGCATAGTGATAGATATAGGCCGTCGCAAAACGGTTCTCTTGCCGCAACTCGCCAATAACTTCGTAAACAAAGTCTGTAAAGCTATGCTGTTTCATATAATCCTTTCTTTTTAAGTTCATAATTGAGATTCTTTTTTCGCCATAAACTATATAAAATGAACTACCCGGCACAATGTTCAACCGATTATTTTGTCGAAATAAAAAGGAATGTACTCTCCTCACCCTTATTACCAATGCGGTGCTTCACGGTTTTTCCACACCCGCAAACGATTTTTACCTTTGCAGCGTTTTAATGAAACAATATTTTATAATGAAAAAAACAGATTTCAATCGGCTGTCCTCTCATGACGGCTACGCTCTCTCCACAGCAGTGGGAATCGGAAAATTCCATTGCCGGTATCACAATCAGAATATACCACGTCGCCATGACACACAAGAATGGCTATGCAGGTATAGAACCTAATAAAGTTCTTTTTTTGACATCACATTTCCCCAAAAGAGAAAACTGATATAATGTATTTTAATACATTCTTAATTTATAATATATATTATATGGTCCAAAGGGTGGTCGAAGCGTTTTTTAGCACACCCTGTAATCCACTATCAATGAAAGGATTGGAAGCCCCCGAAGGGTGGTCCAAAGGATGGTCGAGAAAAAGACGTACAAATCCCCCTGCTGAAGGGACCATAAACAACGAACAATAAGATGATAACATCAACGGAAGACTTACTGAAAAAAGGGTATATTCTATTCCCCAAAGTGCTCTTTGAGGAGCAAATGAAAACAACCAAAGGAGCTACGGGAGACTTTGACGCATTTATACTGGTACTGACGCACGTCAACTACAGCACCACTACCTGCCGGATGAACGACTGCACATTTGAGTGCCACCGCGGAGAATCCGTGCTGTCCATCGCCCACTGGGCGGAAATATTCGGATGGCAGAGGAGCCGCACCCGATACTTCTTCAACAAGATGTTCGACAACGGCATCATCGAAAAGCTGCCCAACCCGCACACCACCCACATACGTGTGCCGGGATACGACCAGCTGGTAGGGCGGGACAAACGGGAAGCCGCCTGCAACGAAGCCGGAGGGGTCACCTTCGGAGCCTTCTGGAAGAAGTATCACGAAGTGACACAAAGACAAAGGATCAACATCGGACGTGCCCGCCGCGAATGGAAAAAGCTCTCCGCGCACGAACGGAATACAGCACTGGCGAAGATAGACGAGTACTACGACAACCTGAAAGACATAAAGTACTGCAAACAGGCCGCCAGCTATCTGGCGGACAAGGCCTTTCTGGACGAATACGATTATTAATCACGAACCCATTACGAATACTAAAAAAAGAAGAATCATGAACGAATATGTAAACCCGCACGATACCGACCTGGAAGAGGCGGTGATCGGAGCCTGCCTCATCGAAAGCAAAGCGATCACACTGGTAGACGACAAATTGTGCCCGGAAGTGTTTTATGAAGAAAAAAACCGCGAAATCTATGCCGCCATCCAGAGCATGTACCGTGCCGGACGCAGCATCGACGTCATCACAGTGAAGGAAGAGCTTGCCCAGCGGGGCAGACTCGATGCGGTAGGAGGTCCGTACACAGTTATGCGCATCAGCTCGCGGGTAGCCTCAAGCGCGCACCTGGAATATCATGCCGAAATACTGAAACAGAAGTATATCCGACGGGAAATGATACTGGGGTGCAACAAACTGCTGGCACTCGCCTGCGACGAGTCCACAGACATCACCGACACGATGGTGGATGCACACAGCCTGCTGGACCGGCTGGAAAACGAATACGGCACCACCGACCACCTGAGGTCGATGGAGCAACTGATGAAGGACACCGTAGGACAAGTCGAAACCCGTGTGGCATCCAACCGGGACGGAGTGACGGGCATACCCACCGGCTTTACCGACCTCAACCGGATGACTGCCGGATGGCAACCGGGAGATGAGGTGATCATAGCCGCCCGGCCCTCGGTAGGAAAGACAGCATTCGCCCTGCATCTGGCACGCACCGCCGCCACTGCCGGACATCAGGTATTGGTGTACAGCCTCGAAATGCAAGGAGAACGGCTCGGTGACCGCTGGCTGCTGGCAGCCTGCCCGGAGGTCAACGCCGAACACCTGCGCACAGGACAGCTCAACCCTACCGAGCTGCGCCGGGTGCACGAAACCTCCGCCGAACTGGCGAAACTGCCGATATACATCGACGACAACTCCTCGGTAAGCATGGACTACATACGCTCCTCCGCCAAGCTACAGCAAAGCAAGGGACAGTGTGCCCTCGTCATCATCGACTACCTGCAACTCTGCGATATGAAGACCGAACAGCATAACCGAAACCGTGAACAGGAAGTGGCACAGGCAAGCCGAAAGGCGAAGATGCTCGCCAAAGAACTGAACGTACCCGTACTCCTGCTCAGCCAGCTCAACCGTGACTGTGAAGGCCGCCCGGACGGCCGCCCCGCACTGAGCGACCTGCGCGAAAGCGGCGCCATCGAACAGGATGCGGACATGGTGCTGCTCCTGCACCGCCCCGCACTCAGCGGACGTGCCACGGACCGGAAAAGCTCATACCCCACCGAAGGGCTGGGCATAGCCATCATAGCCAAACACAGGAACGGGGAGACGGGAGAAGTGTACTTCAGCCACAACAAGAGCCTCACACGCATGGGGGACTATGTGCCGGGAGATTTATGGATGACGAGGAATGCGAAATAAAATGCACGCCATTGTCCCAAGAAGAAATAAAAAATCTACCGTATGATTGGGATGAATCAAGCGGTAGATTACAGAGGAACGACCGTATATTTTCAATCAATCGGGCGGTCGGTTCAACTCAACGGAGCGGTCGGTCCGGGCTAGTGGAGCGGTCGGTTTTCCATGATGTGTTCCGACTGGACGAAATAGCCGTCCGGCTCACCCATATAGCGCACAATAAGGCGCACTTCGCGCGCACTGAACATCTTGAGTTTCGGATGAAAATCGCCTCCTTCCTCCAATGCCTCCATCAAGGGAATACAATTGCGCATCCAACGGCGCAGCTTCGCTACCGAAACGGGATTACTTAACTTCGGAAAATACATCTTTGCCAGTTCTACTTTATCATAACAACGAATACTGAATCTTATCTCTTCCATTTTTTCTTTCATTGATTAATGCTATAAAGGTACACAATTCCTCACATATAAGCAAGCCATCAAGTAAATAATATTCATCATAATTCAATGCCGTTTACTAACGTTCATGACATCTTCCGGGCGTGGTATCTTTGCAATGTAATCGATTACAGGTAATAAGTATTAAGTAATAAGTATTAAGTAATAAATTAAAGATTATGGCACAGAAGTATGTAGTGGTGGAGCGGAAAAATCCGTTGAAGCCACAGAATCCGACTAAGTTTTATGCAATGGCCCGTAGTAATCGCAGGGTGGATACGGAGGAAGTAATCAAGCGTATTGCGGAGAGGTCTTCGTATTCTATCGGTGAGTTGAAAGGGTGTATCACGGAGTTTCTGCTGGAGATCAAGAATCAGCTGGAGCTGGGGAATATCGTGTTGATGGGAGATCTCGGGAGTTTCCGGGTGACTATCGCTACCGGGAATGCGACGGATACGGCAAAGGAGTTCAAGGCGGCTACCTGTATCAGGATTTCACGTGTACGGTTCAGTCCCGGAGAGATGCTCAGGGACATGTGCAAGGCGATGAAGTATTCGCTCTACAAAGCGGACGCTGAGGAAGGAAACGGGGATACTCCGAAACCGGACGAGAAACCCGGAGGAGGCAGCACCGGCGGAGACGACGACGAGGCACCGGACCCGACAGTTTAATAAATGGAAAGTTAAAAATTGAAAGTTGAGAATTTTAGTGTATTAATAAATGATTATTAGAGATTGAGTTATGAAAAAACAACTTTGGAGAAATATTTTGCAGTTTATTGTGACGATTGCCACTTCTATTATTTCGGCTTTGGGGGTAACGTCTTGTATGGGGTCTATATAGGGAAGGAAGTATGAAGGAGCTTGAAGAGTTGGATATGGAGGAGGAGTTTATTCCTCGCAGCATTCAGTATATCGTGGTGCATTGCAGCGCTACACGCGCTAATATCCCTTTTACGGAGAAACAGTTGTTACAATGCCATTTGCAATGCGGGTTTAAAAGTATCGGGTATCACTTTTATGTCACACGGGATGGGATGCTACACCATACACGCCCGATGAGGGAGGCGGGTGCCCATACGTTAGGGTTCAATCTGCATAGTTTGGCGATTTGCTATGAAGGCGGGCTGGACGAAGATGGCAAGCCGGCGGATACACGGACGACGCAACAAAAAGAAACGCTGCTGCGGATATTGGGAGAACTGAGACAGTTGTTTCCACAGGCAAAGATCGTAGGGCACTATCAGTTGAGTGCAGATGTCAGAAACAGGTGTCCGGGGTTTGATCCGAGGAAGGAGTACTCACAGTTATAGAAATATAAGTAAAACAGAAGGTCACAGCTGCTTTATAGCAGTAAACATCCCGCGCATTTCTCTTCTTGAGAAGTACGCGGGATGTGTGGCTTTTATTCTTATTTAGCGAGTGAAACACTAAGGATTCTGAAAAAAATGCTATCTTTGAGGCGTTGTGTTATATGATATCAAACTAAAAGGAGACAAAAAGAATGAAATCAACGGCTGAGATATTAGAAATCTTGCGTGCCTACAAAGTTCAACATGCCGATAAGTACGGCTTAAAGCGTATCGGCATTTTCGGTTCCTCTGCACGGGGGGAGCAAACCGATGAAAGCGATGTTGACATCTGTTATGAAGGCGAAGCCCCTTCGTTACTGACTTTGGACTATATGCAAAGTGAACTGGAAAAACTGCTGGGTTGCCCGGTTGATTTAATAAGAATCCGCGAACGGATGAATGAACGCTTGAAACAACGAATCTTAAAAGAAAGTATCTATGTATGACAAAGAATTAGCACTTGACAGTCTTGCAAATATAGAAGATGCTCTGAAAATGATAACCGAACGAGCGTCTGCCGCTTCTACACCCGATGATTTTTTAATTTCTCCCGACGGAATGCTGAGACTGGATAGCATTGGGTGAGATAAAAACAAGCCGATAACATTCCTCTACCCCATACCTATATTTAAGTAGATAAAAGAACACAGGTTTTATACAAAACAGTAAAGTTCTTATCCTTTTATGTTGCACAACATATAAGAGTGTATTTGATACACCAAACAAAAGCGTTGATTTTACACCCAAAATAAGATAAGCATCTCATTTACATACACACCTCTATCTTGTTTTGTCAGTATACTTGATTCTGTCATTCTCTTTAGACGTGAACTGACTGAGTTTAATGATGATTTTACTCCAAGCTTATTGAAGTATTCCACCATTTGACGGCAAGTAAAGTAAGGATGTTTACTTGCGTAAGATAATATGTCTGCTTGTCTTATCATACCTTACCCTTTGATAACTCACCACAAACATACAACATTTTCGGCAATAATTAAAAAAGTTGCCGTATTTGTTGTATTGTCGAGATATAATTACGACTAAAACGGTACCCCTTTTTAATTCTTGCCGAAAATGACGTATGAAAATAATAATAGATGAATTAAGTCGTTAATAGCAGAATCTATGGACGGTTGTAGGGGGTAAAAAACAGAAAATGTGCTGCTTCAAGGCGGCACATTTTTTTATTCTAACTTTATTCTTACCAACCTATTTCATTCCATCCGGCAGCAGTATACCATGACATTGACTGACGATAATATTGATTCTGGGAAGAATCAGCTCCACGCAAGATATAAGTGGAAAGTCCTTCAAATCCATCCATTGAAGTCATTTTACCTACTCCTGACGAATACGTACAATAATTATTTTCTGTTGTATTCTTCCATATAACAGCATTCTTATACGCCACTTCATAATAATCAAAGGCTTGTGAATTTTCTTGCACCTTCTGCATCAATCCCATCAAATCATGATAATTCTCCTCACGAAAAGGATCATAACACAAAATATCAGTAATATCTATATCACGTGATTGCTGTATGGAAGTAGCTGTTTGCAAAACATCCCTAGTCGCAGTTGCCAATGCAGGTAGCTCACTACTCTTAACTACTGAAATCGAGACTCCTCCTGTCCAATTTTGATTTGAATTACCGATGCCATTGTTGTATTTTCCGGCATAAACTGTATAATAACTATTTGCAATATTGATTTCCGGCTTATTCTGCGAAAATAATGCAGGGACTACTGCTTCATAAGGAGCTCCGGGACCAGGTATTTCTGTCGGAGAACCAATAAAGTAATCAGCGCGGTCACGTAACTGATAAATCACTTCAACAGACTGCATATAACAAGCATCAAACACTATAAAATCAAAATGAGGAGCTATAGACAATGCTTCATTGAGTTCCGGAATATTCATTCTCCTGTCTCCACTGCTAGTATCCTGTCCCCACCAACGAGTAGAAGGATTCTTATAAGGAAGCCACCCATCTCCATGAGACCAAAAAACGACACCATAACTATCAGCCGGATATTGAGAAAAAGCTGTTGTGAAAATATTTTTCATAATATCAACATCCACAGAGTTCTGCGTACTATAAGCAGCAATGACTTCTTGCACTACTGCGCCATTATTCTTTTTTAAACGGATCAGTTTAGGACTTGAACCTTTATCCATATAAACCAGTAGATTATTACGACTATCATCCACCTCCTGCATACCTTCTATCATTTCATTTAAATCCTCATTAGCAAAACCAGAAAGGGAATTATCACCAGCAATATAGACCAACACAGTACGTGAACCATAATTAGGTTTGTCTTCTTCATCATGACAAGCCGTAAACAGTACTAATAAACACACAAAAAGGGATAATATTTTAATCTTTTTCATTAGATTTCCAATTAGTTACGGCCACAAAGATAAAAAAATAAGAGATGCAAACCTGCATCTCTTATCATATTAACAATTAATCTTTTACTCTTCCGGTTTTATAAAGTGGAATTTATCAGTATCAATCCGTGTTACTGTGGTATTCCTGTTCCTTTTATATTTACTCAGAATCTTCGTTGCTTCTTTCTCCAGCTTTTTTCTGTTTTCTGAGAAATAGATCATACAGGTACTATTCTGCTGCAGTCCGTTATCTTCCACATAGTTCTTCAACTGATAGCTATACAGATCACGATGAGTCAGAAAACCTTCCTTGCTAACCTTTGCGCTATCCAATATTTGAATATCCGTAAAATACACGACTGTATCCGTAAAGGAAGCGGCAATTCCGAAGGCATAAACTGTTTTTGAGTGGTCTTTCTTTAAAGAGAAAGCCGAGCACATTGTCAACACAAGTGCCATTGCAAATAGTATTTTTACGTATTTCATATCATAAATTTTTAATTGTGGCAAAGGTAACAAAAAAGAGGAAATATCATCTATTTATCATTAAGATTTAGTATTTCTATTCATATATCCATAGCAACACGGGCTTCTTCTCGGCTTTCAGCAGCGCATCGACCTTCCGCATCACGTCATCACAGATCACAGGACATCCCTGACTGATCCCCAATGGAAGATGCATGGGGTATATCTCCAAAGTCGGTACCGGAGTGTACGAATGAAGCACAATGTAACGCTTGAAAGCATTGCTGTTGGTCGATTCCAATCCATGCAGTTTATAATGTACATTAATCCCCCATTTACTATACGAACGGATTCCTACCTTATACTTCCCCAAAGAAGAGCAATAGCTGCCTTCCACATTAGTATATACCGGTTTCTTCGGCGTGCTCTCCTTACCATATCCATGAGCACACAGACTTGAATATTTGATGGAATCGCCTTTGAAATCCCAGACAAAGAAACGTTTTTTGCCGGAAGGAATGCTGAAATCTACCAGAAAGCAATAATTCGTATTAAACCCTTTCTCTACGCAATAGGTTTTCGCTGCAAGGGCTTTTTCCCGTAAGGGTTGTTCGGCTTTGGCTACGATGCCAATGTTCAGACCAACAAGCGTGAATAATATCAGAGCAGACTTCTTCATAAAATTGTGCATAGTATAGTATTGACGAATAACGGCTAAATAAAAGTCGCATAAGTACATTCTTCAGATGATTACTCCAAGAAGTGCAACTTATGCGACCCTAATTCTTTTTTTTCAGAAACTGATATTCCTCACTTATCCCAAGTAGGATTTGAGCAATTTACTACGATTACTTTGTCTTAGTCTTCTAATTGCTTTTTCTTTAATCTGACGAACGCGCTCACGTGTGAGGCCAAACTTATCGCCGATTTCTTCCAATGTCATTTCTTGTTGTCCGATACCGAAAAACATCTGTATGATTTCTTTTTCGCGTTCGGTTAACGTAGAAAGAGCTCTATCAATTTCCCTCGCAAGAGACTCATTAACCAGAGAGCGGTCCGCCATAGGCGAATCGTCGTTTACCAACACATCCAACAGGCTGTTGTCTTCTCCTTCCACGAAAGGCGCATCCACCGAAATATGACGGCCGGATACCTTCAGTGTATCAGATATCTTGTCAACCGGAATTTCCAGTTCATCTGCCAACTCTTCGGGAGACGGACGCCGCTCGTTTTCCTGTTCGAACTTTGAGAAGGCTTTGCTGATCTTATTCAGCGAACCTACCTGATTCAACGGGAGACGAACAATACGCGACTGCTCTGCCAATGCTTGCAGAATAGACTGGCGAATCCACCATACGGCGTAGCTGATAAACTTGAATCCACGTGTTTCATCAAACTTTTCGGCGGCCTTGATCAGTCCTAAATTGCCTTCATTAATCAAGTCAGGCAAACTCAAACCCTGGTTCTGGTACTGCTTGGCCACAGATACGACGAAACGAAGATTGGCACGTGTCAATTTTTCCAATGCTACACGGTCACCCTTACGAATGCGCTGAGCGAGTTCCACTTCTTCCTCGACTGTTATCAGGTCCTCACGGCCGATTTCCTGCAAATACTTGTCAAGAGAAGCGCTCTCTCTGTTAGTGATACTTTTGGTAATCTTTAGTTGTCTCATTCTTTAAAAACAGATTTGGAGTGCAAAGTTACGACAAATAATTTGTTAACATACATATTTAGGCAACTTTTTCACTATATTTTCAACTAATAAAACAAAAAAGAATGCCGACAAGTTGTATGACGGCATCCTTTTTCTATTTCATTAGCTTATCCTACAATCTTCTTACCTTAATTTATAACTCATTCCTGAGTCAGGTCTACTGCAAAGTATCCGCGCTTGCCGGACGGGAATACGCCGGTCAGGAACAATACCTGATTCGGAGACTTAACAGCGGCTTTCATCACTTCTTCCAGATCACTTACTTTGCGCATCGGCTGGTCGTTAGCTTTCAGGATGATGAAACCTTTGCGAACTCCTGCATCTGACATCTTACCGGAAGAAACGCCTGTCACTTGCAGACCATAGCCGAGATTCAGCTGTTTCTTCAAGTCATCCGGCAGTTCTTTGAATGCAGCACCCAGAATTTCCATACCAGCTTCCTTCACGATCTTGGTAGTACCCTGTTCGTTCTTCAGCGTCACTTCTACTGACTTTTCTTTCTTGTCACGAACTAGTTTCACAGTTACCTTATCGCCCGGACGGTGTTTAGCCAATGCTTCCTGCAAGTCGGCAAAGTTATGTACTTTCTTGTTATCTAAACCGACAATTACGTCATCCACCTTGATATCAGCACCGGCAGCCGAACCGTTATCAACGATTTCGCGTACCCATACGCCGTCTACCACGCCAAATTCTTTCGCTTTATCACGCAGTGTAGTACCGGACTTATCGATAGGACTCTGATCTTCCATGATGCTGCTGCCCAAAGAAGCTCCCTTGATGCCAAGGAGGGCACGCTGTACTGTTCCGTATTGTTTCAGGTCGGCAACTACCTTAGTCATAATGCTGGTAGGGATAGCAAAGCCGTATCCGGCGTATGCTCCCGTAGGTGAAGACAACACGGAGTTAATACCTACCAGTTCGCCTTTCGCATTCACCAGTGCACCACCACTATTTCCCTGGTTGATGGCGGCATCTGTCTGGATGAAAGATTCAATACCGCCATTGTATACTCCCAAAGTACGGGCTTTGGCACTTACGATACCTGCTGTCACTGTAGAGTTCAGATTGAAGGGGTTTCCTACGGCGAGTACCCACTCTCCTACTTTCAGTGTTTCGGAATCTCCAACCGGAATAGTAGGCAGATCATCATCAGACTCAATCTTGATCAAAGCAAGGTCTGTGCTCGGGTCAGTACCGATCACACGTCCTCTGAACTCACGGTTATCATTCAGCTTCACACTGATCTCATCGGCACCTTCAATTACGTGATTGTTGGTTACGATATATCCGTCTTTGGAAATGATGACTCCGGAACCAAAACCAACACGAGGCTGGGATTGTACCTGACGCTGCTGTCCGCGTCCGTCTCCAAAGAAGAAGTCAAAAATATCCGGCGCTTGCTGAACGGTTCTTGTTTTAGCTTCCTGAGTAGACTTTATATGTACGACAGCATGAAGCGAATTCTCCGCAGCTTGTGTCAAGTCAACCGGTTGAGCGTTTACCGCGTCAAAAGCAGCCAATTTGACATTGGGATTCTGCTGGAACATCTCATTAAAAGATGTCTCTTTGGCAGCATCATTGGATTGCAACAATTTGTAAGTTGTCAATCCTGCAACTCCTGAGCTAAGAAGAATAATAGCTCCTACTCCCAGAATGTTCTTTGTTGTCTGTTTCATGATTTATAATTCTTTAAAATGTTAATATTCGACATTGTTTTAACTTTTACGACGTTAAAATAATAACAAATATCGTTCACTTATTCTACTTGTCACTCTTTTTTGTCCTCTTTTAACAGAGAATATTTGAGGCTTAACAGCGCTTAACGACAGCAACTGACAAATTTACATTCGTTGTATGTCAGATGGCTTTAACAGTCTGACATTCATTCAGTAAGATCAGATTTTCATGACACCGATTCCGGGTAAGTCATTCAAGGTGATTTTCCCCTTCACCACTTCTACCCCTTTAAAGCGATCGTTGGAGATGAGCAGGTTGCCATCGAGATCGGCAAAATCGACCGCCGGAGAAAATTGCGAGGCGGCAGATATCGCACACGAAGTCTCCGTCATGCAGCCCACCATCACGCGCATTCCCAAAGCGTGCGCCAGCGTCACCATCTTCCATGCTTCACGCATACCGGTACATTTCATCAGTTTGATGTTGATTCCCGTAAACGCACCTTTCAAAGCGGCCACATCCTTTAAACGCTGTAACGACTCATCGGCAAACACCGGCAGAGGGCTTTGCTGTGTCACCCAGGCAATGTCATCCAGTTGTTCCTTCGGCATGGGCTGCTCTATCATTACAATCCCCTTCTCTTTCAGCCAATGGATCATATCGAGCGCATATTGGCGGTCTTTCCATCCCTGGTTGGCATCTATGGCAATCGGAAGATCTGTCACCGAACGGATCGTCTCTATCATTTCCTTATCGTTGTCTCTCCCTAGCTTTACCTTTAATATATTAAACCGGTCTGCACACTCTTTTGTTTTGGCGCGCACCACATCGGGCGTATCAATACCGATCGTAAAGGTGGTGGAAGGGGTCTTTTCCTTATTCAATCCCCATATCTTATGCCACGGAGCTCCCAGCAGTTTTCCCACCAAATCATGAAGGGCAATATCTACCGCTGCCTTTGCCGCCGTGTCTTTCGGCGACAGACTGTCAACGTATGACAAAATGTCCTCTAACTGAAAAGGATCACTGAATTGCTCCAGATTTACTTTTTTAAGGAAGTTCATCACCGACTCCACCGTCTCCCCAAGATAAGGGGGCATTGACGCCTCTCCATATCCGGTCACTCCCTCATATTCGATTTCTACCTGCACATCGGGTGTGGTGGTACGCGAATAAGTGGCTACCGTAAAGACGTGCCTCAACTTTAACTCATAAGGGAAAAAAGTCATTTTCATCTTTCCTCCCATACCCTGTTTGTTTATATGAATGGTGGAAGCTATAGATTCTCCCGCCAATACCTGACTGACAGCTATTCCGGAGCCTAAAGTTGCAAAGGCGGCCGTTTTCAGGAAATCTCTTCTATTTGGCATTTGTTGAATGGATAATGGATAATTGATAATGATTAGTCATATAGATAATAGGGGTTATGGTCAGTGGTATTCATGCCTTTCTCCTTATTTATATAAGGCAGGAAGCGAGTGGCAAAAAGCAGACGGCCGGTGTTGAACTCGTCGTAGTATTCGTCTTCGGGATCAAAGCTGCTGACATGTACGTCTCCCAGGGCATGGATGAAGCGTTTGTTGCCCAGGTAGATGCCTACGTGCGAGATGCCTTCTTTGCGGTCGGCTGTGGCTTTGCGACCGAAAAAGACGAGGTCTCCGCGTTGCACGTTGGAGAAATCAGGAGCGATTTCAATGCGTTCGCCTACATAAGCCTGTTGCGACGCATCTCTCGGGATGATTATATCGTGCATAAAAAGCACTGTCCGGACCAGACCGCTGCAATCGACTCCTTTCGAAGAAGTTCCCGCCCACAGATAAGGGATTCCGATCATTGTATAGGCGGTTTGAATAATGCTTTCGACATCCTGTTTCAATGAAGCTCTCCACTTCGTTTCGGGTTGTGAAATATGTTTGGATATATATGCCTGGCGACCGTCGGGATAAGACACTTTGTAAAAGCGCCCTTTGCTCCCCTCCCACTTCAGACGGTTGCCGGCAACGACATCCGATACGGTCTGAGAGTCATCATCCGGTTTTTCGTACGTAAATCCATAATGGGAAGTCACCACGATCTTCTCAGCACGGTTCCATTCATTGTATTGATCTTTCGACATCGGAGTAATCACCATCCGGTGTACCCATCCCGTATAGTCATCCGGAGTCTGAATCTCATACCAGCCGGTATATTGCAATACCTTGACCGGCATTCCGAGCAGCGCCTGCGTACTCATCCCGGATGTAAACTTACCTTCATCGCGCATATTACAAACAGAAATGTGCACTACCCCATAAGCCGAATCAGCAGGCATGGGACGTATTTCCTGAGCTTTCAGACTAACTACCGTTACTACCAGCAAGCAATAGAAAAAAAGGATATTTTTCTTCATTGAATCATGATTTAATGATAGCAAAGGTAGAAATTATTTCTATTTGTGACACTTTCTTTGGCTAAAACAAAATAAATGACGTACTTTTGCAGTCTAAAGCAGTTGGCCGGTCTGTCGCGTGCGCGTTTCGCGCAGGAGGAAAGTCCGGGCAACACAGAGCATCCTACTTCCTAACAGAAAGCTGTCCGCGAGGGTAGAGTAACGTAGAAGAAAATAACCGCCGCTCCTTTCGGGGAGAGGTAAGGGTGAGAAGGTAGGGTAAGAGCCTACCAGTCGTATGGTGACATACGGGCTGTACGTCTTAGGAGTTGTAAGGTCATGTAAACCGGCGTTATGAGAGCTGCTCGCTCCATGTCGGAGGGTAGACCGCTAAAGTGTCGTGGTGACACGCCACTCAGATAAATGACAGGCACCTTATATCTATAAGGTACAGAACTCGGCTTACAGGCTGACTGCTTTTTTCTTTTTTAAACTGCTTTTTTAAAATTCTGAGCCATGAAGAAGAAAATCACCGATATATGGAAATTCATCACGTATGACATCTGGCGCATCACGGAAGATGAAGTGACTAGAACGAAATTCTCGCTCTACAATATTATCAAAACCATCTATCTCTGTATCAACCGATTTACTAAAGACCGGATGGCAAACAAGGCCTCAGCACTGACATACAGCACACTGCTTGCTATTGTGCCTATACTCGCCATCCTATTCGCCGTGGCCCGTGGATTCGGATTTGATAATCTGATGGAGCACCAGTTTCGGAGCGGCTTCGGGGGAAATATAGAAACGACGGAAGCTATTCTTTCTTTCGTCAACTCCTACCTCTCGCAAACCAAAGGCGGTATTTTCATTGGGGTAGGTCTGGTGATGTTGCTATGGACCGTGATCAATCTGGTGAGCAATATCGAAATCACTTTCAACCGTATTTGGGAAGTAAAGAAGGCGCGTTCCATGTACCGGAAGATTACGGACTATTTCTCCATGTTCCTGCTCATGCCGATTCTGATTGTGGTATCGGGCGGTCTTTCCCTGTTTGTGAGTACCGTGCTGAAGCAGATGGACGATTTCGTTTTATTGGCTCCCGTCATGAAGTTCATGATCCGCCTTATCCCATTTGTATTAACTTGGCTGATGTTTACGGGCTTGTATATCTTCATGCCCAACACGAAAGTGAAATTCAAGCACGCTCTGATTGCAGGTATCCTGGCAGGTTCCGCTTATCAGGCCTTCCAGTTCCTGTATATCAACAGCCAGTTATGGGTATCGAAATACAATGCTATCTACGGTAGCTTCGCCGCCCTCCCCTTGTTTCTGCTTTGGCTGCAAATCTCATGGACCATCTGTCTGTTCGGAGCTGAATTGACGTATGCCGGACAAAATATCCGCAGCTTTAGTTTCGATCAGGATACCCGCAACATCAGCAGACGTTACCGGGACTTTATCTCTATCCTGATCATGTCGCTTATCGCCAAACGTTTCGAAAGGAATGAACCGCCCTATACAGCAGCAGAAATATCGGAAGAGCATCAAATCCCCATCCGGCTGACTAATCAGGTACTCTATCAATTACAAGAAATAGACTTGATCCACGAGGTAGTGACCGACCAAAAAAGTGAAGATATCGGCTACCAGCCCTCTATGGATATCAACCAACTGAATGTAGCCATCTTGCTCGACCGACTGGATACTTATGGGTCCGAAAACTTCAAGATCGACAAGGATGAGGAGTTTAATGACGAATGGAAAGTACTGACTGAATCCAGAGAAGAATACTATAAGAAGGCAAGTAAAGTACTGCTGAAAGACCTATAAAAACGCCTTTAAACGTCTTTGTTTTTTACCAATTCTCAATTTTGAGAATTGTATTTAGACAACTATCTTATAATCAACAGATTAAAGACTGCAACTTTTTCCTTTAAAAGAAACAGGCCGTTGGTTTTAAAGGAAAGCCTCGTTGGTTTTAAAGGAACGACCTCTTCCTTTTAAACCAACGAGGCTTTTTACTGTATATCTACTCCGGCAAGTCCAAGGAGTAATCTTTTTTCAATTAGTATTGATTATAAGAAATGACCTTTTCTTTCGGCTTCCTCATCTTCTTTCGTTTCTCTTTCACCGGATACCCGATTGCAATATCCAGCAATAAACGTTTGGAAGCAGGAATACCTGTCAATTGCTTGATCTCTTTTTCATCAAACCAGCCCAAGATGCAGGAACCCAGTCCTTCATTCTCTGCAGCCAATGTGATATGAGCAGCAGCGATTCCAATATCAATCAGCGGGAAATGCTTGCCTTTTACTTTTCCTCCAAGCAAGGATGTAATATTGGCAGACTCTTCTACAACCAGAATATGTACAGGGGCATCTTTGGCGAACTTATTCATGCCTAGTCCGGCTGCCGCCTTCCCCACTTTTGAAGCCAGCTCATGGTCCGTCACGACCACAAACTTCCATGGCTGCGCATTGCAGGCAGAAGGAGCCAGACGAGCAGCTTCCAGAATGCGCTCCAGCTTCTCCGCTTCTACCGGACGCTCTTTATCATACGCCCGGTCACTCTGACGAGACAGTACCAATTGCAGAAAATCCATCAGACATCTATTTTTTAATTATCTATACTGAATCATCCGGCTGATATACTTACCGATGATATCAAATTCGATATTCACTACGCTACCGATTTCAAATGTATGAAAGTTGGTATATTCGTAAGTATAAGGTATGATAGCTACCTGGAAAGTATCATCCGTCGGATTGCATACCGTCAGACTGACACCATTAACAGTCACCGAACCCTTGTCTACCGTGATATAGCCACGTTTCGCCATTTCTTTATCAAATGCATATTTAAATGTAAAATACCAGCTTCCTTCCGCATCCTTGATTTCCACACAAGTAGCCGTCTGATCTACGTGTCCCTGCACGATATGTCCATCCAGTCGGCCATTCATCATCATGCTGCGCTCTACATTCACCTTATCGCCCACTTTCAGCAAACCAAGATTCGAACGGTCCAGCGTTTCTTTCATGGCAGTTACCGTATACGTATCATCAGTCAGACTCACTACCGTCAGGCATACTCCGTTGTGAGAAATACTCTGATCAATCTTCAGCTCATTTACAAACGAACACTTAAATGTAAAGTGTATATTCTCCTGGTCTTTCACCAGTGCTACCAAAGTAGCGTACTCTTCTACGATTCCAGAAAACATAATGTTATTTATTTTAGTACGGCTCAAAGATACAAATAAGGAAGGAGCTTAAAAAATAAGAGCAAAAAAAAATGGGGCTTTTATTACCATATCTGATTATTAGGTGATTACAAAATCCGTGCTTCATTCTCGTGCTTTATTCACCCTATAAAAGTCACTGCAAATGTAACAACTTTCTGGAGAAAAACAAAAGATATGGCAGCTTTAAAGCACTTTCCTGATAAAATTTCACCCCATACCCCTACTGTTGAGATGAACTGTAAACCAGCTAGCAACAAAGCAAACAAAAAAGCCAGCTAACATTACGCTAGCTGGCAAATAACATCAATGGATAAAGATTGACTATTTTATTTTCTCATTTAGTATCTCCATAAAGTTATGCTTCTGTGCTTCTTCCATTATACTGTTTACATCTGGCTTATTCACCTTCTTTAACATTCCAAGCAGCTTTGTATAGTTAGTTCCTTGATTGCTCTTCTTAATAATCCAGTCGATGAAGAATCCTTTAGCCAAGAAACGATAAGTAAATCCTGCATCCACACCAGCTTTAATAATCTTCTCTGCCCTTTCAACCAGCTTGTTTGCTTCATCACCCACATATTTAATAAGAGTATCCTCTCCATATTTACACGTCTCTGCCAGTACCGATTCTTTTATGTCAGCAGAGAAAATCAAATACTTACTAAGCGTCGTCAGCTTAAATCCACCATTCGGTAACATATCATCTGCTTCATCCTTCTTTGCTTTTTGATGTTGCATATTCATATACTCAACTATGAACTTCAAAACCTTATTATCAGGATACATAGCAAAAGCCTGTCTAGCAAAATCCCCTTTCGCCCATTTAACTGACGTATTATTCATCTCTGAAATCATAATCTGTATTTTTTCAGTCTCATTCAACGGATACATAACCATAGTTCTTGAAGGAGCTTTAGGAGTATATTCTTCTGGCTTATCTTCTAATTTGCTACCGCCCTTCTGCCATTTCTGCATATCTCCATCCCATTTCTTCTTATCCTTCTCGTCTTGCTCTCGAAGTGCCAAGATAGCTCTGTATCTGTGTTGTCCTTCGATTATAACTAGATACTCTTCAGCCTTTTCATTATCTACTGGAAGTCCAGATACAGGGTCTTTCAAACTTAGCCCTGCTTTTACCACATTTTCACCATCAACTACAACAAGTGGCATAATCTGTCCATAGCTTGCCAATGACTTCATTTTCGCCTTCACGTTTGTGTCGTTAATATCTCGATTGATACCACCAGCAATAAAGGCAACCTTCTTTTCGTTTTCAATCAGTCTAGCTTCTAAACAAAAAATCTCATTTCTAGTTTCTTTTGTATTCATTGTTTTTTTGCAGTTTTTAGACTGGTGCGCTCCAGCTTTAATTAATTTTATACCACAAAGATTGCCCTTTTCTTTAGAAGCTAACGGGAATAAAAAAACACAGCTTTCTTATTCCCCTACTTCACAAGCTGTAGAATGAAGTATTTAGAGAATAAGAAAGCAGAAATAAACAATAAAATAAGTCTCAATCAATAATAAAATGCGTTCAAACTCCTTATGTCCTTGTCTTTATATTGTTTCAACAAAGACTTCAAGTAGTCATTATCAACCAACACACTTTCGTTACTCACGATGCTAGTGAAGTATAGTAGATGAGAAATCAGCGTCTTTTCCTTGTCAGACATATTAGCTCCCTTCTTTCTCTTTTCTTTTACCTGTTCTTGATAATTCAAGGCAGTGATAATCATTTGTGAGAAATAATAAGCGAATACGGAGAATGATTCAGTATGTGGATCACTCAAATCGACATAGCTAGTATTCATTTGGTCTGAATTTACTGTTTTCAATCCGTCTGCACAAAACTTTGCTATACTAGCAATAGCCATCTTATTATCTATCACGATATTCTTCCTACCTATTTTCAACGTAATACAAATTGGGCTTTTAAAGACTGCACCAAACGGAGTATCTCTTTTATAATCCTCACTGATAGCATTAACAAGTTTTTCTATCTGTTCTTTAGGGGATTCTTTTATTTCTATACCCTCCATACATTTACCCCAACTGCAATCATAACAGAAAAGCAATAGATACCAGAACTTTTCAGCGTCTAAGCCCAATACAGCAAGCAATTCTTGTAGTTCTTTATTCTTTATGTATGAATCAAACGAGAATTTACCTTTCAATATTCCTCTGTTGTATCTTCCTTTAAAAGTATCTGGCGTTTGTGACGGCAACATATATGCCTGTCCTGTTTCTTCGTCATAATCAAAATCAGGGAAATATTCTTGTGTCACTGGATATATATACTCTAGCAACTCGCTATACTGGATTGAGAACTCATCTACTGGCTTCATAGTGTTTTTGTTTGCAATGATAATAAAAAAACAGCAAATGAATTTCTTCAAATGCTGTTTTCCAATATGCTTTTTTATTATCCCATAGTTATTAAAGCTGCTAAATCGTAAAATTCACTAAGATTCTTCGCATAATATTCTCCCTTTGAAGTAGCCATTTTATTTGGATATGGTATTATACCAACTCGTTCTAAATCTAATCTGTCTGCATCGAAGCAAGTATCAATAGTTGAGCTACCTGTTCGCAATGTTGTAGTATGAAGTTCACAAGCCTTAGACAATAACTCAAATTCATTATCAGTTAACTCTTTTAGCAATGTATGCCTAATCCCATTAATCATAATAGCGGCTCTTTTTCCATGTTCAACGTCATAGCCATTATCTATTCTGCATTTATCATGCAGATAAGCAAACAACCTAACAACCGTAATATTTACTTCTGATGTAGCAAGTATTATTCCATTACGTTCCACTCTTTGCCAATGTGGTAAACCATGAGTTTCCCCAAGTTCCCAATCTTTTAAAGCAAATTGTTTGATTGCTTCTATATCTAAAGAAGCTAACTCCTGAATAGCCAACCTTTCTTTTAATTCTGAAAGATGCTTACTATGATTATTTTTGCTTCTATGAAACCACTTAAACATACAAAGATTGATTTAATTGTGATAAAGATAAGAATTAATCTTTGGATTTCGATATACTTCTTAAATACTCTATATACTCTTTGTCACTTATCTGTTCTATTGTGCCATCCATTTCTTCATCACTATAATCACCACCCCAATTGCATTTTGTTTTACGATAAAACATTAATGCTTTCCTTTCTTTCTTAGTCATCGGTGGATTTATAGTTTCTAAATCCGTATTATACTTCTTTTTGCTATTAAAGTATAAAAGTACACCTATAATAAGCACTATTCCAATAATCATTTTCAAATAATATATTAATGTAATTCTTTAGTAATAATCTTATCATTATTATATAAACAGATAATAGCTCTCGCTTCTTCCTTTTTTGAATCAGTATATTCCAACTTCACAATTACAATAATATCACGTTCATAAGTTTTTTTACAAGTAGCTTTACTATAAAAACATCTACCACCCTTAGTATTGCCTTCAATGATATAACTATGTTCTGTAATATCTTTCTTGACATTTGATATATTTTTATTTATGAATCTTATTTATATCAATAGTATCATATTCAGAAATACCATTATATCTTCCTTCTCTTACTTTCTGTAATCTAGCATTTATCTTTTTATACAGTCTATATGGACGAGTTGGAGTATTACTATCTGTATTTTTATCATAACCTATGATTTTTGCTTCTATCAGTTCTATTTGGTTATATCTGCTAAGTCTGTCATCACTGTTCAATATTACCTTTTTAGCTAAACCATATTTATAATAACCATCGTAGTAAACGCTTCCTGTTCTTTTATGCACTGTTATAGTTTTACCAGTAGAATCAAATTCAGTATTATAATCACTGATTTTCCCTGTTGGATTAACAAATGGCGCTTCTGTCAGTTGCTTCACTTCATTATTGGTTATCTTGTAAACATCATAGGTATTGCAATGTCTTGTACCACATCTCCAGTTATTGATAATTAATTCTTCTTCTCCGTCAAAATCCACATCAGAGAAAAAGAATGGTGAGTTATGACTCAAATACTCCTTTGTTGATTTAGGTAAATAATCCAATTCTAATATCATGTTATCTCTAACTTCTTGTTCGTTTACATAATAAAGAACACTGTCAGAAAAGCTTTCATTGTAAATATAGAATCTGTTATCTTCCTTTTCAAAATACAGTAGTGCATTTCCCCATATTTCAGTCTCCCTCTCTTTATCATAAGTATAGTTATACGGCAAACACATAACAGTTACATCATAGCCATTTACAGGTTGCCTGTACTTTATAAAAATACGTGGTTTAAAGCATTTAAGCTCATCATCAAACAAAGTATTATACAAAAACTTTGCACATTTCATAAAGTTAGCTACTGCTAACGAATCTTTCATATCCTGTTCACTTGATTGTTTTTTCCTATCACAAGATAAAACAGAACATAAGAAGATTGGTAATATGCAATATAAAATTTTCCTCATGGACTTTTTTCTAATTATTACATATAAGATAAATCGCCAAAACCACAACAGGAACGATGATATACAATGCTATTGCTCCTTCTTCAAAACTCCCATTTTCTTTACGTGGACAGGTAATATATGCTACTATCGCATAAATTATAATTCCTATTAATACTCCCATATTTACAGTTTAATTTTTTCTTTTCAACACAATGCTTTTCACATCTTGTATATTTCCCTTCCTGTATATTATCGAAATTTTAAGAACATTTCTAAAAACAGATATTTTAAACTCTTTTTGCCCATTTGCATCAATAGAATAATTAAGAAGTTTATACCCGTTATCAAGTTGCAGAGTGACAATATCTATATTAGAACTATAACATTGCCATGATACCAATACAAAGTCTCCTTCTGTTATATATGCTTTATCTGCATATAATACTATATCTTCTTTAGGTTGACACGCATTATATTCCTTATTCGGATTTTCGTCGACAAATTCTGACACTTCTCTCTTTTTTTCAGTTTTTGTTATTAAAGAAAAGATAAAACTCCCCACTATTCCTGCCAGTGCAACCATTAACAAACTTTCCATAATATATAAATTATAAGTAATTGTAAATGCTAGCCTAATAAGACTAGCATTTTGTTTTTAAACCCTATTATTGTTTTGTGTATGTAATAACCTCTCCTTCACCTTCTTCATCCATATCATCAACTAAAACTAATTTAGAGCCTGTCAGTTCTCGAACATGCATTGAATAAACATCACTCTCTCCGTCGCTATCTTCTTCCCATATCCAAGTAAAGACCTTACTGTTTTCGTCATAAGTATATCTGAAATTTTCTACTCCGTCTTTGTCTAATTGACCATTAGTATAATTAGCACTTGAACCCGTACCGTTTTCATTAATAGTCATTACTTCTTTATATTCCATAGAGTTCCTATTCTCTATATTCACCCAAGTACCTACTAATGGATTTTCATCATCGTCATCGCTACAAGAAGTAAAACCTGCACATAAAGCAATAACCAATAAAGTCGCAAAAAATCTAAATGTTTTCATATTCTGTAAATAATCTTTTTGTTAATAATTTCATTTGTAGTATAAGCTGCTCAAAAATTGAGTTGGCTACTTAAAAGATAGTAGCTAAAGTTGTTTCTTAATGTCTGATTCGTAGTTATATATCGTTTTATGTACCTTGTTTCCTTCAGATACTATTAAAAATGAAAAGGCGTGGAAACTATTGAATATTATCATATTGAGGCTCTGGACTGCCCAAGGTTGAATAATAAACAATAGCCCACGCCAAACGATATATAGACTATCTTAACAAGATAGGTATATAACATTGACATGAGCGTTCTTGCCTATTATCTTCAACCTTCGAAATTGTCCAGATTCCAATATGAGATAATATCTTAAACGCTCTTCGTTAACTAATATGTCCTTTCAGCCCTAACACATTAGGTATCTGAAATTGCCACAAAGTTACGAAAAGCGTTTGTAATAGCAAGAACTATTGTTTATTAAAAAGTAAGGCAATCATAAGTATTTAATAGCTCTTCCTGTCTCAATCCTAAATATCTCTTAGTAATAAATACACTAGAATGATTAAATAATTCCATTAGCTTAACAAGTGCCAACTCTGAATTATCGCTATTCATATTATACACCTGTCTACCAAATGTTTTTCTTAATGAATGGCATGAAAAGTTTTTAACCGATAGCTTGTATTTGATTTGCATTTTTTTCAATAATACATCAATACTTTGTACCCTGTAAACTGTTCCTTTCTGACTTACCAAAATAGGTGCATTTATTCCAATCGGTTGTATCTGTTTATAACAATCTGCAATGTGTCGTTTTAGCTGTTGGTTAATTCTGATAGTACGCTGCTTTCCTGTTTTCTTCTCTACTATCGTAAATTCATCAACATTTAAAATCTGTTTCCAATGTAAGGCAAGCATATCACTTATTCGTAGTCCCCAAAAACAACCTATTGCAATAAGTAGGGACATCTTATAATCTTCATCTTTATAAAGAGAACGAACTAGATTCATAGCTTCTCCCCATTGTAGATAATCGGCTGTTGTATTACTATATTTCAAGCTCATAAATATTCAATTTTATAGGTAAATAAATAAAAGTGAATATTCCACCAATACCACCAAGCAACCTATCAAGCTAACTTACTGATTTATAATGAAACATTCACTTTGTATATTAGTGACGATTATTCGCTTCTTCCACTGCCCATAAGCCAACTAAAAGAATAAGCAAGATTAACGGAACACAACCTGTTATAAAAGACAATACCACCCAAAAGAGCCAAACGAGTATCTTATAATAGAACATGATTCTTTATTTTACGTAGTTAATAAAATAGGAGAATACCCATTTCTGAATATTCCCCTGTTTAATCAATCAATAAACCACTTATATTTAGTGTCTCCATGCAAAGCGGCATTTATCCCCGTTGCTATTTCGGTTGCATTTACCGCTCTATCCAAAAAACTATCAATGTAGCTTGACTTATTGCTTCCAGTTAACAAATTATACAATTTCCACATAGATAAGTCACTTCCCAAGCTACCAAAGTTCTCATCATTGATATAAGCCCTAGCCACATTGTTAATCTGTGTATCAGTAAATAACATACGTGGAATATCTTTTTGATAGCCATTGGGTAAACACTGATAAAGCCTCATTTTGCCCAATATTTGGCAGAATTGATGTTGGCTCATTGAAGTATTGCCCAACTGTTGCATCAAATGCAGATGTTTGGCAGGATTGTAGTTGTTGAACAGTTCCAAGGCAGAACGGTAAAGTTCACTTGTATTGCTCACCCTTAAATCATCCTTGTAACCATCTGTAAAGATGCACATGTTGCAACATACTTGGTTCTTAAAGCCTATTGCCAACCTAAATAACTCTGGAACTTTCTTGCTGTATAAGTTCATTTGATTATAGGCTCTGACCCCTACTATTGAAAGGTTCAACTTGTTTCCCTCAACCGTTTCATAGATTGTAGGAATGTCAATACTAAAAGCTGCCCTCTCATAGTAGATTGTTTTGTCTGATTCCAACAACTGATTGGCAGGTTTGTGGATAGCTTCGGGAATGCGACCCTTAATCACATGACTAACACGAATATTGGGTGTTCCAATAGTCTCACCATTGTAGTAGGAGTTTGCAGCTTCCCAAACAGTTTCAATAAATGCAGCATGGTTTACTGTAAGCTCATTGTCTTTGGCAAAAACTGGAGTAATGCAGTCATTTTTCAAATGGCTTAAAGAAACTTCTTGGGTGTTTGCCTCTATAAAGTGATTTACCCTTTTGGGCTTTACTGGCTCTTCGATTATTACCGCTTCTTCTGCATACTCACCAAGGTTACTTTCCCTTCTTACCTGTGGCACATTGCCAATAATTTGTAGATTTCTCATAACGAATAAAATTTTAAATGATTTATAAATTGATTACGTGGATTGAAATATATTTCGTTTCTCTCCAACTACCCTCGGGGGGCGTAAAAGGGTACTATTCATGCGCTCATGTAACTTTCAATTCAGTAAATCATAGGAGAAATAAGCTGATATATATTTAGGTTCTTATTTTAACAGGTAGGGGGTATTATATATAAAGTACCTATACTTTATTGCGTGCCTATGTATTACTATGCACTATAATAGAAAGGAGAGTATTATACTACTATCTAAAGATATGCTAAGTAGTAATATCAAAGAATGAGAATTATTTATTTTTTTACCTTGTTTATTATGAGTAACTTTGGGTATTCTTAAAAATCAAGAACTACCTGTTTGGCAATGGTTCAACTCCTTGAATTATATGCAAATCAAACAGGTCATATTTGCATTTTCCCACACTTCCATTGGGAAAATTAACTCCCATATTTAAAATTGCGAACTGCTATATCCCTTGTATTAGACAAGAATTTAGAAGTTCCACAAAAAAAGCCGCAGTTGAGCACATTTGTAAGTGTACTCGCTTGCGGCTATTTTTGTACTTACTGTATTAACTGACAAAAACTAGCTTATCAATGCAGCATATCGGGGCAACATACATTTGATTTTCCACTCATTCGGTTTCTTCTTATTTTGTGGTGTTGCTTCAAAATATTCGCAAATAGTTTGCTGATTTACCTTTGCTGTAATACCTGTTTCATTATGAAGTATATAATGCCTACTGTAAATGTCAGCAAACATCTTTTTAGTTTCTTCCTTAGCTATATTATGTCCTATGTATGATCTAAAAGATGATTCTATATCCCGTAGAACTTCTGGAGAAAAACGTTTATTTTCATTCTTTTGGTCTTTCAAAGCTATTTCCAAATTCTTTTTATTGCAACAGTTCCATACCGCTTGTTTTTTCAATTCAAACGGTATAACTTCGTATGCTTCAATGATTAAATCTGCAAAATCACATGAATCATGAAGTAGTTTTAGAAAAAACTGCTTGTCAATACTTGGATTCTCCTTGCATTGTTCATTCAACTGGATTAGTTTTGTGGCAAATATACGAATACGTTCTTTCTCATTTGGAGCTTTCTTTATTCTAAATATATCATCTTCTCCGATTATTTCTTGTCTTTCTTCGTAATTAACTCGAAAGAACTTAGTTGCTTCATAAGCAGAATACAACTTCTCTCCTGATTGATAATAGCTTTTAACTCGTTCCTCATTATACTTATTATCTATACCAAAATAATCAATATTTAATCGTTCATCCAATAAGTAATCCTCACAGATTTGTTTAAGTTGTTGTTTTAGAGATGTTTTACGGGCTGAATTTGTTGTTTTATCATATCTTTCAATGAGAGACTGATAAGTAGTTTTATACTCCTCTATTTGTTTATCCAGTTCTTCACGTGATAAAGCTCCCAAATCACGGGTATTTGTTATATGCGTCAAACTATTAAATGTCTGTTTATCCTCAAACATTCTTCTGAATCGTCCTTGAATCTGTATTGCTTCGGTGTATGGATCAATGGTTGTATATACAGCATTATTCAGATTAGTAAGTATCAGAATATCGGGTTTCACATTCAGTTCAATATCAACTGCTGAATAAAATCTTGATGTGAAGAAATTGTATTTCGCCAATGGATAATCTATTGACGACACAGCATTAGTAAAGCCTGCGTCTTTCAACTTTCCAACCCCTTCTTCTGAACAAAAGATACGGCTTTCTTCCTCTAAATACAGAGAATTAACTAATTCATTAATTCCAGTTACGGAGTTGAGGAATATACAAACACATGGACTGTCTTTCAGTCGTTGAAATTCTTTTCGAACTGTTCTTTCATAACTTGAAGTTACAATCAAATGTAAATCTTTCCTATAATCATATTGAGGAACAATTTCCAGCTTCTTAAACCCTTGCCCTTCAAATGCAGGGTGTGACACTTCCAATGGAGTTGCAGATACAAACGCTTTCTCTTTAAAGTCGAAAAAATCGTAGACTGGCTGTAAAATACTTGCTCGATAGTCACAATCTTGCGTCAACTTCTCACACTCATCAAATAAACAGAAGTATGTCTCTTGAATTAGACTGTAAGACTTATCTGCTGCTTCCCTAACTTTCTTAAATCCTTCGGGGGTAGTTAGAATCTTCTTGTACTTGACATCAGCTCTTTTCAGATACTTTTTTATTTGTGCCACTGTCGTATTGCTGTAAACAGCCAACCAATCACTATTCTTTGCAGCTTTACCTACAATAACTGGCACATTGGGTTCAATAATGATTGAATTACGGCATGAATGTAACTCTGCATAAGTAGCACCTATCCCTGTCAACGTCTTGTCTAAAATAACGTTACTTGGTATATCTTTATATCCCCTTGATTTAAGCGCATCAATCAGACGTTCGTCACTATTGAGCTTTATTTGTTCTATTTCCATGTTTATCTTATATTTCTATGGTAGTGGAAAAATCCGACCATATCGGGTTGAATATGGGGACATCGAAATTTTTCCACTACCCATTAAAATCTCATTTTATAACTATCTGAGTATTATATTTTCAACCATATCATCAGTCGATATTGCTTCTTACGAACAAAAATAGCAAGTTCCTTGATAAATACAATACAATCTATTTAAGTCGTACCACTATTCCCAATTCCAGCAATCTATTCAGTATTTTCCTGACCTTCAAAGATGGTGTTCCAACTTCAAAATTATCCATTGATCTATTAAGAAAGTCTATTTCATTCTTATTTAAATCGAATTGGCTTATATCCACATCTCTATCTATTCCATAAGATTCAATATTACTTTCCTGACTATTAAATAACAAGTCATAAGCTATATCATCCTTATGTTTCAAACCAGCTTCAATTCCTTTACTTATTGCTTCTGCTATATTCTCATTACTAGAAGTTACAATGTCATTGGATTGTTTGACTTTAGTTTGTACAGCCTTTTTAGCCTCTGTTTCCAGCATTAGCTTAGCAGCATCGCCAGACGTTAACTTAACATACTTCTGGAATGATTCAACATCATTGTGCCCTGTGATTTTCATAATCAGATGAGCATCGTATCCACGCAACAACATATTACAAATAAATGAACGCCTTGCAGTATGAGTTTTTATCAGTTTATAAACAGGAACTTGTTTCGTAGTAACTTCATCACCTCTATGTTCTACTACAGTATGTAGTCTCGTTATACCAGCCTTCTTTCCAATTCTTGTCAAATAATTTAAAGCTGTTTGGTTAGTAAATATAGGAAACTTATTTTCGTATTTAGCAAGTATTTCTTTAGCTATAGGCAATAATGGTATAGATACCTTATGTTTTGTCTTTTCTTGGATAATCTCAATTATATTTCCATCATTCTTTATTATTCCATCATTTATCGACTGCGTATCTTTAAAACGCTGACCTATCCAGCATTGTAAAACAAATAAATCTCTAACCTGCTCTCCCATACCAGAAAGTTCTAAAGCATACATCTTACCAATTTCTTCCTCTGTAAGATATATATCATTACTGTCACCTTCTTTACTTCTAGGTTTCTTATATTTATCAAGACCAGCTTCGTGACTATCAATCATACCTTGCTGCTCTGCTCTCTTAAGAATACATATTATCTTCTCTACCTTATTGCCAACTGTAGTAGTTTTAGTCGTTTTACCTTTACCGACTTCTTTATTAAGAAGGTAAGATTCATAATCCTTAATTAATGGTAGGTTTATATCGCTGAAACCAATAGGATACCTACCTGTTTCATTTAGAAATGCTTCAAAGAACTTTATTTGATTCACGTAGTCAGCTTTTGTACTCTCACCTATATTTTTATCAGCAATTATAGCATTACGCAGCCAATGTATAACATTTTCAGTTTCTTGCTTCTTTACCATCTTCACCTTGTCTTTATATATAAACTTTCGCAATAATTCAACCCCTTGTTCTATTTCATCAGGGTGTTGGCAAAGATAGTGTTTGTATTCAAGAAAACCTGCTTTCAACTCCGCTAATATCTCATTAGTCGCAATATTATTAACATTATCAAGTTCTGTTAATCTGCAACTAACATATGCTTCCTGCTTCTTTTCATTCCACTGTTCTGGATATACCTTTACACCTGTAGAAATCCTTATCTGCCTTCCGTTTACTCTACACACCAAATAAATATTAGTAGGTTTATCACTTTTCGGTTTCCTCAAATTAAAACTAGCCCGTACTTCACCAAAGAAAATCTGTTCCAATAAAGCCTTGTTGTCCATCTCCGTACTCCAAATTCGTTACTCATTTTTGTATTCAAATCGGACTTTTATTAGCATATCTGATTATCAGATAATTACAAATTCAGTGCTTCAAAAACGTGCTTCAAATTCGTGCTTCAAATCCGTGCTTTGAGGGTAAAAAAACAATAAAATTCTAGGAGACACCCCCTCCAGAAGGCGTAGAATGAAGGTTGGATGATTCAGATAGACGCAAAAAAAAATGGGGCTTTTCACAAAGCTCCATTTTTCAGTTTTCAATAGGTATTAGTTTTTTTTTAAGGTAAAAAGATTGTTTTCAGGATAACGGTGCAAATATAGTCGCTTTTACTGATACTCTCCAAATTATAAAACATGTCATATAACATCTTTTTGAAATTTCTTTGGATTTATTATCATTTGACGCAAAACCGCCCATAACTTGTCCGTTACAAGGGACAAATATAGGATTATTTTCTAAGTAGCCCTAATTTTTGTTTAAAAACATGCAAAAAATTACGATTTCGGGTAGTTTTCGTCCACTTTTCCGCTATGTTTTAAGACTTTCGCATCAATAAAGAAGACTATTTCTTCGGCTATATTAGTAATATGGTCGCCCGAACGCTCCAGTTTGCGGAACACGCCAACCAAGTCAACACAAGTATGCGCCGTCTCCGGATGTTCACGGATATAATCTGCCAGGATGCCTGTGGCTTCCGCATTGATATCATCCAGCAAGTTATCTTTGCCGAATACCGCCGTTGCCATTTCAATATTCTCTTCGTTCAAGGCACGTTTTGCCAGTTCCAGCATGGACAATACCTCTGCCTGCATCTCTCCCAAACGCAGACGAGCCAGCAAATCGGCGTCCAGCACCGGTTCTTTACAGCGAATAACGAAACGGGCTATCCCTTCTGCAAAGTCTCCCAGACGTTCCAGATTTGTATTGATTTTCAGCATTGCCAGCACAAATCGGAGATCAATCGCCACCGGATTGTACAACGCAATGATATCCTCTATATCACTGTCGATCTTCAGTTCAAAGGCATTCACCCGACGTTCGCGAACCATTACCTGTTGTGCCAGTTCCTTGTCAAGTGTCATGACTGCTTCCCCTGCACGGTCAAGCTGATTGTACACCAGTGTCCACATTTCATCCACTTCTTTCTTCAATAGAATGAGTTCCGATTCTATAAACTTTACCATAGTCTATTTATATATAAATGATTAATATTCTCGTTTTTCACAAACACTCCGGTGGCGCTTAGCCGAAACGTCCTGTGATATAATTCTGGGTAGCCTCTTTCTCAGGGTTGGTGAATATCCTTTTCGTATCACCATACTCTACCATCTCTCCCAAGTAGAAGAAAGCCGTCTTGTCACTGACACGTGCTGCCTGCTGCATATTGTGAGTTACGATCACGATTGTATAGTCCTTCTTCAGTTCATGAATCAGTTCCTCTACTTTGGCTGTAGAAATAGGATCGAGCGCAGAAGCCGGTTCATCCATCAACAGTACCGAAGGAGATACCGCCATGGCACGGGCAATACAGAGACGTTGCTGCTGTCCGCCGGATAAAGCATAGGCAGACTCTTTCAGTTTATCTTTCACCTCATCCCAAAGCGCAGCCCCTTTCAGCGTCTCTTCTACCCGCTGACGGATGAAAGCGTTATCTTTCACTCCATTGACGCGAAGCCCGTAAGCGACATTCTCGAATATGCTTTTCGGGAAAGGGTTAGGGCGTTGGAAAACCATGCCCACATTCTTGCGAAGCTCGTCCACTTCCACCCCTTTGGCATAAATATTATGCCCGTCAATCCGGATTTCACCTTCCAGACGGGTAGCGGGAATCAAGTCGTTCATCCGGTTGAAAAGACGAAGGAAAGTCGATTTACCACATCCCGACGGTCCGATAAAGGCAACTACAGACTTTTCTTCAATCTCCATGCTGATCCCTTTCAAGGCATGAAAATCACCATACCAGAAGTTTACATCACGCGCATCTATTTTTATTGTATCCATATACTTATCAATTCGTTTTTACTCTTTTCTCGAAATATTTTCTCAATGCATTTGCCAGCAGATTAACCAGAAGGATAATCACAATCAGTACCAAAGCCGTACCATAAGCCAACGGCAACTGCGCTTCCATATCCGTTCCGCTGGTCGAAATCACATACAGGTGATACGGCAGCGCCATACACTGGTCCAGAATGCTCGTCGGCAACTGTGGCAGGAAGTAAGCGGCACAGGTAAACAGAATCGGCGCCGTCTCACCTGAAACACGTCCCAAAGCAAGGATTAATCCTGTAATGATGTTCGGCATCCCCATCGGAAGAATCACATGCCAGATCGTCTGCAATCTGGTAGCCCCCAATGCCCTGCTTCCTTCACGCATACTGTCGGGAATCGCTTTCAATGCCTCCTCCGTAGTACGAATAACCAAAGGTACGCAAAGTAAACCTAACGTCAAAGAACCCGCCAGAATACTGTCACCAAAGCCCATATAATTGACAAACAGCGCCATACCGAACAGACCGAAAACGATAGAAGGAATACCGCTCAGATTGTTCGTCATCACTCGTATAAAACGTACCAGCTTCCCTTTCGGAGCATATTCATTCATATAGATTCCACTCATCACTCCCACTGGAAAAGCGAAAAGCGCACTGCCAACCATCAGATAGAAAGTACCGACAATAGCCGGCCAGATACCTCCGCCGGTCATCCCGTCCGTAGGTGCCGAAGTGATGAACTCCCAACTGATAGCGCCCGCTCCCTTATATATAATGAAACCGAGAATCGCAAACAAAATCAACACTATGCAGAGACTCAACAACCGGAAAATTCCGAAAGCCAGCCTCTGAGAACGGTGTTTCGCTTTATTATTACTTCGTATTTCCATATCACTTGCTACGTTTTATTCCTTTAGAAGAGATATACTCCACGCTAAAGTTGATGATTAATGTTATAAAGAACAGTACGACACCCAACAGGAACAACACTTCGTAGTGCGGTCCTCCTGCCGGAGCTTCTCCCAGTTCCGCCGCAATCGTTGCCGGAATCGTGCGGAGCGGTTCGAGAATCGTTGTCGGTATCACTGCGGCATTACCCGTTACCATCAATACTGCCATCGTCTCTCCGATAGCGCGTCCGATGCCCAACACCACACCGGAAGTGATTCCGGAGATCGAATAGGGAATCACGACCTTATATATGGTCTGCCACTGCGAAGCTCCCAGCGCCAGACTTGCTTCCCGCATCGAACGCGGACAATTGCGCATGGCATCTTCGGTAACTGTTATGATAGTAGGCAGCGCCATGATAGCCAGGATGATACTTCCCGCCAAACCGCTCTCCCCTACCGGCAGATCAAAGAATTTCTGAATCAGCGGAACGATGACGATCAGGCCGAAAAAACCATAAACCACCGAAGGAATACCACTCAGCAGCTCAATAATCGGTTTCAGCCAGTTACGCACCTTCGGATTGGCGACCTCAGACATATAGATAGATACCGAAAGCCCGAACGGAAGTGCAAAAAGTATAGCGAACAGACTCACCCACAAGGTACCCGCTATCAACGGCAGAAATCCGAATAAGGCGGCAGGAGTCGCTGTCGGAAACCATTCGGCACCCGCAAAGACATCCTTTACCGAAATGGTATTATCCTTAATAAAATGCACTGCATCGGGCTGCACTATAAATTTCTGCGGGACAAAAGCCACGATACCGGGCGTATTCTCCACCAACTGCGTGATTCTTTCGCCGGCATACTCGTAAGCCGGACCCAGTTCTTCCTCCGTATAATACTCCGTGATGTCTTCCAAACGAAAAACCCGGATAGGGAGATCCTCCCCACCGAGTTCTTTCCAGTTCGTTATCTCCTCGTCGAAAACGTCCTTTATCTGAGCAGGACTCAGCGTATTTACCTTATTGCCTTTGTTCAAAGCCAACACGTACCCTTCTTCAATCACCTTGCTATTGAACAGCCCGAAAGCCTCCGTAAACAGGAAAAGCACGATCAGCAGGATTGTAATACTTGTTACGAAACCGCTACAAGTCAGAATTCCTTCTATTATTTTCTCAAAAATCTTCTTCATACCTATTGGTTTTCTGATGCAAAGAAAGCAACTCCTTATTAAGGAGGTGTGACTAACGTTTGAAGGAAGTATTTCAATGCTGTTACATTTGTGTTACAAACATTATTTCTCCCTTATCTGAAACAAAAATGTAATATGTGATTGTTTTATTTGCACCAACAATAAAAAGAATAATTATGAAAGTGAGAAGAAATTTATTAATCGCCCTTTCCCTTCTGTCTCTCAGCGCCAACGCACAGCGTATCAAAGGCAGCGACACCGTATTGCCTGTTGCCCAACAAACAGCAGAGCGATTTATGAATCAGCATCCGGATGCGCGGGTCACTGTCACCGGAGGAGGCACCGGGGTCGGCATCTCCGCACTGATGGATAATACGACGGATATTGCCATGGCTTCCCGTCCGATCAAATTCAGCGAAAAGATGAAAACCAAAGAAGCCGGACAAGAGGTGGACGAGGTGATCGTAGCCTACGACGCCCTTGCCGTAGTGGTGCACCCTTCCAATCCGGTGAAACAGCTCACCCGCCAGCAGCTGGAAGATATCTTCCGCGGAAAAATCACCAACTGGAAGCAAGTGGGCGGAGACGACCGCAAAATAGTTGTCTATTCCCGCGAAACCTCTTCGGGAACTTACGAATTCTTCAAGGAAAACGTGCTGAAAAACAAGAACTATATGGCAGGCAGCCTTTCCATGCCCGCCACAGGTGCTATCATCCAGTCCGTCAGCCAGACGAAGGGAGCCATCGGGTACGTCGGGCTGGCATACGTATCTCCCCGCACCAAAACGCTTTCCGTTTCATATGACGGAAGCCACTACGCCGCCCCGACAGTGGAGAACGCAACGAACAAAACTTATCCCATTGTCCGCCCCCTTTATTACTATTATAATGTGAAGAACAAAGAGCAGGTAGCTCCTCTGATCAACTTCATTCTTTCGCCCGAAGGACAGGAGATTATAAAAAAGAGCGGTTATATTCCAGTAAAATAAAAAAAATGTCCTACTTTTGTAGCCTATAAATAGAGTTAACATTTTAACGTTATGACAGATATTAAAAACGAAGACACAGGCGATAAGAAAAGCCTGAACTTTATTGAACAGGCAGTAGAGAAGGATTTGAAGGAAGGTAAAAATGGTGGAAAAGTGCAGACCCGCTTCCCGCCCGAGCCGAACGGATACCTTCACATCGGTCATGCCAAAGCTATTTGCCTTGATTTCGGCATCGCTGCCAGACATGGCGGTGTATGTAACCTTCGTTTCGACGACACAAACCCGACCAAAGAGGACGTGGAATACGTAGAAGCCATCAAAGAAGATATTCAATGGCTTGGCTACCAATGGGGAAACGAATACTACGCTTCCGACTATTTCCAGCAATTATGGGACTTCGCCATCCGCCTCATCGAGGAAGGAAAAGCATATATCGACGAGCAAACTGCCGAACAGATTGCCCAGCAAAAAGGTACTCCCACGCAAGCAGGTGTGAACAGCCCGTACCGTGACCGCCCAATCGAAGAAAGCCTGGAACTCTTCAAGAAGATGAACAGCGGTGAGATAGAAGAAGGCGCTATGGTGCTCCGTGCCAAAATCGACATGGCCAATCCTAATATGCACTTCCGCGACCCGATCATCTATCGTGTCGTGAAGCATCCGCACCACCGCACAGGTACTACCTGGAAGGCTTATCCGATGTACGACTTCGCCCACGGACAGAGTGACTTCTTTGAAGGAGTAACCCACTCTCTGTGTACGCTCGAATTTGTGGTACACCGTCCGCTCTATGATCTCTTCATCGACTGGCTGAAAGAAGGTAAGGATCTGAACGACAACCGTCCCCGTCAGACTGAGTTCAACAAGCTGAACCTGAGCTACACGCTGATGAGCAAACGCAACCTGCTGACGCTGGTAAAAGAAGGATTGGTGAACGGATGGGACGATCCCCGTATGCCGACCATCTGCGGCTTCCGCCGTCGTGGTTATTCTCCGGAATCTATTCATAAATTTATCGATAAAATCGGTTATACGACTTACGATGCCCTGAACGATATCGCATTGCTGGAAAGTTCCGTACGTGACGATCTGAACAGCCGTGCTACCCGCGTATCTGCTGTCATCAACCCAGTGAAACTCATCATCACCAACTATCCGGAAGGACAAGTGGAGGAACTGGAAGCTATCAACAATCCGGAAGATCCGGAAGCAGGAAGCCACATGATCGAGTTCAGCCGTGAATTATGGATGGAACGCGAAGACTTTATGGAAGACGCGCCCAAGAAATATTTCCGCATGACTCCGGGACAGGAAGTACGCCTCAAAAACGCTTACATCGTAAAATGTACCGGATGCAAGAAGGATGAGAACGGCGTAATCACAGAAGTATATTGTGAATATGACGCGAACACCCGCAGCGGTATGCCGGATGCCAACCGCAAAGTGAAAGGTACGCTCCACTGGGTAAGCTGCAACCACTGCCTGCAAGCAGAAGTACGCCTCTACGACCGTCTGTGGAAAGTAGAAAACCCACGCGACGAACTGGCTGCCATCCGTGAAGCAAAGAACTGCGAAGCTCTGGAAGCAATGAAGGAAATCATCAATCCGGATTCTTTGAAAGTTCTGCCGAATTGCTATATCGAGAAGTTTGCGGCAACCTTGCCTGTGCTCTCATACCTGCAATTCCAACGCATCGGTTATTTCAATATCGACAAAGACTCGACTCCGGAGAAACTTGTATTCAACCGCACGGTAGGATTAAAGGATACCTGGGGCAAAATCAATAAATAAAATTCAGCCTTCACAGGCTACTTAAACATAAAAAGGCAGTGCCAAAAGCCGAATAAGGAATAAATCTATGATATTATTCAGGCACGGATTACACGGATTGCACGGATTTAAAGAGTTCACGTAACTTACAAGCCGCTTCAATCTGTGTAATCCGTGCCTAAACATCTTTTTAGCGCTGCTTTATTCAAATCAAAATAAATCAGAATGGGGAGAAAAAATTCACCGTCCGCAAATAAAGAACTAAACGAGTTAATCGCTCAATATGAAACGGCAAAAGCAGAAAACCGACAACTCTATCTGGACGGAGACCAACTAGCCGACATTGCTGACCGATACGCTGCCGAACGGAAATTCGACGAAGCGCAAGAGGTCATAACTTACGGCCTCCACCTGCATCCCGACAGCACAGATCTACTGGTAGAGCAGGCCTATCTTTATCTTGATACCGGTAAAATACCTCTGGCGAAAAAAGTTGCAGAAAGCATCACAGATGATTATATTACTGATGTAAAAATGCTGAAAGCGGAACTTCTGCTGAACGAAGGACAACTGGAAGCAGCCCGAAGCACATTAGATACCATAGAAGATACGGATGAACTGGAAACAATTATTAACATCATCTATCTCTATATGGATATGGGATACCCCGAAGCCGCCAAGGAATGGTTGGATAAAGGTACCCCCCGATTCGGTAAAAAAGAAGATTTCATAGCTGTCATGGCAGACTATCTCGCAGGCACCAATGAACTCGAAGCCGCATCGACCTATTACAATCAACTGATTGATATGGACCCTTACAATGCCAGTTACTGGGTGGGACTTGCCAAATGCCGCTTTGCAGCTGAAGACAGCGAAAAAGCAATCGAAGCCTGTGACTTTGCACTGGCTGCCGACGAGACGTTTGGAGAAGCCTACGCTTACCGCGGACATTGCTATTTCTATCTGAACAATTCGGATGCCGCCATTGAGAATTATACAAAGGCGATAGAATACAAAGCCTTTCCTCCCGAAATGGGTTACATGTTTTTGGGGATGGCATATTCCAACAAAGGAGCATGGCAAGAAGCAGACGATTGCTACCAACGTGTCATCGACCGTTTTGTAGCAGACGGAGCCGGCAACTCTCCTCTATTGATAGATACTTATACCAACAAAGCTGTAGCCGCCTCCCAACTAGGCAAGCATGAGGAAGCGCATCTGTTATGTAAAAAAGCCAAAAAGATCCAGCCGGATGATCCCGGTATCCATCTGACAGAAGGTAAACTCTACATGAAGGAAGGTCAGAAAAAAAAGGCAGTCAAGGCTTTTGACAAAGCACTGGTGATGGAACCGAGTGCAGAAATGTGGTATTTGGTAGCTTCGGCCTATTCGGACGCAGAGTACTTATATCAAGCCAAACTCTGTTTTGAAGAGTCATACCGGATTGATCCCAACTATGCAGACGTCACAGAGAAACTGAGTATTCTCAGTCTGATGCATAACGAGATAGACGACTTCTTCAAGTACAACAGTGAAAGTGCCCATCCGATCAGCGAGGACATCATTCTGGATCTGCTGTCCAGACCTAACCAAACGGAGGAAGGCGAACAAATGCTCAAAGAAGTCTGGAAGCGCATGAAGAAAGAGAAAGGAAATAAATAATTATATTAATAAACTTTAGCCCAAAAACACATGGAATCAGTAGCTTTTATCCAGTGGTGTCTCGAACATCTGAATTATTGGACAATCACTTTATTAATGACTATAGAAAGCTCCTTCATCCCTTTCCCATCGGAAGTGATCATCCCGCCGGCAGCATACAAAGCAGCTGTCAATGACGAGCTTAATATTTACTTGGTAGTCTTATTTGCCACCATCGGTGCAGATATCGGCGCATTAATCAACTATTATCTGGCCAAATGGCTGGGACGTCCCATTATTTATAAATTTGCCAACAGCCGCATCGGGCACATGTGTCTGATCGACGAAGCCAAAGTACAACATGCCGAATCTTATTTCGACAAGCATGGCGCACTTTCCACCTTCATCGGCCGATTGATTCCGGCAGTTCGCCAACTGATTTCCATACCGGCAGGACTTGCCCGCATGAAAATGCACACCTTCCTGTTGTATACCACTATCGGAGCCGGATTATGGAATACAATCCTCGCCGTAATCGGGTATTACCTCTCGACAGTGCCCGGCATCGAAAGCGAAGAACAACTGATTGCCAAAGTAACAGAATACAGCCACGAAATCGGCTATTGCTTCATCGCAATCGGAATATTCATCGTGGGCTTTCTGGTTTATAAAGGAATGAAGAGAAATAAATAATAAGTATTAGGTAATAAGTATTAAGTATTAACCGAAGCTGCTGTGTTATCAGCTTATCCGCATGGTTTAATACTTAATACTTATTACCTAATACCTATTACCTAAAAATTAAACTGCACTCCTACGCCCAGTACTTCTTTGAATTGCAGGCGTGATCCTTTGCTGCCGTCTTTCTGAACTATTTTGATATCATCGTCATAGACCATATTGGTAGTCAGCGTAGTGGAGAACCATTTGTTGATTGCCATATTAATCTGCACTTCCCAGTTCACATCAATATTCTGAGGTTTATGCAAGTAGTCAGAATACAAGTCCAGACGGGAATATACAGTCATGTTCTTTAAGAATTCATATTTCACCTCTCCTTTCAGATTAGCACCGAAGCTCGACAAAAGATGTTTGCCGGGATCGACACCAAAAGCGCCTTCATCAGACAAACGGTCATTTAGAACAAAGGTGCCGCGCCAAGAGGCAGGAGACAATACAACCGTGAAAATCTTTCCCGGATCATATGTGAATCCCAAACCGGTAGTCAGATATGCCGGAGACATAAATTCGGAGATAGCGACATCCTTATTGACTGAATAGTCGTATCCTGGCGAGAATTGTGTCTGGAAAGTGGTAAATGCACTTGCATACCAGTTTTTGGCGATAGAATACCCATAGTTGGTATTCATATATATTTTATCATTGGCCTTTCTCATGCCATCCTCCCCTGTCTTATTCAAGCCATAAGCCAGTTCAAGACGGTTGTTCCATATATGCTTTCCCTTTTTATAGTTAGCCTGATAAGTACCTTGCAAGTCAAAAGCGACAGAATTGTCACCTCCGGCAGACCAGTTGGTCAAACTAACCTGCGTCAGCTTGAGTCCGGCAAAACCTTCCGTTGTCCAGGGAGAAGTTTGTGTACTATCGGCCGTTTGAGCCGACAAGTGTGCAGCGCCCATACCTAACAGGGCGATGAAGAAAAATCGAATTTTGTCCATGTGGTTAAGGTTTAATGTAAAGTAATAGGTAATAGGTATTAAGTAATAAGTATTAAGTAATACTCCGCATAATTAATGCCAATAATGAAATAAGCGACTTCGGCTAATACTTATTACCTAATACTTATTACTTAATACCTAATACTTATTACCTATTCTTTAACTGCCGCCAATGCCTTCTCATAGTCAGGTTCCTGAGTAATCTCCGGAACAAGTTCCGTATATGCTACTTTGCCGTCTTTGCCGATTACGACTACTGCACGTGCCAGTAAGCCTGCCAACGGTCCGTCTGCCATACGCAGTCCGTAGCTCTCGTCAAAATCAGAGAAACGGAAATCTGACAATGGGATTACGTTTTCGATGCCTTCCGTCGTACAGAAACGTGCGTGGGCAAAAGGAAGGTCTTTGGAGATAGCCAATACTACCGTATCTTTCAGACCTGCTCCCATTTTATTAAATTTGCGTACCGATGTTGCACAGACACTGGTATCCAGGCTTGGAAAAATATTTAGAATCACATTTTTGCCGTTCAGGTCTTTCAGGGAGAAAGAAGACAAATCTGTTTTTACTAACTCAAAGTCAGGAGCGACTTTACCTACTTGTATAAATTCACCGATCAGTTTCACCGGTTGTCCTTTGAAATTTGTTGTTGCCATATTGCATTTACATTTTAAAATTACTTTATAATAAAAACAACTTATCCCCGGAATATGTTCACACGAAAACCTTTTCTAAAATCAATTTGTTATTCCTCCACAAATTCACAGAGTATTCATTTAAAATTAAAGAACGTATGGAAACTGTTTTCAATGAGATCAAACATTCAGTAAAAAACTGGTGGACCTCTCTCCTGTTAGGAATCGTGTATATTATTGTCGCCCTTTGGCTTATGTTCTCACCTCTCAGCAGCTATGTGGCACTTAGCATCGTTTTCAGCATATCGATGCTGATAAGCGGTATTCTCGAAATTATATTCTCCCTCAGCAACCGCAAGGGAGTACCGAGTTGGGGCTGGTATCTGGTAGGAGGAATTATCGACCTTATCTTAGGTATTTATCTGATTGCCTATCCGATGGTCAGCATGGAAGTGATTCCGTTCATCATCGCCTTCTGGCTCATGTTCCGGGGCTTTTCCTCTACCGGCTATTCCATCGACCTCAAACGTTACGGCACCCGCGACTGGGGCTGGTATATGGCCTTCGGTATCCTCGCCATCATCTGTGCTCTCATCATATTGTGGCAACCGGCAGTAGGTGCATTGTACGTGGTCTACATGATTTCCTTTACTTTCTTCATCATCGGACTTTTCCGCGTCATGCTTTCGTTCGAATTGAGGAATCTGCATAAAAGAAAATAAAAATCTTTCGGCAGTTACTTCGTATTTTGTTTATCTTTGTAGGCAATTTACACGAATCAATAAACTAAAAAAGAAGAAAAATTATGGCAATGCATACTTGGTTTGAGTGCAAAATCCGTTACGAGAAAACGATGGAAAACGGAATGCAGAAGAAAGTGACTGAACCTTATCTGGTAGATGCACTCAGCTTTACAGAAGCAGAAGCACGTATTATCGAGGAGATGACTCCATTTATAACAGGAGAATTTACAGTATCGGACATTAAACGTGCCAACTATAGCGAACTTTTCCCCAGCGACGAGGAAAGTGCCGACCGCTGGTTTAAGTGCAAACTGATCTTTATCACCCTTGACGAAAAAAGCGGTGCAGAGAAAAAGACTTCTACCCAAGTGCTGGTTCAGGCTGCCGACTTGCGCGACGCAGTGAAGAAGCTGGATGAAGGCATGAAAGGAACGATGGCCGACTACCAGATCGGTATGGTATCCGAGACCCCGTTGATGGATGTATATCCTTACAGTGCCGGACCGAATGACAAACCGGAGTTTGATCCGTCAAAAGCATAAGTAACCATGAGTATTGCTGACAATCTTAAGCAAGTGCTGGCCGAACTCCCACAAGGAGTCCGGCTGGTTGCTGTCTCAAAATTCCATCCCAATGAAGCGATAGAAGAGGCTTATCAGGCGGGACAGCGTATTTTCGGAGAAAGCAAAGTGCAGGAAATGACAGCTAAATACGAAACGTTGCCGAAAGACATCGAATGGCATTTTATCGGGCACTTGCAGACAAACAAGATCAAATACATGATCCCCTACGTAGCGATGATACATGGAATCGATACGTACAAACTGCTGACGGAAGTCAACAAGCAAGCTGCCAAAGCGGGACGTATCGTGAACTGTCTGTTACAGATTCACGTTGCACAGGAAGAGACCAAGTTCGGTTTCAGCCCCGAAGAATGCAAGGATATGCTGCATGCCGGCGAATGGAAAGAACTGTCTCACGTACGCATCTGCGGATTGATGGGAATGGCAAGCAACACCGATGATGTTGAACAAATTAACCGGGAATTTTGTTTACTGAATAGGCTCTTTCAGGAAATAAAAGCAAACTGGTTTGCCGATTCGGATACTTTCCGTGAATTGTCGATGGGTATGTCACATGACTATCACGAAGCAATCGCCGCAGGAAGCACTCTGGTACGGGTAGGAAGCAAGATATTCGGAGAAAGAAACTATTAATCAGTAGCCAACTACTTTAAAAAGATATAATTATGACCGATTTAAAAACTACTTTCGCAGGGCTTTCTCTCAGAAACCCAATCATTATCAGTAGTTCGGGACTGACCAACAGTGCCGGCAAAAATAAGAGACTGGCAGAAGCAGGTGCAGGTGCCATCGTACTGAAATCTCTGTTTGAGGAGCAAATCATGCTGGAAGCGGATCAACTGAAAGATCCCGCTTTTTATCCGGAAGCAAGCGATTATCTGGAAGAATATATCCGTGAACACAAATTAGCTGAATATCTCACCTTAATCAAGGAAAGCAAAAAAGAGTGTAACATCCCCATCATAGCCAGCATCAACTGCTATTCGGATGCGGAATGGATAGACTTTGCCAAACAGATACAGGAAGCCGGTGCCGATGCACTGGAAATCAATATTCTGGCATTGCAATCGGATGTACAATATACGTACGGTTCATTTGAGCAGCGTCATATCGACATCCTGCGTCATATCAAACGGACAGTAAGCATTCCGGTGATTATGAAACTGGGGGACAACCTGACAAATCCTGTAGCTCTGATCGATCAGCTGTACGCTAACGGAGCAGCTGCAGTGGTTCTCTTCAACCGTTTCTACCAGCCGGATATCAATATCGAGAATATGGAACAAATATCCGGTGCAGTATTCAGCACTTCCACCGATCTTGCCACTCCTCTCCGTTGGATTGGAATCGCATCCTCAGTGGTAGACAAAATCGATTATGCAGCCTCCGGTGGTGTTTCCAGTCCGGAAGCAGTAGTAAAAGCAATCCTTGCCGGAGCTACTGCCGTAGAAGTTTGCAGCGCTGTCTATCAGAACACGAACGCATTCATCGGAGAATCCACCCGCTTCTTATCTGCATGGATGGAACGGAAAGGTTTCGAAAGCATCGCTCAGTTCAAAGGAAAACTGAATATTAAAGACGTTCAAGGCATCAATACGTTCGAACGTACGCAATTCCTAAAATATTTCGGTAAGAAAGAAAATTAAGAATGAAGGACTAGAAACAAAGAATAAAAAAGAAGAATGAAGAATCCGCCGGCGCATTTATACTACCGGTAATTCTTCATTCTTCTTTTTTTTAGTTCTTTATTATTTATAACAGATTACTGGCCAACTCACTCAACTGACTGCGTTCACCTTTCACCAGATTGACATGTGCAAAGATATTCTGGTCTTTCATACGGTCGATCATATATACAAGACCATTAGACTGACTATCCAGATACGGCTGGTCAATCTGCTGGATATCTCCCGTAAACACCATCTTCGTACCTTCGCCTGCACGGGTAATGATCGTTTTTATTTCATTCGGGGTCAGGTTCTGCGCTTCGTCAATGATACAGTACATTTCACTCAAACTACGTCCGCGGATAAATGCCAGCGCTTCAATCACCAGTTGCTCGCTCTTCTGCATATCTTCGATACGTTTCACTTCGGTCGAGTTAGCGGCAAACTGACGTTTGATCACATTCAGGTTGTCAAACAGCGGTTGCATATATGGAGCAACTTTTTCCTGTGCGTCTCCCGGAAGGAAACCGATATCCTTGTTGGACAACGCCACCACCGGACGTGCCAGCAATACTTGCTTATAATCAGTCAACTTACCTAAAGCAGCCGCTAAAGCCAGCAATGTCTTACCCGTTCCTGCCTTTCCTGTCAATGCCACCAGTTTGACGTTCGGATCGTTCAGTATCTCGAAAGCAAAACTCTGTTCGGCATTACGAGGTTCAATACCATAGTTGCGTCCCTTCGTGACGCGGCAAATGGAATGGGTAAAAGGATTGTATCGTGCCAGTACACTGTTCCGGTCACTTTTCAGAACGAAGCATTCGTTAGGATGAATGACGTCTTTAAAGTCAAATTCACTCAGGTCGATGCCTTCTTTGGAGGAATAGATACGGTCGATTAATGCCGGATCCACGTTTTCAAAGATCTCATTGGATTTCTCGAATATATCGACATTGGATACTTTATCTGTGATATAGTCTTCGCTGGTAATACCGATGGAACGTGCCTTCATACGCAGATTCACATCCTTGGTCACTAAGATAGCCGGAGTCTTCGGATATTTACCCGCCAGATATTCAACGGCTGCCAATATCAGATGATCGGGTTTCTTCACCGGAAAAGATTCATGAACTTTGGGAGCATCCACATTGCCGGGGACAATGAACAGGCGTCCCAATCCTTCTCCCAGACTCACTCCTTTAGAGAAAAGTTCGTCACTTGTCAGCAAATCCAGTTCCCGGACAAACTCACGGGCATTGAAATTAATCTGCTCGTTTCCTTTCTTGAACTTGTCCAGTTCTTCCAGTACGACAAGGGGGAGATAAATATCATTTTCCTGAAAATTCTTCAAACAATTATAGTCGTGAAGAATAACATTTGTGTCAATTACAAAATTTTTCTTAGTTCCCATGATTTCTTAGATTTTAATGTTGATATTTGCAGTCTCATTCATCAATCCTCCGTTTACAGTTGGAATGATGGTTCTAAAGATAAACAATTTTGCGAGCAATAAAGATTGCCCGGAGTTAAATATTATAAAACATGGATTATCAGAACACTTTAAAGTACTTATATGAAAGTGCACCGATGTTTCAGCAAATAGGTGGTAAAGCATATAAGCCAGGTTTAGAGACAACACACAAATTGGACGAACATTTAGGTCATCCGCATCAAGAATTCAGAACGATACATATCGCCGGGACAAATGGAAAAGGTTCCTGTTCGCATACGATCGCTGCCGTGCTACAAGCCGCGGGCTATAAAGTCGGGTTATTCACTTCCCCGCATCTGATCGATTTCCGCGAGCGTATCCGTATCAACGGTGAAATGATTCCCGAAGAGTATGTGGTCAACTTTGTAGAAGACCACCGTTCCTTTTTCGAACCTCTGCACCCTTCTTTCTTCGAACTTACCACGGCAATGGCATTCCGCTATTTTGCCGATCAGAAGGTAGATGTGGCAGTGATCGAGGTAGGCATGGGCGGACGTCTGGACTGTACCAATATCATCACCCCCGATCTGTGTGTTATTACCAATATCGGTTTCGACCATATGCAATATCTGGGCCACACACTGACTAAAATAGCCAAAGAAAAGGCAGGAATTATCAAAGAAGATGTTCCGGTAGTAGTGGGAAAAGTATCCGGAGCGGTGAAAAGAGTATTTACGATGAAAGCCAAGGCAATGAATACCTTCATCACCTTCTCGGAAGAATTAAAGAGTTTCACCCATGTGCAATATTTGTCATATGATAACCTGAAAGAGTCCAGAGCCGATTTGCAGGAATTATTGGAGGAGGAAATAAAACTTCAGCAGATACAGACGCTTCCAATGAAAATGATGCAATTTGTCTCTCTTATCAACCCGGCTGACGCCATACGTGCGATAGACAGAATCATGGATAAAAGAAAAGACGCAATATCCATTCATAATTCCAGTTTTATGACGGGATTATACTACGAACTGAGCGGTCTCTATCAAACAGAAAATTGTCTCACAATCCTGGCAGCACTGGATATTTTAAAGAACCTGGGATATGAAATCTGTAATAAAGATTACCATACCGGATTCTCTAATGTATGCGAGATGACCGGTCTGATGGGACGCTGGCAGAAACTCCAAAGCTATCCTGACCTCATCTGCGACACAGGTCACAACGCTGATGGCTTTAAAAGTATTCGCAAGCAATTGAAGTATATACACGAAAAGTTGCATCAGGAATTGCATATTGTATTCGGCATGGTCAGCGACAAGGATATCAGCAGTGTTCTGGAACTGTTGCCGAAAGACGCCACCTACTATTTCACCAAAGCGAGCGTGAAACGTGCAATGCCGGAAGATGAGCTGATGAAAATGGCCTCGGAAGCGGGACTGAAAGGCACCTCCTACCCTACCGTAGTGGATGCCGTGCGGGCAGCAAAAGAAAACTGCCCCCCTAAAGACTTCATCTTCGTGGGAGGCAGCAGTTTTATTGTCGCCGATTTGTTAGCGAACCGCGATACACTCAATCTCCACTAACGCATCCTTCGGCAAAGCCTTTACGGCCACAGCCGAACGTGCCGGAAAAGCTCCGTCAAAATACGTAGCATATACGCCGTTCATTCCGGCAAAGAAAGACATATCCTGGAGAAATACAGTCGTTTTTACAATGTTTCCCATTGTCAACCCTGTTTCTTCCAGGATGTGTTTTATATTCTCCAACGACTGGCGTGCCTGTTCTTCAATTCCTTCCGCCATCTTTCCGGTAGCCGCATCGATAGGCAACTGACCCGATACGAATACCATTCCATTGGCTTCTATCGCCTGACTATAAGGACCGATAGCTCCCGGTGCTTTTTCACTGCAAATTACTTTTTTCATATTTATCTTCTTTTTTCTGTTTACCAATCCTCAAAGGTAGTAAAAAAATGCCTCTCGCAAAACGAATTTTGCAAGAGGCAACCATATTTCTGCTTATTAAAGACTATTCGGCTTTTTCTGTTTTTTCTTCTTCGGCAGGTGCTTCAGCAGGAGTTTCTCTCGACACATTCACTGTTACATTTACAGAAGTTGGCTGCGGCTGATATGGCATACGGTTCTTCGGATCTTCACCATACTGATTAGGACCTACCGTACCATCGGCAAACAACATGTAGAGACTGAATACCCACCCGATGATAGGAACACAACAAATGAGTATCAACCAACCAGACTTGTTCAAGTCATGCAACCGCTTCACGCCCTGCGCCAAAGAGAACCATATAGAAGCTATTCCCGCTACGATACCAATCAAGATACCAAACAAGGAACCACCTGCGGAACCGGCAGCCGCACCAAGAAACAAAGTAGCTAAACCGAGAGAATAGGCAACACCAAAAACGATACCACCGATAATACCAGACAGGAAATATTCGATTCTACGAATACGACCGTCAAAAGAAAAAGGAGCTTTGAACATAATTTTATTAAGTTTATGTGAATAAATAGTTGATTGTAATCTTGATATGCTAGCAAAGATATAAAATAAATTAAATAAAGAAAGCTTTTATGTCAAAAAATCACCTCTTCTATCAAGAATAGAAAGCAAAAAAGAAACCAGCTAGTTTTTTGTAGCACATTTTCTTAAACCTATTAACTGTTGATCAATGAAATCTCCTCGTTTGCGAAGCCTGCCACAAAAATATTCCCCCAAAAGCATATTACGCGATATTACAACCTATTTTGAGGATTCCGTTTTCCCTGTCCGAGAAATAAATAGCATGTTATAATCTGGTTTACAAAAAGTTGCATGCACTCATCCGCATTCGACACTTCGCTTTATCCTTCTCTCTCAAAAAGACAAAAGGACAAAAAGGCACATGATAGTTTTGAAGATGGCAATGAGGAAAAAGAAGCGGATCAGCAAGGTAAAAAACAGAAAGCAAAGGCCATGTTTTCCTAAAATCGTGTACAAATATCTGCCTGATTTCCTGTTATTATGAGCATAACCAGTTATTATTGTCCTTAATGCTATCTCCCACACTTCATCCTTTAAATAATCCGTACAATATCCAACACTTTATTGGTAAACTACCGGAAGCGTTCATCAACAAAGCAACAATCTAGCTCGCGTAAAATACGATTTCGGCAATCACATAAAAACAGTCCATAAAAGGCACTCAATAAATTAAAAATCAGCAAAGTAGTTTAAAGAACGCATCATAAGAATTTATAAAAGAGGCCATATGTCCTTTTTGTCATTATGTCACTTTGAAAGCTTACAAAAATCATTGGGAAGTTTGAAAAAATCTTCTTAATGATTGGATTCAAACATTGAGAAGATTCAATACAATCTTCTCAATGTTTTTTTCTTTTTATCGGTGCGTTCGTTCAAGAATGCGCTCCCAATCGTTATTTTTACAACTCTAAGAACTGAATTGCAGGTAATTACAGATGGAATAATATCCTATTTTATAACTCGCACTAATTTACTTTGTAAGCATTCGCTGCCCCCATCTTTTCACTTTTTTTGTTCTGTTCTACCTTTGTCGCCCAAAAGCTATGTGGAAGCTTAAAGAGTTTGAATCAATCTATTCCCGTAACGAGAGGAGCCGTTTAAAGGTCCGTGATTTTTATGCCAATAAAGTAATCAACGAAACGAAATTCTATTATTGACAAAAAAATTGCGTGAGCCGATAAACACAAGTCCCAACTTTCTTCCATATCACAAACAGCATCGGCGCACGATTCCAAAACTGTGAGTGAATGTGTATCGTGCAAACATATGTATATTTCGTCTCAGTAAAAAGAGCTTTTTTAATGCTAATCACAAGCAAAAATCGGACATAAAGTATTAACCGACAAGAATTGCTTCTTTAATACACTCAACGATGTAACGTACCTCATCATCAGTAACACACGGTCCACTAGGCAGACACATTCCTACTTTAAAGAGATTTTCTGAAACCCCGTTCACATATGCATCAGCATCGGCATATACAGGTTGTTTATGCATAGGTTTCCAAAGAGGGCGACTCTCAATACCTTTTGTATCAAGGAAAATACGCATAGCTTCAACATTAGCATTAGGCTCGCAATCGGTATGTAATTCCCTTGCCTCATGAGTCACACCAGCAGCACCTCCCACTGCGCCTTGAACCACCACCTGATAAGCATTTTCCTGTCCTCTCACCCTCAGCGCAGGATCCAAAGTTATGGTACAGAGCCAATAATTGCTATCATATTCTCCTGTGGAAGGCTGACTATGAATAGTCACACCTTTAATGTCTGCAAGTAACTCCTCATACATCTTCTGAATGTGCTTATGGTGAGAAATATGCTCGTCAGCCACAGTCATCTGCCCTCGACCGATACCAGCGCAGATATTTGACATACGATAGTTATAACCGATATTCTCATGTTGATAATATGGATATGCTTCACGGGCTTGGGTAGCATAGAACATTATTTCTTTCTTATCATTTGCAGAAGGAGTTATTAGAGCCCCACCACCTGAAGTCGTAATCATCTTATTACCATTGAAACTCAGCACACCGTACTTTCCGAATGTACCACACATTTGCCCATTATACTTCGAGCCAAAACCTTCGGCAGCATCCTCGATAACAGGAATGTCATACTTCTCCGCAATTGCTATGATTTCATCGATCTTGGCAGGCATACCATACAGATACACAGGCACAATCGCTTTCGGTTTCTTTCCGGTTTTCTCAATACGGTCTTTAATAGCTATTTCCAATAGTTCTGGATCCATGTTCCAGGTATCCATTTCCGAATCCACGAACACAGGCTTAGCACCAAGATAAGTAATCGGGTGCGATGAAGCACAAAAAGTAAACGATTGCACAATCACTTCATCACCAGACTTCACACCGCAAGCGACCAAGGCCAAATGTACGGCAGCTGTACCTGCCGAAAGTGCCACGACCTCATTCCGACCACCTATAAACAACTTCAAGTCTTCCTCAAACCCATTCACGTTCGGACCAAGAGGAACAACCCAATTGGTGTCGAACGCTTCCTTAATAAAATTTTGCTCTTTACCACTCATGTGAGCCAAGCAAAGATAAATTCGTTTATCCATAAGTTCATATGATTAATAAGTATTCAATTAGGGCATACCCTTTTGAAAGGAAACTTTTGAGTACCTTAAACCAAGCTGTATAAAAAATACTTTGAATTTAACATTGACTTATAGCCAAAGTAATTTTGTCAGGAGTCATATTAACATAATCTCTGTACCCGTTAAAGATATCTTTGAAAAAAGTTCCGATGAAATTCCTCCAAAAACTTCCATGAAGCTTCACCGTTTCAATTACACTGTGATAAGATGCAGCCATTTCTACTCCTGCATCACTACCATAATGAAGCGAATTGTTTCGTTGAGTCATTAGCTTTTGGATAGTTCGTTCGACAAGATTATCCAAACTTCGTGGTAATCTTGCTTGTCACAACTTTTATTTTATACCAACTTTTTGTTCTAAGAAAAGTCGAATAATTGCAAATTATATAATTTCGTTATTATAGTTCATATTCCTACCGAGAACAGTACAAAAAACCATCTGGATATCTTTGATAAAAGAATAGTGCTCGTAGTAGTATTTGTTGATGCGCACCTTATCGGGATAAATCACCTTATTGTTATACTCTTCGGCGATTTCTTGAGCGGAACGGCAGTCCCCCTCTTCCTGCTTCTTCGCCACATACTCCGAAATCATCTCATCTTCCAAACGATACTTCAGCGTGGCAGGCCCCGTAATTCCCGGGCGAAGTTTTAATACAATACGGTTATCCCCCTGTAGTTTATCAGCATAACCAGGCACATCGGGACGAGGACCAACGAACGACATATTGCCAATCAGGACATCCCACAGCCCCGGAAGCTCATCAATCTTGTAATGGCGAAGTGTAGCCCCCAAAGGCGTAATACGACTGTCGCCCGCCACACTCACCGTCGAACCACTGTGCTTCATCGTCATCGAGCGAAACTTATGGCAAGTAAACAACTTACCATCTTTCCCTACCCGTTTTTGAGTGAATATAGCAGGACCACCCGGCATTTTTATCTTGATAAGAATGGCCACAACGATAAGTAAAGGCCACAGAAAGAGCAAACCGATCAGAGAGACTAAGCGATCAAAAAGAAATTTAAGACACATAACGTTAGGAATAACTCATCATAAATCTGTTCCAAAACATGTTCTAAAGTATCCCCCGGATTACCATTCATATGACACTCTATCAGAATCTTGTTATGAAAAGAAGGAGATTCTGTATCAAACATATTATGAAAGTTTCTCATATACTTGAATTTCACAAATCAAATCTTCTTGAATATAGCCATTATATACCCCCAACCATATGCCAGATGTAGGGACATAAATAGCCAAGACATTTCTAAAATCTCTAACAAAGAGTGCGTTTTCTTGCCAGCGAAATATAGCCCCAAACATAAATGAAGACAAACAATACCCAAACATAAAGCCCATATTGTCCTCCAAAAGTACCCCCCAATAATGGATAGCATCAAGAAAACCACAAATGCAAACGGAATTAAATGACGTAACGAAAGTGCAGAGCTTCCTTTCTTAAGCAAAATCATATTCCAAAAGCCGTTACCATACGCCTGTTTCAACATTTTAGACAGAGTAGTACGAGTATAATAAGTCGATTTGATTGAGGGATCAAAATAAAACTTATAACCTGCCGCTTTTATTCTGCTATGGAGTTCAATATCTTGATTTCTCACCATCTTCTCATTAAAATATCCAACCTCTTCAAACACACTCTTCTTATACAAACCGTACACTGCAGTATCTGCATAACATGCTTGACTTGACACGCGAAATGATGAGTTTCCCACTCCGAACGGAGAAGACAGCACCTTTGATATCACATTCTCAGCACCATCCAAAGAAAGAGAAGTTAGCTTACCGCCTACACATACAGCATCAACTTTTAAGATTGCTTTAATGCTATTTTCCACAAAATCAGGTTCTGCTTCGGCATGAGCGTCTATACGTGTAACATATTCTCCCTTAGCTGCATTAATAGCGATATTCCATCCTGTAGCTAAGATTTTCTTCTCATTTGTCACAACAGTAATCACCAGCCCTTCCTTTATACATTTGTCTTGAAATTTCCTAACAACATCAAGGGTTCCATCTTCAGACTTTCCGTCAGCTATGACAATTTCATATTTGTCTTTAGGATATGTCTGGTTAATAAGAGACATCAATGACCTCTCAATGTAGTTCTTCTCGTTTCGAGTAACGAGAAGAACTGAAACAAAGGGTAACTGCGCTGAACCCATATTACAATCTAGCATCAATAATATTTCTATCTAATGTACACTTCACATCAAAGATAACATGATTTTCCTTTAAGAGAGTACAAATATCCATTCCTTCAAACTTTTTGTGAGCAACAGCAGCAATTGCAACATCAAATTTTTGAGTAGGTAGTTCATTTACTACCTCAACACCATACTCGTGCATTGTTATGGCAGGATTAGCCCATGGGTCGTAAACTGTTACGTTCACATTATACTCCTTCAGAGTTCGATAGATGTCAACAACCTTAGTGTTACGTACATCAGGACAGTTTTCTTTAAAAGTGAAGCCTAAAAGAATAACATTTGAGTTAAGCACTTGAATTCCTTTCTTAAGCATACACTTAACCGTTTCAGTAGCTACATACTCTCCCATACCATCATTCATTCGTCGTCCGGCAAGAATAATCTCCGGATTATGACCATGACGTTGGGCACACTGAGCCAAATAGTAAGGGTCAACGCCAATACAGTGACCACCTACCAGACCTGGACGGAAAGGCAAGAAATTCCATTTAGTACCAGCAGCTTCAAGAACATCGAGAGTATCAATATCCATTTTGTTGAAGATGCGTGAAAGTTCATTTACAAATGCAATATTAATATCACGCTGAGAGTTCTCAATCACTTTAGCAGCTTCAGCTACTTTAATTGAAGGAGCAAGGTGAGTTCCAGCTGTGATAACAGAAGCATAAACCTCATTTACATATTGCCCAATCTCAGGAGTTGAGCCTGATGTTACTTTCTTGATATGTTCAACTGTATGAAGTTTATCACCAGGGTTGATACGCTCAGGAGAATAACCTGCAAAGAAATCTATATTCATCTTCATGCCACTTACTTTCTCTACCACAGGAATACACTCATCCTCTGTTACCCCAGGATAAACAGTTGATTCATATACAACCACATTGCCTTTGGAGATAACTTTACCGACAGTAGTAGATGCTCCATATAGAGGAGTAAGATCAGGGTTGTTATTCTCATCCACTGGAGTAGGAACTGCAACTACATAAAAGTTACAATCTTTAATCTGTTCGATGTCTGCTGTGCAAAGAAAACCATGATTATTGATTGCATCCTGAAGCAGTTCGTCGCTTACTTCAAGTGTTGAATCATGACCAGCCATCAAAGCCTCACAACGTTTTGCGTTCATATCGAAACCAATGGTCCTGTACTTAGAACTGAAAAGACGAGCAAGGGGAAGTCCTACGTAACCCAAGCCTATTACACAGATTTTAGTCTCTTTCATTTTTTATTGCCTTAAAACTATTTATTACAAATTTGCTTTATACCAATCAATCGCTGCAGCTATACCTTTCTCGAAACTCCAGTCCGGATCATAATCAAGGAGCTTTTTAGCCTTAGAGATATCCGCATTAGAATGCTTAATATCACCTGCTCTATCTGGACCGAATTCAGGCTCAATATTTACACCAAGTGCTTTAGTCAAGCCATAATAAATGTCAATCAGATATTCACGCCCACCATATGCGATATTAAAAGCTTGACCGGCAGCTTCACTTGGAGCGAGACATGCCTTAAGGTTAGCCTCTATTACATTCTCAACATAAGTAAAATCACGCGATTGCCTGCCATCACCATTGATGCGGCATACCTGACCGTTAAGCAGCTGCTTTATAAACTTAGGAATAACTGCTGCATAAGCTCCATCCGGATCTTGTCTGCGACCAAACACATTGAAGTAACGCATTCCATAGGTATCAAGACCATAATGTTTTGTGTACTGCTTTGCCCACTCTTCATTGCAACGTTTGCTTACGGCATAAGGAGAAAGGAGATTACCTTCTATACCCTCTCTTTTAGGAAGATTTGGCTCATCTCCATAGACAGAAGAACTTGACGCATACACAAACTTCTTCACACCTTGTTGACGAGCCGCCTCAAGCATATTAAGTGTACCTTGAATATTGTTCAAAGAATAGAATAACGGCATTTCAATAGAGCGGGGAACAGATCCCCAAGCAGCTTGATTGAGAACATAATCCACTCCTACGCAAGCCTTCATGCAAATATCATGGTCTTTAATATCCCCCTTTACAAACTCATAGCCAGGATTATCAATAAACAACTCGATATTCTTTTGCTTACCAGTTGAAAGATCATCCAATGCACGGACACGATATCCCATATTCAAGATTGCCTCGCACAAATTACTACCAATGAAACCTGCAGCTCCAGTCACCAAGAATAATGAGTTCTCTGGAAATTTTAGATGTTTATATGCCATAATATATTTTATTTTTTACTCTCCATGATTAAAGTTCGACTGCATAAAGACCTCTATGCCCTTCAAAGATAGAATCGAAGCAAACTTTCTTGCCATCTCTGCTCCAACGAGGATGCAAATCACAACGAGTATCATTATCGTATTTAAAGGGAGCAAATACACGGGCAATAACTTTTATATCTTTGCCTTCAGGGTCGTTATCCCTAAGAATTTTAACGTCTGCAATACGAGCCCTGTTTGGATATGAGTCAATCACGACCAAATTCTTATCTATAGGACTGTAACTTGGATGACCATCATTACTTAACTGAGACCACAGGTGTTTCCACTCTTGGGTTTTATCTTTCATCAAATAGTAACCATTGCCTTCTGAATGCTTACGTTCAAAAGCAATTATTTCTTCATCATTCTTCCAATAACAATGGCTCACCATGTCATCATCACTCAATAGATACATATCTGAACCATCCACATTGCAAGTCACCAAACGAGTATATTTTCTTTGACCGCAAAACCAACGATAAAGGACCATAAAACGCTTCCCATTAGGTGAAAGCATCAAGTGATTTACCTTGTGTACGCTACCTTTTTCTTTCATTTCGGGGCGAGGTTGGAAATTTGAAAAATCTACGTATTTAAGAATATCTACAACTTTTCCTGTTTCAATATCCATTCGCCATATAGCTGTACTATTAGGAAGAGCTTCACCTTTGGTGGTTTCTGGCAAAGCTGCATATCCATACCCCAAGCGCAAACTATGTAAACGAGAGAAGTCAAGTGACAATGCTATCTTGCCATCTGCCGAAACTGTATATGCAGGCATTGGCAATACACGTTCAACACCAGCTTCAATATTCAATACTATTGAGCAATATTTTCCCTGACGTATGTCATTATAAAGAATATGACTCTTATAATCAGGCCCTAGCCACTGTGCCATACAACCTTGTTGGACGTTCCATGTATGTGTAGTGGCAATCTTACATATACTATTACTTTTCAACGTGTCAATTAATAAGATATCTGCTGATTCAACCGGATCTGGTTCACTCCAAGTATCTTTGGCTCGCATACAAATAATGTAGCGACCTGTCGCATCCCAAGGACTTTTGTCATAATATCCAAAAAAGTACTCATATTCTTTATCATTTGGTGATAGACGAACAATATTTCCTTCTGATTCAATTTTCTTACTTGCTGCATAGCAAACTGACTGATATGCTCGTTTAATCACCCTCTTTACCAATGGAAACTTATTCAGTTGATAGTTTATTCTTTGTTCTATGCTCATATATAAATCGTCTAAAACGGTTAATAACAATAATAGGCTATGAAATATTATAATTTAATAGAGGTATAAATATTTTCGCTTTTAGGACAAGATGCTTGTTGTCAATACTTGCATTGATTTATGATATATATAATTGTCTTAACCTTGAAGATACTTGTTTTTCTAATTCATCACCACTATACAGACCTGTTAATCAATCCATAAAAGCAATAACTACAAACATATTAAATACATTCATCGTATTTTCATAGCTATCAAATAAGTGTACAAATTTGATTAATTACTTAAGAGGCACTACAATAACAGACTGTTGGATATTATAAATGGACCAACTGTCAAACTATACAGACTAATAGTGAAAAATAATTATTTTATAGACCTGCTTTGTTCAAGAAATCATCAAACCCATTAAATATAGGTTTATTATGTTCTTTATAATATGGATATGATTCTTTCAATTGTTCTTTTATAGGCAATCGTTCATCTAATTCATCACCTTGCATAAAAAGGGGGAACTCTTCATAAAATTCATAAATTCGAGGTTTTCGATTAAATCGTTCCTGGATACTGACAGCATAATCTAAAGCTTCCTGTACTGACTTCTCCTTTCGTTTTTTATAATATTCCTCTATAGTACATATTACCTTAGCAGGTCTTCCAATGGCTACGCTATTTGCTGGTATACTCTTTGTAACTATAGACCCATATCCTATAATACAATTATCACCTATTTCAACCCCTTTAAGGACAGTACACCATCTGCCAAAATAAACGTTATTACCAATTTTCACTTTCCCGGAACTACAAACGAAATCGTTAAACAATTTTCTTAAAATCATATTTGAGGCATCGTGTGTCATCAAAGTAAATCCAGTATTAACTCTTACATCTGAACCGATTTCTACTAGCGATGGTCTAGAAAAATCAATGGAAATTGTTTTGAAGTCCCCCCACCATATCCGTTGCCCTAGTTTAATTCCCTTATACGCTAAAAATTTCGGAAAAAATTTAGTTCCTCTTGTTAAACGAAAATAAAGTGCATCAAAGACGCGCAAATAAAAAGGATTTGTATTCATAACAATCTTAATTAAAATATACTTGGCATAAATAAAATCTTAACATGGTATTCTTCTGTAAAACAAAATAGGTAACACCTCTCTATGTTGTAGTAAAATACTGAATAATACATATTGGAAGCACTCAATTTAGGACATTTACCTTTGAGAGGGCACCTTAGAGTGTTCTAACCGAATTATATTAAGAACTACGTTTCGAATTTAACATTGACTTGTAGCCAAAAGGATTTTGTCAGGAGTCATATTGACATAATCCCAGCACCCGTTAAAGATATTTTTGAAAAAAGTCCCAGTGAAATTCCAAAAAGAACTTCCATGAAATTTCACCGTTCCAATTACACTGTGATAAGTTGCAGCTATTTCTGCTCCTGCATCACTGCCATAATGAGGCGAATTGTTACATTGAGTCAAATGGTCCAAATAATTAAGCACTTCCGCATAATATTGACTTCAGAACTCTGAATCATTTGCCAATTCACCATCTAGCCGACTGCGAATCCTTATCAGAATTTCTTCAGTTGCCAAACTTTGTCTTTCCCACAACCATTCTTCCTGACTAAGACCGGATTCATCATAACAATGCTCATTTACAAAAAATCTTTCAAATCATTCAAGAAAAGTTTAGCATTCAGTTCGTTGCCTTGATTAGTCGCCTTTACAAACTTATTATCAGCATAAAATATACAAACCTGAGGAAAAGTATCTTTAAACTGAGCTAAGTTCAATTCATCACCTATAAATACATAAGCATTATATTCGCCAAACATGATGTTCTTCAATTCTGCATTTCCCCAAAATCTGTAAACACATCACGACCTCGGGAACCGTTTTCATAGAAGAAAATTGCCACCTTCTGACCCTGTTGATCAGCACCTCAATATAACACTTCTCGTAGTGGTCATACTTACGAACCTTACACTAGATCTCGTCACAATTTACCATGGAATCCTTTTCTAATACGATAGACTTCAACAAGAACAGCCTGGAGAGATTCTCCATGAGGCAAGGTCTCATTTTGGTACTAAAAGTAAAACCTTTCTAAATCTTTGGTGATATACATCTTTTTTGTTTTAATTCGCAGCGAAAGTAAACCTTTTAATATTGAGCCTTAAATTGAGTGTTTACCAGCATTATACTATAATATGCTTATCAAAGAACAAACAACTAAGCCCCTTTCTTAATCATCAGTGAATGCAAATAAGCTATAAATCTAATACCTGGAATAAAATGCATTCTGACGCACATTAGGAATAGCTTCTTAGGTTTTCCCAAATATTGAATAATTTGGCACCTCCACCAACACGGGTACTTTATTTCATATTCTTCTATATATTTTTTTATATCTACACTAGATTTTCCAGCCTTACACATCATTAATAATACGCCATAAAGGAGATCCGCTACAGACTTGTTCTTCATCTCTAAAGGATATTTTACCAAAAACTTATCTTCCAAAATAGCAAAGGCATTTATCATATCACTATGATCCATTTTGTTATTATTAGATAGCGAAGCAGGGCGTTGCCTGTAGTAGTAGAACGGTTCTTTCAAGTAATATGCATTGCCACAAGCTACTATTGCTTGAGAAACATACGCTACATCCTCGCACCTTCTAACATTCGGAAATCGTACGTCTTTACATAAGTTAAGCTTGTAAAACTTTCCAACGACATGATTTCTTACTAATATCATGCAATCAGAGATATTTTTTCTTCCACCCTCTCCATTGTACATCGAATGTGCTATGCCAATTTTTCCATCTAAGCAAGTATAATAGTCATAGATTACACAATTAGGTTTTTCTCGATTAATAACTTCATCTACTCGCTCAAGTAGGTTGCAGGAAATCCAGTCATCGTTATCAACAAATGTAATCCACTCACCAGTCGCAATGTCAATACCTATATTTCGTGCATAACCAGGACCTCTGTTTTTATCAGATCGGAGCAACTTAATTTTTCCATTTAAAGGACAAGCCTTTACATACTTTTGAAGTTTTTCCCATGAACCATCTGTTGAACAGTCATCCACTATAATTACTTCAAAATTTTTCAGAGTCTGATTTATAAGCGTCTCAAAATACTTATCCATTAATTCAAATGAATTGTATTGCGGAGTTATAATTGTATATTTTATCATTTCACTGTTTTATAAGGTTTTATATTCTTCCAAAGGTTTTTATATATTGCTGAGCTATTTTAAAATCATCAAACCTATTAACATAGTCTTTTAATAGTTGAGGGTCTATAGGATGCTCGCAAGCATAAGCAATAGTTTCAGCCATTTCTTCAGCATCTTGAAAGCTCTTTAGAAGATATCCTCTTCCGTTTTCAAGTAGCTCGTTAGGACCACCAGATGGTGTAGATACAACAGTGGTTCCTGTCACAAAAGCCTCACAGATAACCATGGGAAAAGCCTCAGAATAAGATGATAACACAAGAGCTTGAGATCTTGCTACATAACAATGTGGATTAGGAACACTACCAATAAAGAAAACATGGCTATCTAATTTTTTTTCTTTGACCAGTTGTTTTAGATGTTTTTCTTCAGTTCCTCCTCCTATCAAAAACAATTTATAGTCAGGATACCCTCTGAGAAATATTTCAAAGCCATTAATTAGCAAATCAATATTTTTAATAGGACTTAGTCTTCCGCAGAAACTGATAAAATTCCCTGATTCAATGATAGACTTCTTACTACCCTCTTCAACAGTTTCAATATCTATCGGATTATAAATAACTGTAGTTTGATTTTTTTTAACATTTAAGGTCATTACATACTGTTCGACTCCTTTGGCAACACAGATGATAAAATCCGAATGACGGTATAACAACTTCATTAACATATATATAATTCCTTCTCTTAAAGACTTCCTATCCTTATTTTTTTGATAAAAGTAGTTATGCTGCGAAATAATTACTTTACAACGACAGCGAGTAAGCATCTTCATAGCTATAAAGAACATATTTTCTATGTCTTTACCTACCATAAAGTACTCAATTTTATGTTGACGAAGCAATTTAGAAACCTTAAAACAAGATTTCCATAAGTTATTGCAATTGAGATTAATTATAGAAACTCGAGTATCGATATCCCTATTAAATTCGCCTTCATTGCGCAATACGTAAGCATAAACGTTATGACCTAATTTAGCCCACTCATTTAATAACGTGAAAAATACTTTTTCAACTCCGCCAATCTGATAAGAAGTAAGAAATACTGCTATTCTCATAAATCTATTTTTTATACGGTTCCTTAAAGAGCCATAACATTGCGGCTGGCATAAAATAAACGATTAATTCCGAAATTCCTTTAAATTGAAAAGATAAAAATAAAACAAATACCACTAGATAGTTGATTTTTTGTACAAATACTACTTTTAATAGCTTCCACTGCATAAAGATAAATGCAATAGTCCCTATTAAGCCAAAATCAAAAATTAATCTACACCACCCAATATCCGTAAACATATAATATGAAAATTCATCTACTCCTTTAAGTTTAGCATCGCCAATAAGCCATGTCCAAAGATTATCAGGCCATATATATGCATCGAACATTTTTTCAGAAGATGACGTTGTGAATTTACCATCGTTAAACAAATTACATATCCCTTCAAATGCGTGTTCTATAATGGATTCAAGCAAAAAATTATCAGTAATATACTTATTAAATAGTGTAAAAGTTAATAAAAGAGCAAAAGCACCACAAAATACATATTTTACAAGCTTTATTATTCTTTGAGATCCCTTTGATCGCAAAATAATCAATCCTAAGTATACCAATGCAACAATAAGCCCCATCATAGTAGTACGTGACACTGCACTACCTACAGCAAAAAGAAAGACTAATATTATTGGTATAACCCACCCTTTGATAAATTTATAATTATGTTGGGATAGTATAACTATTAAGAGTATGCAATATGAATATAATGCTCCAGCACCAAAATAAGCTATTCCTACAGTATGAAATCGATTTAGTATTGTAAGTTCATTTGCTCGCTCCTCCAAAGCAGATTGCTGTATGATAGAAAATACCACATCGTTCACTACTGGAAAGAAAAACATTGCTATAGATAATAACTGATGACCAACACAAGTCAATACAAGCAGCCAAAAATATCGCCTTAAGTCAACACCATTCCATATTTTATTTAACAAGTATATTAGACAAAAACTAGCAGTGGTGATTAATAGTATTGTAATTGGGTAAGAAGAGTAAAAACCATCAAACCTACCGTTTAATATACTTGAACATAATACTGTAAAATAAAAAAGCCACAAACTTTTCCAAAAGCTATTCATTGTCTTTTTATAATGAATAGTTTTTTTGTATAGATTTTTATAGTATATGAGCATCAAGAGAGCTCCTGGCACTGCCAAGAACCATCTTGTTGATATCAATGAAGGTAGAAATGTAACATTCACCGAAAATAGATAAACGAACATTAAAGCTATACTAATTAAATACTTTATTAGCATATGGGAATTACAATTTTCCTATAAGATATAAAGCAAATCTCTTCAAACAAGACAAGTAGGAGCGACTGCATTTTAGTTGAAAAACACCTTTAAATGCCTCCATATGATTATGATTTTTAAGATTATTTTCTAAAGTCATAATTTCATATTCATCATTTAATTTATTCAGCCCTTCTCTACATTCACTTTTTTCTTTACCCGAGAACTCTTCATCAAACTTTTTCAATATGTCCTTATACTCTAGTCGCGTTTTCGTATATGTTGATGACAAATTTTTTGCATGAGTACGATATTTAACAAGGTTTTCTTTAATATGATAGCACTTTGAAACGCGCGAAAGCCTAATAAACAAATCAAAATCTGCAATAATCTGATATGATTTGTTTATATTAATGTTGTACTTCTGCAAGAGTTCTCTTCTAAACATGGTGGAAGAAAGCCCTAAATCATAGTATGCTAGCATTTCACTGGTTGTTCGATAGCCTTTTTTACTTGTGCTTCTCATTGAATTATCTACACCAAACTTTTGATAGTCAGTATAAACAACTCCTATACATGGATCATGTTCCATTACAGCTACTTGTTTTTCTAGGTTCTCAGGAAGCCAAAGGTCGTCTGAATCGATAAAGCAAACATAATCTCCATGTACTAACTTTACTGCCTCATATCTTCCATGTCCAAGAGGTACAGTATGATCATTATGATAATACTTAAATCTTGGATCCTTGTATGATTTGAATATCTCTGCAGATTTATCTGTAGAACAGTTATCGAAAAGCAAATATTCCCAATCTGCATATGTTTGGCTTAAAACAGATTGAATGGTTTCATCCAAGAACGCCTCTCCATTGTAGCAATTTGTAATTATTGAAACCATACTTACTTCACCCTTTTAATATACTCCTTAAAACTCATCAGATTCTTATCTTTATCTGAGATTATCAGGTTCTCAATACCTCCAATCTTCTCAAACGGCCATTTAATATTAATATCCAGATCATTATACATTATACCAGAATCACCTTCGCCATAGAATACCTCACCACACTTATAACTAACCACTGAATCTTCCAATACAAGATAACCGTGCCCGAAGTACTGAGGAATATAAAGCTCCACTTGGTTCTCACCGGTAAGATCAAAACCTCTCCATTGACCTAATGTGGGAGAATCCGGGCGCAAGTCCACAATCACATCATAAACATGACCACTGATGCAACGAACAAGTTTTGCCTGGAGTTTTACTAGTTGGAAGTGCGTAGCACGAATCACACCCCTTTTACTGATGGTATAGAACACTTCTTTCAGTTCATGCTCAATCCCGTTAGACTTGAATATATCTATATTGTAATCTTTTACAAAACCACCTCTCTCGTCGGTGGCATAGAAAGGCTGAATCTTGAAGGCTCCCTTCAAATCCAGTTCTTCAAAATTGAATTCTTTTATCATATTAACGTTTTCCTACCAGCACTGAGGTAAGCCTCGGGGCCAGCTTATATAATAATCGGTATATTATCACACAGGTAAAATAAGTGAAGACAGCACAACCGAAATATCCAACTACACGCATGTATTGAGAATCTAACGGCAATAAAACATTAAAGATTCCGCGAAATGCAGGTAAAATGTATATGAGATGTGTCGCAAAAACAAAAAAACTTGCTTTTGAAAAGGCATCATAAATGTTCCTATGCTTTGTCGTATCGATAAAGGAACCTAATTTTAATACAAGAATTACCCCCATAATCGTCAATATATTCTGAATGGATACATCGATAGGACACCTATTCCATGTTATTAATCTCAATATTAGCATAATACAAAACACTATGCCCGAAATCCAACCCAAGAAATTACTAACTTTTAATGGATCTTTATCAGTGATTTGCATATAGCACCCCAAAGCAAAAAAGAGTGTTGATTCGGGAGAAAATCCTGGGTAAGAAATCCAGCTATCAGATACATATAGTAAAACTAAAAGTAATATCCCCATAGTTTTTAAATACTTTATAAACAAATATATCAGATAAGCCCAAAGAATCACAACAATCAAATCTCTTATGAACCAAAGAGGAATTACTGCAGGCCAACCATTATCATTACTCCACAAAATATCCCATGGAGTCATACTCATCCAAATGGAAGAATCCCCCTTAAAAAAAGAATGATTCAAACAGAGTAAAAACCAACCTATAATATTCCAAATGCAATATGGTATCAATATAGTTGATACTCTGGATTTAAGTTTTCTTCCATAGACTTCCCAGTTCCACTCTTTCAATTCATTATAGAACAGGTACCCCGAAATGAAATAAAACATAGGTACTGCCACCCTACAGATTCCTTGTGAGAATAGCACTTGAACTATATTGTAAAAACCAGATTCATACACTATTACCCCATGATCCACAGAAGACATATCATAGGAATGTAGCAATACGCCATCCATGTCCTTAGAAATGGCAAATATCGGCTAAACTGTTGTGATACCATATAGAGATCGCGATAAATGTTTTAAATATTTTTCAGCCAATCCATGGTCATCTTAGTTCCCTCACCAAAGGTTACCTCTGGCACAAAGCCACAATCGTTCTTAATTGCTTCGATTGAAAATGTACTCAATGGCATGTTAGTACCTGTGAAAGGAATATCACCAAACAAAGGGGTACTTTCGGGACCACAGCTTACCACCATCTCAAGTATAAAATGCTTCAATGGTTTAGCATCACCCGAACCAATCATATACTCACAGAATGGTTTACCCTTTTCTGCTACCAAATAGAAAGCCTTTGCCACGTCACTCACATAAACAAAATCATAGTTTTGGGTAGCTGCAGTGAACTGAAGAGGTTCTCCGTTGATAATCTTACGAAGTGTAGTATTTACAAAACGTGGAGAGAACTCACCTACCCCATAAGCATTGGTAATCATGGGCCAAAGAAGGTCAATACCGATATTTACAGCAACAGATTTACACATGCAGTGAGCAATGTGTTTAGCCATTCCATAGATATACCCCATTCCCGGTCTACTTCCTTGATTATGGATAGCAGCTTCAACTTCATACTCCATAATAGAACCAGCACATACAAAACGGCTGCAACCCAGCTCTTTTGCAGACTTCATACACTCTACCGTATTGAGTGCATTCTGCATCTGAAGATTGTAATCGATACGAGCCTCACCAGCTGATCCGGCCCAGGCAAAGTGAATGAAGGTATCATACACGTCATGCTCAATGTTCTCGAGCATTGCCTGCGTATTGGTGATGTCACATTGCATATAGGTAAGATTGGGATGAGCCTCCAATCTGCGAGCAACAGAGCCCATATCCAAAGCAAGAACGACCTTACCCTCATTCAAAAAATGTTTTACTGTATAACTGCCAACAAAACCGTCAGCACCTGTGATTATTACTTTTTCCATTTATATCGTCTTTTTCTTACAAAGAAGAGGTATAGTCGACTATCATTAAAGTAGATAGCAAACAATACTCTTTCGAAACATGAATAATATTGATTAACAGATAATTTGCAGGTAAATAAGAAAATCCATCCAAAACTGACACATCCTTTAACTGCGATAATATAAAATCTATGCTTAACCCTAAAATGAAGTACTACATAAAAGGCAGTAGCAACCCCTACCCCACCGTTAATATTTATTTACTTCCTGGAGCTTTAAAAAACATTCCTCCTCTATAAAAAACAAGGCATATAAAAAGCTAAAAATGAAAGATCTATGCTGACAAATTTACTTATAGATCAACAATGGTTGTAAATTATCTGAAGAAGCAGAATACCAGCTAGAAAATCAAGCGAATAACCCCTATTTTTCAGAACTTACCTCTGAAGAAATTCTATAATCTGTTTATCCATACAAGCACGCACATCACCACCGGATAACCAAATCTTGCTCCATTCCACAATCTTCTCCATGGCCTTATCCAGGTTCCAACGAGGAGTCCAACCAAAGGTTGATTTGAGTTTAGAGCAATCCAGTTTTAGAAAATTAGCCTCATGAGGACCGCTATCATATTTGTTCACCCACTTCATACCTTCCCCCCACGTATTCACAAAAAGGTCAACCAAAGCACCTGTCTGGAAGCAGTCAACATCATCCGGACCCACATTGTAATAAGCGGCATACGAGCTATCCTCATACTGCTTCTTAGCAATTAAAAGGTAAGCATACAGAGGCTCCAAGACATGTTGATATGGACGTGTAGAGAATGGGTTACGAACTATGATATCTTCATGCTTAGTTGCTGCACGAATACAATCAGGAATAATACGATCATTAGCAAAATCACCACCTCCTATCACATTACCAGCACGTGCAGTTGAAATAGGAATAATTGCCTTGCCATCCTTATCAGTAAAAAACGAACGCTTGTATGAATGTGTCACCAGTTCAGAACAAGATTTCGAATTAGAATATGGATCATAGCCATCCAACTCTTCATTTTCACGATAACCCCAATTCCACTCCTTATTTAAGTAAACTTTATCGGTAGTAACGTTTAAAAATGACTTTACGCAACTCGACTGACGAACACACTCCAAGATATTAACTGTACCCATTACGTTAGTCTCGTAAGTATAGGCCGGATTTTCGTAAGAGTTGCGTACAATAGGCTGTGCAGCTAGATGAAAAACAATCTCAGGCTGAGTCTCATCAAATGCCTTCTTCAAAGCTACCATATCACGAATGTCACCAATCACACTTTTTATATCACTCTCAATGTCAGCGATTTTAAAGAGAGACGGATTTGTAGGAGCTTCTAACGAATAGCCAGTAACAACAGCACCTGCGTTGGTTAACATTTTGCACATCCAACTTCCTTTGAAGCCGGTATGTCCTGTTAGGAAGACTCGTTTATCTTTGTAAAAATCTAGTACATTATCCATATCTTAACGTAGTATTTATTAAACTGGTAACTAATGATTTTGGCATGTTGTACACTTTTCGTAGCCAACAACGATGGTTACCTAAAAAGAGATTTCACCATAAAAACAAATAGCGTGAAAATGACAACCGATATTGTTACTAAACCTCTCAATATTGACCTCCATCAAGTCTGTTAACTTTATAGAGGTCAATATTGATATTAAAATTATTTAGCATATTCAGGTATCTTAGGTACAGAACGCTCCCAACGCTTCCAAGGAGCTTTATCCTCTGCCAATAACTTTTCAAGTATTGACTTTTCACGAACGTTATCCATACACTGCCAAAAACCTGTATGGATATAGGACATTAACTCACCTTTGTTAGCAAGCTCCACTAGTACATTTTTCTCAAATACACAAGAATCATCATCCAAAAGTTCGAATACCTCTGGCTGCAATACCATGTAACCAGCATTGATAGGAGAACCGTCAACAGAATTCTTTTCGCGGAACGCACGAACAGCCTGATCATGGGTAATATCAAGCACTCCTTTATCTTGTGCCATCTTTACAGCAGTAAGAGTAGCTAATTTGCCATGGGACTTATGAAAATCTATCAACTTATCAATTTCCACATCACACACACCATCACCATAAGTCATCAAGAAAGGCTCATTACCCACATACTCTTGTATGCGCTTAATTCTACCTCCAGTCATAGTGTTGTAACCAGTATCTACAACTGTCACTTTCCATGGTTCCAAATTAGTGTGATGAATAGTTATATCATTCTTGCCTTCACGAAAGTCAAAACTTACATCTGAGTTATGAAGATAGTAGTTAGCAAACCACTCCTTAATATACTCCTGCTTGTAACCGGCACATATAATAAACTCAGTATGACCATAATATGCATACTCCTTCATGATATGCCACAAAATTGGCATACCACCAATTTCAATCATTGGTTTTGGTTTAAACTGAGATTCCTCAGATATGCGAGAGCCAAAGCCTCCGGCTAATAAAACTACTTTCATTCGTTATATAATCTTACTATATTCTTTGCATATGATTGTGCACTAAAACATTCTTCATACCTACGACGAGCATTTTCCCCTATCACTTTTCTTTCTTTATAGGCCTTTTTGATTGCATCTGCCAGTCGATAAGAAAAACCGTCTTCTTTTGGACTAACTAAAATGCCTGATACTCCATCGATAATCTCTTCAGGAATACCGCCTATATCAGTTGATACAATAGCTTTCGATAATGCCATAGAAGAAAGTATTATTAGAGGCATATCTTCATCCTTAATTGATGGCAAAGCTATGACATCTGCCTTATTTACATAATCAAGATAATCATCTCTATAACCAAGTAATTGTACACAAGCTTCAACACCCTGCAATTTTATATATTGTTTTATTTCATTATAACATTCACCATTGCCTATAAGTAACAAATGATATTTAACAGAAGAATTAGCATTTAGAATTTTCAATGCATCAATTAAATACTTCTGCCCTTTACGTTCTTGAAGCAATGCAACTTGAAGAATAGTGATTGTACCATCATTTAAATCTTCTTTGCATCCTTTGCCATATTGAATAGATACATCTTCAACGTAATTTGATAGTGTAGTAACCTTTGAAGGTTTTATTTTCCGTTTTAAAAGAAGTGCCTTACGTGCATTTTGGGAAGCTGTTATAAATTGATCAACAGAAGAACATACTCTACCATCAATTTTTTCATAACCTGATTGCGCCAGATTATTGACCTGCATAATAGTTCTAATTTTAGGATACTTTCTTAATCCTAGTGCAAACTGCAGACAAGAATATGCACCAGGATAACCACCATTATTTATATGCACTATCGCATAGTCATGGTGTTTTTTGATGAATATATCTATGATTATACGATTAATGAATTTATAAAAACCTACAATCTCTAAAATATAAAACGGCAAGAAAAGAATCCTTCTAATTATACGAATAGTGATTTTCGATTTTAAATATCTATATATTGTATAGTTTGTTAACAGATGTATTGAATACAAATTATCACAATATTGACTGTAGCTTAGTTCGATCACTTTATCTTGATATAGTTTGCTATATCTGTATAAGAAAGAAAAAGAAAATTTTTCCTTCAAATACGGATTACGAATGATGTTATATATCACATGTTCACTTCCACCAAATAAATTACAATCGCTATATATTAAAACCTTCTTTTTCATCGCTTTTATTTCTTCTTTAATAAATTGCGAATTCCCATTCTTCTATCTAGACCTACAAATGAATAAATACCTGAGCACAATATACAAACAGAACCGAGTATATATGACAACAATTTATTACTACACAACACAAAAAGAAAACACATTAGAACCATTAGATTTTGCACCGTGAATAATTTTCTAAAACTCACGCTAAAGCAATAACCATATCGGACCTTTGCAATACAAAAAACTTGGAAAAAGTATAATAAATTACTCAAAGAATATGCTGCTCCCAAACCTGCCAATCCAAAGTATTTATAACCTAATAGAGATAAAACAAGAGTATACGAATTTAAAAGTGTTTCATTGACTATATAAATTCTTGTTTCACTCTTTGCTATAAACTGAAATGCGATAAGCCAAGAAGCAAGTTTAAAAAGCATACCTACAACTGCCCAAATTACGAAATTATTAGCCTCTAAGAACTTATCTGAATACAAAATTTGTAATATAAGTGACATAAATACCAAACATATTAATAATAAGGGAGCCATAATAAGTGAAGCAATCTCCCCTTGTTCGTTAGATAAATTTCGGCATTTCACATTATCAGAATTAACGGCCGCAAGTCTTGGATAATAATCTGTAGCAAGGGCATTAAATATCATGGAAAAATAGGTGGTAACTATAGTAAAACCAGCTGTATAATAACCTACTATTTCTGTTCCTCCGTTATTACTGATAAAAGCTCTTAATACAAAAGCACAAACAGTTATCAGAATATTACTAACACTCATTGCTATGCCCATAGTCAGCATTGAACAACCTTCAGTAACAGTTTGCTTTATTGTGACTTTAGGACAAGCTTTTATATAATGCCTTGCATAGAACCAAGAAAGCAAAAACGTAGTAACAGAACTTAATATTAACGTCGGTACAATACCTTTCACTCCAAATGAATAGTAAATTGGAATTGACACCAACAATCCTACTGTAGAACCCCATGCTGATGCTTTTGCAAGTTCTTTTATTTTTCTCAGCCCCTGAAGAATAACTTTTTGACCTGCTGAGAGTTGTTCTAACAACAGAGTAACAGACAGAAGTATAAAGGGAACGGTATAATCGTAATTCCCAAATAAAGATTGGCTTAAATATGGTGACAGTATACAAACCAAAATTGCGCCTAAGAATCCAGTGATCCAAACCAGTTTATTGATGACTGAAGTAACTAGCTTTATGCGCACTTCATCTTTATTCCCATTAGCTTCAGAAACTTCTCTGACAGCACTTTGAGATAATCCAAAATTAGTTAAAGTACGAATGACCTCAGTACCCGACTGAAAAAGTCCCTGTATTCCAACACCTAAAGGACCAAGTAAAATAGCGATAAACTTGGATTTAATTATACTAATAAAAATCAGATATAATTGCAACCCGCCAAATAAAGATGTAGCTTTAAAAATACTTCTATATGTAGACTGTTTGCTATCGGACATGCTCCTTCCTTATTTACACAAATATTTAAATTCTTCAACTAACTCTTCTTGCTTTTTTAAAAGATTGTACTCTTCTATACGAACACTAGCATTCTCCATACAAGCTACAAATCGCTGAATTGATTTGAAGAATGTATCGTCTGCAGAAAGCTGACGAATTTCAATATCTTGATTCTTCTTTATACTGTATGTAGGTACAAAGCCCGCTGGTGCAGTCAAAATACGACCACTGGTGATGGTTCCATTGCTCCCCCAAATCTCAATATCGCAACGATAGTCGTTATCCATACCGAAAGCAAGTTGTGCAATATGACCATCAGAATCAGCCATAATAGCAGAACCATACATGTCAACCTCAAAACCTTCTAAATAGTTAGCTTGAGCTGAAATCACATGGGCATCACCTCCAAGAAGCCAATTAGCATACTTCAAACAGTAACCACCTGCATCTAATAACGCTCCACCTCCCAATGTTTTATTGTAACGAAAATCATTAGCTGCGCGTTGGGGAAAGCCAAATGTAATGCGGTACAAACGCACTTCTCCTATCTCACCTTTCTTCACTACTGACTGGATTTCTTCTAACTGAGAGTGATAAATAAACATATAATTCTCATGCAAAACAAGTTCTTTTTTTGAAGCTATTGAAATCAAATCATTTGTATCTGCCAAAGTTGTAGTAGAAGGCTTCTCCACAAACACATGTTTACCATTCTGAAGAGCTAATTTAGCCCATTTATAGTGTAACGCTGGGGGGAGCGGAATATAAATCGCATCAATCTTATCAGATGATACCAACGTTTCATAACCCACAATAATCTCACCACCATATTGATCAACAAAAGCACCAGCTTTAGTAAACTCTCGAAATTGTTGTTCTTCAATTTGTTCAGCTGTGACATTCTCCAAATCCCCAAACCATTCTTTAGGAGAAGCAATGCCTATAGCGGAAAACAACACACCCTGCACTTTTTGGAGAGCTGGCATAAATCTACGTAAAGCTATTTCTGAGGGGCAAATAATGCCTATTTTAATCATATATTAATCTTTAATAGAAACTGACAGCAGACAAGAGACTGCGAGCTGCAATATTTAAGTAATTATTATATGTAACAAATGAAAGCATCTGGTTGAGCGTCATCCAACAGTAGTTTTCCTCTACTTCTATAGGGAATTCGTCACCAACCTCTACAATTATGTTGAAGTTCTGTTCTTGAAAGAAACGTCCACCTTCTTCACTCTGGTAACTGCTATACCAAATATTCTCATTGGGCGCATTTAGTACCTGTTCCAAATAAGGTATAGTATATTCGTTCTTACCTTTTCTGTAGTTTCCAGTCAAACACTGTACTGTTGGAGCCATTTCCACTATATCAAAATTACCCGCTTCTAATTTTGCCTGAACCAAAAAGTGATAAATACCATTTATCTTCTTCACGATAAAGCCCATGAGTCCTTCCTGAGCAGATCGTACCATAGGCTGATCCCAAGATATGACCTCACGATTACCAATTTCAACTCGTACTCCAATCACATCAAAATACTTATTATCTTCATGACGCAAAACATTTCCGTCATAAACCCAATACTTCATTTTCGAAATACCGATAGAATTCACACCAAGTTCGTATTTAAATTTAAGTGATGTCATCCATTGGATAATATCTTGCAATTCGTGAAGATGGTTATCACTACTCAAAACTGAATACAGAAATGAATCAGGTTTATCGTTCTCAATTCCATACATGTTCTTCACAGAAGAAAGTAATTTAAGCGATTGTTCTGAATAGTTACCAAACTTAATGCAAGAGATAACAGTACGGCTATCCATATTTACAACATTAGGATAACGTAGTAACTCTTTTATCTGACCAAGAGATACCCATATGAAACCATCCTTTACAGATATTTCTTCATCCTCATTAATCTCTACAATAATATTTCTATTACGCTTATGAAGGAAGCGAGCGCCTTGCTCTGACTGCAATTGGTCAACCAATACATATACTTCTTTCTCACCGTTAAAATACTCCAAATAATTAGGAGATTTACCTCCATGGACACGTGTATAATTACTTCTTGTAGCCTGAAGAGTTGGGGAAAGTTGAACAATATTCAAGTTTCCAGGTTCAATTTTAGCCTGCATCAAAAAATGCATTACCCCATTGAACTTCTTTACTATAAAGCCAAGAAACCCAATTTCAGGTTGATTGATAATAGGTTGATCCCATTCTGGTACATTACGATAATTAGTCATGATGTGAATACCATCAATACTAAAGAATTTACCGCTATCATGGCAAATACGATCATCACGATAGTTCCACCCTTTAAGTTGTTCGATTGGAATCTGCTTGATATTACTAACAACATCTTCATTCTGTTGCTTCATCCACATAAGAATATCAGTAGTACTGATGAAATTACCATGGCTAAGCGCTGAAATAAGGAAATCTAATTGCACGTCCTCTATATTTCTTGTTTTCATAGAGTTTATAAGTCTTTTGAAAATTCTTGTAATTGTTTGTACTCACCAATGCATAACAATGAGCGGATTTTTGTATCATCAAAGTATGTATGATTGCTCTCTATACGAAAATCTTTTTCCGGCCATTCCACTGCAACTACATTGGTCTTAAACTTCTTGGCAACAAATTCGGCAGCTTCTCTCAAAGAAAGAGTCTGACCACCAATATTATAAATTTCGCCATTACTATCTTTATTCATTGATCCCTGTACTATTTGGTAGCAAAGATCTTCCATATGAGTAAAAGTACGTTTAGTATCTCCACCTCCATAAAGAGTTATATCTTTACCAGCTTTAGCCTGTTTGATAAAGAAACCAATTGTCCCAAAACTATAGTCTGTTGAAAGCATATTGCCATATGGAATACAGATACGAAATATTGTGTATGGAATATCAAAACTCTTGTTGTAAGCATAGAGAATACTCTCGCAAGCTAGCTTATTGATAGCATATAGAGTCTTTGTCTCTTTCTCATCCTCTTCTTTAAGCGGTTTATCAACTCCTTTATATATTAATCGAGTTGAAGGAAACACGATCTTAGGTTTTTTCTCAGAATTTCGTATAGCATCAAGAAGATTAAGCAATCCAATCTCATTAATGCTAACGTAAGTTTCATACTTATCAAATCCAGCATAAGTACCGGTAAGACCTGCAAACATATAAATATAATCTACATTGATATCAATATTTTTAACAGACTCTTTGTCTGTTATATCAACCTGCTTATAATTTTCACGACTATCATCTTGTATATCGTAACACGCAGGATCTAATCCCATCCTTTTTAGATAGAACTCAAGATGTTTACCAATGTAACCATTGGCTCCGATTATTGCTGTTTTCGTATTCTTCATGCGCATTTAACATATTATCATATAGACAAAAGAACCTCTTTAAATCAAGCATATAAAGCACAAGCATATTCAAACCTAAAAGAACTGTACAATATTAAAAAACACGTATAATGCTTATTGAATCACATACTGACTACAATGTTTTTATATACCACATCCTTATAGGTCCAATGATAAGCCAATATTCTTTTAGATGAAGAGCACCTAACTTGCAACGAAGGTCGTGGAAGTTCTCTAGTAATAGAAGCGATTAATGCCTGTAATGCTCAGCATAAACCCTCCAGTTTCTCCAACCAAACTTTTCAGACTTTGGTAACTTAGGCTCTGTTGCTTTACGTGCCCACAAATGTCTATCATCATCTCCAAGAAGCGCAGTTACGTATTTTTCGAGGCTCCCTAAATAACGGATTCCTGCTATTGTTATTTTCATGTTTCTTTATTTTTAACCTTCTTTCTTGTCCAACACCTCAAACCGGGAGTTCTTGGAAATGAACTCTGGAACTATTTTTTTCATCAGAGCGACAGTATCCATGATCCTGACATTTCGGACCAAGGTCTCAAAATCAGAGTAAGAATCCAACACGTCATCATACTCATAACGACGGACCTTAGCAATCTTAATCTTCTTATTAGAAGTAGGAAGAGTATTCTCCTCAGTACTCAAAAGCTCCTCATAAAGTTTCTCCCCAGGACGAAGACCAGTAAACTCTATCTTAATATCCTCATCCAGACGGTAACCTGCCAGCTCAATCATACGGATAGCCAAATCCACGATCCTAACGGGTTCACCCATCTCAAAAACAAAAATCTCGTTCCCCTTTCCCATCATGCCAGCCTCCATCACCAAACGACAAGCCTCAGGAATAGTCATAAAATAGCGGATAATATCAGGATGGGTAACAGTGACAGGCCCACCGTTCTCAATCTGCTCTTTAAAGCGAGGAATAACAGAACCGTTACTGCCTAAAACGTTACCAAAACGGGTGGTTATAAATTTCGTCTTACCCTTTACCTTTCCTTCTTTAATGGCCGTACCCAAACTCTGAACATAAATCTCAGCCAGACGCTTAGAGGCACCCATCACATTCGTGGGATTAACCGCTTTATCTGTAGAGATCATAATCATCTTCTCTGCTTCATATTCCACTGCCATATCGGCTACCTGACGGGAACCTATTACATTGACATAGACCGCTTCACAAGGATTTTCTTCCATCAAAGGGACATGTTTATAAGCAGCAGCATGAAATACAATTTGAGGATGATACAGTTCAAAGACCATACGGAGACGCTGAATAACACGAACGTCACCAATAACCGGTACAAAGTCTATCCCGGGATATTTCTTCTCAAACTCCAAACGGACGTTATGAAGGGGACTCTCCGCAGAATCAAATAATATTAGTTTACGGACCCCAATTTGGGCTAGTTGCCGGCAAAGTTCACTGCCAATACTACCGGCAGCTCCAGTAACAAGAATAGTCTTATTACAATATTCCGTTGCGATTTCAGCCATGTTGATCTTGATTTCCTCACGTCCCAAAAGGTCCTCAATACGGATAGGACGAACAAACTGATGAAAAAGACCATCAACGTCCGCCTCGCTGATTAAGGGAGCGATCAGAGTCTTCACACCAATGCTCTTACAATATTCAAGAAGACGGTTCTCCTCTTCTTTTATAGACTCGTAGCGAGAAAAAAGAATAGCTTGTATACGGTGCTTCTGAATCAACATCTCAAAATCGGACTTGTCCGAAAATGAATAAACACGAGAATCGGCAAGAATACGTCGACTATGATCAGGACTGTATATACAAAACCCGACTATCTTGTAATGCGAACTATTGCGCAGACGCGTCTTCAAAGCAACACTCTTGTCATCGGTACCATAGATCAACACACGAGTGCCCGTCTTACGAACCATACCGATCAGAGAATCATAAGTAACGATGACTATGACTCTAAAACCAATCAAAGCAATCAGTGTGAACATACCATCGGAGATGACAAATACCAAATTCTGACTGCCGAATAAGCGGTCTCCGTTTAATATAAAAAACACATAGACAGCAAGACAGCACGTTTTGAACAGTACACTGCAGGTGATCCGCCAAAGGTCCTTGATCTCGGAATAACGGATGGTGTTGCGATAAGTGTTGAAAAGCAAGTCACCAATTATGCTTGACAACAAAGATACAGCGGTAACCTGTAATAACTGAAAAACATTCCAACCAATACCCACAATGTAATAAATGCCAATAAAGACAAACAAAGTGCACAAACCGGAGATCAACGTATCTACCCCAAGGATAAGCCAACAATTAAAAAAATTGCGGCTGGTGTATTGCAAAAATCTTTCCAATGATTTCTTCATGATCGTATTCTATATTCCCCCTTTTTTAAAACTTCTATACGACGTATTACACAAATTCACGCTTCAGTCTGTCCCAAAAATCTTCTCCAAAGAACTTCCAACCAATAGCTGTCGCCACAAACAGAAAGACAAAGGCAATCACATATGTCTTTCTACTCGTACCAGAAGGCTGTTGAGGTACAACCGCAGGTTCTACCACCGCAAATACAGGTTTCTCTTCCTGAACTTTCGCCCGGGCTACCTGAAGCTGATTGGCAACCTGACTGTAAACCTGATAGGCTAGACTCATGTCGTTCTGCAAACGTTCCTGCTCAGCACGAATACTCTGGAGAATCAAGTTGTCATGAGTATCCACATATTCGGCATACTTCTTCTGAACTGCATAATATTCCTCCCGACGTTCCTTGAACAGCTTCTCCAAATAAGCGCAATCCTCCTTTGCCTTAAAAGTACGATAGTCTGTGATGTATTCCTGTAACTTATGGACTACGGAATCGGCTACGACAGCGGCAACTTTAGGGTCTTGTAAAGTGACGGAAACATTGGTTATGGCAGTCTTCTTATCCATGACAGCTGCTATATTCTTCTTTAAAGAAGTGATTTTTTCATTCTCTTCTTTAGTAAGTTCAATAGTACCGGACTTATTGTTTCTCAAACCGTCGGATTCATCTTCATCTACAAACAACGATCTTAACCAGCTTATTGCCATACCCGGAAGTCCCATAACGTAATTCCACCAAGGAGAAGACTGATTGTCCAAATAACATCCCAAATCAATCTTTTCACTTTCTTCACCACCGCCAGGTACACTCATGGACAAAAGCTCCAGCAGAAAAGGAGTGGAAGAGACGATATCAGGTGAAAGGGAGGCATTTAAGGCATCCACTCCATCATCACTCATACCTGCCCCAGCTCCTAAGAAAGAGGCGGCCATCGATGCAAGAGCGCTATTGCCTTTGGAATTGCCCATTTCAGGAGACAAAGTTACCTCAACCGTATATTTCTTTGGAATACTCAAAGCCACAATAATGCCAATGACTAACCCTATGCCAGCAGCCTTATATAAGATCTTACGAATAGCGATGATTTTTCTTAGAATATCCATCAGGTCAATTTCCATCTCATCAGCCTTCGGTTCGTTGGATACGGATAGGAGATCTTTTGCAAGTTTCTGTTCTGTCATGATAGATATCTGTTATTTTTTGATTAGATTAGCAATAGAAGCAATCATCATTCCCAAAGAACTGAAGGAAGTAGCATAACCT
>ERZ894220.151-NODE-151-length-82435-cov-16.2324_pt1 | contig 82435 bp, 68 predicted proteins | sample MGYA00380292_ERZ894220 | MGnify/ENA primary metagenome ERZ894220 (study PRJEB32331, sample SAMN06328446) | human gut metagenome | biome: human gut microbiome; feature: stool | host: Homo sapiens | collected 2014-12-05 ... | reverse complement strand
ATGAAGAAAATGTGCTGCAAGTAGTTCGCACAGCCAAAGGCAACCATGCACGTGGCCACTATAACCAAAGGGAAATAGATGTCATCAAGCAAGAGGTAATGCCTGAATATGCCGATTCTGAAAGTGTAGGAATTATCACTCCATATCGTAATCAAGCTGACGAAGTCAATAAGGCATTAGGTCAAGACATAGCCAGCACGGTGCACAAATATCAAGGTCGAGAATGTGACACCATCATTATGAGTACGGTGGATAATGAGCCGACAGAGTTTTCTGATGATGCTAATCTACTCAATGTAGCCATCTCTCGTGCCAAGACGCATTTGTGTATTGTGACCAACGACAACGAGATGCCACAGAATAGCAATCTCGGACAGCTCATCGCCTATATGCAGTATAATAACTTTGAGGTTAAGGAAAGCAAGCTTCACTCAGTCTTTGATTTGCTCTATAAGCAATACACATCCGAGCGGTTGGCTTATGAAACAACTCACTCTGTAGTTTCTGAACATCTTTCTGAGAATATCGTTTATGACCTGCTTATCAAAGCTATTGGAGAGTTGGGCATGGCTAATACAGATGTGTTATGTCACTACCCACTGTCACGACTAATTGGAGATTGGAGTCTACTTACTGACGAAGAACGACCTTTCGCAGAAAGTCCTTACTCTCACGTGGATTTTCTCATCTACAACTCACTTACCAAACAGCCGCTGCAAACAATTGAGGTGGATGGCTGGCAGTTTCACAAGAATAGTGAGGTGCAACAACACCGTGATGCGCTAAAGGACCAAATTCTCACAAAGTTCACCCTGTGCCCGCATCGCATCTCAACAACGGATACGGTGAATGTGGAGACTTTGAAATCAATTTTACAGAAATCATTATGAAATTAGGATATATACATAATAGCAGAGAGGAACAGACAAGGGTGTTGCAGGTTCTGAAGATGACTTCCGAATCTGTGGCATTGGACGAACTTGGCATTGGCCGTATTCGTGATGCCTTTGCCGACCGCATGTTTCCGGGTATATCAACCCTGCAAAAACACATGAAGTATTTCTCGCTTATGCCACAGCTCTATCGTAAAGCTGCGGAAAAGCGTTACAATCGCCCCAATGAAGTGAAAACTGAGATTATTCGGTTTGAACGTATTATGACGAAGAATCTATACGAGGGAAGTGAGGATAAACGTGGTATAACTGGCAACGATATGATAGGTAAAAACTTGTCGAACTATGTCAAGTACGACCCTGCCTACATCTACAATTCAGGTCTGCAAACCTTTGAGATACTGCGTAGCTCACAACTTTATAACCTCATTTATTCAGCCTCAAAAGCTTCACACAATGCACCCAAAGCAAACAAGAGCGAGGATGAAGATACAAATGATGATACCGGCGATAAGTCTGGCCTCTTTCAATTCTGTTCCTTCCCTAATGTAGATTACGATTTTACGCAAGGTTGCTCGTTAGACCTTACAGCTGAAGACAAAGCTTTTATCACGGACCATATCCTAAAAGCAGAAGCTTGTAAGGACACACTGTTGCGCTACATAGTGGACAATCCAGACTTTGTTATAGCCGAAAAATTTGAGCAAATTCCTGCTGACGGACTGCCTGCTTCCTTGGCAGAAGTTCAGGATTTGGCGAAACGCTTTGCTGAATTTATGTATATGGTGCATATTCGTTATAATTACATCTTCTCACAATACGAAGACGATGAAATGCGCACACTCTTTGAAGAAAAACGTCAAGCGTATCGTAACAGTGGCACCGACATCGACAAGGTGTTGAGCGCCATAAGCATTCGAGAGAATAGTGGCAAATGGTTCTGCAAAGAAGTGGCCGAACGTATTGCAACAAACGATACTGCAGAAGGTGGCGGATTGGATCAACTCATCATCAATCGCGAACGAAGAGTAAAGGGTAATCGCAGAAAAATAGATAACCCCGCTTACACCTACGACAAAAAGAATCGCATTCATTTCTACAAACTCACCTATAGATGGGAAACCGTGAAAGTGTTTGCAGAGGAATTAAGAAAGGAGGTTTGCAATGGCTGAAGCTCTATGGAATGACATTATCTATACCGAGGTGATGCAAAGCGATGGCTTTGTAGTGGATTATGCTGTCTGCTCTACCTATAGTTTGGACATGCCCACTCTTCTATCAATACCCTTTATGCTGGGTACGATGTCTGACTTAACGGAAGCAACTATGCGTTCGCCGCACTTGATACTGGAAACCATCAACCGTTCAGCCGGTAAGTTTGCTGTATTTTGCAATGCAGGCTGCATTGCAGTACCGCAAGCGAACTCCAAAGTCTATGCACTCTTGGAGCGCAGCATCGTGCAAGTGACGCTGCCTGCCAAAGGCGGCGGCTTCGTCAACTTCCATCCCAAAGTGTGGGTAATCAAGGAGACGAATCCAGACAACAACGAAAGCCAAATAAAGCTCGTTGTGCTCTCCCGTAACCTAACTTGCTCCAATGACTTGGATGTGGTATGTGAATTGGTGGGCAAAATCGGCAATAAGCCAGCTACGAAAAGAGCGCAAACGAAACATGCGCCACTCATTCACTTCCTCTCATGGCTCGTAGGTAAAGCCGACGACCGCACCATCCGAAAGAATATGAGGGCAATTTGTGAAGACATCAGCTATATCGAGCATTTTGATTTGACAGATTCTCCTTTCGAGGATTATGACTTCTTCCCGATGGGAATACTCGATTATGATGGCTATTTCGACTGTTTGGAACAAGACCTATTGAACCACGCTGCAGAGATGCTCATCATTTCTCCTTTTGTGGATATGGATGTTCTTGGCAAGATGGCTGCGTATGCACCTAGTGCCAAGAAGACGCTCATCACTCGTCATTCTTCCGTCACGCAAGATATGATTGACTTGTTCAATGATAATGATGGTATCTATGTTCCAAAGGAAGTATTGACAGACAAAGTAGAGAAAGATGTGGCCGTTGACTTGCATGAAAAGGTCTATTTCGTGCGTCGCAATGAAGGAAACCTCAGCTACAATCATCTCTATCTTGGCTCAACCAATGCCACGAAGAATGGCTTCAAGCGCAATGTAGAGTTCCTCCTTCACTTACGATTTGCGCCCTACAAGTCGTCGTATGATAAGTATCGCAGCGAATTGATTAACGACAGCAAAGAGTGCATGTTTGAAAAAGTAACATCTATCCCCAGCGACGACGCAAATAAAGAAGATGTCACCAATGAACTGCTCTTACGCACGGCCATTGCTGCCTTACAGAAGGCACAAATCACAGGCGAGGCCGACAACTACGCTATCACCATCGAGTGCCGGCAAAATAAGTTGCCAAACAAAGCCGTTTCACTCTATCCTCTTGGCTGTGAGGGAAAAGAGGCGGTGTTGACTGATGGCATGGCTTTTACAGGTCTATCGTTGATCTCGTTAACCGAGTTTTATGTGATAAGCATTGACGACCTGCGACGTGTGATAAAGCTCCCAACCGAAGGGATGCCCATGGAAAAACGTGACAATGCTATCTTCCGCTCTTACATCAACACGAAGGGAAAGTTTATCAACTATCTCGCCTTTATGCTTACCGACGATGTGGAGCAATATGTGTTGGAAAGTCAGCAGTTGGAAAAAGAACTTTCTATCGATCATGCCACAGCCTTGGAACAGCAACTCAGCACTTCGCTCTATGAAGACATGGTGAGAATGGCTTATACCAATCCCGAACGCATCGCTTCCATTCGTCAAATCATAGAGAAGGTTGATAAAGAGGTCGTACCAGACCATTTCATGGAAATGTATCAAACCTTCGAGAACGTACTAAAACAGATAAAACGCTTATGAGCCAAGAAGTAAAAGATTTCCAGCGTGCCACAGCCGAGCGCATTCTCCACACCTACAAAGATTTGGATCACCGCCGTGTGCTACTTGCTGACGAGGTTGGACTTGGCAAAACTTTCGCGGCCAAGCAAGTCATCAATCTGGTGAGAGAATGGCACAAAGCAAAGAAAGACGATTTCTTCAAAGTAGTTTACATCTGCTCTAATGCCAATATAGCCGACCAAAACATAGAGAAATTGGGCGTAGAGAATCGCATGAGCATTAGCGAAAGCCGTCTCTCCATGCAGCACCTCTACATCAAGCTGGCAGAGAAGGACATAGCTAAGCAGCACAACGACGGCGAGATGCCAGAATCAATCATTCCGCTCACTCCTTCCACATCGTTTCGCTTTTACAGCGCCCAAGGCACAGCCAATGAGCGTGCTTTGATGTGTAACATCCTTTGTCGCCAGCCTCAGTTTGATTCGTACCAAGACGTATTGGACGACTTCCTTAGATGTGGTGTGAAATATTGGACAGAACTCATCAATAGCTACAACGAGAAAATCGAACGATGCGGTGAAGACTATCTCCAGGATATGCACGATAAGTTACAAACTAAATTGACTGATGAAATCATCTGCCAACTGTTAGACTATGCGCATAATGGTTGCGACTATCGTGAACGCGCCACCATTATCAACACCTTGCGTCGCATCTTTGCGGAGATAAGTATTGATATGCTCGACCCAGACTTGGTGATTATGGACGAATTTCAGCGTTTCAACTCCTTGCTCGAACAGGGCGATGATGAACAATCGATGTTGGCCAACAAGTTTTTCGACAATGAGCGTTCCAACACTAAGATTCTGCTCCTCTCTGCCACGCCCTATAAACCATATTCTACGCTTGAAGAACTAAATACAGATGGCATGGACGAACACTATCAAGACTTCATGAAGGTGATGGACTTCCTCTTTGCTACGAAAGACAAAACCAACCAGTTTAAGCTGTTGTGGCAAAGCTATTCTTCAGCCTTGAAGCGTACCGAAGTGGTCGACTTGTCACCGCTCATTGCGGCAAAGGAAACTGCTGAAGAAGCGCTGTACAGCGTAATGTGCCGCACGGAACGATTTAACAGTGGCATCATCGACGACTCACGCGTTAGCGATGTAGAAGTGCAACCCGAGGACATTCTATCGTTTGCTGAATGCCAAAATCTGATGGACTACCTGTCGGAATGTAATCCCAAAGCACGCTTGGGTAATGTTCCCATGGAATATGTCAAGTCTTCACCTTATCTACTATCATTTATGGATAAGTATGAGTTGAAGAAACGCATCGTCTCAGCCTTGAAGCGGACGGATGCGAAAGATGTTTGCAAGTTAGACGCATTGCTTCTCAGCAAGTATGCCATCAACAACTATCGCCCCATCGTTCCTGCTAGCGGTAAACTGAAATCGCTTCACGACTTGATATTTGGTGCTCGCCACGAGAAGAAAGCACACCTACTGCTCTGGGTGCCTGCCTCCAATCCATATTACAAAGCTGGAGGACTCTTTGAGAGTGAAGATGCTAGAAACTTCTCAAAGCTGATTCTCTTCTCTTCTTGGGAGATGGTGCCAAGAATGATTTCCGTGATGATGTCCTACTACGAGGAACTTTATACCTTTGGCGAATTAAAGAAGCAGAATCCGGAGCTACGGTATATTTCTCAAAAGAAGAACCGTTATGGTCAAGATCGTTTGAAAGCGGGTAGCGTTTTGGAATATCCTTCGCAAAAATTAGCAGACTGCTATAATCCAGCCGACTTCTTCGGAGAACGATTGACAATGATTCGGAAGGTTGTCAAGCAGCGCATACAAGAACGATTGGCTACTCATGATGTAATTCGCCAAATACCTCAGCGCGGAAGAAATAATGCAAAAATGATTGTTTCGCTGATGAAAGTGCTCGATGGAGAACCTATCAAGGATGCAGAAGCCTTATACGTCCCAACAAATGCATTGGATGTGATGACCGACATCGCAATAGCTTCACCTGCAGTGTGCGCTTATCGTCAATCGAACGATAAAGAAGATGCAAAAATGGTGGCAAAAGCCATTGTTTCTGTGTTCAATAAACCAGAGAGTGCAGCCGTTATCGACCGAGTGTATAGCAAAAAAAGTGATGATGACAACTATTATGAATCCGTGCTCGACTACTGTGCGCTTGGCAATCTCCAAGCTGTGCTTGACGAATACGCCCACATGTTGCAGACCCGAAAATTGGGAAATGCAGTTATGGAGGCTATTATAGGCACCAGCAATTTGAACATAGACACCAACGACTCTTTGGGTAATGAAGAGAAAAAGCTGCCTATGCGCTGCCACTTTGCCATTCCGTTTATTGACAAAACGATAACCGATAAGGCTGTAGCTCGTACCAGTAATATTCGTAAAGCCTTCAATTCTCCATTTCGTCCCTTCATTCTATCAACAACGTCTGTTGGGCAAGAAGGTTTAGACTTCCATTGGTATGCACGAAAAATAGTACATTGGAACCTGCCATCCAATCCTGTAGATTTGGAGCAGCGTGAAGGACGAATCAATCGTTTCAAATGCTTGGCTATTCGACGTAATGTCGCAAAACTTTATGGTACGAACTCATACCACACTTGGGATGATCTTTTCGGCACGGCCTATTCCGCCTTAAAAGGCCATCATTCCGACATAGTGCCTTATTGGTGCCTGCCTATTACTGAGCTAACGGACGAACAACGTTCTCAGTTAGAATACATAGAACGTATCGTTCCGCTCTATCCTCTCAGTCGCGATCGATACAAGTACGAACGCCTCATAAAAGTGTTGGCTCTCTATCGCATGACATTGGGACAACCCAGACAAGAAGAATTATTGAATCTGTTGAGAGAAATGCATCTATCCGATGAGCAACTCAAGGAACTGACCATCGATTTATGCCCTTATAACAAAGTAAAAAATAAGCTATGATAAAGATAGAAGAAATATTGAGAGGCTTTTCACTAAGTGAATCCTCTCGCCAGAACATAATCAACGGAAGTAATGAAGCTACCGCAGAATTTGAAGCTATAGCCCAAACGACTTTGGCCGGACACTTTTGTGTCAAACGCAAAGGGGGTAACGTTGTTGTTCACCCTACTTGTGTAGAGTTCTATTGTCACGAAGAGGCTAAGCATGGAATTAAAGACTATATTGTGTACCATCGCAATACGAAAGATAGCCCCAAGCCAACTTTCGGTCTTGGAACTCTCCATCATCATGTATCTGGTGTTGACATTACCTTTGAAAAAGGCGATGCGCCTGACACAGCCATTCGTGCTTCCATGTTAATTCGTGAGTTTGAAGTTGAAGGAAAGAATGATGACCGTTCAACGATGCTTTACGAAGCACTCTATCAGCAATCATCCATATTTGATGGTATTTCTGTGCAATGGATTGATGGCGATGAGACAGTTGATGTTACTGCAGATGTTCGTAAAAATGTGGCTCAATTTGATGCCAATGGTGAAAAGAAAAAGGCTTCCGATTATCCTGAACTATTAGCTACAGAAGACAAAAAATATGTTCAAGACTTACGTAAATGGCAGTTCAAGCGCAAACAGGTCACAGACTCAAGTACCAATAAGGTGTATATCTCTTCTTGGCTAAAAGACGAATGCCCAGATTTCTATGGACGTTTTATCTCCTTGCTTCAAGACAATGGAATAGTATTTCAAGTAATGCAGTCAACCAATGATATATGGGCTCGTGATTACATGCCAATACAAATTTATGATGACCACTTCTTACAGTATTGCTATAATCCAGATTATCTGCAAAAGAGTGAAGAAGACAAAGAGAGCATTACTGATGTTGATTCTGTATGCAAAGAATTAGGCATACTAACTTATAAAACAGATTTGGTGATAGATGGTGGCAATGTGGTGAAAGCAGGAAAGCACATCATCATGACGGAAAAGGTCTATGTTGAAAATAGCCATCTTAATCCTGCTGAAGTTAGAGCACAACTTCGTTCAATCTTCCATCGTAATGTTGTCATGTTGCCATGGGATAAGAATGAACCTTATGGACATGCAGACGGAATCGTTAAGGCTATCGACGACAACACAGTTCTTCTGACCAATTACGATGATTTTGATTCTCATTACGCTAAGAGGTTTGAAGATATACTGAGCAAACACTTTACGGTAAAGAAACTTTGTTATCAAGTGGAGCATCGTAGTAAAAATAACTGGGCTTACATCAACTTCTTGCGTATAGGAGATGTTATCATCCTCCCAGGATTAGGCACCTATGAGGATAAACAAGCACTTCAACAAATTCAAGGCTTTTATCCCGAATCCAAGGTGCTTCAGATTGAAGCTTCTGAAGTAGTAAATAAAGGTGGAGCAATCAACTGTATCACTTGGAATATAAAATCCTAAATAGAATATGGCACATAGTAAATCATTGGCAGAAATGTTTCCAGACATTGCATCACAATGGGATTATAATAGGAATGGGAGTGTAACACCTGAAACAATTAGTGCGGGGTCACATAAAGAAGCATATTGGATATGTCCAATATGCCATCAATCATATATAAAAAGAATCTGTAATAGAACTAGTCCAAGCAAGCGAAATAATGAAAGCGATAAATGTCCCATATGTTTAGGACGTGTTATAATTCCAGGTTTCAACAGTTTGAAAACAAAGTATCCTGATGTTGTGGAAAATGAATGGGATTATGATTTAAACGACGTTGATCCAGACACGATATCAGCTCATACGAATAAAAAATATTGGTGGCGATGCATACATGGACATCCAAGTTATCTATCTACTCCAAATAATAAAATTTCTAACACAGGAGGTAATTGTCCTTATTGTAGCCATCAAAAGTTATCTCCAGAGAATAGCCTTGCCGTTGTTAATCCCAAATTGGCAGAAGAGTGGTGTTATGAACTTAATGCCCTTTCTCCAGACAAGGTATTTGCTAACGCAAATATCTCTGTATTTTGGAAGTGTTCCAAAGGACATATATGGAAAGCAAAGATTAATAATAGAAATTTAGGCAAGGGATGCCCAGAATGTGCAAAAGGACATCAATCGTCCTTCCCTGAGCAAGCGATATTTTACTATATTAAATCCGTCTTTCCTGATGCATTAAACGGATATAAACAAGGGAGGTACGACATGGATATTTTTATTCCTTCACTTAAAATAGGGATAGAATATGATGGGGAGTATTACCATAGTTCCCAAACTAAAATAATTCGTGATAGCCGTAAAACTAAAGCTTTGGCGAGAATGGGTATATCTCTTATAAGAGTTCGTGAGCTGGGGTGTCCTGCTATAAATGATGGAAGCGTTGTATTTGGATTTAAATATACAAACGACTATTCTGAACTAAACAATATTATTCCTGAGCTGATGTCCTATCTTGCTGTTGAATCTAACAAAAAGATAAAGATAAAAGTAGACATCGAATCCATACGCAAAGAAATATCCGAGCAGTTATCAATAGTTCCATTAGAAAAGAGTTTACTGAACATAAATCCTTCTCTTGCAAAAGAATGGGACTACGATAAGAATGCTCCATTGCGGCCTGAACAGGTATATCCAAGTTCTTCAAAGAAAGCCTTTTGAAAATGTCCTAAGTGCGGTTATCAATGGGAGGCTGTTATAGGTAGCAGAAACCAAGGATTTGGTTGTCCTCGGTGTTCTAACCGTGAAAATTACACAACAGAAGAATGGATTCGAAAAGCGAAAGAAGTGCAAGGCAACAAATATGATTATTCAAAAGTAAAGTATGAAAGCAGCAAGAAATTTGTAACCATTATCTGTCCTAAACATGGAGAGTTTACTCAGATACCAGCAGAACACCTAGCAGGAAAAGGTTGTAAATACTGTGCCCACCAAACCTTTCATCATCTTGAAAGCTTAACAATAGTTGCTCCAGAAATCGCGGCTGAATGGGATTATGAAATGAATAAAGATAGTGGTTACACACCGGAAACGATTTTGGCTACAAATAGTACAAAGCAATTCTATTGGCATTGTAATAAAGGGAAACCTCATAGTTATCATGCAACTTGTGCAAGTAGAGTTAACAGACATATAGGTTGTGCCGTCTGTCATGGTAAGCAAGCTTCATACGACATGAGCGTAGAATATAACTTTCCTGAATTGGCAAAAGAATGGTGCGACTCAAATAAATTGAAGCTATCTGAAGTTTCATGTGGTTCGGAGAAAAAAATATGGTGGAAATGTAGAAATCCTCTACACAAGCCATATTTAGCTGCCGTCTACAACCGAGTTCACCTTCATTCTGGTTGTCCTGAGTGTTCTGGTAATATAAAATCTGATATGACATACAGACAGGAACTGGCTGAAAGATTCCCCTATATAGAACTATTAAGCGAATATAAAAAATCAAGTAAAAAAGTCAAGTGCAGATGTCTAAAATGTGGTTTCGAATGGGAGTCATATCCATTTAACTTATTGAAACGGAAAACGGGATGTCCACAATGCAAAATGTAGCTACTACTTGTTTTAAACAATAATCCAACTACAAAAAGATATTAGTAGATGGATTATTATTTATCAGCAGCTCCGTTGTCTTTATATCGATATTCTTCTGTTGGAGATATAGTATATAGACAGCCTAAGGAAAATGACGAAGGAAAGCTATAACCGAAGTAGTTGATAGATAGAGATTATCGGTCTGAACCGATGTGCCTGATTCTTTGGCGTTTCCTGATAGGTACCTGACTGCATGGAGAACAGCCAAGCCTTGTTTTCCGTTTGGCCTTCCACTTCGGTGGATGACCAGAGCCAGCAATCATCTGCCTCCAGACTAATGGGTTCACCACCCACGGCTTTTATCCGTTCGTTCACCGCATGCCTAACCGGAAAGAAATAGCTCAACTGACGAATGGAAGGAACATAAGCCGACTGTCCATAGCTCCACATATCAAAGACCTTGATGGCCATAGAGGAAGAGACATCTTCACAGTGGTACAAGGCATAGGTATTCGCATTGCCATCCTCTTCAGTGAGTGAAGCAGATGTTTCCTGCTCGACACCGAGACTATCAGCAAAGGCTTGGGGAGCCATATCATGGATGTAAACCGCATAACCCAAGCAGTTGATGACTGGATTTTGGTTCACATGATACACGATGGCCACCGGTTCCTTACCCGAGTTATCGAAATCTTTAGCGGATAGAACGGTACCATCGGAACACACCACATTCCCCACTTGAAGGGAAGAAGCAAAGGGCGTTACGATGTCATGGTCGCACTCACAAGAGGTAGTTACCCAAAGTGAGGCCACCAGCATGAGCGATGAGATGATTCGATTCAGTTTCATAGCAAGGGAATTTCAAATGATTTGACAACAAATTGGGCAGACTTGTCGAGGATAAACCAATGTTCCGAACGGCACAGCTTTCCTTGAGCATTGGGCGCTTCAACTTCCACCTTGACCTTCCAACCAGAGAATGGTGCTTTCAGTTTCTTCTGCCCATGCACCTCCGGCTGAATATCGCCATAGGCCATCAAGGCACGAAGTGTAGTCATGGCTTCCATCTGACGCTCCACCAACTCATTCATCTCCCTGTTGTCAGGATTGAAGTCCTCGAAATTGTTCGTGGTTTTCATCACCTGCTCGTTGATTTTCATCATCATCACGGAGAGTGCCATCCTCTCTTCCATGATCACATAGTTCTTACCAAAGACAGAATCTGCCTTGCTGATGCCCAATATTTTGATCGATTCCGGATGATCCACGGTCGCCATCAAGGCTTTCTTTGCTACCTTCACCGCCAAGTCGTTCGGCTTTTCCGAACAACTGACACAAGCTACCAACATGCCGCCCCAAAACAGAACGGCTGTGACCAAGATGATCACGATTTTCATGCCCGGTCTCATATCTTCACGATTTGAAGTTTATCCGGAGAGAGGCCAAGACGTTTGCGGTAGATAGCGCCATCCTCACGATACATCTCCAGTTCTGAACTGGTGATTTCCTTCTCACAGATTTCCTTGGTTTCGGTCAACGTCAGTTGATGACCACCGATGTTTCGCCAGATGGAGAAGGTACAAGGAGCGGACTGGTTGCTGTAGTTGGAGCAGTTGAAGGCACGCGAACTGACACGAACATCACCACCACAATGGGGACATTTTCCGATGATGTACTGCATATTGATGGCCCCATCATTGGCCAGCTCCAGTACAGCTGGGAACGATTTGCCTTCTTTGGTGGCAAAGCCGTCCAAGAGGATGCTTCGCTTCTCCAATAGTTCAGCCACTTCCTCATCACCCATCTTCCGATTGCCAATGATGCTATTGATATTGAGGGTGCAAGAAGGTTGCTCGCCTAAGTTGTGCTCACAGCGATAACCCTTGCAGGTCTTCACTACGTTGCCACCACACAGAGGGCAGCGACCGATTGTTTTCTTTTCTGTTTCCATGTTTCTGATGTTTTTTGATTTGAAAATTACCATTTTAGTGCGTAGCCTTGATTCCAATCTGCAATGATACCTCCAATGATATTCTTGCCGGACATCACGTTGGCCCATCCTTCAGGGTCAAGAGAAAACCAGAGGTCGTTCCAAGAGAGGGTGCGGACTTGCCAGGCTAAGATGAAGAGGTCGGTATTAATGGCTTCGAGCCTTGTCACCACTTCGTTAGCCACATAGTAGCGTTCCGAGGAATTGAGCAGGTTGACTTTGTGCTTCTCCTTGTTGCCATCGGAGTTCGTCACGTTGTAGCTACCAGAGGTGACCAACTGCTTCATGAAAGGGTAGAGTGCAGCCATTTGCGTAGCGGCATCCGTTAGCTCATCGGACACGATGGCTGCTATCGCGGTTCCTTTTAGGTTTCCTCCTACCGACTTGGTGAGCAAGGCACAGTTTTGCGGTATCTCCTTCGTGACCAACTCTCCTGCCCGTTTGATTTGATACAGATTCTGCATCGCACCTTGGGCATTGGATAGGTACTCCAGCATCTTGTCCTCGACCCGATGTACGCGATCGAGGGCGATGGTCACGGCTGCTTCGGCTGCAATGATTCTCTCCTGCGTCTTCTTGCGCTTCTGATGAACATCGTTCAACATCACCGTTTGTGCCACTACCGCTGCGGTTAGAGTCGGATCGGTTTGTTGAGCAAAAACTGGGCGAGCACAGAGCGCAAAACCGAAAAAGACTGCAAGTGCCAGCACTTTGGGTTTGAATGAGATTGCTTTCATACTTGTTATACTTTAAGACCAGCGTTTCTACGCTCAGCCAGGTTTTGTTCACGTTCTTCTTTGTGAGGAGTAATTACCCTCTCCATCGGCTTGTTCAAGAGGCAGTCGTTCCAATCTTTGAATGCTTTGAGAGGAAGCCATTGTCCGGCTCGATAGCGGATATTCAAGTGTTCACTCAGTTGTGCTGCCAAGGAACGGTCTTGATTCAAAACGAATCTCTTTCCTTTCGCTTCCACCAGAATCCCCTCGTTGGTTTTATTAATTTTCATCGGTATCTCTTCCAATAAAGCCAACATACGGAGGCCATAGATACGTCCCGCTAAGTCGTTATCAAAGCAGTCATAAGCTTTGGCTTGCGGAAAGCGAGTCATCACGCCGATTATCTGACCATCTGAGAAGGTTCCACCCAATGATACCAGAGCCACATCAGATGAAAGCTGTAGGCGGTTCATCTGATAGAAGGCCATGGCATCGAATGCGGATTCACAGAAGAAGACGCGTTTGACTGCTTCTGAATTACCTCCTGAGAGGTCGGCTACCCAGGCCGCTGAATTAGAATTACTTCCTACTGCTTTGGACTTGTAGCCACCATAGCCTCGAATCTCATAACCCTTGACCGTTTCGTCCTCGCCTTGGGTATAAGGGAAACCAATATTGAAACCCTCAAACTTCTCATTCTTCTTATCTCGAATCAAAGAGATAAAAGGAGAAAGTGCTTGGACGGTTTCTGCGGATAAGCCTCTCTGAGCGAACAGAGGAGGTAACTTATGCAAGTCTATCGGTTTCACCTCATACCTGGCGCTATCAAAGACGGCATCCACTTTAGCAGATCTGACATACTCACGGTCTTCATGATACTTAGGTTCAGGTGCGTTGGCAAATTTGGCCAATACCTTGGCGACTCGGTGCCATTCATCTCTGCCGGACACATTGAAGGAATTGAGGTTCTCGCGGATAAGAGTAACCACATCCCCTTTGGAACCATCTCTGCGAAAGAAGGTCTGAGCAGCTTTGTTGTTGGGGTTACTGATGATGATGGTGTCGCATTTGGTTCTACCATCACTCAACACCAGCTCAATATAGCGGCCCACACCGGCCTTCTTATCCAGCTTATAGCCCAAATCATAAGCCACATCATCGATGCCTATCTTAGATTTCAGTTCCCTAAAGTTAATCTTGTAATCAGTCATAGTCTGCCGTCTATTAAAGGGTAAATATTAGATTCTTAATCCTGCGCTGGCCTTCTGCATCTGACGCATCATAGCCAACTCCGGTTCGTACGTCTTTTGAGCAGTCATATGAAGGAAAGCGGTCTTGTCCTTCATATCCGTGAGCAGGAAATAGGTACGAGCGGTTTCTTTGGAGACTTTCTTTAAGCCCAGTTCCACACCGTCGTAAGAAGCACGGATGCCATAATCACTGTTTCGGGTTTTGACAATGGCTGCATTCTTAAAAGGAAGTTCCACACCATCCAAAGGAGCCAGCGGATCGTTCTTGGCCAAGTAAGGCTGTTCGTTCAATTGCAGCCGTTGCTTGTCCACATGGTCGAGGATTAAGTCGGACGCTTTGTTGACATCGGCCATCACCGATACGATGAACTTCGGTTCCTTCTTCAGTACGCCAATCCAGGAATCCAGATAAGCTGCAGAGTTGTCGGTAATTTTGGAATCGAAGCCCATGGAGTGACTAATCATGGCAGCAGTCAACTCAGCGACCAGCTCTTCTTTGGCATACTGTGGATCACCAAATCTACCACCAATCTCTCGGTTCAGTCGTTCCGGGGTCATGGTGGAATGCGTCATCTCGTGCAGCATGGTCGAATAGTACTCCATACCGCCCCGATAAACTTCTTCTGGCGTATTACCGATATTGAACTGTGCCTTCATGGGCAGTACCACGATGTCTTTACTGGGCGAATAGTAAGCGCCATCCTCTCGCTTGTCGGCCTGAATGGGACAAAGCCAGCCTTGCGTTTGAACCATGCGATCGAGTGCTGCATGTTCGTACATGCCCTGAGTATCTCGAAGCTCGGGGAGTTTGAACTTCTCCAATAGCTTCTGCATTCGCTCGGGTTGTACCTCGGCCAAATTGGTCTGCGCCACATTATAGACAGGAAAGGCTTTGATGAACGGAATGGCATCTAGCCCTTGCTTCTCATCTTTACTCATGGCTCGGTATTCTTCCGAACTGATACGCTTTCCTTGCTGATCCTTGACCAGCATGTCCCAATACACCACCGGAAACGCTTTCTCGCCTTTCAGTACATGCGCTTTAAGGTTGTGCGCTTGCTTGAAAGTGAGATAGACCGGGAGTTGATAGCCCATGGCGGCCGTTTGAAGCTGGAGGAAAAAAGAGTTGGAGCCGGAGTAGTTACGTCCTCCAACATTCTGAGGAAGACCGGCATAACCAGAGGTTCCTCCAATCCAACCCTGCTTCCAATCGGCACTCTTCATCTGCTCCATACGGGCTATCATCATCTCGGCAAAGCGGTCAATGGCTACCTGCCCGGCATTGCCGGAAGAGGATGAATTAGTGCCATATGCCATACGCTTCGTCGTTCATGACCTGACTATCCATGTGCTGGACATCGGTCTGTTCTACATAAAATTCAGCGGACTCATCGGAAGGATCTGTACCATGACTTTGACACCATTCCATGTATTCCTGTGCGTTTTCACCGTCCATGACGAAACGGAGATAACCTATCTTACCTTCTTGAAGGAGTTCTACCAACTCCTCATGACTCATTTTTGCTGACATGATTCTTAGTTCTTTATTCGTTAAGTATGTTTACATTTTCAAGGAAGCAGATTTCTCTACTTTGGCTGTGGGAGCGGAAAGCAGCCCCGAGATTTCGGTATTCAGATACTTGGCTGCAATCTGCTCTCGGGTAGCGGTCTTCGACTTGAAGAGCGAATAACCATCGTCAAAGGAAATCTCCTTCTTGGTGGTTTGTCCCTTGTCGCCCAAATCCATCGACACCTTCCATTTGTTGTCGTTATGGTCTTTGGCGACTCGAACACCTTTCGCATCGACCCCTTCGGGCAGTTGATACTTTTCGTAGGCAGATTTCAAATGCAGGCGTTCATCAAAGTTCTTCTCCACCAGCTGAGTGGGTGTCACGGTTCGATCAAAGTAGGCATTCAAGTCTTGGCGAGAAGCCACTGCGGACATCTTGGTATCTCCTACCTCGACATAAAACTTGTACTTGCCAAAGTCTGGACGTTGCTCATCTTTCTCCTTATAAACATTGAATTTGTCGATACTGATAGTTCCATCGGGGCCTGCTATCTGCTTCGGAAACTTGAAGGCCTCTTCGGGAACCTTCGGCTGCAACTTGCTGGGATAATAACGCTCCATCAGCTGGGGAACGGTCATCTCTTTCTTCTGATAAGCGGCAAGGTCGGCGGCATCCATCTTCTGAGGCTTGAGCTGCTGGCCATCAATCTTGGCTGTAAAATACCAGTCGTTGGGATTGGTGGTACTTTGGTAAGCATGACCATGGGTAACCTTCTCACCATTAGCCGTCACCATTTGCGGTTCACGGGGCTTGCGTTCCTGCTTGGTTTCGGCTTGTTGCTCACTCTTGACTTCAGCATCTACTTTCGTTTTTGCTTTGCGGGCAGGCTTTTTCTCGGCTGCATTTTTCACGGCCTGAGTAGGTGCTTCCTGCGTACCTTGTTCTTTCTTTTTCTTCACCATAGTTTCGTTGTTTGAGAGGGTGGATTCTTTCTTGATTTTCTTTGGGGCTTCGAGCGCATCACAGATAGCGACTCTCATACCGGCCCGAATGAGTTTGGGTAAGTAGGCATCAAGCGCATGGTAAGGGAAAATAGCGACCTTTATCGGCTCTTTCTCCGTGGGAAGAATCCGATTGGTGATGGTGATAGCCAGTACCGCTGCTGCCTTAACCGCATCTTGGTTGAAGGTCTCGTAGAAGTCACCCTTACGGAAAAGGAGAATCGCATCGGGATGCTTCTTCTTTAAGTCATTGAACTGGTGCATGATGCCCACATCATTGTCTTTCTCGGTAGGTGATTTTGTAGCCATAGGCATAGGATATTAAAGTTTGAGAGATTGCGATTTGGATTCTTTCTGAGAGGGTGATAACTTCAGGGCACGTTCTTGAGATTGCTTATCAACGACCTGCTGGTATTCCCATCGATTCTTGTCCGTCATCACCAGACCTAAATACTCTGGATGGAGGTTATCGTAGCGCATCTTCTGTTGTCGGTCCCATTCCTGCATATCGCCTTTAATCACTTTGAAACCTTGCGGTTCTTTGAGGTCGATGCCCACAGCTACCTTTTCGCCACCTACATTCAGTTCAACGGGTTTACCTTCACGAACCTGCTGCTTCTGCTGCATCCCCAACTCGATGTAGTTGACTTTCTCCATATCCTTGAGTTGCTGCTCCAGCTTGATGTCCGTGACACGCCGATGGATAACTGATTTTGTCTCCGGGTCGAGCTGAAGATACTGTTGTGTCTTCTCTCCATTCACATCCACCGCTTTCTGAATCACTTCCCCTTTCGTTAAGCGTTCCGCTTCTTGCTGAGTGAGTCGAAGCACTTGGTTGCGCTCCACTTCAAGGGCAGCACGAACGGGATAAGCCATGAGTGCGGGAGCACCATACTGATCGGTGGTCATTTGAAGTTTCAGGGGGATGGTGATAACGTCACCATTTTGGGCACTTATTGACACTTGCATCAGCGGTGTCACCTCACCAGCAACCAGCTTTTCCTTTACCTCCAGAGGTAAACTATCCGCTTGCTGGCGGTCAATGCCCAATACTGCCAACTTCTCATAAGGCAGCATTTCCGATTGATTTCTGTTGTGCATTTCCATATCCATTTATTTAGGAGTTAATTTTGCAGCCGTAACCGCTTGTACATCGCAAAAATAGAAGCAGATGCTCCCCATTACAGAAATGCGCAACACTATTTTGATAGCATTACTCCTAATGCTTTTGCCTCAGATGGCTTCAGCTCAGTTCTATACCATCACCAAGGAAGCGGCTCTCGAAGCTGTTTCCTCGAAGAAGACGGCTGTACAGAAGGGAGAGAAAGATTCACTAGTGCTTGAAAAAGATAAGAAGGTGATGAATGACACGATGATACATCATAAGGACAGAGTCCAGAAATGTGACCAAAGGGCGTCCCTCAATCAAGTTAGAACCAAGGTGTCAAAGAAGAAGCCATTGAAGGGGCTACCAGAACTAACCATCCCCAATCTTTATGCGGAAATCAAGCGACATAACATCCAACATCCGAAGGTCGTTTTGGCGCAAGCCATTCTGGAAACTGGATGGTTTACTTCACCTTTATGCCGGAATCGGAACAATCTATTCGGTTTAACCAATCCTCGTTCGGGGCAGTACTATGAGTTTAATCATTGGACGGAAAGCGTCCGGGCTTACTATACCAAGGTGCAATACCGCTATAAGGGTGGCAACTACTTGGTATGGCTCAGGGATATTGGGTATGCGGAAGACCCAAACTATATACGGTCGGTTATTAAGGTGTTGAAGATGCTGTAATCAGCGAACAAACCAGATGAGTAGCAGATGTACAGGATAGATAGCGTAGAATCCATATTTAGCCACAAAGCCTTGGATAAATCCTCTGCTCCCATCGTACATAAAGAGAACCGTGCAGGCAAGCATGGCTCCTACTATGCCATAGTGCATCATTAAGGGGAAGGTAAATGCGAGGGGAAGCAATCGACTAAAGGGAAAACGAGAAGAATCTTTTCCATTCAAAATAAAGAAGATAGCCATCATTAGCATACCTCTCCAATCATAATCTACCCCTAAGTAATAAGCAAGGTAAGCCATCGCAAGCACAACCGAGATACTCAATGTTCGGTTGTGTTTGGGTAGCTTATCTAAGAACATCAGGTTGGTCACGCCCAAAGCTAACGTGAACAGCACATTGTGTGTCCCATCGTTCCCGTTCAATAGATACCAAGGAACTTCGCTCACTACAGCAAAGTACAATAAGGTAAGGAGGTAACGCATTCGGTTCCTGGTATGCAAGAAACCCTCTACAATCAAAAAGGCAAAAACAGGAAAGGCGATGCGGCCCACACACCGCATCACCTCATACTGCATCGTGTCTGACTTCATTAAGAAGTAGGCACAATGGTCTATCACCATAGAAACTACAGCGATGACCTTTAGTGGACTACCACTTAATGTATGGAGCTTAATTGCATTCATTATCAACCGATTCCAAGTAATTCTTTGACCAAATCCTCTATCTCCTGATTCACCCGTTTGAAGTTACGATTGAGTAAGACTTCCTTTTCACGGTCGTTCTTGAACTCATAGATTTTGGGAAGAGGTACATAGTGATCCTCTTCGTCCTTAATCTGTTTCATATCGAAGTGGGTCTTGCAGAAGTACTTCGTCGTTTTGAATTCTTCGGACTGCTCGATGTCGAACCTATTCAGCATACTGTCATCCGTAGCGGTAAAGTCACGGGCTGCTTGGCCGGCCAACCAACCGGTGGCCATATCTGCAATCTTAGCAGCAGGAACCAGATAATCCATCTTCTCAGAAATAGTGGTCGATACCTTTTGGTCGTTGATGGAGATGGAGCGGGAAGTCTGCTTGGCTTTACCAAACACGTCATTCTGCGCCCATTCCAACGTTTCTTTGTTACGAGCTGCACCCATGAAAATATTGCCACAAGTGGTGATAATCTTCTGCATACCTACCTTGCCATAATCAGCCTCCAGCTGCGGAAGCTCCTGAAAACCTAAGGTTACAGCTACTTTGTTGGAGCGAGCAGTACCAATCAAGCGGTCTATCTTATGGAAGTAGAGTGTAGGTAGCTCATCAACAATAATGCTTACCGGAATGTTTCCTTTCGAATTGACACGGGTTATGAGACGGTTGAGCACCAACGCATTCAAGGAACCTATCACTTGCTCTTTCTCCGGATCATTAGCTATCACCAAGTAGCTGGGGTTATTGCGGTCTGAAATCTTCAGATCGAAATCATCCCCGGTAAACACCCAATAAGCTTCAGGAGATACCAATCTGGCTGCATTGACACGTAGCGTACCCACCATACCTTCTAACTGATCGTTTGCTTTGTTCTCGTAGGCGCTCTTGAAAGGTGCCATCAGAGAAGCAATCTTATCATCCTGCATCAAAATATTGAATACTTGGTCGTAGGGCCTACCCAAGAAAGAAAGCACATGGGGCATATCAGAATACTCTCCTGTAATGGTATCGGGTTCTACTTCCTGACCGTTCTCATCTTCATACCAACATCGGTCTATCTTGACTTCTTGCCCTGTGCGGTCTTTGTAACAAAAGCCATTCAGCTCCACAAACATTCGGTCTTCATCGGTAGATACATCGTTGCCATTCTCATCTACAAAGTCCAGAATTACATTTCCATCCTTGTCGATGGCATTGAAGTCGTCCCAGTTCTTAATCACAATCTCCAGCTTCTGACCCTTTACTGAAACAAGCCGTTTCAGTTTTTTGCCATTTCGGAAACCTACCGGATGGAAGTTAACAAAGAAGTAGATGATGGCTGCCAAGAAGTTCTCGGCTGAGTTGGTGAAGAAAGCTTCGGAACCGCCTTTCTTCTCACCACCTCCTTTATTCAAAGATGCCAGCAAGGTGGCTGCTGTTTCGGAAGCTGCTGCCAAATCCGGAATGTATTTCCGCTGAATGGGATTGATGCGATTGGAATACTCCACATCGGTGAAGTTCACGATACGGAAACCACAGTTGGCAGGTAATCGCCCCGCTTTACGATTCTTGCAATACTGATAGAAGAGCGTCTTGGCAAGCGTTGGAAACTTGAAGTCATAGACCATCATAGCGAATCCTTTGGCTGCGTGTTGCCGAATGAAAGGGTCGATGATGCCGAAGGACTTACCAGAACCAGGGGTACCCAGAACTATCGTCGCGCGGAAAGGATTGATGATGTTGATCCATCCCTTGTGCATCTTCTGCTTCCAGTAGTAAATCATGGGAATGTTCACAGAATAGTCATTGTTGACCAATACCTCAGACTGCTGAAACGATTCGTTCTCGAAGTTGAAACGGTCTTCACCCACTTTGTAGTTGTAATACTTAGCGATACCATCCAGCCCCTGATGAACCAACATAGTACCGACTACGGAGCAGACGGCATAGAGGATGCGATTGGCGGGGAAGCCCATCCAGCTGATGCCCATGCTCATGCTATGAAAGACAAAGCAAAGACCGACCAGGGTCAATCCAGCCAGTACGGGATAGATGACCATGGTCTTCAGATTAAACTTCAACGCTTTCTTAGCCTTGGTACCAATACAGACCACACAGATACAAATCAGTTCGGCTATTTTGCAGCCAGAAACTGAGTTGAATACCTTAAACCGTTCCAGAAGGTCGATAATGAACTGCGTGATGCGATTGTCCGCTGTCACTGGCAGATTCATAACTATTTCGATGATGAGAAAGATATAGATACAGCTGCGGAAGTAGTTGTACATCTGCTGCTGTTCGCGAGTTTCTTCAAATGCCATAAGCTACTTGGATTATATTTGAACTTATTGGGGTTAGATTGGAATCTTGATACCCACCAGCAGACCATTACGGAAGGTATCTCCATGCAGAAAGTTCACGTTGTTCTTTTGGATCAAGGTGAACTCCCATCCGTTTTGGAAGACATAGCTGTATTCAAAACCACCTTCTAACCCTAAGAAGAAGTTGCGTTGAACGGCACCAAACTGAGGCCCAAAACGAAAGCGAAGCATTCCATTCTTATAGCGTACCAGGCGATGCTTATAGACTAGTCCGCCATCCCAATAGTAGTTCTCCCAGAATCGATGGCAGGTAGGCGTTTGCCAATGGGTACCGACTTCACCATAAAGCTCTACGGCATTACCATAGGTCAGCGGATGCTCGTAGCCAACCATGGCATTGAGGGTACTGGGGAACAGAAAGCCTGCATTGAGGGTCAACTTCTTATCTTGTGCGGTTGCGCCAATCGTGATAAAGGCGCAAAGAAAAAGGAATAGTATTTTCTTCATGGCTTAATCGGATATGTAGTAATACGGATAGTAAGGAGTATGTTTCATCAGGTTGGCATCAAAGCCATCAGCATTGAGAATGTCCTCATACTCAATAACCAGCGTGATAACACGGCCACTGATTTGATTCTCGGAAATCTCCAGGCGAAGCACCTTCTCTTCTGGAAAGGTTAGCTTAGGAAGTACCAGCACATTGCGATAGTGCTTCTTGAACTTCTTGACATGATTGAGCGAATACACAGGAGTCAGTTCAATGGTCTGCGAGTTGGTGGCTTTCGTCTCTTTCTTATCGGCCAACTTCACCCGAAGTTCTTCGATGTCATAAGCAATCTTCGTCTTATTCTGTAAGGAATAATCCATAAAGAAGTAATCACCAATGGAGTAGATATTATTGACTACCGCTTTCATGCCGTGGGCTTTTGACACCACTTGGTTGTACTTGCGGTTGCTGCCATAAACAGCCCAAGCATAACGCGCCATCTCGGCCATGGGCATCGTCACCTCTGGATTAATGTATGACTGCGTTTCGCTATAGGGGACTCGGTAGATGGAGGCTGCCATCTGGGGAGTGAGCGTATAAACGATGTCGTACTGTGCAATACGTCGTTCACCGATTAGCGTCAAGGTACCCAATAGTTCGTTTTCGGCATAGGTGCAGGTATTGGTAGAGTCAACTTCTTGAAAGGGCTTGATACGCACGATGTTATCGGCGCATTGGTTACCTATTACTTTAGGCGTAGAGATGTCCACCATCTTGATATTCTCCGGCATCAAGATGTGGGTCGTTACTTCGAGGTTCACATAGATTTTCTCATTGGCAGTAACCTTGCATGCGCAGAGAAAAGCGAATACGACTAAAAGAATCTTCGTGTTCATATGTTCTAATTTTAGGAGTTATAGATGGATTTAAACTATCGTGCTTCTTCTGAGTTAATCAGATACATGATGGTATTATACTTGATTTTCGCCTTGTTCTTTCGGATGTTGGAGGAGATGGCCGAGGATGCAGAGTTGTACATATTTTGCAACGCTTGCAGGGCGATAGCTTCTCCGGATATTCCGGTCTCACCATTCTCCGAATCAAAGCTGATATTCTGTTGTACCGTGCTGGAGCCTGCATCCTTGACGAAATCTCGAAAGGCAGATTCTGGGACATAGAAACCTTCCATGCCATCGTTGTCGAAAACCGAGAGCTTGACGTTGATGAACTTATCTCCAATCAAGATATTGGTGATGGTAGCCCGTACGCGTTGTTGGCCAAAGCCAGTCACCGTACCATAGAGATAGGTGCCTTTTTTGAGCTTGGTACCACTCACTGTCACGTCATCAAGGAGTTTGAAGCGAAGACGGGTACCTTCTCGAGCCTTGGTAGTTTGGTCAATCATGGCTCGAATCAGCTAGGCTTCCACGGCTTCTTCATCGGCAGATACAGTATGGAACTTATCGGCATTGGTATCTTTAGACTTCATCACCAGCTTCGGCCGGTTGCGTTCCTTCTCTTCCTGACGTACCTTGGCAATAGAGTCCGCCCGCAGCTTCTTTTCCCTCTCGTCTGCTTCAGGCTTACCAAAGCCTAAACCACTTTCGATTGCTTTCTGACGTTCATAGCTTCGACGCTGAATCTCTTCGAGGTCTCGAGCAAAATCATCGGTAGAGTTGGATGAGGGATTGGAATTATTATTTCCACCATAAGCATAGCTATTGATATGCTTCTTGGATTCTGCCAAAGAGCGCTCCAGTTCTTCGAGTTCCTTCTGCTGTCGGAGTCTTTCAGCTTCAGCGGCATCTAAACGATTCAATTCCTCTTCGCTGTAGCCATGCTCCAGCTCTTCTTCCTCTTTCTTATCCTCGCCAATACCACCCACGGCAGTAAAGGCATCTTCATCACCAAAGCGTCGAGACATTTCATACATTTTGTCACCAGCTTCCTCTGCATTAGCCTTGGGAAGCTCCATATTGATACGATCTGTAGCCACAGCTTGGTGCTCTTCCTCGCTGCCTCCAAAGGTCTGCATCACAAAGTATATCAAGGCGCAGAGCGGGACGAAGATGACCAGCGGAAAGATATACTTGGGCTGTTTAAAGTTGATTTTCATCATGGGTTATCGTTGTTTTTGAGTGAATGGACTATGCTTTCCAATTGCTTGTAGCTCTGGACAATACGAATGGAATCGGCATGCGATTTATGTGGAATGGCAATCATCGAATCCAATTGATGCCGAAGCACTTGACCCTTCAAGGCCATATCTTGCAAAGTATGTCGATGGACATCTTTGTTGGCCTGAATGGTTCTGAAGCCTTCAAACATGGGTTCCATATTGGCTATCATGCTAACATTGGGTTCACTTTCTTTGGAGGTATAGAATTGATCCAATGCGATTGTACCTACTAAGAGGAAGGTTAAGCAACCAACGACATAGGCAAAGGTGCGTTTGGGATGCTTCATTGCCCATCTATTAGCCAGTCGGATGCGGGCCGCCAACCGGTATCTGGTACCTAGTCTGCCTAACTTTGGTTGTAACCAGGCTCGAATTTGCTCATGCGTCTGTAGCCGATGCGCACGTATCATTTTTCTGAATGATTTCATATATCTTTACTTCTCTAATAGTCCAAATCCTTGTTTTCCAATGTTCTCCAATTGGTAATCATTAGCCCATGAGGATTGTTTCTCGTGCGGGGTACTGTCTCAATAAAGCCGGTAGTTACCATCGAGCGTTTCAAATCCGTGGTGCGACGTTTGATGAGCTGCGTACCATAATAGGTGAACTTTCGCTCCTGCTCATCAAACTGGATAGAGTCGCAAATGATGGTACAGACTGCTGAGGACGAGATAATATCCGAATAGAAGCCATTCTCATCCATAGCCTGCTTTTGCTTCAAAGCGGTTCCATCGGCCATGTACATGGCCTTACCCAATGTCCACTTGATATAATCGTTATCCGGTGGTAGGTTGAAGAAATACTGATGAAAGAGTTGGATGTGTGCCTTGGCTTCCATCGTGAAGTTGGCTTCCAACTGGGCACGCTGGGCCAAAAATGGGATTTCACCATCCAAGATGTAAATCTGTTCTCTTTCCTTGGTGACCAATGCGATACAACACCACACGGTGAACCCGCAGATAACGGTGCAGCCTCCTATGGTGGCAAACACCGTCATCATAGCGAGTTTGGTTTTCTGAGCTAATGATTCTATAAGCATATCTTATCGTTTTGAGGTTATTTGAAGGCTTACTTGACCATAGAGCCTGTACCACTGGCCACAGAGCCTGCCGCACTTCCGGCCATAGCACCGGCTGTAGAAGCCATACCCATAACAGTGGCACCTGCTGCTGAACCTGTGCCTGAACTTACACCACCGGGAATCAGCCAAGAGGCAACTTCGGGTACGAAACGGATGATATAGGCACCTACCAGCATACCCATGGCATACATACAGTTGGAGCCAATGCCTTGTAAACCCAATGCTCCAATCTGTGACCACGAATTGACGGAGCCATGCAGGAGGTGGTTGTAGGCAACCATATCTTGTTGCAGGTTGTAGAGCAGAATGAAGTCGATGTAGTAGAGGCACATGTACGTCACAAAGCCCCATAACGAAAGGGAAAGATATTTGGACATCCACTGGCTCCATGCGGAGTTCCATGGTGGTGCCAAGGAAAGGGCAAACATGATGGGACAAAAGATGACCATAATGGCCATGAAGATGCGTTGTGCCACCAGAATGCCATAGTAGGACATCTGAAAGATGAGTTCACCCACAAAGCGCACCACATCGTTGATCCATTCGCTCATCTTGGTTTCGGCTGCTACAGCTGCCCGTTGGGCGTAATTATTGATGGTGTTACCCAGATTCTCTACGTTGTAGATGAGTTTGTCCCACCAAGCTGCATCCTGACCGATGGCGGCTACTTGTTGAGCGGTGGAGATAGAATCTTGCACGGCTCTTAAACGGTCCAGATACTCACTCTGCTTCTGAGCTACCTTTAGCTCGAAAGCTGCTACTTCTCGGTTCTTGGCCTTGGCCATGGCATGAGTAGCGGATTCCAGTCCCTTGCCCGGAACCTGCAGGGCAGAACATATCCAAGAGGAAGAGGAAATGCAAATAGAGATACCGATGATACGCAAGAGTTTCATCACATCCATCCCTCGACGGCCCAACATCATCATCCAACACTCATAGGAGCCTACACAAAGTGCTAGACACAGTCCCAACGCCCGAGCCATGCTGACAGCATCGCCTAGTACCGCAACATTCGGAAAGGTCTCCATGGCGACCAACAGTTTCTCCAGACTTTCATCAATGGCTGGAAGGCCGATGGTTAGTATTACAGCTAATAGATTCATGTGTATATTTTTTATAGTTTGCAATTGATTGTCTAATAATGGGTGCTTGCTACAGCGCATAAACGAGCTGTTCGGTCCACCAGTTTACTCATCTTCTCCTTGGCTTCTTCATACGCTTGCTGACGTTTGGCATTTTCAAGTCCGTAACCAATACCTGTCTTATGGATATAGGCGATGTCGGCACAGATGATTTCATTCTGTCGGCTGAGTTCATCGACCTGATATTGGAGTTTGCCTTTACTCTTTGTTAGGCAATAGAGTAGGCCTTCGGTGATACAGTCCTGCATCCGATTGAACTCGCTCTTGTACGTAGAATACATGAGGTCAACTGCGCGATCGGCTTCACGTAACAACTCTTCTTTGTAGAGTTCCTCGATGTAGGCGCGTTCTTCTTCGGCTTTTTTGAGTTTCTGTCGTTGGGTTTCTTCGGCCATTACACGTACCGGCATGATGCGTTTGACATTGGATTTGTGCTCCTTGAAGCGTACCCGCCAACCCGACTTGAACCCGGCCCATTCCCAATAGGTCTCTGCGCCAGAATAACTCTTGTGCAGGAAGTAGTAGTACCAGTCAGGAGCAAAATCCCATGGTCCATTTTCCATCGACTTCCATTGCTTTTCTTTCTCTTCGTCATGCACCATAGCTTGTGCTTTGCACTTGAGTGGGTAGCTAATGCTCACGATGGTAAGAAGGGCTATTATAATGTTCTTAGCTTTCATATCCTTGATTCCATTGATTGATTACACGATTGGCGATTTCATCGGTTACATCGGAGTTGAGTATTTCCCAGATGTAATCGGGTTTCCATCCACAGTTAGTCATGAGGTAGCAATAGAGATTGGCATTGTCAATGATATATCTTGCTCGGTCGATAGCGGCTTTGAGGGTCATGACTAAGTTGAGCTTCTCATCCATGGAGGCCTTCATCAGGTTGATACCGGAAGCTGCTACCGAAACATAGAGCTTGTAACAGTGCTTGACTTCTCGAGCAATGGCCAAATTGGCATCAGTGTAGTACCAGGCTACGAAAGGCTTCTTGGATACGTGATTAAAGGTATTTCCTGTAAAATCTTTGTACTCCTTGACTAACTGATAGAGCGAATTGGCCGTGGAAGACACAGCTCCTGCCAAGACCAAATAGGAATGGGCATTGCTGAGCTTGGTATTCAAAGTGGTGCGTACATCATTGAACTTGTTCGCCCCTTTGGTGATTAGCGATTGCTCCCCATAACTGGTAGCTACCCGCTGCAAGGCTTTATCCTCATCTTTCTTGATAGCTTTATGAAGCGACATCAATGCCTCAAGAGTGGGTAAATCATTAGGGATGGGAATGATACCAGCGGATAGCTTCATTGGGAGAATGAGGAACATAACAAGATAAAATGCGATTCGTCGTATCATAGTTTTCCTGTTTTGAGGTTAATAATTGGAGGCTACAAGACCATTCCAGTCTTGGATAAGACCGCTCACACCGTTTCTCAAGGTCATGATATTGGCCCATCCTTCAGGATCGATGGCAAAGAACAAGTCATTGAGTGTGGCATATTGTGCCATCATCATCATGCCTTCGACCTTATAACGTATCTCCATTAAATCGGTATAGATGCGATTGGCCAAGGAGAGTCGTTCGTATCTGTCCAACAGGTTATAGCCATCGTCTTTTTGCTCAGCTGTACCTTGTCCCTTGAGGGGATTCCTGACTTTAGCATTGTTTACAATATTAACGAAGTTGCCCACCAGTTGCTGGGTCTCCATCACCAGTCCACTTAGTTCGGTCAGACAATAGAGCTTGTTGGTGAACTTTGCCTTATTCACGGTCTTCACCAGTTCCGGAACACTCTGTAGAATGTCGAAGGCACAGGTACCAATCTCTTTGTAGTAGAGACTTTCGGTACCAAAACCATTGATGTTCTCCATCGACATCTTATACAGTTCCTTGATGATAGCCATACTGATGGTATAGAGTTCCACCTTTCGCTGTTTCTCTGCAATCGAGTCCAAACGTATATTATGCTGGTCCTCGATGAGTTTTTGAGAAGCCATGTTGGCTGACACGGCTGCCAAACTACGACGATCAATAACGATACGCCAAGCAGCATTGAGCTGTGTTGAAGTGACTGCCAATAGCGTCACCAGCAACAAGAAACGTAATTTTACCATAACGACATTACTTTGTGGTGATGATTGACTTTTCGTGCAAATTCGAGATAGAAGTGATTGCCATCTTTCTTTCGGTCTATCTCGATATGAGTGATGGCCTCCTGCATGGTGCCATAGTGCCGAAGATATATCTTCAGGGCTTCCTTTTCGCTTCGTTCCGTGGTATAGGCCCAATAGCATTCAGGGGCTTCTTCCACGCCATAAACGTCTGAGTTTTGCCCCCGACATATCCAGACTTCCTTGAAGTAGCTGCGGTTCTCGCGGTTGTTCAAGGCGTTGATGGTGAAAATTTGCTGGCGCTGGATGGGTGTTAAGCCCAGAATGGCTGCAATATCTTCGTAGCGGTCTTTAAACTTGGTCTGGTCGAGCAGAATCTTTACGTCAGAGTTATTGATGATGGCCTCTTTGACAATGGGCGAATCAATCACGTCGTTAAGTTCCTGCGTTACCACACCAGCTATTCCATGAAACTTGCGTACGGTTTTGTAGAGATACTTGATGTACTCTGCCATAGTAGGCGAAGCAATTGCTTTCCATGCTTCTTCAATAATGAGTGCTTTTCGTCCTTTCTTGATGCGCATCTTCTGAAGGAACACGTCCATGATGATGAGCACTACAATGGGAAAGAGTACGGGGTCGTCCTTAATCTTGTCTATCTCGAAGACGATGAATTGCTCATCGAAGAGGTTGACATCCAAATCGGAGTTGAGCGTTACTTCCAGCTCGCCACCTCGGTAGAATTGTTTGAGGATGGCCGCAAAATCACGGATGTTGAACTGAATCTTCTCCAAGGTGGTAATCTGAGGAATACGCTCCAGAGCAAACTCATAGTAAGAGTTGAAGGATAGTTCGTTAACTTTAAGCCTTCGCTTTTGTTCCTCCATGTGATTGATTTGCTTGTCTATCTTGATAAGCAAGGTATCGTTGTACAGTTCCTTCTTATGCGACTCGATGATACGAAGGGCTCGCTCTCTTTCAGAAACGGTAGCGGCTTCATCGTGAAGGAGTGCATTCAATGAACGACATTGGCGGATTAATTTCAGACGACGGATTTCTGAGGGAAGCAATAAGCTCTTTTCTTCGGCCTTTTCATTCTTCGGTTCTTCATTGATTTGCTTGTCAATGTCCTCCATCTGATGAGCAAAGGTTTCGTAATCATCTTCCATCTTGGCAGCTACTAACAACTTTTGACGTAACCCTTCGCGTTCCTTTTCTGAGAACGTCTCAAAGGGATGGAAGTAAGTTTCGTAATACTCCACAATCGTCTGGTTAATGAGCATATCCTCAATCTTGGAAGGGAACTCGTTGCCTTTATAGATTAGGAAGATGAGTGACTTCAAGAAGTTCTTCTTTTCACCAAAGTTCAAATCGTACTCTTCCTTGGTTACCTTGAACGGGTTCATGGAGATAGGTTTCTCCTTAGAGTATGAAATGTAAGTGCCTTTGTAATAGCCACAAATACCCTCGTAAGAGTCACCGGTATCTACCATGACTACATCGGTATGTTGTTCCAGAAGTTGGCGAACGACCGTATTCATATGAAAAGATTTCCCACTTCCAGAAGGCCCGATACAGAAAAAATTGGCATTGTCCGTCATCTTTACCTTTCCTTCCTTACCAGTGATGTCGATACAAACGGGAAGTCCCTGACGGTCGGTATAATACGTCGTCAAAGGAGTGTTCTCGGAGGCTTTCAAGTGTTCTTTGAAAAAGAAGCACAAGGCGGCATCGGAAAGGGTTAGAAAGAGGTCATACTCTGGGTTGAACGCATAGGCATTACCAGGAAAACTATCCGTGAAAAGTTCCAACTGGTTGTAGGCGGTACGAGAAGGCAAAATGCCACACTCGTAAAGCTTGGTTTCCAAGTAAGATGTCACGGGTGTTACCTTTTCGGGCGGACAGCTCACCAAGATGTTGAAGTTGGTATAGACCAGCTGTGTGCTATCAATGGCCAAGCGATTCAACACCTCTTCGATGTCGGCTTTAGCAATCTTGTTGCTGGGATCCGGCATCGAACCATGTCGTTTGGCCTTGGCTTGCAACTTACGAAGGAGTTTACGTTGATTCGGAATCTGTACGACTTGATTAAACACGACACAATCAGCATGGGGAATATTGGTCAAGAAAGCCAACAAATCGGTGGCAATGCCGTAGCCGTTGATGCTCATCTGTGTATAGGGTTTCACCATCGTAGGGAGATTTATCTCATCAATGTCCACCAGCGGATAAGAGCGAACCACACGGTCACCTATGCGCAAATACTCATCGGAGGCTTTGAAGTTGGTCATCGAAAAAGCACCATGTCGAAATTGGAAGGCCATGAAACGATGGCAGTACTCATTCACTTCGGCTTTGGTCAACTTTCTGTGTTTGATTTTCTTCTCTGAGAGTATATCATCCACCTTTGAAACCTTGGAATGGAAGTTCAACCAGGTTTTGGGGTCGTACTGTACAAACTGGCTGCGCACGGCTTCCTGCGTAATTATCAGGTAAGTACGTATCTCGGTAAATTCTCTTCCCTCAAAGTACTTGAAGTAGCTTCGAGTCAGGAACTCGGCATCTTCCGGAACGTCATGGTGGTAGGCTTGTTTGCAGAAGATGTCCTGCTTTTGCAAGGCATAGCCCTCGCCAAGGGTTTGAACCACATTGGAGAGCACATCCTGAAAGAGCTGGTATTGCTCTGCATCGGTACAGAGTTGCTGCACAGGATTGGTCATCTCGAAGATAACGGACGGCTCGCCTTTGGCGGAGAACAGCACGACATTGCCGTTTGTCTCTTCCAGCTGCGCATAGAGTCCATCAAAGATTCGTTTCTTAGTACGTGCCATAGATTCCCAAAGTTATGTTTGACGACGAAGATTCTTGTAAATATAAATACCTTTTGCTCTCTTCTTGTTGTGAAGGCCGCCCCGCTGTTTGACGTATATCGTAATAAGTCCGGCTATGGCCATCACCACCATGGCAATGAATCCTGCAAGCTTTCCCAAAGCGATGGAGAAGACGATAAAGCCGACAAAGGAGACACCGATAGCTGCCGCAGCCAAAGTGAGGAAGCGACCACGGATGCCCATGAACTCTAATGGCTTTTGTAGCCCCTTAAAGACGGGATAACCTTCTGGATTCATTGCCATAACTGTTTTGTATTTAGAAGGTAATTACTTGAAGAAGAGCGGAAGTGCCTCGGAGAGTGCGATGAAGGCAATACAGCCACCAATGGTCAGCATGATGGTCTTTTTGACATCTTGATCACCATTCTGCATCTTGAAATAGACGTTGAAGGCACCGACCAATACAATCACGGCGGCAATGGCCTTCATCAGATTGGAGACTGGAGTTTGATAGGAACTGACTTCCTGCGTAGCTTTGGTAAAGCCGGCTGCGCCCTTACTGGCTGCCATCAGATTACCGACAGAAAGCGTTAGCGCTACTACTAACGTCAAGCAGAATTGGGCAAATCGCGTACTCAAGAGACGATTCCATACTTGCAGGAATCCTTTTTTAATCTGTTGCATTGTTTTGAAATGATTTGATAGGTGTCATCGCCAAAGGAACAGAGGTCGCTAAAGAAACGGGTATATAGAGTGATAAGCAAGTTCTGCTTATCGTGCGTGCTCGCAACTGAAGATAACGGCTCCCAAATCACTGGTTCCGGTCTCCGCCATTTTGTTGACTTCATGGATAATTTCCTCTACCAAGATACCATCGGTCATAATGGCTTCCCGGTAAATGATTCGGTCTTGGGTGGGGGGCTCTTGCTCAGGTTCATCACCTTCACCTGCTTCACCTTCGGAATTACCAACTTCGTTTCCCTTTGGTTCCTTAGGCGTTTCATCACGGCTCACCTGAACAGGTTGGGAACTCTGTGCTTCGTCGGTGATGTCTATATCCTCTTCTGAATGCAGGTCGTGTTCAGCGGCTCTGGCTGCCTTCTCCTTGCGTATATCCATGACGATTAAGGCTACATAATAACACATCATCAGGATGAAGAGTATGAATACTATTTGTCCGTACTGCATAGCGGTAGTTATTAAGGCGTAGTTACTAGGGATGCTTCACACGGAAATGGGAAAGGCAGGAAACGGAGTCCCAGCTTTAGACCACGGCACTCCAAGTGATTTTTTCGCTGGATGTCGTTGGTATAGAAAAGGATATTACGTTCTTCTCCTACGATATAGCCTTTGGATTTGAGGCGAGAACGAAGACGAACCCTGGCCCGATTGGAAACGACCTTAATTTGCGTGATAGGTTCCAAGCCGAAGACTACCCGACGTCTTTCTCTACGAATCATCTCGCCACGAATACGTGAGGCTACTTGATAGCTTTCTGCCTTGGTGCGTGTCAAGCCTAATTTGGCTGCAATGCGGCTGACGCTCATCTTGGTAATGCCTAATTCTTTGGCCATTTCAGCGAAGGAACATTGATGGAAGTGATTCCGCACATGCTCGGCACGTACCATCCACTTGGATTTGGCAATCTTGCCAAGACCCAACTTTCGTGCTTGATTCTTGACGGCTGTCTCACTCAGTTTCAGACAAGCGGCAGTATAGGCGGTTGTCTCTACTGGATATAATTCGGTAAGTGCCCGAATCATATTGTCTGTCCATTTGGTCTTTCTCATGTTATTCGTCTTTGAAGTTCGTAAACAAGGATTTCTTCTCTCGGCGATATTGGGCCAATAAAGGCAGATAATTCTCGAAGAAGGAGCGAACAATGGCGTTGACCAAGTCGCTGCGGCAGCGGTTGTGTATGTTGCAATCATCCAATGAGTCGGCCAGATCACGGTCGAGTTTGCAAACCAACCGGTCGCTTTTGTCCTTCTGTTCGTCGGAAGATTCCAAATAGCTCATGAAGTCGTTCCAACATTTGTCCATGGTGGCAGATGGGGTTTGTTCCTCAGCGGGCACTGGAGTTGGAGGTTCAATATTATCCTTGGGTTTACCCAAGATGAAATCTGAGTCGTTGATACCTTTAGTGAGATCGTCTATTTGAGGAATGTCATTCGTCATTGTCGTCTGAAGTTTGAGGGTTATGAGTATTATCTTTATTCGTAGAATCTATAGGTTCTTCGGGTGGAGAACTCTTTTTCTTCTTCTCTGGCTTAGGTACTATGTTTTCAGTAAGCTGTATGCCGGATAGCTCAACCTCTCGAATGGGATTGACCGTATTGAACATGCGCACATAGATTTTCTCAAATACCGGAGTCACGATAGCAGCCTGCATGTCCAATGCGACCATGGTGCTGAAGCGTTCCATATCTGCCCGCTTAGGTATCTTGGAAGTGACATAACCGTAATTGGAGAAGGTGTCTCGGGTGTTCTCCCAAAGAACTAACTCCGAACGTTTTCCGACTCGGCCATCGTTCAAGTTGGGGATAATAAAGAGTTGGGCTTTCATCCGGTCGCCAACGGCCTTTCGGAGTCTATCGACAAACATTAGGAAGCTGGCTGTGGAAGGAACCGTTACCACATCGTAGTGAAACGGTACCACAATGATGTCTGTATTGACGAACATGGGTACCAATCCTTCGGCTTTCAGGCTACCAGGTGAGTCCATCAGTACCACGTCGATTTCAGGATCATTGTGTAGCTTCTCCATCAGGGAGGTCATCATCTCCTTATCGTTGGCTTCATAAGCCCATACCTCATAGGGCATCTGCTGTTCTCCATATTTTTGGAGGTCAGCATTGCGACATTTCATAATGGAGTGCTGAAAGTCACAGTCAATCACCACCACACGTACGCCTTTCGTCACCAGATAGTTGGCGAAGGTTACGCAGAGGGTCGTTTTGCCGACACCTCCTTTTTGGTTGGCGAATGTGACGATAATCGGAGTCTGTATCATTCCTGTATAAAATTTGATTTGCCAACAAATATATAAGTGGAGTGACCTGCAAAACGAAATGCACAACACTTTTGTGCTTTGGGTTGATTCAACCTTAGTGCATGTGGACTTATCATCCAAGATATGGGAGTTGATAGAAACTAAAAAGGTTACAATAGAAAGTCCTTTTGGATTCTATTGCAACCTTAGGAATGCTCAAATTATCTCTTTAGCGAGCGTTCATCGTCTACAGCATCATAGTTACCCTTTTGACCAACTTCCCATTCACGCTTCTCACTTTGGCTACCACCACCGCCATCTTTGAACTTAGGTAAGTGTGGCCGCTTCAAACCAACTTGACTCTTCGCGGATGGAGCAGGCGAAGTATGTCTTTGTGGCTGCCACTTCAAGCGTTCCAGATTGAAGCCTTCCTCAGAGAGATTGATGATGATATGCTTTTGGAAGTTGATGGCATAAACTGCATCTTCCTCCTGACGAATGATAAAGCCTTCGGCACGAAGTTGACTTCTGACTGAAGCTGTGGTCGTTTCATCATCAAATATCTCACGCAACCGAGTGATGCTTGGCTCATAATCTTTGGGGCTATCCGACGAGAGGGAAACAAGGTCGGGGCGATTGACTTTGAAGATGCGACAAAGCAGGTCTCGTTCAGCCTCTGTAGTGGGCTTGAACTTCTCTACCCATTCAATGCGATTGTTTCGGTCAATGGCTTCGGCCATAAACTCTTTGAGTGGACGAGATTGGCCGTCAAAATAGATGACACCTTTCTTGATATAGGCACGTTGTTTCCGAAGCTTCTGGAAAATCTCACCTTGGGTAATCTTGGGATTGAGAGTAAGCAACTGGTCGATGTAGCTCTCGATACGATCAAAACGTTGTTCGGGAGTAGCGAAATCGAGTAGTTCTTCCATGGCCAACACTCTACCACCATGAATGACGGTCTTGTTGGCATGGTCCACTATCATGTAGCCAAAGGGAGCGTCTTTCTTACCGAAGAAAACGATGTCGATACCGAACTTACTCTTCAACTCTTTCTGTAGTTCTTCCTTGTTAGCACTTACATCCCGATACTTTTTAAGGATGCTGCGTAGCTGGCGACAACGAGCACGCTCGCGATAGCCACTCTTGTACAAATCTTCTATTTCTGACAAGGGTATGGTCTGTTGCACCTTACCACCACGTTTCACGAATACCGTTCCTACTTTCTGATAAGCCTCATAACCTATGGAGTGCATGATGGCCTTATATTGGGCGAAAGAAGAGAAGGTGTATTCCTTAGCAGCATCTATATCATTCTTCGTCGATTTCTTCCGGTCGTTGCCCAAGATACGGTCGATGACCTCTTGAGAGCGTCTGCGTTCATGGTCGTGGGCTATCTTCTTGCCATCAGGAGCGACGCGTGAGGTGACGATGTGCAGGTGCGTATTGTCGGTATCGTAATGAGAATAGACCAACAGAGGTTGACCATCTTCACCATAGCCCATCTCGGACAAGTAGCGATGGGCAAAGTCCAGCACTTCTGTTTCTGACATCTCACGCCCCTTGCAGGAGAAGGCTACATGAAATTGGGCTTTCCGGATTCTATCGTTTCGGGATGAATAATCCTGAAGATATTGAACCAATTCATCGGGGGTAGGCTTACCGAAGGTTCCAAGTGCTCCGAAATTTTGAATCTCGAGCAATCGGGCGACACCTTTCGCGACTTTTCGTTCATTGTAACCAACAGCATGGAAGTTCGAGCTTCCGGGTAATATTGTTGCAATCATCTGAGTGTTCTGGGTAACTGGGTTATTGAGTATTTGAGTCACTTGAACTTGATGGCCTTTTGTGTTACAGCATCAAGTCCTCCCTTTATCTCGTTTAAGGTTCTCTGAGTCTCCTGTATCTGAGGTATCAGAACCTCCTGAACATAGCTGGGCGCAAGTAACCCTGCAACCGAAAGTTCATTGGCTCGTTTTACCGATTGATTGAGGTTGCTACCAATCCAAGATAACTCGTTCTGATATTTACGGTAGAATGCACCGAGGTCATTGATGAGTTTGAGTCTTTGCTTGGCATCCACGTGAGAGTATTCCGCTATCGCAGAGCGAATATAGTGGCTCACAGAGGAGTAGGAAGTTGCTTTTTCCCTGATGTGTTCGGCTTCAGCTTGGGTCAGTCGTAACTGAAAGTACTTGGTTCGTTGGTTCATCTTCTTCTGATTATTGGGTGGACAAATATCCCGGATACCCTTTCGCAAAGCGAAACACGATGCAATCGTCCCGCTGCAGTAGCAGTCGGCAAGTCACCTTTGACATGGAAAAACGCAGTTTTGTAATGACAAAGGTACAACTTGCTTAGCAAATCCTGCAACGCAGTTCGATGGTCTCCAGGGAGCTTTATTGCACCAAAGTTATCGAAAGAAATGCCTTGCAAAGAAATGGGCAACACAATCGTGTATAAACCAAGGTTTCGAAGATTCAAGAAACCAAGGTATAGAGAAGTAGGATTACAAAGAATCGGATTTTAAATATCTTAGGATAATGGGATTGTTAGTTATTCAAAACTATAGTGACATCACCCCCAATACCCATAGCCCGAAAACTATCGTACTGAGAATCTGAAATAGCCAATGCCTCAAGGATTCAGTTACCAAAGATTTAGTTACCAAGTAACCGAGGTCAGTTAGTCGTTTAAAATCGGGTGAAAGGATTCAGACTATCAAGGTAAATGAAACTAGATTTACAAAGCTCCATGATGCTTTTTACTTTTGATAAACCTCACCAAAATCTTTAGGTAAAAGCATCCGAAATATCAACATACCAAGTGCGCTAAATATTTGAAATAGTGATATTTAACCACTAAAATGCGCCGCAAAACATTTCGTTATTTCGTTGAAAATCAGCATATTTGTATAGAGAAGTGCGACCTGATTGTTGAACGAAACACCTGAACTTATGTTATATGGATTACTCTTATTCTTATACCTACTGCCGGTATTGGTAGTAGCGATATTCCTCTTCAAACTTGTAATATGGATGCTTTTGAAGACACTCAAACTGGTCATATGGTTGGTGAAGAATTTCTTTGTGCTTTTGTGGAAAGGTATCTTGCTGTCATTTGCCATCGCTATAGGACGCAAAGCCTCTGGCTGAAGTTGGGTGTCCAGCATGAGGGAAGAAGTACAAAAGCCGTACAAGTCATTGCGACCGATACGGCTTTTTGTGTATCAACTAAGTTTTCCCTCTACGTTGGGAAGTTCACTTGGGGACTGCAAGGGAAATTAAAAACCTTTGCCTTTGCTTCGTTCATAGACGGCTTCACGTTGCGTATCACAGTTGGTGAGACGGAATTGTACGTTACAGCCAGTTGGGATGTCCTTGGGCAATTGCTTTACAAGTCTGGCTATAACCTCATCCACATTGCTGAAGCCGATGTCGGTCAATTCACCTACCACTTTGCCTTTGAAATAGGCACGTGCATAAATCATCTTCTTCTTTGTGATGCGGAAGAGTATATCTTTCGGTTCATCCAAATCTCTTGCTTTACCTTGTTTACTCTTTTGATCACTGAAGAAGATAAAATCAATAACCTTTGCATTCAGTTCCCATGCTGGAGTAAAGTCAATTTTCACATAGCCACGAGTAACATTAAAGCCATGACTATGGTTCATGCCAAAAGCGACTTCATATAGATTAGCATCGCAGTCGTTTTGGGCAATAGTAGCCCAGGTATGACGGAAGGTATAATAGCAGTACTTATCTTCTTTAGCCATGCCCATATCCTCGCATATTTTCCGAATGCCGATATTGATGTTAGCATTAAAGCTATCAGAATTGCTATAACGCTGATGAAAATTGAATAGATACTCTTCCTTGCTATCCTTGGAGAGATATTTCTCAAAGGTAGATTTAATAAAAGGTTCAACCCTCATTTCCATGTACGCTTCATCACTACGACTGCTACGAGTCTTAGCACGTTTGTACCCAATAATGCCATTATTGTAGTCCTTCTTCTTGAGCTCAAAGAGGTCAACAGAATTGATACCTCCCATACATAAAGATAGAAGAGCCATATCTCTTCCTAATTCAGGAAGGGGGGAAACCATCTTAGATACAGGAAGCGGGCGATTAAAGAATTCACGACAGGCTTCGGCCGAAATAGCTCTCTGAGCTCCTCGGTCGGACTTAGGAATAGTAATCTTCAACCAAGGATTGAATTTGATGCGGATTCTACCTCGCTCTTCATCATTGTACTCCTTGAATGCCTTCTTGAAAATTTGGCGAATACAAGTTGGGTACATCTCCTTTGCACGATTGGTCTGTGCAAGACTATCTATCCATTTAATCAAAACAGCTGAAGTTAACATGGGAAACATAATCTTGTTAGTTCCCAAGTAACGCTCCAGATGGTTTACGGCCAGACGATAGTTCTTAGCATTGCGTTCATGCCCCTCATTTATCATCCTTGAGATAAAGTGAGTGGCAAAATCGCTAAAGCAAACATCCTCCTCAGATTTGAGTAGAAAGTTGATGAGCTCAGCTACGGTATATTGCGACACATCATGACGATTTATCATGTCCATGTAATGCAATATCTCACGTGAACAATACTCATTGACTACCGGATCTTTGATTTCTCCGGACTTTGAGAGTTGCTTCTCAGTGACGAACTTATCAGTCTTGATATAGCCTGATTTAGTACGATGGACGACTCGTATGTACACTTGGTAAAAGCCGTCGGTTCGCTTGTAACGAACAATGGTTTTAAATGTTGCCATAATCAATTGATTTACAGTTATTTTCTTTTGTAAGTTCTTTGTAAGTGCACCCTCAAAAATTCGTAAGTTATTTGTAAGTTTTGCCGTTCATTTGGCTCATTTTCTGCGGTCAAATGAACGAACCGCCTAAAAACAGATTAGGCTGTAACGTCTGATTTTCAGTCCGTTACAGCCTAATTCAATAATTAGCTATATATCTTATCAATCTTCGATTGCAGCCTGCGCCGCAGCCAGACGTGCAATAGGCACACGGAACGGAGAACAGCTGACATAATTCAAGCCAACTTTGTGGCAGAACTTCACAGAAGAAGGCTCACCGCCATGTTCGCCGCAGATACCGCACTTCAAATCCGGACGGATAGCACGTCCCTTTTCAGTAGCCATGCGCACCAACTGTCCTACACCATTCTGGTCGAGTACCTGGAACGGGTCTACTTTCAGAATCTTCTTCTCCAGATAAATCGGGAGGAAGGAAGCGATATCGTCGCGTGAATAACCAAATGTCATCTGAGTCAAGTCGTTCGTACCGAATGAGAAGAACTCGGCAGAGGAAGCAATGCGGTCGGCAGTCAAGGCGGCACGCGGAATCTCAATCATTGTACCTACCTTGAAGTCGATGCTGTCACCCACTTCTTCAAACAACTGGGCAGCCTCAGCACGAATCACTTCTTCCTGCTGCTTGAACTCATACAAGATACCGGTCAGAGGCACCATGATTTCAGGATGGGTTTCAACACCTTCCTTCTTCAATTCCAAAGCAGCACCCAGGATGGCACGCGTCTGCATCTGTGTAATTTCAGGATATGTATTTCCCAAACGGCAACCACGATGACCCAACATCGGATTATGCTCACAAAGTGCCTCAACACGTTGCTGGATATACTGGAGGCTCACGCCCATCGTATCTGCCATTTCCTGCTGTCCCTTCAGGTCATGGGGAACAAACTCATGCAAAGGAGGATCAAGCAGACGCACCGTCACCGGACAGCCTTCCATTGCTTTGAAAATTCCCTTGAAGTCAGCTTGCTGGTAGGGAAGAATCTTAGCCAAAGCCTTGCGGCGCCCTTCTGCATTTTCTGCCAGAATCATCTCGCGCATGGCTTTAATCTTCTCGCCTTCAAAGAACATGTGTTCCGTACGGCAAAGACCGATACCCACAGCGCCAAAATTACGTGCTACTGCGGCATCATGAGGAGTATCCGCATTGGTACGAACTTGTAGTCTCGTATATTTATCAGCCAAATCCATCAGTTCCGCAAAGTCACCGGACAGCTCAGCCGCTTTTGTCTCCACCTTGTCTTTATATACTTCACCGGTGCTTCCGTTCAAGGAGATATAGTCACCTTCTTTCAACAGTACACCATCCACTTCCACTGTACGCGCCTTGTAGTCGATGTTCAAGGCACCTGCACCGGACACACAGCACTTACCCATACCACGGGCAACCACTGCCGCATGCGAAGTCATACCACCGCGGGCAGTCAGGATACCTTCGGCAACTGCCATACCTGCCAAATCTTCCGGAGAAGTCTCGATACGTACCATCACCACACGCTTGCCGGCAGCATGCCATTCGGCAGCATCATCGGCAAAGAATACGATTTGTCCCGTAGCGGCACCCGGAGAAGCGGGAAGACCACGAGTCAACACCTTAGCTTGTTTCAGAGCTGTCTTATCAAATACCGGGTGGAGCAGTTCGTCCAACTTATTGGGCTCACAACGCATCAATGCAGTCTTTTCGTCAATCATACCTTGATGGAGCAAGTCCATGGCAATCTTCACCATAGCGGCTCCGGTACGCTTACCATTACGGGTCTGGAGAAACCAGAGTTTACCCTCTTGTACGGTAAACTCCATATCCTGCATATCACGGTAGTGGTTTTCGAGCTTCGTCTGCAAAGCATCCAATTCTTTATAGATTTCCGGCATAGCCTCCTCCATGGAAGGATACTTGCTGGCACGTTCTTCTTCGCTTACACCGGCCAATTCAGCCCAACGTTGAGAACCGATTTTTGTAATCTGTTGCGGAGTACGGATACCGGCAACCACGTCTTCGCCTTGTGCATTAATCAAATACTCACCGTTGAAAAGGTCTTCACCGGTAGCAGCATCGCGGCTGAAGCAAACACCCGTAGCAGAGCTCTCGCCCATATTACCGAATACCATAGCCTGAACGCTTACGGCAGTACCCCATTCGTCAGGAATTCCCTCCATCTTACGATACAAGATGGCGCGTTCGTTCATCCAGGAGTTGAATACGGCACAAACGGCACCCCACAACTGCTCGTAGGCACAAGTCGGGAAGTCTTTTCCGGTTTGTTCTTTCACCGCAGCCTTGAACTTCTTCACGAGTTCCTTAAGGTCTTCCACCTCAAGCTCGTTATCCAGCTTCACGCCTTTAGCATGTTTCACCTCTTCTATAATAGCCTCGAACGGGTCTACATCTTCCTTGTTCACCGGTTTCATGCCCAGCACCACGTCGCCATACATCTGCACGAAACGACGGTAAGAGTCCCATGCAAAGCGTGCATTGCCCGTCTTGCGCGTCAGGCCTTCCACCACTTCGTCATTCAAGCCAAGATTCAGGATAGTGTCCATCATGCCCGGCATGGAAGCGCGCGCACCCGAACGTACGGAAACCAGCAACGGATTCTCCACATCACCGAATTTGGAACGCATCAGTGTTTCCACATGGGCAATGGCTTGTTCAACTTCATTCTTCAACAGAGCAACGACTTTATCCTGCCCCATTTCATAATATTCCGTACAAACTTCTGTCGTTATTGTAAAGCCCGGAGGAACCGGAACCCCTATAAGGTTCATTTCTGCAAGGTTGGCACCTTTCCCACCCAAAAGGTTTCTCATATCGGCCTTTCCTTCTGCCTGGCCGTTACCAAAGGTATAAACTCTTTTTTTGTCCATAATATAAATTTAAAGTTTTTGATAGTGATTTTCTCTTTTTTCTGTTCGCAAATCTAAGTATATTTCGCAGACTAGAAAACTTTTTCAGAAAAAACTTTATGCTAAAATGCAATTTCGACATTGCAATCTTTAATATTTCATTTCATAGAGAGAAATCCCGAAAAAATGTCTATTTTTGCCGAAGAATTTATTAGATTGGTGTAAAAGTGGCAAGAAAGAGAAAAGAACTTCCCCTACTGGAGAAGGTGACAATTACGGATGTGGCTGCCGAAGGAAAAGCCATCGCAAAAGTCAATGATTTGGTGATTTTCGTACCATATGTCGTCCCCGGCGATGTAGTTGACCTGCAAATTAAGAGAAAAAAGCATCATTATGCTGAAGCCGAGGCTGTGAAATTCCATGAATATTCGGCAGTACGGGCAGTTCCATTCTGCCAACATTATGGTGTATGCGGCGGTTGTAAATGGCAGGTTCTCCCCTATTCCGAGCAAATCAAGTATAAGCAAAAACAAGTAACGGACAACCTCACCCGCATCGGCAAAATCGAATTGCCGGAAATCTCTCCGATATTAGGTTCAGAAAAAACTCAGTTCTACCGGAATAAACTGGAGTACACTTTTTCCAACAAACGTTGGCTGACAACAGAAGAGGTTCAGCAGAATGTAGTGTACGAACAGATGAATGCCGTAGGCTTCCATATTCCCAATGCTTTCGATAAAGTGCTTGCCATAGAAAAGTGCTGGTTGCAGGACGATATATCCAACCGCATCCGCAATGCGGTACGCGACTATGCCTACCAGCACAACTATTCCTTCATCAACCTGCGTACGCATGAAGGAATGCTACGCAATATGATTGTGCGTACCTCTACCACCGGCGAACTGATGGTAATCCTCATCTGCAAGATAGAGAAAGAGGAGGAAATGGCTCTGTTCAAGCAAATGCTGCAATACATAGCAGATACATTCCCCGAAATCACTTCCCTGCTATACATTATTAATAATAAGTGCAACGATACCATCACCGACCTCGAGGTACACACCTTCAAGGGAAAAGACCACATCTTCGAGGAAATGGAGGGACTGCGCTTCAAGGTAGGTCCCAAATCTTTCTATCAGACCAACTCCGAACAAGCCTACAACCTCTACAAAGTAGCGCGCAACTTTGCCGGACTGACCGGTAACGAGCTTGTTTATGACCTTTATACCGGCACGGGTACCATTGCCAATTTCGTATCCAAGCACGCACGCCAGGTAATCGGCATAGAATATGTGCCCGAAGCCATTGAAGACGCCAAGGTCAATGCCGAGATTAACGGAATTAAAAACACATTGTTCTTTGCCGGAGATATGAAAGACATGCTGACACAAGACTTCATCAACCAATACGGCCGTCCCGATGTCATCATCACCGACCCTCCCCGTGCCGGAATGCACCAGGATGTAGTGGATGTCATTCTGTTTGCCGAGCCCAAACGCATCGTATACGTCAGCTGTAATCCGGCTACGCAGGCGCGCGACCTGCAACTGCTCGATGCGAAATATAAAGTGAAGGCCGTTCAACCGGTAGACATGTTCCCGCACACCCACCATGTGGAAAACGTAGTATTATTGGAATTAAAAGATTGAAAGTACAAGTAGTTTTCAATCGTAAATTGTAAATTGTCTAATCGTAAATTAAAACCAGTCGTGGCAAAAGAAAAAATTACAGCAAGAGCCCGCACACAATATACGGACTACATGGTGAAGGAACCGATGGAGCTCATGGAGTTTCTGGCAGCTAAAATGCCGGACGCCAGCCGCACCAAGCTGAAATCATTGCTGAGCAAACGCATTATATATGTGGACAGCGTTATCACTACACAATACAATTTTCCCCTGAAACCGGGTATGAAAGTACAAATCAGCCGTGAGAAGGGACGTAAAGAGTTCAACCATAAACTGATGAAGATTGTATACGAGGATGCCTATATCATCGTGATAGAGAAGATGCAGGGTTTGCTGTCCGTCAACACTGACCGGCAAAAGGAACGTACCGCCTATACCATCTTGAATGAATACGTGCAACGCTCGGGCAAGCAGCACCGTGTACACATCGTGCACCGCCTGGACCGTGACACCTCCGGCTTGATGATGTTTGCCAAAGACGAGAAGACCCAACGTACACTACGCGATAACTGGCATGACATTGTAACAGACCGGCGATACGTAGCCGTAGTGGTCGGCGAGATGGAAAAAGATGCAGGAACCGTAGTTTCTTGGTTGACGGACCGCAAGCTGTATGTATATTCAAGTCCGACAGATGACGGGGGACAAGAATCCATTACGCATTACCGTACCATCAAACGAGCCAATGGATACTCTCTTGTTGAACTGAACCTGGAAACGGGACGAAAAAACCAGATACGTGTACACATGCAGGATTTGGGGCATCCTATTATCGGCGACGGACGCTATGGACTGGAAGACGTAAATCCTATCGGACGCTTGGCCCTGCATGCTTTCAAACTCTGTTTCTATCATCCCGTCACGGGAGAGCTGATGCGGTTTGAAACACCTTATCCGGGAGAGTTCAAGAAATTGGTTTTGAAGAATAAGTAAAAAGCTGACATACAATAAAAAACGGAGCAATTGATTTGCTCCGTTTTTTATTGATAAGCATGTCGTCATTGCCGACGCATACGAAAAGGCTGTCCGTGAATATTATCTTGATATTCCCTCCAGCTATTATACCAAGTACCACTGAAAGAATAAGAATCAGCCATGGCTCCTTCAATGTAAGCCATGCTGCCACCATCATAGAATTCCAATTCCATCAGATTGTAAGCCCCACTAACCCAATTCCATCTGAAAAGCAAATAATTCGGGTCGCCATATGAACCAATAGTACCTTGGTTGCGCGCGTTAAAGGTCATAATCGTCCCCCTACCCCAAGTATATGCCCCGAAATCTATTTCTTCAGATGTATACCATTCACCGGGCAGATTATATTCCGTTTCTTCCTCACTATCACATGATGTCAATCCTAATACAAGGACAAACAACAATAACATTTTTGTGTATTTCAACATATTATTCATAAGCCATACTTTATTTATAATTAGCATCTACCATCATAACAACCACTCCATCCAGTTTACCGGATAAATAATGTTCGCGCACCCATACATTATCAAAATACTTGATTTCACCGGCACCATAATTCAGAGTCAACCCCTCCATAGACTTATCCATCCATTTCCAAGTAAAAGTACGTGAAGTCGTTTCATAGGGACGGGACTCGCCTCCGCGATAATACTCCCAGATTTCCTGTCCAGAATTATCAGCCTTGGCAAACTTCAGCTGATGACTGCATAACACTTCAACTCCATCTTTGTTTTCCGTCTGATATTCTTCTATCCACGTCTTCCCACACAATTTGTCGTCGCTATTCTGCATGGTATAATATACATCATCCCCACAAGACGCCAGCCCAATCGTAAATACACACAACAGCAATATCTTCACATAATTCAAAGTCTTCATAAGTTATCGAGTTTAGTTAATACTTGCGGACAAACATACACAAAAAAAATGAAACACTTAATACTTATCCTGGAATTTCTTGTAGAAGACAAGGAATAAAATAAATCCCATCAGTGCAAACGGTACGCCTGCCAATGCGGGATAACGGTATCCTCCACTCAAGGCAAGACCTCCGATATAGGCTCCGATAGCATTCCCCAAATTGAAGGCCATCTGCACACAAGCGCCTCCCAACATTTCTCCTCCAGGAGCCACACGAATCATCAACACCTGCTCCGGACTGGAGACGGCAAACAAACCTGCCGTACAAAGCGTCATCAATATTGCCGAACACCACGGATGGGGAGAGAGTAAAAATATCAATAATAAAATAACACATATCATCCCTTGCACCACCGTACCGACCTTCCCCGGAGTGTACCGGTCGGACATGCGCCCACTGACCAGATTGCCGACAACCATTCCGAATCCTGCCAGTACCATCAGTGCCGTAATGCTGTCCGCACTAAAACCGGAAACCTCAGTCAGCAACGGAGTGATATAGCTATACCAGCAGAATACACCACCGTTGCCCAAAGCTGTAGCTCCCAATATGAGCCACGGCGCCGGCTTTTTCAAAAAACGGAACTGTCCTTTAAATCCCGTGTCTTTCAGACCTTCGACCTGCGGTACCCAACGCCAAATGTAGTACAATGTTATCAATCCCCAGGCACCTACCAGCAGAAACGTGGCACGCCAAGACAGCGTATGGCTCAACGAAGTACCCAACGGCACCCCAAACAGATTGGCCACAGTCATTCCCGCTATCATAATTGAAACCGCCTCCGAGCTTTTCCCCTTATCAGCCAATTTTCCCGCAACAATGGAAGCCACCCCAAAATAAGCGCCATGAGGAAGTCCGGAAACAAAACGTCCCAACAGCAAGACCCAATAATTGGGTGCCATAGACGCACAAATATTACCCACAATCATTAATGTCATCAAAACCAGCAGAATCTGCTTCAACGGACGTTTGCGGGCCAGGAGCAGCATGGGTGCACCAAAACAAACACCCAACGCATACGCAGAAATGAAATGACCGGCCACGGGAATGCTGATTCCCAAATCAGTAGCCACATAGGGCAAAATACCCATCATCGTAAATTCGGCAATCCCCAGCCCCAATGTACCGAACGCCAATGCAATAAGACTCTTCTTCACACCTTAAAAAACAACCTATATTTTTACCGGGCGCAAAGATAGTGACATTGCATTCTCCAAATAAAAAGGATACCGAATTATTTTCAGTATCCTTCTTCATTTTTTATCTTATATCAATTGTATACCCACCTTTAAAGACTCCTCCCGGCGCCAAATGCTGCATCCAGTCCTTATCCTTATATTCATCCTTATAATGGGCACGGTCACAACGCCCGTACCACGGCTCGATGCAGACAAACGGAGCATTCTTGGCCGGAGGCGACCATAACCCCACCACCGGAGTGTCGAAATACAGACTGAGATAGGGCTTCTTCTCCTTATTATATAATGTAACTTCTTTCACTTGACTGTTTTCCAGAATCAGGGCATCTTTATCAAAGGAGTGGATGTTCAAAGGCAGCAGGCCACCTGTCAACTCAAGTAAATATTCCTTATCCGGAGCGGCACATCCTTTCTCGGAGATAAGGATATAGTACAAACCTTCCGTCTTATCAAAGCCGAAATATCCACGGTCCGTTGTCTCCGCATCATAGTCCGGGTAATAGAAAGCCGGATGGGCCCCTATCTGGAAGTGCATTTCGCGTGTTCCGGTATTGATGACTTTCCAAAGCACTTCAATCTTCTTTCCCTCTATCCGATAGCCTATCTCAAGGCAAAACGGGAAAGGATATTTCTTGCGTGTTTCCTCACTGTCAACCAGTCGATAACGCACTTCATCTTCCAGTTCAAGCATCAATTCAAAATCCATATCGCGGGCAAAACCGTGTTGCGTCAATGCATAGGAAACGCCTTCGTGGCGGTATTCATTCTCCCAAACGCTGCCTACAATGGGAAAAAGCACCGGAGAATGCCGTTTCCAGAAAGCAGGGTCTGCCTGCCAAAGATATTCTTTTCCATCATGCAAGATACTGCATAACTCGGCTCCATGCGGTGAAACTTTAATTGTCAGTTCTGAATTAGAAAGTGTTTTCATATCATATATCATTTTGTTATTTTCTCATATAGTGTGGCATCTCTCCGGGTATTTCCATCGAAATCTCCACCAGGCCACCGACCACTCCGTCCTGCTTCCATGCCGTCTGATAAATCATTTTCTTGACACCGTTCTTCTCAATTGTGTAGGCATTCACTCCCCCCGTCTCCAGCAGTTCGCGTATCTTGGCTTGCGATTGCGGGTTGTGGCAATCAAAGAGATTCTTGCCTATCAGGTCACCGTGTTTGGCAAACGTACGGCATGCTTTCTCGTTCATATATAGGATGATTCCCTTTGTGTCGCATACAGTTACGGCACAGTTCATTTCATTGGCCCATTCGTACATAATTCTTTATTTTTAATTGGCTATTTTCTATGCACTTGAAATACATTTACAGAAAACTCTTCAAAGTCAAATGTCCTTTTCTCTATCGAATTATTATTGCATTAATCCTCCTTCTATGAAGAAAACGACTTCATTCAATCGTTCTTTATTCGATTCTTCATCTTTGAAAATAGCTGGAGTGAAGATTATCCTATCTTGAATCAGATTATCTACCAAATCCCACATGATTTCATGGTACAGCATCACCATTGCCACTTTTTCATTGTCAATACCATATTGGCTTGCTAAGGAGCCACAATTATTCTTTAGTTCCGCACTGATAGAGTTTACCAATTTTTCAGTTATTTGATGAAAGCGGTCTTGCCGTTTCTTTATAATAGGAAATAATACATCTCCATTATCATCTACCAGCCCATAAGGTTTTAACTGAGAAACGAGTTTGGCATCTGTTACTTTTCCGAATTGTGCTATTTCATCAGCACAATGGTCCATAATGTCGTTGTCAGGAGCAATGCCGCTATTGATGTAAGTCAAAATCAAATTCTGTTCTCCGAAACCATTCGTACCGCATGCAAAGCCATTTCTTGATTCGTATAATACCCAGTAACAGCCACTCCAGCTTGTATAATTGTCAACATCCTCAAACAAGACTAACTTTGTCCACATTTTTCCATCCAGAAGGTATGAAAAAACAAGTGAGAGTACATTGTTCTTGAATCCCATTTCACTGATAGTTTGTGTCAATGATATAAAGTCTGCCTTTGTTTTGACATACATGGATTCAGCAATCTCCTTACTTAAGCTTCTTAGAGAATTGGTCTGTTCTTTGTCGAGAATGGGTATAGTAGCTTTCCATTTTCCTTTTGTTTTACTGACAAGTCCACCTACTTCCAATAACAATAATTGGCTATCAGAGCATTTAATACCCATTTCACGAAGTTCGGCTTGAGTACGTGGAGTCCGTAAATTGTATAGTATTTCCCAATTATTATCTGGCTTTACATAGTCTTCGGGCTGATGTCCGTTCACTGCAACAAACTGGGTTGCTTCCCATTCGCTATAAGGTCTTATCGATATTTGTGCTTTAATCATTGTGGTAACGGACAATAAGGTAAACAACAATAATAAGTCCGGATAATATTTCATATATCGCTTAATTTTAGTTTTGTTCATCATTCATGCACTTCTCTTATGTAACAAAGATAACGTTTTTTTCAATTCCTCTCTCAAACCTATAACAAAAAACTTCCCGACTACCAATAAAAAACTTCCTAACTACTAATAGTAAAGTTTGCAAGTATAGAGATAAAGAATTACCTTCGCCCTTGGTTTGTCTATCCCAAGCCTTGGGATAGAAATCCCTAACCTTGGCATACACATCCGCAACCTTGGGACAAACTCTGTAAGCCCCAATAAACAAACGAACCTCATAACAACGCTACCATCATGGCAGAATACAACATGCAGGAACTGAACCTGCCGGGAGAAGACGGCAAACGCATCCTCTACCCACGAATGAAACTATACGGGCAGGTGGACTTGGAAACCATCACCGAAAAGATAGCATACGCCTCATCCTTCACACGAGGAGACATCATCGGACTGATGCAAGCCATCACCGACGAAATAGCCTACCAAATGGGGCAAGGTTACTCCGTGAAGATTGACAACTTAGGAGTATTCACCCCTGCCCTCGGTCTGCGGCAAGACCGTGAACGGGAGACGGGCGAAGAAGGAGACACCAAGCGAAACGCCGTCAGCATCTGCCTGAAGGACATACATTTCAAGGTGGACAAAGAACTACTGTACCGTACCGCTCGCCATTGCCACCTGAAACGTTCCACCGACAAATTCCAACGCTCCTCACAAGTGTTTTCTCCGCAGGAACGGCTGGAACGAGCAAAAAAATACCTGGAGAAGAACAACTTCATGACCCAAGCCGACTATTGCCAACTGACCGGCTTATTGAAGTCCGCCGCCTCCCGCGAGTTGCGCGAATGGATAGCCAATCCCGAATCGGGCATCGACTACAAAGGACGAGGAACACACAAGATTTATATTCTAAGGAAACCATAACCCACATCCATTGAAGTAACAAAAACAATGAAGATACTACATACCAGCGACTGGCACCTGGGACACACCCTCTACAACTACGACCGCACCGCCGAGCAGCAATCCTTCCTACGGCAACTCACCCGCATAGTAGCCGAAGAGCAGCCCGACGCCATGGTGGTAAGCGGAGATATCTACCACTACTCCTCTCCCGCTGCCGCCACGCAGAAGATGTACACCGACGCCATGCTGAACATCCATCAAGCCTGCCCCGAAATGACCATCGTAGTCACCGCCGGAAACCACGACAGCAGCTCCAAATTGGAGATAGACAGCAACCTCTGGCAGCACTTCGGCCTGAATGTCGTGGGAAACATCGAACGTACAGCCGAGGAAGTGAATCTGAACAAGCACATCATCGAGATAAACAATGAAAAAAAGACAATAGGCTACGTCATTGCCGTGCCCCACGTCTATCCGCAAAACTTCCCCCTGCTGGACACTGAAACACCGCGCGACCAACGGCAGGCACGCTTCTTCCAGGCACTGCTGGACGAAGTGAAGAAACGGAATACGGCACAGCTTCCCGTCGTCCTCATGGCCCATCTCTCTATTGAAGGCAGCGACCGTAGCGGGCACGATGAGAGTATCGGCGGAATAGAGTATGTTCCCCTCAGCGCTATGGGAGAAGGGTACGACTACCTGGCACTCGGACACATCCATTGCCCTCAGGACATCAAAGGCAGTCATCACCACGCACGCTATTGCGGCACTCCCCTCTCCGTCAGCTTCGACGAAACCTATCCGCACTCCGTCTCCATCATCGAGTTGGAGAAAGGGGCAGAGCCACAAATCAGTACAAGGGAAATTGAAAATCCGATTCCGCTCGTCACACTTCCCCATGACCCGACACCTTTCGAGGACGCCTTGAAACTGCTGGAAGAATATCCGGAAGAGAAACCTGCATACCTCCGTCTGAACGTGCTGACAAACGGCTACCTGCCACCCGACTGCAACGAAAAAGCCTCGAACGCCGCCAAAGGCAAGGCATGCAAATATTGCTACATCAAGACTACCCGAGAGCGGCAGGCCGACACTGACGAGAGCAAGCCTATCTCCATCCAAGAGATGCAGGAAATGTCTCCCCTGGAAATAGCCAGACTCTACTACCGCGAAACCGAAAGAGAAGAGATGGACCCAGAACTTTGCCAGCTGATGGAGACTGTCATGCAAAAAGTGAAAAGCAAGAACAACTCCTAATCATTTGTCCGAACCATGAAACTCCAGAAACTGACCATAAAGAACCTTGCCTCCATAGAAGATGCCGTCATCGACTTTGAGAACGGACCGCTAAGCGAGGAATCCCTTTTCCTTATCTGCGGCGAGACGGGTGCAGGGAAGACAACCATTCTCGACGCCATCTGCCTGGCACTCTACAACGAAACGCCCCGCATGGACCATGCCGAGAACGAAAAATACAAAGACCTGAGCCAGACTTTCTCTGCCAAAAAGGAAGATGTTGCCATCAACGACAGCCGGCAACTGATGCGCCGTAACACCAGTGAAGCATGGACGGAGCTGGAGTTTACCGGCTCGAACGAAACGCCCTACACCGCCCGATGGTACGTGGCACGGGCACACCGCAAGATTTCAGGAGCCGTGCAAGATGTGCGCTGGACACTGGAAAACAAGAAAAGCGGCGCACAGCTCAACAAAAAGAATGAGATAAAGGCAGAAATACAAGCTGCAGTGGGGTTGACCTTCGAACAATTCTGCCGCACCACCATGCTGGCACAAGGCGACTTTACCAAGTTCCTGCAAAGCAAGGAAAGCGAAAAATCGGACATTCTGGAAAAGCTGACCGGTACAAGTATCTATTCCGAAATAGGTGCCGAAATATATGCCGCCACCAAGGAAAGACGGACGGAATACGAAAACCAGAACCGGAAGCTGGAAGGCATCCACATCCTGGCAGAAGAAGAAGTCTCCACAATCAAGGAAGCCATAGCCACGCAAAATGCCGGAGTCAAGGAAGCCAATGAGCAGAAAACCACCGCCCTCGCAAAACGGGACTGGCTGAAGAAATACTCCGAACTCCTCCTCACCCGTGAACAGCAAAAGAAGATGTGGGAAGGGAAGCAAGCGCAACTGCAATCGGACGAATTCAAACAGAAAGAACTCCTGATTAAAGAATGGAACGCCACCGCCGATGCCCGCAACTGGCTCTCTACCTTGAAACAGCAGCAACAGCAACAACAACAGAACTATGCACAAGCCGGGATACTGAGAGCATCCTTTGCCCGGCTGGACGGAGGAAGCAAGTGGCTATGCGGTTTCCTGAAAGAGCAAGAAGACAAGCTGCATCGTGCCGAGAAGTACTTGCAAGAGCATTCGCCCTTACTGCCCATGTTCGAGCAAAGCCAATCCATCATTACCGGCCTAAAATCCGCACTCGATGCCCAAACACGCATCGGCACCTACAACGCGCACCTTGAAAGACTTGCCGCGCAACAACCCGTAAAAGTCAAGGAGCGTACCGACAAGGAAGCTGCCCTCACCCGGAAAGAACAAGAGAACCATACATTGCAAAACGAAATAAACCTCCGGAACAAGCAGCTTGAAACCATGGACCGCCCTGCCCTGCAAGACAAGAAAAACAAACTCGATGCCGGACGGGAGAACCTGCTGCAAGCATTGAGCGCCTTGTCTTTACTGGCTGAAACGGAAAGGACACTGAACGAGGCGAAGGAAAACGAAAAGGCTTTGAACGCCAAAGTGGAGGCGTGCCAAAAGCAATACGTCCTCCTGCAAACGGCATTCGACAGCAGGAAAACAAGTTATGATGACATCCGCACCCTCTACGACAAGCAAAAGGAAGCCGTAGAAGAGTGGGCAAAGGAAACACGCTCCCGGCTTGTCGTCGGGGATACTTGCCCCGTGTGCGGACAAGAAATAAAATCGCTTTGCAAAGATGAAGATTTCCAGTCTGTCCTTGCTCCCATACGCACCTCCCTGGAAACAAAAGAGAAAGAATACAAGGAAACCGAGCAGGCATTGAACAACAACCGGACAGAATCCAATACCTACGGAACGCTGGCAGAGAATGCCCGTCAGTCCACAGCAAGAGCGCTCCGGAGCTACAACCTTGCCCACACTGACGCACAGGCCAAATGCGCCCAATGCAACGGCGTCGGCCTCTCCACAACCACCGGCGAAACCCTGAAGAAGCTACTGGAAGAGAACAAGCTGGAAGCAGACAAACTGAACGAAAAGCTCACGGAAGTTCAAAAGCTCAGCGCACAAATCATAGCTCTGCAACGGCAAAAGGACGAATGCCAAAAACATGTGGACGCTGCACGCCAAGCCTTCAACTCTGCCGACAGAGTGCTGAATGAGCTGAAAAACAGCATCGTCAATTACAAGTCGCTCACCGCCAACGAAAAGGAGAACATACGTGCCACCATGGACCGCGTCACTCCCCACATCCTCTGGGAAGGATGGAACACGGAATGGAAGAACTCCCCCCTCTCCTTTATTGACCGCCTGACGCAAGCTACGCGCAACTACCGTCTGGCGCAGGAAAAACAAAGAGAACTGAAATCCGCCATTGCCCTTATCCACAAAGAGCTGGAAGGGATAAACATCAACAAGGAAAGCATCGATGCCGCATTCCCCGACTGGCGCAACGCACCTGCAGCAACACAGGAAATGGAAATCAAGGACCTGGGGATTGCCTGGAATAATCTGAATACACAAGCAAGCGGACTGAAACAAAGCATATCCTCCACCGCAGAACAAATGGCAAGGCTGCAAAAGGATTTAACCGGGTTCTATGCCGCCAACCCCACTCTCGACGAGGAGCGTATCACCGTCCTATCCGCTTGGTCCGGCTCCCGGATAGAAGCATTGCGTGCCTCATTGCAGACACTTAAAGAGGAAGAAGTAGCTGCATCGACCGCCTTTCATCTGGCCACCGGACAAGTGGAAGAGCACATCAGCCGGAAGCCCGAAATAGAAGAAAACGAGAACCTCGAAACCCTGGATGCACTCATCGCGAATCTCGAAGAAAAGATAACCGCCGGCAACCAATCCATCGGCCAGCAGAAGTTACGCCTGGAAGAAAACACTCGCAACATCGACCGGATAAAGGAAGAAAAGGAACGTGCCGACCGGCTACGCGAAGAGTATCTGAAGTGGGACCGCCTCTGCCACCACTTCGGTGACGAACGGGGAAAGAACTTCCGCAACATAGCCCAGAGCTTCGTCTTGAAAGAACTGCTGGCAGGCGCCAATTTCTATCTGCAACGCTTGACCGACCGCTACGAACTGGAATGCCAGGCCGGTTCGCTCACCATCCTGCTGCGCGACTTCCATCAAGGAGGTGCGGCACGTCCGGCATGCACCTTATCGGGCGGCGAAAGCTTCCTGGTATCTCTGTCACTTGCCCTCGGACTTTCTTCCCTCAGCCGCCAGAGCCTCTCGGTAGACACACTGTTCATTGACGAAGGTTTCGGCACACTGAGTAGCGATTACCTGAACACCGTTATGGACACATTGGAAAAGCTGCACCAGATGGGCGGCAAGAAAGTAGGTATCATCAGTCATGTGGAAGGACTGAAAGAGCGCATAAAGACCCAGATACAAGTACGGAGGATAGACAGTTCAAGAAGCGAAATAGAAGTGGTGAATACCCTCTAAGCTGGTATCGGGATAAAGAAAACGAATGTTTTTTCGGCTCTTGATAGTACAAGCACCTGCATTATTGTGTATTTTTGCAGTCTCATAAAAAAGAAAAGACAATGAAAAAGTTCATGAAAGGAGTCCGGTTTACTCCTAAAAACTATTCCGACGAAGTAGAAGCCAAAATTCAACATTATAAGAAAGAAGGATATAAACTGCCGATGCGAAGCGCACTCCGCACCGAGGAGCAGTTGGCCGGTATCCGCGCAAGTGCCAAAATCAACACTGCCCTGCTGGATTATCTCTCCGAGAACATTCGCGAAGGCATGTCCACAGCTGAAATTGACCATATGGTGTATTGCTTCACCACAGACCACGACGCCATCCCCGCCCCCTTCATGTACGAAGGCTTCCCCAAAAGTGTGTGCACCAGCATCAACGATGTAGTGTGCCACGGCATTCCCAGCACCAGGGAATTCCTGAAAAGCGGTGACATTGTAAATGTCGATGTATCCACCATTTACAAAGGTTACTTTGCCGACGCATCACGCATGTTCATGATTGGCGAAGTCAGCCCCGACATGCAGAGACTGGTGCAAGTCACCAAAGAATGCCGTGACATAGGCATACAGACCGCACAGCCCTGGGCACGCCTCGGTGACGTAGGCGCCGCCATCCAGGAGCATGCGGAAAAGAACGGATACAGCGTGGTACGCGACCTCTGCGGACATGGCTGCGGCGTCAAGTTCCACGAAGAACCGGATGTGGAACACTTCGGCAAACGTGGTACGGGCATGCTGATAGTGCCGGGCATGACGTTCACCATCGAACCGATGATTAACATGGGAAGCTACGAAGTCTTTATCGACGAAGCCGACGGATGGACCGTCTGCACAGACGACGGACTGCCTTCTGCCCAATGGGAAAGCCAAATCCTGATTACTGAAGACGGAAACGAAATATTGACACAATAAGGCGGACACTTCAAAACACCTATGGAGATAGTATTACTGATTATAGGGATAATCATCGGAACCGTAGTCGGCTATCTGGCGGCAGACCGCAAGTCTGCCGCACTGAGGGCAGAAATCAGCGGGACAAAGAAGGAAATAGAATTATTGAAGCTGCAGAAGGAAGAAGCCGAAGCGTTGCACAAGCGCATGAACACCGAGTTCGAGAATCTCTCCAACCGTATCTTCCAGAGCAAAGCCGAAGACTTTACCAGGCTGAATACCGAACACCTGGGCAATCTGCTCCGCCCGCTGGGCGATAACCTGAAGGACTTCCGCCAAAAGGTGGAACAAGTATACAGCACCGAAGCCAAAGAACGCTTCTCGCTGGGTGAACGCATCAAGGAACTGGTGGAACTGAACAACCGCCTCAGCGAAGATGCCAACAACCTGACCCGTGCCCTGAAAGGAGACTCCAAAATGCAAGGCAACTGGGGCGAAATGATTCTGGAACGTTTGTTGCAAGCCTCCGGACTGATTGAAGGCGAACACTACTTCCGCCAGGAGTTTCTAAAAGACGAACGGGGCGAAGCCATCATCAACGAGGAAAGCGGGCAGAAGATGCAGCCCGACATCATCGTGAAATACCCCGACGAACGGGAAATGATTATCGACTCCAAAGTGTCGCTGACTGCCTATGCTGCCTACACCTCTGCCGAAAGCAAGGAGGAGCAGGCACACTTCCTGAAAGCACACCTGCAATCCGTCCGCTCCCACATCGACGAGCTCAGCCATAAAGACTACTCGCATTATGACGCTCAATCACCGGATTTCGTTATGATGTTCATCCCCACCGAAGGTGCCTACCTCCTCGCCATCCAAAGCGATGCCCACCTCTGGGAATATGCCTACAACAAAAAGGTGGTACTAATGAGCCCCACCAACCTGATTAGCGCCCTGCGCCTCTCGCTCGACCTTTGGAAGAAGGAGAACCAGGTAAAGAATGTGCAGGCCATCATCAAGCGCGGCACCATCTTATATGAAAAGATTGCAGGCTTTACCGATACCTTCCTCGGTATCGGCGACCGGTTGGCCAGTCTGCAAAGGGATTACGACAAAGCCTTCAACCAGCTCTCGGACGGTAACGGCAGCGTAGTGCGCCAAGCCGAAATGCTGAAAGGCATGAGCCTCACTCCCAAGAAACGCATTTCTCCAAGATTGCTGCCCAAAGACACCATTCAAGAAGAAACAGAAGAGGAAAACAATAACATTCAATAAAACATCCAACATGAAAACTCTGAAAGACCGCATTCTCCTTCACCAAGAACCGTTCATACGAGGTCTGTGTCAGCAGGAAGTACCACCGGAGAAGTAACAGCCATTCTGGCAAATGCACTGATTCATATCAAGGAATAAAGAAAAAGCGACGAAGAATCCACTCCACTTTCTTTCATTAGAGAGGAAATGCCCCGAACAAAAAACTCCGGCAAAGCCCTGAAGGACAAGCCGGAGTTTTTTTATCTCAAGACGGACAAGGAAGATTATCCGCCAAAGTTATCGAACATCAGGTTCTGAGCCGGAACGCCGAGGTCGTCGAGCATCTTCTCAACAGCTTTCGACATCGGACCGGGACCGCACATGTAGTATTCGATGTCTTCGGGAGCTTCGTGGTCTTTCAAGTAAGTCTCGTAAATTACGTTGTGTACGAAGCCCGGAGTGTACTTCACGCCCGCTGCATCGGCTGCCGGATCGGGACGGTCCAGTGCAAGATGGAACTTGAAGTTGGGGAAATCCTTTTCAATCTGCAGGAAGTCTTCCAGATAGAACACTTCATTCAATGCACGTGCACCGTAGAAGTAATTCATCACGCGGTCTGTAGTGTGCAGCGTCTTCGTCATGTGCATAATCTGTGCACGCAACGGAGCCATACCGGCACCACCGCCGACCCACATCATCTCCTTCTTGGAGTCGAATATCGGATGGAAGTCTCCGTAAGGGCCACTCATGGTTACCTTATCACCCGGTTTCAGGGTAAAGATATAAGAAGAAGCGATACCCGGCATTACATCCATGAAGCCCGGGCCCTGGTCTTTCGGCTTGAACGGAGGCGTGGCGATACGTACCGTCAGCATAATGCGGTCGCCTTCGGCAGGATAGTTGGCCATAGAATAGGCACGGATGGTTTCTTCGTCATTGCGGCACTTCAAGCCCAGCAGACCGAATTTCTCCCATGCAGGCAGATACTCATCACCGATAAGGCTCTTGTCGATGTCCTTATCATAATCCATCGAATATTTAGGAATCTTAATCTGCGCATAAGAACCCGGAACGAAATCCATGTGCTCGCCTTTGGGCAATGCAACGATGAACTCTTTGATGAACGTAGCCACATTCTTGTTGGAGATAACCTCGCACTCCCACTCTTTTACGCCCAGTACGCTTTCGGGAACCTTGATGGCCATATCGCCTTTCACTTTCACCTGGCAACCCAGACGCCAGTGATCTTGTATTTGCTTACGGCTGAAGTGCGGAGTCTCAGAAGGCAGGATTTCGCCTCCGCCTTCCAGCACCTGGCATTTGCACTGTCCGCAGGAACCTTTACCACCACAAGCGGAGGAAAGGAACACACCGTTTACAGACAGCGTATTCAGCAATGTAGAACCGGAAGCTACGTCCAGTTCCTTGTCGCCATTGATAGTCAGTTTTACATTACCCGAAGGCACCAAGAAATTCTTGGCAACCAGCAGGATAACAACAAGCAGGATGACAACCACGAGGAATACTCCAATGCTTGCTAATATCATATTCATATCCATTGTTTTATTCCTTTCTTTTAGATGTTCAAACCAGAGAAACACATAAATGCCATTGCCATCAGACCTACAGTGATAAACGTGATGCCCAGTCCTTTCAGTGGAGCCGGAACGTCAGAATAGGCCATTTTCTCACGGATGGCAGCCAAGCCTACGATAGCCAGCAACCAACCGATACCGGAGCCCAACGCATAAGAGACAGCATCAGCAATGCCACCGATGAATTTCGGGTCACTCTCGCCCAACGTGATGCGCTGCTGCATGAAAAGAGAAGCACCCATAATGGCACAGTTTACAGCAATCAGCGGCAGGAAGATACCCAGTGAAGCATACAGCGAAGGGCTGAAACGCTCTACAATCATTTCCACCAACTGAACGATAGCTGCGATTACAGCAATAAAAAGAATAAAGCTCAGGAAGCTGAGGTCAACGCCTTCAATGATTGCGTTGGCAGCCAGCACCTTGGTCTGCAATAAATAGTTGACCGGAAGCGTAACCACCAACACGAAAGTTACGGCGATACCCAGTCCTACGGCAGTCTTCACATTCTTCGATACGGCAAGGTAAGAACACATACCGAGGAAGAACGCGAATATCATGTTGTCCACAAAAATAGAGCGGACGAATAAACTTATTAAATGTTCCATATCTCTTCGATAAATTAAGAATTAAAGAATTAAAGAATTAAAGCAATGAGAACTTGTACTGCAGCAGAGCAGCCCATTTTTCATTCTTTCATTTTTCATTCTTCATTTATTTATTACTGCTTTTCCTGCAATTCTTTGTGACGTGCACGCTGATACCAGATGATGCAAGCGCAGAGAATCAACGCCATTGGCGGCATCAGCATCAAGCCGTTGTTCACATAGCCCAACTTCTGCAGAGGTTCATAGTTCAAGATGTTGAAACCGAGCAGCGTTCCCGAACCCAGAAGCTCGCGGAAGAAGGCTACGATTACCAGAATCTTGGCATATCCCAAACCATTACCCACACCGTCAAGGAAAGATTCCCAGGGACCGTTCTGCATGGCAAATGCTTCCAAGCGTCCCATCAGGATACAGTTGGTAATAATCAGACCTACATATACAGAAAGCTGCACACTTACATCGTAAGCAAAAGCTTTCAGAATCTCACTTACAATAGTTACCAACGCGGCAACAACCACCAGCTGAACGATGATACGGATACGGTTGGGTATCGTCTTGCGCAGCAGTGAAATCACTACATTGGAGAATGCTGTAATCACCGTCACTGAAAGACCCATCACAATGGCAGGCTCCAGTTTGGCAGTAACAGCCAAAGCAGAACAGATACCCAATACCTGCACGGTAACGGGATTGTTCAGTCCCAGCGGAGTAGAGAATACTTCTTTATTCTTCTTTGAAAACAATTGTCCCATATTCTTATTCCTCCTCATTATTATTAGTTAAAAAGTTTTTGTAGCTGCTCAGACAAGCCTTCAACATGGCATCCACACCTACAGAAGTGATGGTACCACCGGAAATGCCGTCCACCTGATAGTCAGGTTTCTCTACCTTGCCGTTCTTCACAACACCGAGGACTACCTCGCCGTTCTCCAACGTTTTCTTGCCGGGGAACTCTCCCTGGAAGTGCGCACTGGCAATTTCGGCACCCAGACCCGGAGTCTCACTGGCATGGGAGAAGTAAACACCGTAAACGGTATCCTTGTCGCTGTTCAGTGCAACATATCCCCAGATAGCGCCCCAAAGACCGGCACCGTAAACGGGAAATACATATTTCTTCTCACCGTCAACCTCTGCCACGAATACGTGCAGACGGTTATTTTCTTTGGCTTCCTTCTCGTAAGCGGTAGCAAATGCACCGGTATTCTCTGTCAGAGTACCGTCAACGTTCATCAGCATATCGCCCTTTACATATTTATTATATTCAGCTTCGGCATCCTTCACGTCCTTGATGTTGAGTGCAGCAAGAATCTGCTTCTTCGTGTCAAGTTCCACATTCTTGTTCTGCGTCTCGCGCAAGGAAGAACTTACGAATGCCAGCAGGAATGCAACGATAACAACCATTACCGAAGCATAAATGATAGTATAACTATTACTATTGGTATTCATTTCTTTTTCCGGTATTTTAATTGTTAGACTTAGCGGTTGCACGTTTCTCGCGGCGGCTGATATTACCCTGTACCACACAGTAGTCAATCAGCGGAGCGAAGATATTCATCAGCAGGATGGCAAGCATCATACCTTCGGGGTAACCGGGGTTGAGCACACGGATAATGATAGCCATGGCACCAATCAGGAATCCGAAGATGTACTTACCAGTCTCTGTACGTGCCGATGTAACGGGGTCGGTAGCCATGAACACGGCACCGAAGCAGAAACCGCCCAGCACGAGGTGTTCGTACCAAGGCATCTGTGCCATCGGAGTGTCGGGACCGATTGCATTGAACACCCATGCCATGAAGGCACCGCCTACGAATACGGAGAACATCGTCTTCCAGCTTGCAATACCCGTCCACAACAGCAGAATGGCACCCAGAGCGATGGCGATAACGCTTGTCTCACCGATGGAACCCGGAATAAGGCCGGTCACCATGTCCCAGGAGAACTCCGGAACGGCGCCCGAGGTAGCGGCTGCACCCAACGGAGTAGCTACCGTCAGACCATCTACCGACTGTCCCAGACCGAAGATACTGTCGCCCGATACCCAAACGGCATCACCGGACATCTTCGTAGGATAAGCAAAGAATAAGAATGCACGGGTAATCAAAGCTACGTTGAACACGTTCATACCCGTACCACCGAATACTTCCTTAGCAAAAATTACAGAGAATGCAGTAGCCACCGCCAGAATCCACAACGGGCAGTCTACCGGAACAATCATCGGAATCAAGATACCGGAAACCAAGAAGCCTTCCTGAATCTCCTCCTTCTTCCACTGAGCCACTACGAACTCAATGCCGAGACCTACTACATAAGATACAATGATTTTTGGCAATACAGCCAGAAAACCGTAGATGAACATTTCCCAGAAGCCTCCGGCAGCACCGGTAGCGTGGAAATGCTGGTAACCTACGTTATACATACCGAACAGCAGCGCCGGTATCAACGCAATAACCACCATCGACATGATGCGTTTGCTATCGATGGAGTCGTGAATATGCGTTCCCGATTTCGCAGTGGCGTTGGGCACGAACAGGAATGTCTCGAAGCCGTCGAACACCGAACGAAATGCGTGGAATTTGCCGCCCTCTTCAAAGTTCGGCTTTATCTTGTCGAGATAATTTCTTAACGCTTTCATTTATAGTTTTGAATTTTGAATTTTAAATTTTGAATTCTAAAGTTATAAATCGGCGAACTGCCTTTTGGCGCAATTCATAATTCATAAATTTATCATTCATAATTAGTTTACGCCATTTCGGCACGAAGCATGTCGAGACCGGCACGAACAATGCGTTGGATTTCCACTTTGGAAGAACATACGAATTCGCAAAGTGCAAAGTCCTCAGGAGCTACTTCGTAGATGCCCAAAGCCTCCATGCGGTCGATGTCTCCTGCAATAATGGCCTTCAACAGATATTCGGGGAAAATGTCCATAGGGAATACGCGGTCGTACTCGCCCGACATAATCATATGACGTTCGCCACCCTTGATGCGGGCGTCGATCACATATTCTTTCTTGCCCATCAGCCAACTGAAATAAGAACGGTTGACACTGAACTGATTGAAGCGCGGCATAATCCAACCCAGCATTTCGTGGATTTCATCTCCTTCGGGGATTACGGTGAGCTGGCTGTCGAAAGCGCCGAGGAAACCGTTGGCGGCAATCTTCTTGCCTGTCAGCACGTTGCCGCTGATGTAGCGCAGGTCTTTATCGGTGGTTACGTTACCCTTGAACACATCGGTCAGCAATGCTCCTACCTGCAATTTGCAGTAAGCGGGTTTCAGCACTTCGCTGCCTGTTACGGCTACGGTACGGGTGAAATTCACGCGACCGGTGTTCATCAAACGGCCGATGAAGATTACGGCTTCCGCACCGATGGTCCATACCGTCTCGCCTTTCACTACGGGAGAGATGTGGTTGATTTGTACACCTACGTTACCAGCCGGATTAGGACCGTCGAAAGCAGTAACGGTAACGTTCTTTGCCTGTACGAGTGCGGCTGATTTTTGTTTTACACTGATACTCAGGTACGTCTTTGCCATTCGGGCCAAAGCGTCAAGTCCTGTCTGGAAGTTTGCTTCCTCGCCTTTCAAGACGAACTCGAAGTCGGGAGCCAACGGATTGCTGTCGAAAGCAGAAATGAAGATTGCCTTCGGAGTCACCGTCGGATCGGCGATCACATCATACGGACGTTGGCGGATGAAAGCGAACATACCGGCTTGCAGCAATGCTTCCTTCACTTCCTGCGCACTCATCTTGGACGGATCCATCTTGCCGAATTCCTCGTAGTCCTGCTCAGCGGCAGCCTCTACCACGATGTTCAGCACCTTACGACGTGCACCGCGTTCCACGCTCGTCACTACGCCGCTTACGGGCGAAACAAATTTCAATTCAGGATGATTCTTGTCGATAAACAAGGGTCCCCCGGCCATCACATATTCCTGCTCTTTGACCACCACTTTCGGAGTGATGCCTGTATAGTCATCGGGAACCAGCGAATAGAATCCCGGTTCCTTAACAGACACAAGTTCCTGGGCAGCAGCGCCTTTCAGGTTGATGTCAAGGCCTTTACGTAACTTAATTACATTTGCCATGCGTTTATTTAAAATAATGGTTTCATTAATTTGCCGCAAAAGTAGCAAAAAAGAACGTGAATAAAGAGTAAAAAAGAAAGGAATTACGGAGAAATTTCCGTAATCCCTTTCGTTGACGAACACGAGAACAAGGATTAGGGGTTAAGGATTAGGGATTAATACCCTGCGGAATCATAGTGCAGCCCACTAATCCTTAATCCCTAACCCCTAATCCTTATCATCACTTTTCTTCAGCGAACATCGGGTCCCATGCCGGCAGGCGGACGGGCTTTTGTCTAAACAGTTCCATCACTTTGGCGGGAACATACTTTGTCTCCACTACCAGACGGAACATGTATTCATTGAACCACTCGTCGGTCATGATGAGATGTCCCTGATAACCGGAAGCGGCTCCCCAACTGTTCTCTACCATCCACTTTACGGGCTTTCCGTCTTTGTTCAAGTCAACGGCCATCAAGGTCATGGCGTGGGAAGAGCCACTGGAGAAAGTCTGGATACGTTGCTTCTTGTCCATCCCGAAGGTGGTGCCCATCAGTGATTCGTAGTCATAGTTTTTCACATCGAGCAGACCGCGTTCGGAGTTCAGGAACTTGCCCACATCGCAAGAGAAGTACATCATGGTGCTGTCCTTCAAGGAGGCAATGGCCATCTCTTTGATGTCCTCTACGGGCAGGTTGACATAAGTCCAGTTCTTGCCGTCGTAACGGTGGCGGTCATAGTCTATTTCATAGCACTTGTAATACTCGCGACTGGGGTCGTTCATCAGCATTACGTAGTTGGTCAGCAGTTGTTTGTCTCCATATTTCTCAAGGAAAGACATGGGAGTGTGATGCTCTGTCTCCACAGGATTACCCTTGGCATCGTGGCGGACATAGTCGAACTCCGTGGGAGGTACACCGAGGTTCAGCACCAGCATGCGGTAGATGGTTCCGAGCATCGTAGTTTTCTCCTTCTCCAGAGCTTCGGGCTTGGCACCGGCGGCAGCCATGTCACGCAGTTGCAGACCATACTCTTTCAGCTTCAGAGAGATGAGGTTGGCCATGCGGGAGGTATTTTCACTGCTGTTTGTTTCGGGCATGGCATCTTTGGGAACAAGGCCGTATTTGGAAACAATGTCGGCCACACCGGTAAAGGTACCCCCATCGCTCAGCGGATGCTGGAAGAGCCATTCCACGGTCTTATCAGTCAGGGGACTCTTGGAGGTGTCGATGATGCCTTGCAAGAAGAGGTTTGCCTTCTCCAACTGGTCCCAGAAGAAGGGATAGACTTCGGAGAACTCGAAAGACTGGAAACCGTATTCGGCAAGGGTCTTGGCACGCATCACATTCAGCCCCGTAAACAGCCAGCAGCGGCCAGACGACTTCTGGTCGGTGATGCCTTTGGATTCTACCTTGATGGAGAAGTGGGTATCCATGCCCTGCATATTCTCCTGGTTGAGTGCCAGTTTGCGGATGTCGTTATTGCCTATGGCATTGCGGAGCGCCTTGTCGGCAGCCGTGCCTTGATAACTTTGCTTGATTTGTCCAAGCATTTCGGGGCTGATACCCCCTTTTCCCTCTTGTGCCTGCACAGAGAACAGTGCGGCACTCAGAACAATTACAGATAAAAATCGTTTCTTCATTCAGATTATGTGTTTTTAGTTATTGATGTCTTGCTTCGTGAAGCAGACAAAAGTAATGTCTTTTTTGATAATTTTAGTGACATCTTTAGATTTATTATCTATTACAGTGAAAACTATTCGGGATAAAATAGTTTCCTTTGCACCCACATTTCGTACGACATGAAAAGATATATACTAAGCATTATCGCACTGGTGCTGTTCGCCACCACCTTTTATGCCCAGGAACAGACTGCGGCCGCCACAAACGACAGCGTTCCTGCACTGACCAAAAAAGAACTACGCAAGCAAAAGGTAGCGCGTCGGAATCTGCATTACAATATTCTGGGCGGACCCAGCTACACCCCCGACTTCGGTGCCGTGCTGGGAGGAAGCGCCCTAATGACCTTCCGCATGAACCCCAGCGACACCACGCAGCTGCGCTCCGTAGTGCCCATGGCCATCGCCTTCATGTTCAACGGTGGCATCAATCTCTTCTCCAAACCGCAACTCTTCTTTAAGGGCGACCGTTTCCGTATCTTCGGAAAGTTCAGCTATAAAAATACGGAAGAAAACTTTTACGGCATCGGCTATAATACCAATAAAGATTATGTACGAAGCGACAGTACCAGCAAATACCGGTACAGCGGCGTGCAAATCAACCCCTGGTTCCTTTTCCGACTGGGCAACAGCAATATCTTTGCCGGGCCTCAAATCGACATCAATTACGACCACTTGACGGAGCCCGGCAAGTTCTTGGTGGACGAACCCTCGTACAAAGAGGCAGGCGGTACGGTCAATGGCTATAACAACTTCAACTCCGGCCTCGGTTTCCTGCTGACATACGACAGCCGTGACGTCCCTGCCAACGCCTACCGTGGCATGTATCTGGATTTCCGCGGCATGATGTACGCCAAGTTCATCGGCAGCGACCAGACCTTCTACCGCCTAGAGATAGACTACCGCCAATACAAGTCACTGGGCAAGCGCAGGGTACTTGCGTGGACGGCACAGACCAAGAACGTGTTCGGCGACGTCCCTCTGACGCAATATGCTCTCACCGGAACGCCTTTCGACCTGCGCGGCTACTACATGGGGCAATATCGCGACAAGTCCTCGCATGTGGTCATGGCGGAGTACAGACAGATGCTCAATACCGACCGCAGCACTTGGTTGAAGCGGATGCTCAACCACATAGGGTTTGTAGCCTGGACCGGCTGCGGCTTCATGGGCCCCACTCCCGGCAAGATAGAGGGTGTACTGCCCAACTATGGTGTAGGTCTGCGCATTGAGGTACAGCCACGCATGAACGTCCGCCTGGATTTAGGCAAAAACACGGTAAACAACCAGATGTTGTTTTACTTCAATATGACAGAAGCGTTTTGAGTAACGCCCTGCCTACCTGCCCATCCCTTTCCTATGGAGAATGATGATTGAAAGCCTTTAATCGCCTCTCACTCAAAATGTTATTCAAACTCACCTCTATAGGAAGCCCACTTCCTTATAACATCGAAACACCTTGAGAAACAAACATTACCCCTTGAGAAACAAACATTTTATTTTTCTTTTCTTTTTCTTGCATCGGTAAAAGATTATCCATACTTTTGGCAATCACATTTCTTTTTATCAAAAAAGAAAGCAAACGAGCGGATACATGAAAGCCTTTGAAGTACTCTTCTGGATAAGTTTATTCATAGTGTTCTATACTTATATAGGATATGGTATACTATTATATATCCTGGTCAAGATAAAAGAATGTTTCCGTAAGCCTGCGCCCCGTCCGATGCCTGCCGACGATGCTTTACCCCCATTGACGCTATTTATCGCTACCTACAACGAAGAAGATGTAGTGGATGAAAAAATGCGCAACTGCCTGGAGCTGGATTATCCCGCCGACAAGCTACGCATCCTCTGGGTGACCGACGGCAGCAACGACCATACCAACGAACGCCTCTCCCACTGGCCGCAAGCCATCGTCCTCTACCAACCCCAACGCCAAGGCAAGACAGCCGCCCTGAACCGCGGTATACATTTCGTAGAAACACCCCTTGTCGTGTTCACCGATGCCAATACTCACCTCAACCGCGAAGCCCTGCGGGAGATAGTGCACGCCTTCACCGACCCTAAAGTGGGATGCGTGGCAGGCGAAAAACGTATCGCCGTGCAAAGCAAGGACAATGCTGCCTCGGGGGGAGAAGGGCTATACTGGAAATACGAATCCACCCTCAAAGCGCTCGACGCACGCCTCTATTCGGCAGTAGGCGCAGCGGGTGAACTGTTTGCCGTGCGCCGCGAGCTGTTCGAGGAAATGCAGACAGATACGCTGCTCGACGACTTCATACTCTCTCTGCGCATCGTCATGCAGGGACACACCATTGCCTATTGTGCCAATGCCTATGCCGTAGAAAGCGGCTCGGCAGACATGCGCGAGGAAGAAAAGCGCAAGGTGCGCATCGCTGCCGGGGGCTTGCAGTCCATCTGGCGGCTGCGTCCGCTGCTCAATCCGTTCCGTTACGGCACATTCTGTTTCCAATATATTTCCCACCGGGTGCTGCGCTGGTCGCTCACTCCTATCCTATTGTTCCTATTGCTTCCCCTCAACACAATTCTCATCTTTACGACAAGCACGCCATTACTGTATGCCGTCATCTGGCTGTTACAAACTCTTTTCTACCTCATGGGAAGTTGGGGGCATTACCTTTCAACGAAGCATATAAAAAACAAAATACTTTTCATCCCCTACTATTTCCTCTTCATGAACGTCAACGTCATACGAGGATTCAACTACCTGTGCAAACGCAAAGGCAATGCAAGCGGCGCATGGGAGAAGGCCAGAAGGGCATGAAACTAATACTATAAGAATGAAAAACATTTTGAAACAAGCTGAAAACGCCGAGAGACTGTTGAAGCTGACGTCCGACACCATGATTCTTCTGGACAAAGACGGTATTTGTGTGGATATTGCAGTTTACAACATCAATCTCTGGTTCTTGAAGGAAGACCAGTTGCTGGGCAAGAATCTGTTCCAACTAATGCCCTTATCCACTTATAACCAAATCTATCCGGACTTTAAAAAAGTACTGACGCACAAAATACGCTCTATCCATAACTACGAAATGGCCCTAAACGGTACCAATTATTTTTTCAAGTGCATCATGTCCCCTTTTGACGGAATGGTACTCTGCCAATACCGCGACATCACGGAACGCAGCCAGCGCAAGCTGGAACTCGAAAGAAAAAACCAAGAGCTGAATGAAATCCAAAAAGCTGCGCTTATCGGAAACTGGCAATACGATTCAGACACCAAGAACTTCAAATATGCCGGACACACCAATATCCTATGCACAGAGGAGACACAAGAAATCAATCTGAACGACTATCTGAAACTGATACTTCCCGAAGACCGGAAATCTTTCACCAACTGGCTGAAAGAAAACCTGAAAGGGAAAATGGAAAACAGTGTGGACTATCGCATCCTGCTCCAGGAAAAGATTTTCTATATACGTCTCAAGGCCTTTGCACGCGAATATCATAAAGACAAAAATACCATTCTGGAAGGATATATACAGAATATCACCGACATTCAGCAACGGCGCAACGACATCAACCTGCTGACGCATGCCATCGACAACTCCACCGAAGATATTTACTCGGCACACGAAGACGGTACACTGATATTCGGCAACCGCTGCTTCAAGGAGCGGCATGGCATCGGCAATACCCAAGACATCACGAAACTGAAAATATACGACTTGCCTTCGTATGGAAGAGACAAAAAATCGTGGAAAGAATTTGCAGAATGTGTCAAACGCGGAGAAACCTCCCAAGGCTATATTGTTCACAATCCGTTGCCACTGCGTCCGGAAGTACTCGCCATAGAAGGAAACGCCTATTGGGTGACGAGTGACAAAGGCGAAGGGACGGTCTGGACTTTCGGAAGGGATGTATCCACACGCATCCGGCATGAGCAGCAAATCAAACAGTTCAACCAGATTTTGGACAAAATCATCGAAAACCTCCCGGCAGGCATTGTTGTGAAGGACATCAACAACAACTTCAAGTACCTCTACCGCAACCGCGAATCGTATAACCGCGAAATCCCCATACAAGAGGCATTGGGAAAGGACGACTTCGATTTTTATCCTCTGGAGACTGCTCAGGAAAAGAGGGCGCAAGACATCGAAATAGCCAGAACCGGCAAAGAGATGCACTGGATTGCGGAAGAACGCGACGGAAACGGAAATCCCATCTATCTGGACAAACGGAAGATGAAGATTGAAAGCAACGACTTCTCCCCCATCCTGCTGAACATCGAATGGGACATCACGGAAATGGAACAGATGAAACGGGAACTGCTCGTAGCCAAGGAGAAAGCCGAGACTTCCGACCGGCTCAAATCCGCCTTTCTCGCCAACATGAGCCACGAGATACGCACACCGCTCAATGCCATTGTAGGCTTCTCGCGCATCATTGCCGAAAGCACCAACGAGGAAGAACGGCTAGGCTATTACGAAATAGTGGAATCGAACAATGAACGCCTGCTCCAGCTCATTAACGAAATCCTCGACTTATCAAAAATCGAATCGGGTATCGTGGAGTTCACCATCACGCCCGTACGTCTCCATCCACTCTGCAAGGAGATACACGACGCACATATTTTCCGCTGTCCCAAAGGAGTGGAGCTGATATACGAACCCTCTGACGAGAATATCGTGATTGACGGAGACAAGAACCGGATTTTCCAGGTCATTTCCAATCTGATAGGCAATGCCTTCAAGTTCACCACCACCGGGCACATCAGTTACGGGTATCGCCGGGAAGGCAAGTATGTAGCATTCCACGTCACCGATACGGGTATGGGCATTGCACCGGACAAGGTGGACCGGGTATTCGAACGTTTCGTCAAGGTGAACAACTTTGCCCAGGGCACCGGATTGGGACTTTCTATCTGCAAAACCATCATCGAACGTCTGGGTGGCAACATATCCGTCACTTCAGAGGTGGGTAAAGGCACCACATTTACTTTTGTTCTCCCGCTGGAATCCACCAGCAAAACAGAGGCGGAAAAGAAAGAAGAGGACAACCAGGAAACGACAGCAGAGACACACTCCACAGAGCAGAGGGGCAAAAATGCAGCCCCCGGAGATTCCCCGAAGAATGAAGAGGTCGGAGCACTCCCTACCCCTCCTTCCAAGACCATCCTGATTGCCGAAGATACAGAAAGCAACTTCATCCTAATTAACGCCATTTTAGGCCGACTCTATCGGCTGAAACATGCCAAAGACGGCATGGAAGCCGTAACGATGTTCGAGGAAGTCCACCCCGACCTCATCTTGATGGACATGAAAATGCCCAACCTTGGCGGAATCGACGCCACTCGCATCATCCGTGAACTGGTACCGGACGTCCCCATCATCGCCCTTACGGCCTATGCCTACGAGCACGACAAGCAAGCTGCCCTGGAAGCAGGTTGCAACGACTTCCTTACCAAACCCTTCACTCAAGAAGTGCTGAAGGAAACCATCAAGAAATGGCTGGATGATAAAGGATGACTGAAAAACAGTCATCCTCCACTTTATGCAAAAATATCACTTCGCTGGATATAAGCAATCACATCCCCTTTATTGACCACATCCCCTTGCTTGGCACAGACTTCCACCACACGTCCGGTAAATCCGGTCCATATCTTCTCGTATTCGCCCCACGGCGTAGAGATGTAGCAGAACACCTCATCATGCTGGTACTTGCGTCCGATGAAAGGAGCAGAAGAAGGACCTTCGACGGAAACCTCCCAAAGCACTTGCCCCTTGGAAGGCGCGATTATCGGGTCTGCCTTGGCACGCTTCAGCTTCTTGATTTCTTCTTCCGAGTATCCGTTTTTGGCCATTGCCGCATCCTTGGCACGCTGCAGGTCATCCTCAAAACGTTTCTTGGCAACGCCGGATTTATAGTCGCGATACTGTCGGTCGTGCATGGCAAGCTCGAAGAGTTCCTCGTCATCATCGCCATATTCCCAACCGTTTTCGTCCATCTCTTTCCGGTATGTATCCAGAGCATCCGGGTAGTTCAGCTGCGGGTCCGTATCCACGAACTCAAAGCCTTTGGACTTGGCCAGTTCCACTATCTCGGGCGCTAAAGTACCGGGGAGGCGTCCGCTCTTGCCCAAAATCATGTCCCACGTATGGTTGTCTATCATCGTCCAACGCTCCTCTCCCTTTACCTGCTGCATGAGGTTCATCAAAGCCACATTCTTCACATACTGGCTGAAAGGAGTCACCAAAGGAGGATAACCCAGCTTGGGCCATACATATTCCACTTCGTCGAACAGCATGACGAGCAGGTCGTCCAGACTGAGTTCCGGCTCGTTCTTACCGCGCAGTATCATGTTGATGCCGGAATGCACTCCCTTCAAGTCGGCCATCATGGAGCCCATCATGCCACCCGGCAAACCGCACTTCAGCAAGAGTGAGGACATATGTTTATTGGTGGGGTCCATGAAATAACCCAAGAACTCGTCAATGAACTCCTGCGTCATGGCACGGGCTTTCATGTAGGCTTTCATGTTTATGTCGGGCACTTGGAAACCCAGGTCTTTCAGCATGGCCTGCACGGAGATGATGTCCGGATGAACCTTGCCCCACGACATGGGTTCCATCGCCACATCGATGATGTCGGCACCGTTCTCACAGACTTCGAGAATGGAAGCCATGGAAAGTCCGGGACCGCTATGCCCGTGGTATTGTATCAGCACATCGGGGTGCTTCTCCTTAATGGTTCTGACAAGCTGTCCCAGCATACCCGGACGTCCGATGCCCGCCATATCCTTCAAGCAGATTTCAGGTGCCCCGGCTTCAATCAACCGGTCGGCAATACTGGCATAGTATTCCACCGTATGGACGGGAGAATACGTGATGCAGAGCGTAGCCTGCGGTATCATGCCCGCTTCCAGAGCATATTTGATAGAAGGAATTATATTCCGCGTCTCGTTCAATCCGCAGAAGATACGGGTAATGTCCACACCCTGGGCATGCTTCACCTTGTACATCAGCCGGCGCACATCTGCCGGAACGGGATACATGCGCAGTGCATTTAGCCCGCGGTCGAGCATATGCGTCTGTATGCCTGCTTCCCTAAAAGGTGCGGTAAAGGCGCGTACAGCCTTGTTGGGATTTTCACCATACAGAAGGTTTACCTGCTCAAAAGCTCCTCCGTTTGTTTCAACGCGTGCAAAACAACCCATTTCAACTATCAACGGAGCAATACGTACCAACTGGTCTACCCGGGGTTGATACTTACCGGACGACTGCCACATGTCCCGGTAAACAAGACTGAATTTAATTTCCTTTTTCATCATAGTCAATAATAAGAGATTTTCCTTCGGTTAACTTAACATATACAAATATAAAGGATTATTCTGACATATAGTCAAGAATAACCCTTAAAAATTTATCATAAGCAATATGTTATATATCATATTGCTACTATCAAATTATTATCAGATGAAATCTTTCAATTCATCCTGCAACTTCTGGCGCGTAAAGAAGATGCGGCTTTTCACCGTTCCGAGCGGAAGGCCGAGGCGTTCGGCAATCTCGCGGTACTTGAAACCGGACACATGCATGGAGAAAGGGACTTTATAGTCGCGTGGAAGGGCATTGACGATGCGATGCATTTCTTTCAGGTCGTAGGCACCCTCGGTACTGGCAAAACCAGAGTCCTGGGGCATGCTGAGGTGATACTGATTGTCCGTCTGGTCCACAAAAGTCTGTTCGCGAACTATTTTCCGGTAATTATTGATAAAGATGTTGCGCATAATGGTATACATCCAACCTCTGAAATTGGTATCGGGTTCAAATTTGTCTTCGTATCCAAAGCCTTGAGAGATGTCTCTTGCAACAAATCATTCGCTTCTTCCCGGTCGGCTGTCAACTTGTATGCAAAGCGAAGCAGTTCTTCTTGCACTGCAAGTAAATCTTTTCTAAAACTGTAAGTATTCATACTTTGCTCAATTTTTAAATAGTTAATAATGGTTTAGGTTTTACGATTGCAAGTATAAGGAAGATTTGAAGCCCCGGGGGACGGAATACGGTTTTTATTAGGGGTGAAAACTATCATTTGACAGTTTACACCCCCCTCTCTGATAGTTTACGGGTGATATTATATGCTGAAAACCATCATTTTTCCGAAGATTTCGTAAATGTTACGTGATTTTTTTATAGCTTTGCCTACATATAGGAAAACACTTTTATTACATAAAAACACTTTATTTTATGAAATCATTTCAATTTAAGTCACTTCTTCTGCTGGCTGCCCTCATCATTTCCCTGCCCTCCTTTGGACAAGGACTGAAGGCGTTCAAGCTGAAGAACGGTCTTTCCGTATATATATGGGAAGATGAATCCAAATCGGACGTGTTCGGACTGGTAGGCGTACGTGCCGGTTCCATCAACGACCCCGAAGAGTACACGGGACTTGCACACTACCTGGAGCACGTCATGTTTAAAGGAACAGACAAGATAGGCGCGCTGAACTGGACGGAAGAAGAACCGATCTACAAGGAAATCATCGCCAAGTACGACCAGATGGCCGAAGAAGCCGACCCGGCAAAAAAAGAAGCCATCAGCAAGGAAATCAATGAGCTGACCGTCAAAGCTGGAAAATTGGGACTTCCCAACGAATACTCCAACCTGATGGAAAGCATGGGTGCCAAAGGGGTGAATGCAGGCACCTACTATGACTGGACCTTCTATCACAGCTCCTTCCCTGCCTATCAGATAAACAAATGGCTGGAAATCTCCTCACAACGTTTCCTGCATCCCGTATTCCGTTCCTTCCAGTCGGAGCTGGAAAACGTGTACGAAGAATATAACCGTTCACAAGATGACCAGGGACGTGCACAGAACCAGTTCGTGATGGAGAAAGCTTTTGAGGGACATCCTTACTCCCGTTCCATCATCGGCCTGCCCGAACATCTGAAGAATCCCCGCCTGAGCAAGCTGATTGAATTTTACGAACAATGGTATGTCCCCGAAAACATGGTACTGGTACTCGTAGGAAACATCAAAGCCCAACAAATCAGCGGACGCATCAATGCCGCCTTTGGACGTCTGGCTGCTAAGCCCGCACCCGAGCGCAAGGTCTACCAAAACCTCGAAATAAAGGGCCGCAAACAGTATTCGGCTAAAGTAGGATTCTACCCGCAAGTGGCAATGGTATTCAATGGAGTACCTGCCGGACATCCCGACGAAGACGCTCTGGACATCGCTCTGGCACTGCTGAACAACAACAGTCAGACCGGAACTATGGACAAGCTGGTACTGGACGGTGAACTGACCAGCGCCGGAGCCTACACCCGTACTTTCCGCGAACAAGGACGCGCCATCGTAGCGGCCATTCCCCTCTACGACGAAAACCAGCGCCGTTTCGAGTCGACCAAGAGCGCCGAAAAGAAAGCCTTGAAAGCCATCCAGCAAATCGCCAACGGAGAATTCGAGGACTGGAAAATTGATGCCATCAAAGCCGAGAAATGCCGCCAGTTCGACCTGGAAATGGAGTCGAACGAGGACAAGGCCATGATACTGATGAACGCCTTCTACAACGAGCAGGACTTGGGCGACATACTCAATTACAAGGACAAGATTATGGCCATCACCACTGACGACATCAAGCGAGTAGCCAAGAAATATCTGTCAGACAATTACCTGGCCCTATATATCGAAAAAGGAAAGCCTGACAAGAACGCCAAGATTGAGAAGCCGGGTTACAAACCCGTAGAACCTCCGATAGGAAAAGAATCGCTCTATGCAACACAATTCAAAAACCTGCCCATCGGACAGATGGAGGAGAAATTCGCAGACTACGGCGAAGTGCAAATCAAGCAACTGAACGACCGTTCAAAGATGTACTACACACCCAACAAGGAGAATAACGTATTCCAGTTGGTTGTACAATACGGAGCCGGTGAACGCGAATTCCCAAAACTTGGCTATGCCGCCCAGTTGATGAACAACGCAGGCATCATGGGGGCCTACGAACCGCAAGAGTTGAAAGAAGAACTCAGCAAGCTGAACGCAACCTGCCACGTGACAGCCGATGATGACAACCTCTACATCATCATGGAGGGCTACGAAGCCACCCTGCCGCAAGCCTGCCAGCTACTTTCACGCCAGATTCTGATGCCGAAATTGGACGAAAAGCAACTGGCACGTCTGAAAGGTTCGGCAATGGGTATGCGCCAGCAGCGTAAAGACAACGTCAGCATCCTGAACGAAGCGCTGCGCCAGTACATGCTCTACGGAGAGAAATCAGACTACATCAAGGAGCTGACCGACAAGGAGATTTACGAATTGCAGATTTCAGAACTGACGGGCGACATCAACCGTGCCTCCAACTACGAGGCAAAGGTATTCTTTACCGGAACACTCCCCTTCGACCAAGTATACGACATCCTGAGCAAGAACCTCCCGTTGGTAGCCAACGAACGCCCGTCCAACTCCCCGCAGGCAAAGGAGATGATGCCGGTAACCGAAAACACCGTCTACTTCCTGCCTAACAACGATGCAGAACAAGCCCAAATCCACCTCTACATCCCGATGCAGAAGGCTGACAAGAAGGACGACGTGCTGCGTAGCGCATTCAACCAGTACTTCGGTCTCGACTTCACCGGCATCGTTCTGAACGAAATCCGCGAAAAACGCTCCATGGCCTATACAGCCTACGCATTCGTCGGCACGCAAGGCATAGCCGGAAAAGCAAGCTACCTGCGCGGCTACATCGGTACCCAGAACGACAAGGCAAACGATGCATTGGACGTACTGATGAGTCTCGTCAATGACATGCCGAAGAATCCGGAACGTATCGGCAACATCAAGAGCTACCTCCGCCAAGCCATGCTGACCAGCCACCCCAGCTTCCGCAACAAAGCTATGGAACTGGTAGACTTGGGCTACAGAGGCTACACGGACGACCCAGCCAAAGAAAACCTGCCGAAAGTAGATGCACTGACCTTTGACGACATCGTGAAGTTCTACGAAGAGAACATCAAAGACAAACCTTACTGCATTTCCATCATGGGCAACCCAAAGAACATTGACCTGAAGCGACTGGAAAAATTCGGCAAGGTAGTGAAACTGAACGAACGCAAACTTTTCAACACGAAGGATGCATTGTTCTAACCTTGTTTTATCCCTTTAGCAATCCCATCCTCCTTCCCCCTTATCAGGGGAACGAGGAATATGAAAGATTCCCCGACATTTCGGTTGCAAATGCCGGGGAATCTTATTTTTAACACCTGGAGTTCTTTTGCACATTGCCCGGAATTTCACCGGAAAATCCCTGAGATTCTCAGACAGCAGATAACGGACTACCCTTCCTGCTCCTCTTCATTGCCCGAAAGGATAGGCAGGCAAATCCTATACTTCACCGCCAGTATGCGGGTAACGAACACCGTCACACCGCCCACAATCTGACACACGAAAGACTCCATCCCCAGAAGATGGCACATCCAGTAGAAGGTTCCTCCCACCACACAAGCCATCGCATAAATCTCCTTCCGGAATATCAGCGGAATTTCGTTAATGAATACGTCACGTATCACACCTCCCGCAGCCCCGGTGATGCTGCCCATAATGATGGCCACCCAGAAGGGATAGCCCAGCGCGATGCTCTTGCCCACGCCGACCACCGTGAACAGTGCCAGGCCGATACTGTCGAATATGAAGAACGTATTGTGCAGATGGATGAGATGTTTACCGAAGAGGATGACCCACAACAAGGCCAGTCCGGTACAAATCAAGTAAATGGGATCCGTCATCCAGCCCGGGGTGACGTCCAGCAACAGGTCGCGTATCGTACCGCCGCCAATGGCCGTCACAAAACCCACCACATACGCTCCAAACCAGTCGAACCGCTTGGCCGAGGCCAGGCGTATGCCACTGATGGCAAAGGCAAATGTGCCAATGAAATCGAGTATCTGAACAAATGTTGGCATTATCACTTTGAGAATTAAAAATTAAAAATTATAAATTAAACATTGAATAAGTGTGTATTTTCAACAGACACTCTGAAAATAATAGGCAAAGTAACAAATAATTTCCCTAAGAAAACGTATTTTTGTCGTATCATTTTTCACCAACTACGACAATGAGAATAACAATCGTATCGGGCGCACGCCCCAACTTCATGAAAATAGCCCCCATCTGCCGCGCCATCGACGCCGCCAGAGAGGCAGGAAAGAACATCTCCTACCGCATCGTCTACACCGGTCCGCAGGATGACACCAGCCTGGATGCCTCGCTCTTCTCCGACCTTTCCATGAGGAAACCGGATGCCTACCTCGGTGTCACCGGACACAACCACTCGCAGGTGGCAGCCTCCATCATGCTCGCCTTCGAGCGGGAGTTGGACGGGCATCCGGCACAAGTCGTACTGGTGGTAGATGACATGACCGCCACTATGAGCTGCTCCATCGTCGCCAAGAAGCGCGGACTGAAGGTGGCGCACGTCATAGCCGGCACACGCTCTTTCGACATGAACATGCCCCGCGAGGTGAACCGCACCATCGTGGACGCCATTTCCGACTATCTCTTCACCGCCGGCATGGTGGCCAACCGCAACCTCAACCAGGAGGGCATGATACCCGAATATATCCACTACGTGGGCAACATACTGATTGACACCATCCGTTTCAACCGCCACCGCCTGGTGCAGCCCATGTGGTTCTCCAGCCTCGGCCTGCGGAAAGGGAACTACCTGCTGCTCACCCTCAACCGCCGCGACCTGCTGGAGAAGAAAGCCGTACTGCACTCCCTGCTCCAGACCGTCATCGAGAAGGCCGGCGGCATGCCTATCGTCGCCCCGCTACACCCCTACGTGCAAAAGGCGGTGAAGTCGCTGGAAGTGAATGCTCCCAACCTGCACATCCTGCCTCCGCAGAGTTACCTGCACTTCGGATTCCTCATCAACCAGGCACGGGGCATCGTCACCGACTCGGGAAACATCGCCGAAGAAGCTACCTTCCTCGACGTCCCCTGCATCACCCTCAATACCTATGCCGAGCATCCCGAAACCTGGCGCATCGGTACCAACGAGCTGGTAGGCGAAAATTCCTTCGCTCTCTCCGCCTCGCTCGACAAGCTGCTGCACGGAGAATGGAAGCACACCACCCTGCCCGACCGCTGGGACGGACGAACGGCGGAACGCATCGTACAGACACTACTGAACGGCAACAATTCATAATCCTCCATAAATTCTATCCCAAGGCTTGGGATAGAACTTTCTCCATACATTGTGCAACTTTATCCTTTATATCCGGCAACTTTTCTATAAGGATTCTGTACGTTTTTTATCTGTATCCGGCAAACAAGACATACGATTTTCACGTTCATTTAACCATATCTCCCGTTTCTTTAGTCTATATTTGCTTCTTGATTAACCTTAATTTGTTAACTTTGCGCCCGAATTATCTGTAACTTATGAAGCAAAGATATACAATTTACGCCCTTTTCCTGCTGTCACTGTTCGTCTCCATCAGCGCATCCGCCCAGATAAAGGGTGTCATCACAGACTCCCTCACGAACGAACCGCTGATGTATATCACCGTACAGTATGAAGGGAAAGGTGTAGGCGGCATCTCCAACGCAAACGGTGAATACCAGGTGGAAACCCGCAAAGGCTGGGATGAGCTGACGTTCTCCGCCGTAGGCTATATCACCAAGAAGGTCAAACTGAAACCCGGCACCCGGGTGCTGAACGTCAAACTGCAATCGGATGACATCATGCTCTCCGAGGTCGTGGTGAAGCCCAAAAAGGAGAAATATTCCCGCAAGAACAACCCCGCCGTGGAGTTTATGAAGAAGGTCATCGAGAACAAGAAGGCCTTGAAACTGGAAGAGAACGACTACTATCAGTATCAGAAATATGAAAAGATGAAGATGTCGCTCAACGACGTCACCCCTGACAAAATGGAGAAAGGCATCTACAAGAAATTCTCCTTCTTCAAAGACCAGGTGGAGGTATCGCCCAAGACCAACAAAATGATTCTGCCCATCTCCATCAAGGAGACGGCTAGCAAGACCATTTTCCGTAAAAGCCCCAAGAGCGAAAAGGCCATCATCGAAGGTATGAACTCCACCGGTATCGAAGAGTTCTTCAACACCGGAGACATGCTGGGGACTATCCTTACGGACGTATTCTCCGACATCAACATCTATGACGACGACATCCGCCTGCTGCAACGCCGCTTCGTCAGCCCTATCGGCCGCGGAGCCATCAGCTTCTACAAATACTACTTGATGGACACGCTCATGGTGGATAGGCAGGAGTGCGTGCACCTCACCTTCGTTCCCCAGAACCCACAGGACTTCGGTTTCACGGGGCACCTCTACGTGGTGAAGGACTCCACCTATGCCGTGAAGAAATGTACCATGAACCTGCCCAAGAAGACGGGTGTCAACTTCGTGGAAAACCTCGACATCGTACAGCAGTTCGAACAACTGCCCGACGGAAACTGGGTGCTGACCGACGACGACATGACCGTGGAACTGCACTTCGTGAAAGGCATCCAAGGCCTGGAAGTGCAGCGGACCACCAAGTACAGCGACTATCAGTTCACGGAGATAGAACCCCGCCTCTTCCGCCTGAAAGGAAACGTCATCAAGGAGGCGAACATGCTTGCCAAGAGCGACGAGTATTGGGCGAAAGTGCGCCAAGTGCCCCTCACCAAGAAGGAGAGCACGATGGACGTATTCATGAACCGCATCGAACAGATTCCCGGCTTCAAGTACGTCATCTTCGGGGCGAAAGCCTTGATTGAGAACTTCGTGGAAACGGGCAGCAAGAACCATCCCAGCAAGTTCGACTTCGGTCCTATCAATACAATGATAACCAGCAACTACGTCAACGGCACGCGCTTCCGTCTGAGCGGTATGACAACCGGTAACCTCGACCCGCATTGGAGCCTGAGCGGTTACGGCGCCTACGGAACCAAGGACAAGAAATGGTTCTACTCCGGGCAGGTGGCCTACTCCTTCAACAAACGCGAATACGTATTGTGGGAGTTCCCGAAGCACTACATCGCCTTCAAGTACACCTACGACGTGATGTCTCCCATGGACAAGTACCTCGCCACGGACAAGGACAACTTGTTTGTCGGCTGGAAATGGACTACGGTAGACCAGATGTCCTACATGCGCGACGCCACGCTGACCTACGAGCTGGAGACCAATACCGGCTTCTCCGTACAGGCCATGGCACGCCACCGCAACGACCAGCCTGCGGGGCAACTGCAATACTGGAAGAACAACGGAGAAACACCCGGACAGTGGGATGAAAAGAATACGCTGGTGCACGACATCACCACTACCGAGCTGGGTGTGACCCTGCGTTACGCTCCCGGTGAAACCTTCGTCAACACCAAACAGCGCCGCGTGCCCGTATCGTTGGATGCGCCCACCTTCACCCTCTCCCACACCGCCGGATTCAAGGGCGTGCTGGGTGGAGAGTACAACTTCAACTTGACGGAAGCCAGCATCCGGAAGCGCTTCTGGCTCGGCTCGTGGGGCAAGCTGGACGTAACGGCACGTGCCGGTGCGCAATGGAACACCGTTCCCTTCCCGCTGCTGAACCTACCGATGGCAAACCTCTCGTACATCACGCAGAACAACGAGTCCTTCAACCTCATCAACAACATGGAGTTCCTGAACGACCGTTACGCCTCCCTCAACCTAAGCTACGACATGAACGGAAAACTCTTCAACCGCATCCCGCTCATCAAGAAGCTGAAGTGGCGCGAGATGTTCCGCATCCGTGGTCTGTGGGGCACGCTGACGGACAAGAACAACCCATACAAGAGCAACAATCCCGACTTGTTCCTCTTCCCCATGCGCGACGGTGTACCCACCAGCCACGTCATGGGCAAGACTCCCTATGTGGAAGCCAGTGTAGGTATCTACAATATCTTCAAGCTGCTCCACATAGAATATGTACGCCGACTGACCTATACGGATATACCGGGAGTGAAGAAGGGCGGTATACGCTTCATGATATTAATGATTTTTTAAGAGTTACATACTATGCAACCATTAGCAGAACGGCTTAGACCAAGAACATTAGATGAATATATCGGTCAGAAACATTTAGTGGGACCGGGTGCAGTGCTGCGTAAGATGATTGATGCAGGACGTATCTCTTCGTTTATCCTATGGGGTCCTCCGGGAGTGGGAAAGACAACCTTGGCGCAGATTATCGCCAACAAGCTGGAAACTCCTTTCTATACGCTCAGTGCCGTGACCAGCGGCGTGAAGGACGTGCGCGACGTGATAGAGCGCGCCAAGAGCAACCGTTTCTTCTCGCAAGCCAGTCCCATCCTCTTCATTGACGAGATACACCGCTTCAGCAAATCGCAGCAAGACTCACTGCTGGGAGCCGTGGAGCAAGGCACCGTGACGCTGATAGGCGCCACCACGGAGAACCCTTCGTTCGAGGTCATCCGCCCGCTGCTGTCCCGCTGCCAGCTCTATACCTTGAAGTCACTGGAGAAGGACGACCTGCTGGAACTGCTGCAACGCGCCATCACCACAGACACCGTGCTGAAGGAACGGAAGATAGAACTGAAAGAGACCACTGCCATGCTCCGCTTCAGCGGAGGAGACGCCCGCAAGCTACTCAACATCCTCGAGCTGGTGGTAGACTCCGAAGCCGCAGACCCTGTCCTCATCACCGACGACATGGTGACCGAACGCCTGCAACAGAACCCTCTTGCCTACGATAAGGACGGCGAGATGCACTACGACATCATCTCCGCCTTCATCAAATCCATTCGCGGCAGCGACCCGGATGGCGCCATCTACTGGCTGGCACGCATGGTAGAAGGCGGTGAGGACCCTGCCTTCATAGCCCGCCGCCTCGTCATCTCCGCCTCCGAAGACATCGGACTGGCCAACCCCAACGCGCTGCTGCTTGCCAACGCCTGCTTCGACACGCTGATGAAAGTGGGATGGCCCGAAGGACGTATCCCCCTGGCAGAAGCCACCATATACCTCGCCACCAGTCCTAAGAGCAATTCAGCCTATATGGCCATCAACAATGCCCTGGAACTGGTACGCGAAACGGGCAACCTCCCCGTCCCCCTGCACCTACGCAATGCGCCCACCAAGCTGATGAAGCAGTTGGGCTACGGCGAGAAGTATAAGTACGCCCACGACTACCCCGGCAACTTCGTCAAGCAGCAATTCCTGCCCGACGAACTGAAAGACCGCCGCATCTGGGAACCACAACTCAACCCTGCCGAGCAAAAGCATAAGGAACGGATGCAGCAACTCTGGGGAGAGGAAAAGAAATGGTAAACTATCAATTCAAATTAAAAATCACTAGTGTCCCATTAAAATTGGGACGTTATTAAAAATCAAATAAACTTGGCCCA
>ERZ894220.145-NODE-145-length-84423-cov-15.4468_pt1 | contig 84423 bp, 79 predicted proteins | sample MGYA00380292_ERZ894220 | MGnify/ENA primary metagenome ERZ894220 (study PRJEB32331, sample SAMN06328446) | human gut metagenome | biome: human gut microbiome; feature: stool | host: Homo sapiens | collected 2014-12-05 ... | reverse complement strand
GGGAGGGATTCCGCCGTAGTCGGCATTGTAGGAAAATCCAAAAGTTTAGATTTTCTCAAAATGCTTATCTTTTGGTCTTTGGTTCGGAATAGTGTAGTGCTGGCGGTCTATCTATTGTTTTCGGTTGCTTGCTTCTTTACCGTACATGAGCATTTTGTCCGGTTTTGAAGTAAAATGAACCAAAACAAAAGGAGAGCGGAAAGAATGGAACATCGGGAGGCGGTATTGCTGCAAAATGCGCTGTGTTACGAGGAGGGACATCCCCGGCGCACGCAGCATATTCTGAAAGTATATGCGCTGGCGGCGCTTTTGGCAGAGCAGGAGAATCTGCCCCGAGAGCAGCGGCGGGTTCTTGGGGCGGCAGCCATTTTGCACGACATTGCCATCCGGTACTGCAAAGAGCATTGCGGCGGAGATGCCTGCCAGGAAAACCAGCAGCGCTGGGCGCCGGTTCTGGTGCGGCAGTTTTTGCAGGAAGCCGGTTATCCTGACTCCGACGCGCCGGAGGTGGTGGATTTGGTGCAGCATCACCATGAGTACACCCGGCCCAAGCCGCTGCTGCAGCTTCTGGTGGAGGCCGACCTTCTGGTAAACTGCTATGAAACGCAGCCGGATGCATCCGCACGGCGTTCCATAGAAGGGCGCTTTCACACCCGGACCGGCATCGAATTGTTCCGTGCTTACAAAAAAACGGCGGACTCCTTTTGAGAAGTCCGCCGTTTTTTATGTCAAACAGGAACGGCTGCAACGCCGAAGGGTTCCAGCGATACGCCCAAAGCCTCTGTCGGATGCTCGTTGTGGTTGATGAGAAAACGCAGAGTGCGCGCCGGGCCGGTGCGCACCACCGCCTCCACACCTTCCGGCAGACGCAGCGGCGTGATGCCCGCCTGGATCATGGCTTCTTCCAAGAGTTGGGTCAGCGTTTCCCGGTCTGGAGTCGTACCCAGATAATAGGCAGCACCATCGCCGTAACGGTTGCAGGTGACAGCGGCGTAATCACGGTAAAAAGTGTCGCCGTAATGATACAGCACCTGCGCTGTGGTGGGCGATACCATGTCGCGGAACACACCTGCCGTGGCACCGGTATTGGGGCCGGCCAACGGAATGCAGTTCCACTCCTGGACGCTTTCGGTCTCTTCCACCACCAGGCCCAGCAGATCGTCGCAATCCACCGGAAGCACTTTGCCGAAGGTCAGGTTGTTGTTCCGGTCCTTGACGGCGGTGCGGTAAGTGACCACGGCTACACCGCCCGCAGCCACATAGGCTTTCAGACGCTGTACAAAGGCGGGGTCGGTCACAATCATGTGGGGAATGACCACCAGTTTGTAGCGGGAAAAATCTTCCCGGGATGGGATTATGTCCACCATCTGACCGTCCTGGAAGAAGATGCTGTGGAAACGCTTCATCTCTCGCTCGCAATCCAGCAGCAAACTCTGCTGTTGAATGCGGAACGAGGCCAGCGAGTCGTAATCGTACAAAATGGCGATGTCGCTGGAAACAGGGGCGGTCAGCACATCTTCATACTGCGGCACGGTCTGAAAGAAGTTCTGCGCTTCAAAAAAGCGGCGGCGGGGAATGTTGTCTGCGTCCAGCAAACCATAGCAGAACTGCTCGGCGCCCTTGGTGGCGCCACGGTAACGGAAGTAGAGCAGTCCGTCACAGCCTCTGGCCACCGCCTGCCAGCTCCACATCTTGGCCTGGCCGGGCCGTGGCAGGAACCCGGTGATATCGTGTCCCTGCGCACCCATAATGGCCTCGGTGACCCAGAAGTTCTCCCGGCGAAGCCCGCGGATATAGTCCAGTCCGAAAGCAATCTCACTGGGCGGAAGCGGCTCCTTCTGCCCGCCCCATACGGGATAGTTGTTGTAAGCAGTTTTGTCCAAACAGGCAGCCACGGAAGAATAGTCCACATGCTTTGTCAATCCGCCGCCGGGAAAATCGTGCATGACCACCGCGCCGGGAATCTCCCGGTGAAGAATATCACTTTGCATCTGTGCAAAAGAGACAATGTTCTCGCTGCAAAAGCGCTCCCAGTCCAGCCGCAGCGCAGGGTTGTGCGTCGTGATGGTGGGGGCAGGCAGGGGAATTTCACTGAAATCGTTGTACTCCTGACTCCAGAATGCGGTTCCGTAAACGTCGTTCAAACGATGGATATCCCCTTCAAATACTTTGGAGAGATATTTCTGAAAGGCGGTGCGGCAACGTGGGCACCAGCACACATCGCTTCCTTCATGGCCCAGCTCATTGTCGATTTGCCATGCTGTGATGGCTTTTTCGTTCCGGTAGTGCCGGGCCAGGGCAGTGACAATTTTTTCGCAGTATTCCCGATAGATGGGATTGCTGAAACAAAATACGTGGCGTCCGCCATAGGCGCGGGGAGCCCCGTCTGGAAATTGAGAGAGGATCTCCGGATATTTTTGAATCAGCCAGGCGGGCGGCGTGGCTGTGGGCGTACCGAAGATGACCTGCAGTCCTTTTTGTTTGGCCAGAGCGATCACACCGTCAAAAAAGGAAAAATCATAGGCGCCCTCCACCGGTTCCATGCGATGCCAGGCAAATTCTCCGATGCGAATCACATTGCAGCCCAGCTCGAGAATGCGGTCCATGTCTTCCGACATCCGGTCTGCGGGCCACTGCTCAGGGTAATAATCAACACCTCGTAACATTAATATAACGCTCCTTTTGCGCAGTTCATTGCGCTTTTTCCTTTTCGCTCTGCGCGGGTGCCCAGTTGGTACTCGCCGCAGTCCGCGGCCATTCCCGGGAGGGGGATCGTTGAAGGCGTCCCGAATACGGGCAGCCCGAACAGAACGTCTGCAAACAGCGGGTTCATCAACAATGTCAAAACGAGATCTTTACCGAATGCCCCCATGACGAAGCAAAATTTAGACTTCCGGGACAATGTCTGCCGCCGTTACTTGAATTTTACTCCTTCCAGATAAAAAATCAATCATTTTAGTAAACATTTTAGTAAAAATATTTCCAGCCATTTTTTGCGCTTTTTATCCAAAAAGGACTGCCTGCTTCGCGCAGACAGTTTTGGTCAACTTTAAAGGAAGAAAAGGGATCTGTTCCATTCTCATTGTCTTTATCCAAGGCCAATTGTTACCTTGCTCCGTTTGTGGTACGATACAAAGTGTGGCACACATTATTCGGAATAGGAGAGACAAGGTTGTGCATACAACCGTTTTTTAGCAGGGATTGGGATATACTGAAAGCAGAATAAACGCCAATAAGGAGGCATTTGTATGTGCACAAGCATTGCTTTTTCCGCGCCCGCGCTGTTCGGACGCAATCTGGACCTGGAGGTTCCCTTTGGGGAACAGGTGGTGATTACTCCGCGAGAGTATCCATTTTCCTTCCATTATCGTCCGCCCATGACGCGCCATTTTGCCATGATCGGTATGGCAAGCGTGGCGAACAATGTTCCCTTGTACGCCGAAGCAGCCAATGAGAAAGGGCTGTATATGGCCGGCCTGAATTTTCCGCAGAATGCAGTCTATTTTCCGGACTCTGCACCCGACCGGGAGAATCTGGCGCCTTACGAACTGATTCCGCTGGTGCTGGGCACCTGCGCCACGCTGGCGCAGGCGCGGCGTTTGCTGGAAAATGTGCGTCTGGTTGCTGTGCCCTTTGCCCCCGGCTACCCGCTGGCACCGCTTCACTGGCACATTGCGGATGCCACCGGTTCACTGGTGGCCGAACCCATGGCAGACGGCCTGCACCTTTACGAGGACCCGGCGGGCGTTTTGACCAATAACCCGCCCTTTCCCTTCCAACAGATGAATCTGAACAATTATCAGGGCCTTTCGCCCCGCCAGCCGGAAAATCGTTTTTCGCAGGCGCTGGATCTTCGAACCTACGGCCAGGGGATGGGAGCGCTGGGTTTGCCGGGTGATGCATCTCCCATGTCGCGGTTTGTACGCGCTGCCTTCCTGAAGACAAACGCAGCCATGGACGGCGACGAACAGATGCAGATTGCGCAGTTTTTTCACATCCTGGACAGTGTTGCCATGGTGCGCGGGAGTGTGGTCACGCCTGAGGGCAAAAACGACGAGACCCGCTATTCCTGCTGCATTGATGCCGCATGCGGAGTATATTATTACAAAACATATGAAAACAGCCGACTGAATGCGGTTTCCATGTTTGACGAAGATCTTGACAGCGATGATCTGATGCCGTTTGCACTGGTGCGGGGACCTCAGGTCCATTATGTAAACCGGCGGGAAAATTGAATTCTTTCAACGCTGTGCGCAAGAAAGCGCACAGCGTTTTTGATTTGTGAACAAAAAAACTTTTGGAATTTTACTTGACTTAGTCAAGTAAACGCATTATACTGGCTTCATTCGAATGAGGGGAGAGAGTTACATGTTCGGGACACTGGCGTTCTATTCAGCCGGGTTTTACCGGGACTTTTCAGCGTATACAGCACGTGTGCTGCAGGAGATCGGACTGAACTACGGCGCATTGTTCCCGCTGATTTATGTGGGAAAGCATCCCGGCTGCACGCCATCTCAACTTGTAAACGCCTTGGAACTGGACTGGGGTTATGGGCAGCGCACGCTTCAAAAACTGGAGGAGAGCGGTTTCCTCACCCGGACCAAAGAGGGGCGTTCTTACCGGTTGGAATTGTGCGAAAAGGGCCAGGAAGCTTTTAAAGTCAGCCATCAGGTGTTTTTCGACTGGGATCGGCAGGCGCTGGCGCCTCTGACGCAGAACGAGAGAGAACAGCTGACCGCGCTGCTGGAAAAAGTGCGGAAAGGAAAGATGCAGAATCCATGAACTACACGAGCCTTGCAGGTCCCGTTTCCTATGGCGGGATATCTTTGAAAAACCGAGTGATTTTTTCGCCCACTTCCATGGGGCTGAAACCGGAAGAACTGATCGAAAAATTGCGTCGCATCGCGGCCGGCGGCTGCGCCATGATCATTGTGGGAGATGTGCCGGTGCTGCCGCATGGGTTCGCTCCTTCGCTTTATACCCGCAAGGGAATGGAGTTTTACAAAGCCCTGACCAGTGCCGTGCACAGCGAAAACTGTCTGGTGTGCGCGCAACTGCATCAGTCGGATTCCAATATCCGTGGAATGCTCAAGTATGTTCCGGGAATTTTGAGCCACAAGATTTCCGCACAGCAGATGCGCGGTCTGCTCAATGATGAGGTGGGGCCTTATATTACGGCCTTGCCGCTGAAAAAGATTCAGCGCATCACCCGCGCTTTTGGCGATGCCGCAGTCTTGGCGCGCCAGGCGGGATTTGATATGGTGCAGGTTCACGGTGACCGCATGTGCGGCAGCTTCAGCTCTGCTGTATACAACCACAGAACCGATGAGTATGGCGGCAGCGCCGAGAACCGGGCGCGTTTTGCCCTGGAAGCGGTGCGCGCGGTGCGCAACCGTCTGCCCGATATGCCCATCGACTACAAGCTGGCGGTTCGCATCGAGCAGCCCCATTACGGAAACGCAGGCGTTCTGGACAGCGAGCTGCCGGTCTTTGTGCCTCTGCTGGAGCAGGCGGGCGTGACCAGTTTCCACGTGACGCTGGCAAATCACGGCGAGCTGAGCGATACCATTCCGCCGGCAAATCATCCGTATTTCAGCGCAGAGGGTTGCTTTTTGCCCTTCTGTGACCAGGTTCGCAAACTGACAAAGCTGCCGGTGTGCGGCGTGGGAGGCCTGACGAATCCGGACTTTGCGGAACAGCAGCTTCGGGACGGCCGGGTGGATTGCATTGCCATGAGCCGTGCGCTGATTGCAGACCCGGACTGGCCAAAGAAAGTAATGGAAGGACGTGCGCAGGATATCCGCCTTTGCGTGCGCTGCAATCGGGCATGTTTGGGCGGAATGATGGCCCACAAAGGAGTTCACTGTATTTTTGAAAAGGAGAATGCGAAATGAAGTATGCCATTGTTTACAGCAGCAGAACCGGAAATACGAAATGCCTTGCTGAGGAGATCCGCGGTACATTGCCGCCGGCGGATTGCCTGTATTTCGGAGAATCCGACGCCAGCGCGCTGGATGCAGATGTGCTGTTTGTGGGGTTCTGGACGGATAAGGGCGACTGTGACGAAAAAATACTGGCCTTTCTGCAAGAGGTGGAGACCCAAAAGGTGTTCCTGTTTGGCACGGCCGGATTCGGCGGTACAACGTCTTATTTTGAAACCATTCTGCACCGCGTGAGCGGGCATTTGCACGATTCTGCGCAAGTGATCGGCACCTATATGTGCCAGGGGAAAATGCCCATGCCTGTGCGGGCACGCTATGAAAAAATGCTTGCCAGTCCGGACCATGTACCCAACTTGCCCATGATGATCGAAAACTTTGACCGCGCCCTCAGTCATCCGGACGCGGACGATTTGGCACAGCTGAAAGAAGCAGTACACAAGGCCGTTTAAAAGAAAACGCCTGACCCGAAGGTCAGGCGTTTTTTTCTATGTACGGCTGGGCCGCGTCTGCCAGAAGGCAAGCGCCGCGGCCGCGGCTACATTCAGGGAATCGACTCCGTGTGACATGGGAATGCGCACAGCCCAGTCACAGGCGGCGATGGTCTCCGGCCGAAGACCGTCACCTTCCGTTCCCAGTACCAGCGCCAGCTTGTCCGCAGCGGCAAGGCGCGGATCCTCAATGGTGAGCGACTGTTCGGTCAGTGCCAACGCCGCAGTGCAAAATCCGGCTGCGCGCAACCGGGCCAGACCTTCGCCGGGCCAGGGCAGCTTCATGCGCGCCCAGGGAATTTGAAATACGGTCCCCATGCTGACCCGGGCGGCCCGCCTGCGCAACGGGTCGCAGCAAGTGGCGTCCAGCAGGATGGCGTCTACGTCCAGCGCTGCGGCCGAACGGAAAATGGCTCCCACATTGGACGCGTCTACAATGCCTTCCAGCACCGCCAGACGCCGCGCGCCCCGACAAACGTCCTCCGGGCTGCGCATGGGCGGCCGCCGCATGGCGCACAGAACACCGCGAGTCAGTGCGAAACCGGTCAGGCTGGCTAGAACCTCCCGGTCCGCTGTGTACAGGGGAACATCGGCACAGCGGCGCACCAGATCCCGGGCAGGACCGTCGATTTTGCTGCGCTCCATCAGAAGAGCCAGGGGTTCGCAGCCTGCATTCAGAGCCAGTTCAATCACTTTGGGGCTCTCTGCAATGAAGATGCCTTTTTCCGGCTCCTGCTTGCTGCGCAGCTGAGCCTCGGTCAGCCGGGCAAACACGTCCAGCTCCGGCCGGGAGAGATCGTCAATTTCAATCGGATGAATCATAGGCATCTCCTCAGGTTACAAAAATCAGCGGGCGAACTGTGCTACCAAATCCGCCAGTGTGTCGCCGTGCTCGGCCGCCCATTGGGCATAGGTTGTGCCCGCGGCCTGAACAGTCTCGCCCAGGCGCACCATAAAGGCGGGAATATCAGATTCCAGCAGAACGCCCAACTTTTCGCCAAAGCGTTCGCTGTTCTGTGCATCGCTGCCGCCCGCGAACAACGTAAAGGCGGGATGCGGCACCTTGTCGATCATTTTGACGCCGCCCACAAAGCCCAGCTCGCCGATCTGATGGCAGCCGCAGCTGGACGGACAGCCGGAAACACGCACCCGGGGCAACACGCCGTCTGCAAATGCATGCGGCCGCACGGCGTCCATCATAGCGATCAGAAGCCCCTGCGAGTCGCGCACGCCCTGCTGGCACACCGCGGCGCCGATGCATCCGACACTGCACTCAAAGGCCGTGCGGGCGCCACCCTCGGTGGCGCGCAGTACAGCAGGAACTTCGCGGCCGGTCAGGTTGATCACGTACAGCGTACCATCGGGTCCGATGCGCACTTGTGTTTGACAGGTGCCTTCCAGAGCCTGACACAGCTTGCGGGGTATCTCCGGCGGCAGATTTCCGCCCATCGGATGATAGGAAACCGCATACAGGCCGGGCTGCTTCTGGCAGATGACGCGCTCACCGCTGGCTTCTCCATCCGGCTGCTTGGGTGTTTCGGTCTCCGGAAGTACAATCGTCAGCTGTTGCGTGCGCGCCTGCTCCAGAGCTTTGGCAAATTCGCTGCGCAGTCCATCGGTGCCCAGCGTTTCCTGCAGATAGCGGGTGCGGGCTTTGGCGCGGTTTTCATAGTTGCCGAAGGTGGTAAACACCCGGATCATAGCATCGATGTAATACAGCACATCTGCCGGAGCGGCATGCTCTTCCACGCACACACCCATCTTGGGGTTGGGGCCCAGGCCACCCGCACAGTACACCTGAAAGGTACCGTCTTCCCGGGCCACAAAGCCCAAATCCCGGAAGGTGGCGTGGGTCTCATTTTTGAGACTGTTGGAAAAGGCGACTTTCAGTTTCCGGGGCATGTGCAGATCGAGCATCCGGCTCAGCAGGTAGTCCGCGGCCGCCTGCGCGAAGGGACGCACGTCGAAGGCCTCGCCCTGTTCCACACCGGATAGGGGGCTGACCATTACACTGCGGGGATTGTCTCCGCCGCCGCCCAGGGTGACAATGCCGTGTTCCAGCGCCTGCTCCATCAGCGGGGCCAGAGCCTGAGGCGGAAGATTGTGCAGCTGCAGCGTCTGGCAGGTGGTCATCTTCAGCCGGTCCACATGGTATTTTTCCACGGCGTCTGCCACAAAGTGCAGCTTGTCCTGGTCCATGCAGCCGCCCACCATGCGAAGGCGCAGCATGTGGCAGGCCGGATCGCGCTGGGCGTAGCTTCCCATGCCGCCGGACATGCCTTTATAGGTTTTGCGGTCCAGCTCGCCTGCGCTGAAAGCGGCGGGCTTGTCCGCAAACTGGTGAATGGCTTCTTTCATACGGGTCTTCAACCGTTGTTCCATGAAATCGTTGCTCCTCTTTCGTTTATTGGGTCTGCGCTTTAGAATAGCGCATTTCCGGCCCGGATTCAACCAATTACAGGGAGTTTGGCGAAGTACCCAAAAAATATACGGCCCGCCCCATCTTTTTGAAAGACTGGACGGACCGTTTGCTCACAGAACCAGCCGCACGGGATGCCCCTGCAGCCACTGATTCAAATTGTCGAATACAATGTCAGCCCGCAATTCCATGGACTCGGCCGTGGCAAAAGCCACATGGGGCGTGACCAGGGTGTTGGGCGTGTGAAGAAGCGGATGATCCGTGCATAGCGGCGGTTCGCTGTCAAATACGTCCACACCGGCGCCTCCCAGTCGACCGCTCTCCAGTGCGTCGGCCAGGGCGCGGGTGTCCACCACGCCGCCCCGCGCCGCGTTGATCAGGATGGCCCCGGGTTTCATCAGCGCCAGGCGCTGATCGTTAATCATGCCGCGGGTTTCTTCGGTCAGCGGGCAGTGCAGGGTGACCACATCGGACAAAGTCATCAATGCATCCAGCGGTACATAGCGCACATAGTCCGGCGCATCGGCGCGCTGGGTGCGGCTGTAAGCGATGACCTCACACCCGAAGGCGTGGCACAGCGCGGCAACCCGAAGACCGATGGCGCCTGTTCCTACAATGCCCACGGTTTTGCCCGCCAATTCGCAGCCCACAAGACCGTCCTTGGTCTGGCCGGCCCGACAGCGGGCCTCCACTGCGGACACGTTGCGCAAAAGGGAGAGCATCATGCACACCGTCAGCTCGGCCACAGCGGTGGTGGAGTATCCGGACGCATTGCTCACGGTGACCGACTTGCGGCGGGCGGCGTCCAGGTCCACGTGGTCCACGCCGGTAAAGGCGATGTCGATAAACTGCAAGGCGTCACAGGCGTCGATCACCCGGCCGGGCAGGGGCATATTGGCCAGCATCACGGCCTGCGCCCCTGCACAGCGGGCAATCAGCTCGTCCGGGTCTGTGCTGCGAGAGTAGGCTTCGAAGGTGTGCCCTGCCCGAAGCAGAGGGGCCACCCGGCGCTGCAGAGATTCTTCGGGAATTCCCAGCGATTCCAGCAAGACGATTTTCATAGGTTTCCTTCCTCCTTGTGAAGGCGCTGTTCGGCCTCTTGTTTTGAAAAGACGCAGCCGCAGTAATCCTGCCGGTACAGACCGTACTGGGCAGCCAATTCGGTGCTGCGTTTGAATCCGTTTTTCTTTTTAAAATCACAGGGCAGCCAGCGCACACCGTATTCGGCGGCCAGCTCCTCGCCGATTTCATTCAGCTTGGCGGCGTTTTTGTGAGGGCTGATGGAAAGAGTGGTGGTGAAAAAGTCAAATCCGCCCTCCTTGCAGCGCCGGGCCGCCTGAGAAAGACGCAGCCGGTAGCAGGCAAAGCAGCGTTCGCCCCCTTCGGGAATGCGCTCCAGCCCCTTGACCGCAGCATAAAACGCCTGGGGATCGTAGGGCACGGTCTCCAGCTGCACGGATGCACAGAAGGGAGCCTGTTGAATCAGGCGCGCCTGTTCAGCGCTGCGCAGCGCGTATTCTTCAGCGCTGTCCAGATTGGGATTGTAATAATCGACTGTGATCTCGAAAAAAGACGCCAGGTACTCCAGCACATAGCTGGAACAGGGCGCGCAGCAGCTGTGCAGCAAAAGCCGCGGCCGTCTGCCGTTCAGTTCGCGCAGACAGGCCTCCAGTTCCAGCTGATAATTTCTCGCCATACATACGTTCCTTTCGCAAACTTGCTTCATGGGTAATTGTAGCACAAAACCGCAAGAGGAGATATGCTTTTTTCGCAAATCATTAACCCGAATGGCAAAGTTTGTTCATAAACTTCCGTTACAATGTAGGTGTTGGCACAAAGAGTGTTTTGCGAGCCACCTCTTCCGCACAAAGAGCCCGCGGAAGAAAGGCTGCTCTTTGAATGCATGCGGCAAAAGAAGCCTTTTGCCAAGGGCGTGCAAACGCCTCGCGCACACGGCAGGAAGTGCTGAGGCACGGGCTTTTGATAAAAAGCCGGGTCGCGCGGACAGAACAGAGGACGGTTCTTCCGCGCCGCCCGGCGGCAACCTACCATCCCCATCCGGGGTTTTCATACATTCCTCTCTTAATTGAGCAGCGGCAGCACCCGGCTTTTCTTAGTCGGAAGCTGCCGCTGCTTTTAGATTTCGTGCAAAAGACGGCGATTTGTGGTATACTGTACTAATACGTTAAAAAGGAGTATGCCCTATGACTGATGAAAAAATTAAGCGCATCAATGAATTGAGCCGAAAAAGCCGCACACCGCAAGGGCTGACCCCGCAGGAAAAAGAGGAACAGGCAGCGCTGCGCCGGGAATACATCGACAGCATGAAGGCGTCGCTGCGCGCCCAACTGGACAATACCGTGATCATTGACGAATATGGGCATCATAAATATTTGAAGAAAGATTGAGTCTGAACGCGTCTGTGAAAGAGAGGTGATGCGTACGCTTCCGGAAAAACGAAACATCCGCTTGCCGGAGAATTATCAGCGAAAAACCGGTTCGACGGGCCGCCGGGAAGAGCCCGACCCCTTCGAAATACCTATTTTGATGCCGGGAGAAGATGAGGATCATCTGTTGGAGACGCTCACTTCTCAGCAGGAAGAGGAGCAGCCGCGCACGCAAAAAGAAAAAAAGGTGCGCCGGAAACAAAAACCGGAGAAAGAGAACAAGAAGAAAAGCCATCGCTGGATCTGGGCGATGGCAGCTTTGCTGTGCTGCTTTGCGCTGATCTGCAGCGCTGTGCTGGGCGTTTATCTTGTGAATGCCACGAAAAACGACTTTTTGTGGCTGGATCTGGATCAGCTGCCTCACCGGGATGCCACCATTCTGTATGCGCAGAACCGCACCACGGGCGAGTGGGAAGAATATGCCCGCCTGGAGGCAACCCAGCAAAAGAAATGGGTGCCGCTGAGCGAGATTCCGGAGGATATGCAGAATGCCTTTGTGGCTATTGAGGACCGCGATTTCTACGAACACCACGGCGTCAGCTGGAAGCGGACGGCCTTCGCGGTGCTCAACGAGGTCAAAAAAATGATCACGGGCACCTATTTCGGAGGAGAAGACGGCATCAAGCAAGGGGCATCCACCATCACGCAGCAGCTGGTCAAGAATCTGACCCGCGACGAAGAGAGCGGCGGTGTGGACGGCTATTTCCGCAAGGTACGCGAAATCTGGCGCGCCCTTCGCCTGGATGCCACCTACGAGAAAGATCAGATCCTGGAAGCTTATCTGAACGTGATCAGCTTCACCGGCAATACGGCCGGCGTGGAAGCCGAGAGCGTCAAGCTGTTCGGAAAATCGGCCAGTGAGTTGAGCTTGGCGCAGTGTGCGTCCATTGCGGCCATCACCAAGAATCCGACCCGGTACGATCCTGTGTCCAACCCGGACAATCATCTGTCGCGCCGCAATTATATTTTGTACGAGATGTGGCAGCAGGGATACATTACCGAAGAAGAATACAATTCTGCTTCGGCGGAGCCCATCGGCCTTTCGCCGGGCAATTTGCCGGTCAATGAAACACCGGTCACCAGCTATTTTACAGATCAGGTCCTCAGTGATGTATCCGCAGCCCTGCGGGAGGAGTATGGCTTGAACGGGACCGAGGTCACCAATCTGCTGTACAACGGCGGCTTGCGTATCTACACCACCGTAGACCCGGAATTGCAGGCGGACATGGAAAAAGCTATGCAGTACGGCAATTTCTTCCCGCAGAACGGGCTGGGTGTAAAAACAACGGCTTATGTGTACGATGATGACGGAAACCGGGTACTGGATGAGAGCGGCCAGCCCGTGACCGAAGAAGTGATCGAATATCCGCAGGCAGCCATGGTCAGCGTGGACTACGAGGGCCGGCTCTGCGCCGTCGTGGGCGGTTTGGGCGAAAAAGAAGTCAGCCGCGGATTCAACCGCGGAACCGACGCTCTGCGTCAGGTGGGAAGTACCATGAAGCCCATCGGCGCCTATGCGCTGGCTTTGCAGGAGGACAAAATTACCTGGTCCACCCCGTTCCTGGACGCACCTGTGCGTCAGATTGAGGACGAGAACACCGGTGAAATGAAAGACTGGCCCGCCAACTTCTCCAAAACTTACAGCGAGAAAAATCTGCTGGTGGCGGATGCGCTGGCCCAAAGCATCAACACGGTGGCGGTGCGCGTAGGTGAACTGGCCGGTGTGGATAACATTTACCGCTTTGTGACACAGCAGCTGGAAATCTCCAGCTTTACCGAGGAAGACAAGGATTCCGGCCCCATGATTCTGGGCTCATCTACCTATGGCGTGACGCCTTACGAGCTGGCCGGCGCTTATATGATGTTCGGCAACGGCGGTACCTTTACCACGCTGCACAGCTACGAGAGCGTACAGACCGGATACGGCCGGGAAATCCTGACTCCGGAACTGGAGACAAAACAGGTGCTGGACAGTGATACGGCTTATGTGATGAATCGGCTTCTGCGGGAAGTCATGGAAGGAAACGGCACAGCCGCGGGCTACAGCGTGGGAGGTTCCATGGACAGCGTGGGCAAGACCGGAACCAGTTCCGACAACCGCGACTATTGGTTTGTGGGCCTGACGCCCTATTACGTCACCGCCACCTGGTACGGATACGATTCCGGCTTTTCGCTGAATACTTCAGCGGGAACCCATGCGCCCACCAGTGCCTGGCGCTACGTGATGCGTCAGGCACAAAGCGGGCTGGAAACCAAGGAGTTCCCGGTGGATTCCAGCGTAGTGGAGGAAGAGTACTGTCTGTCCAGCGGCGGCGTTGCCACAGCCAACTGTCCCCGCACGGCCACCGGCTATTACCAGGCCGACAATTTGCCGGGCATGTGCACAGAGCACGCAGCTTAAAGAAGGAGAGATGTTTTGGAACTTCGTCAAATGACGCCGGAGCAGGCGTATGAAGTCTATCACACCCAGGCCTTTTTACAGGCGTTTCCCTGGGCGGAACGGCGGCCCTGGCGCAGCATTTGGGCGTTGCTTCAAAAGAACGCCTATGAATGCTACGGCGGTTACGACGCCCAGGGGGCACTGTTGTGCTGTGCCTTTTTTGCCAAAGCACAGGGCGCTTATCTGATGGATTATCTCATGACCATGCCGGAACACCGGGACAACGGGCTGGGAGGCCGGTTCCTGAGCCAGCTTTTGGACGGCCCTTTTGCAGAGCGCCTGATTTTGGGCGAGGCCGAAGCTCCGGACGGCGGTCCGGAAGATGAGCTTCGCCGCCGGCGTCTGGGGTTTTACCGGCGAAACCGGTTTGAACAGACCGATGTGATGAGCTGGGTTTACGGGGTGGACTACCGGATCATTGCCTGGAATCTGCCGCCGGCAACAAAAGCAGAGGCGTTGGCGGACCAATTGATGTCGGTCTATGAAGCGATCCTCGGCCCCGAACGATGCGGCCAGTGGGTGCGCGTTTGGCAGCAAGAAACACCGGAATGAGAAAAGCCCGTTGCCGTTTTAAAACGGCAGCGGGCTTTATTGTTGGGGGATCAAAAAGAGCCGCGGCGCTGTGGAAACAGCCCGCGGCTCTTTTGCTTTTTTATTCTTCCCAGATGGGGTGTTTCAGCATCCAGCGGCCGAACTCGTCCTTATAGAACAAATCACGGTTGTAGAACTTGTCCATAATGGCCCAGAATTCGCTCTCGCTGTAGCCGCAGAACTGGCAGAAATCCCGCACGCACAGGGGGTCCAGGTTTCCGTCGCGCTCTTTTACGATTTTGATGGCCTCGTCCCGGGTCATCATGCCGTAACGGATGTAGCGGGCGGTGTAGTCCGTAGCGGTGGCGTGGCCGAATTTCGGATATTTCAGCCAGGAGTGCACCAGATATGCACGGGAGTCAACCTGGTCGAAATCTTCGGCGTGGTGGGTGCGTTTCCACTCGTGGGTCAGATCATGGAAGCCGTGCTCCTTGGCCAGCTGATAGTTTTTGTAGCTGTTCCAGGGCAGGAAATAGCTCATGTAGAACGGGTCCAGTTTGGCCAGTTCTTCGGCGCTGGGCGCCTCGGTCAGAATCAGATCGTTCTCGGTTACGCCGTAGCTGAGAAGCTCCTCTTTGGGGAAGCCTACAGCCACGCCGTTTTCGATCTGACCTTTGGCGGAGTAGGTCTCTTCGTCTGCGTTGCCGCCGTATTCAAAGCTGACGTTTTCACCGTAGCACAGGAACGGGGTGTTGAATTTGGCAGCCATGTGCAGGGGGAAGGTGTAGATCAGGCGGTCCACATACCAGGTGGGCTTGCCGTATTTCTCAAAGAAAGCGCGCATCAGGGTTTTCTGCGCTTTGATGTTGGGCTTGCAGCTGATGATGGTGCAGCCGAATTCTTCAGAAATGTTTTTCAGATTGTGCTGGCCCGCTTCTGTCATGGGGAAGTTGTCTTCCACGCTGAACAGAATGGGGTTCATGTGCATAACTTCTTTCAGAATATAGACCTGGAAATGGCTGTCCTTGCCGCCGGATACCGCCACCGCGCAGTCATAACCGCCGGGGCCGTTCATGCCGCGGTATTTGTCGCACATGGCTTCAAATTCTTTCCAGCGGGCGTCCCAGTCCACGTTTTTGCGTTGTTCGTAATGCCGGCACGCGCTGCATACGCCTTCCTCGTCAAAGGTGATGCCGGGGCGGGTGTCGGGCATGGTGCATCGTTTGCAATACTTCATTGTTGAAAAAACCTCGCTTTCCCTTGTGCTGCCCCAATCGGCAACTACTGCTTTATTATACCTTTCTTATACCCGGAAAAACAAGTCCGCATTCAGATTTTGTGCGAACCTTGCACAAAGGGGCGAATTTTGTTTTCCATACGGACCACTTCTTCCCGGGAGATATGGGCCTTGTCTACATAGCCGTAAATGCGCCCTGCAAAATCCGCAAAGGGCGGGCAGATGCGGCGGAACACCCGGGGATTCAGATGCACAGCGTACATCATATGAATGCCCACCAGTGCGCAGAACTTCAAAAGATTGAAATGAGGCCGGAAGGGCGGCGCGAAGGGGTCGTCCTGGGGCTCGTTTTTGTAAACGTCCTCCAGCAAATCCGCCATGCGGATGTAGCTGGGAATTTCGCTTTTGTCGAAATAGCCTTCGATCATGGCTTTGTCAATGGGGAAGGGCGCATTCTCCTGCCCCGCGGCTTGGCAGAATGCTTCATAGGTCTCCACATAGCGGCCGCCCTTGTAGATCACGGGGTCGTACTCGTGTTCAATAGGCTGCGGGCGCAGAATGTGGCAGCTCTTGCCTGCAAAATAGACTTCCGCGATGGCGGTGCTCATCCAAATGAAAATCTGGTCCGCGGCCACAATCCACTGCTTGACACTGTCCGCAAAAATCACATGAAAATGGGGACGCTTTTTCTGCAGTGCGTCCAGCGCGGGACTGTTCCATTCGGAAGGGTGGCGCCGGTATACCAGCTCCACTTCGGGGTGGTCGCCCAGATACTGATCAAACCAGCGCAGGGTCTCTGCCATGCTCTCCCGGTTGGTGCGTGCGAACTGGGTGAAATCCTCGCCGGCCATCTTGCTCAGTTCCTGCACTTCCTGTTCGCTCATGCTTCCGTAGCCGAAAGAAGAGATGTACAGCATCAGCTTCTTGTCGGGGTCCAGACCAAATTCTTTGCAAAGCTGGGCTTTGTCCTTAAAGTAACCCTGAAACTCCGGCCGCAGAAAATCCATCATCACCGCCCCGGTCACAGGGCAGTTCTGCGAGGGCACGTCATGGGCCAGCAGACGCTGGCGGGTCAATTCACCCCAGCAGGTCTGCACGCATTTCTTGGCATTGCCGTTGAAGTTGAACCAGGGGGCTGCTTCCTGGGTGTCGGACAGCATCTGCTCCCAGTGCAGGTTCACCACCTTGCGGCACACACCCACGTTGTTGTACACGTGGCTGTTGATGGCCTCGTCGTCGTACATGCAGCTGGACACCACCACTTTGGGCTTTTTCCAGGTGAAATATTTCAGCTTCTTGCGGTCCAGAAGCTGGTGAATGGCCACCGAGTAACCCCGGCGCTCCAGCTCCAGCTTCAGCAAAAGCAGGCTTTCATATTCCCGCACCACGTGCTCGTATAAAATCAGAAAATCCAAAGACATGGAAAAACTCCTTTTTTAAATTCAGCCCTCCATCACTCGGGTGAACAGCTCTTCGGTGAATTGGGGCAGTCCGTGGCGGGTGTCCAGATGGAATCCGTCAAAATAGGCGGTGTCGTCCCAGTGGGGCATTTCGGTCCATTCGTAGTCCAGCACACGGGCGCCGCTGGCGCGAATGGTGTCCAGCGCACCGCGCATGGCCTCGTCAATGCCCAACGGTTCGCACACATAGCGGTACAGGCTGTCGTCCATGGGCGGCACCAGCAGCGTCAGCTTTACGCCGTTCTCCCGGCAGAAATCCACCAATTCCAGAAGCCGTTCCAGTGCGGGCTCATTGATGGCGTATTTGGAATCTTCCACGGTGCAGCTCTCCATGGCGGCGGCCAGAGCTTCGCCGTCCAGTTCGCCCGCGTCCATGGCGTCCACGATGCTCTGAGTACTGGAATAACCCTCTACCATGGGCAAGGTTCCGGCCTTGGCACAGTTCTGGTACAAAATGGCCGCATAGGCTACCAGGTCTTTGCGCTGGCCATTGGGCAGATAATCGTCGGGGGTGTGCTCGGCGGTCTCTTCCGCGTCCGGCAGGCCCCGCAGCTTGTCCCCGATGACGGTCAGGGTGTTGATGTTGTACTCCAGGTTGGAGATATAGGCCACCGGATTGGCCAGCTGGGTCTCTACCGTGGCCATACGGTTGGCCGTGCGGTAGTTGGCGTTCAGGGTGTAAAAGGAAATGCTCATCAGCGCCCGCTCGATCTCCGGATGCTGCTCATAGACATAATAAAACTCGTCGATGCTCTCCTCCAGGCTGGCCCCGCCGTAAGCCAGATTGGACCACTGAACGCCGGAGACCTGGTCCACCAGGTCCATGTCGAAGTGGGCCATGCGGGAGTCGCCCAGCAGAATGTTTTCGTGGGGATCTTTTTCAAAAGCGCGGATGCGGGAAATGGGGCTGTTGTCGCTGCCGGTTTCCCGCAAACCGAAGTAGTTGTTGGGCTCAAAGGCCACAAACACCGCCAGGTACAAGGCGATGGGCGCCAGCGCCAGCGCCAGTTTGGGAAGAATCTTTTTCACAGGCGCTCCTCCTTAAAAGTTTGCGTAGGCAAAGCTGACCGTGCCGAAACCGCCGCTCTGCATAATGAAGCCCACCAGAATGCAGCCGATGAGCACATAGTAGCACAGCCAGCGCGCTGCAGTGGGCAGTTTGGCAAGGCCGGTGGACCAGTGGGCGTCCTTCATTTTAAAGCACTGCCGCCAGTCGGCATACACACCGATGGCCAGCACCGCCGCCATGTAGACGCACCAGCCCACCACCATGATGGGGCGGGTGTAAAAACCGTTTTCCACCGCCGTGACAAAGCTGGATGCAAAATGAGAGAGCGACAGGTCTGTGAAGCTGTTGGCAAAATAGGCCAGGCAGTCGCCTACGGTGCCGCCGGACACCAGTCCGATGCGGAAGAACACATGGCTCGCGGCCCACAGCACAAACACTACGGCGATTTTGCCCATGCGCGCGGGCAAGGTGATGCGTTTGGGGGGCTTGCGGTACCAGCTGTGAAGCAAATCCTCCCCCACCCGAAACAGACCCTGCAAAAGGCCCCAGATGACAAAGGGCCAGGTATTGCCGTGCCAGAATCCGCTGATGAAGAATACAATACCTACCGTGATCACAAAGGGCTTGGCCTCTTTTTTGCCGTTTTTCTGGGTGACCCGGGGCAGGTGATCGCCCCAGCGGCTCCACACAATGGGGGTGAACAGATAGTCCTGCAGCCAGCTGGAAAGGCTGATGTGCCAACGTTTCCACAGGGTGGAGAAGTTGGTGGAGAACAAAGGCGTTTTGAAGTTTACCGGAATGTCGATGCCCAGCAGCATGGCACAGCCCCGGGCGATGTCGGAATAGCCGGAAAATTCGAAATACAGCTGAATCACGTACAGCGCGGCGGCCAGCGGCAGAATCAGGCCGGAGTAATCGGCGCTGTTTTCAAACACCTGGTTTACAAACAGGCCCAGCACGTTGGCCACGGCGATCTGTTTGAACAATCCGGCCAGAATCAGCCGGAAGGAATCGCAGGTGCGCTGAGAGTCAAAGCGGCGGGGCGCACGCAGCTGGGGCAGCACTTTCTGTGCCCGGCAAATGGGGCCGGAAGTGATGGTGGCAAAGAAAGAAACAAACAGCGCCCAATTAAGAAAATTGGTCTCGGGTTCCGCGGCTTTGTAGTACACATCCACCAGATAACTGATGACCGCGAATGTATAGAAACTGATGCCCAGCGGCAGAGGGAAAGACACTGCCGTGATTCCGAAAATTGTGGGCAAAAAGAAATTGCAGTACTTGAAAAAGCACAGCACCGCCACGGTCACGCACACGCCCAGAGCCAAAAGCTGCTTGCGGCGGGCGTTTTCAGCCGCCGCGATGGCACGGGCCGTGAAAAAGGTGAATACGGTGTTGAACAAAAGCACCGCCAGGGGCAAAACCCGCAGCCACAGCGGGCGCATTGTGCCGTCCGCTTGTTGTGCACCGGGCAGGTTAAAGCAGTAGAACGCCACGCTTGCCGCCAGCAGAACACCGTTTTGAAACCGCTTGGGCAGGGCAAAATAGAGAATGGCTACCAGCGCGAAAAACAGCGCGTAGCCCACGCTTGTCAGGGTCATGAAAGCTCTCCTTTGTCTGGTTTGGCCATACAAGACCAATTTACTATTATAGATGTAAAGCCTTCATTTGTAAAGCAAAGGCGGCGCATTGCGCCCGGACAGGCGAACTTTTATTGAATTGCCGCCGGATTTATAGTATACTAATAACCGAATATTGCATGTTGAACCATGCGCGATAAGGAGAGGTAGTATGGCACATACCGTAATGGTGACGGGCGCCGACGGTTTCATCGGCAGCCATCTGACGGAAGAACTGGTTCGCAAAGGCGAAAAGGTAAAGGCCTTTTGTTATTATAATTCCTTCGGCAAGTGGGGCTGGCTGGATACGCTGGCGCCGGAAATCAAAAACGAAATCGAAGTGTTCATGGGGGACATCCGCGACCCGAACGGCGTTCGCACTGCTATGAAAGGGCAGGAGATCGTCTATCATCTGGCAGCGCTGATTGCCATTCCTTTCAGCTATCATTCTCCCGACAGCTACGTGGACACCAACATCAAAGGCACCTTGAACGTGCTGAACGCAGCCCGGGACGTGGGGACAAGCCGTCTGCTGGTTACGTCCACCAGCGAAGTGTACGGAACCGCGCAGTATGTGCCCATCGACGAGCATCATCCCTTCCAGGGACAGAGCCCCTATTCCGCCACCAAGATCGGCGCGGACCGGCTGGCCGAGAGCTTCTACCGCTCCTTTGAACTGCCGGTTACTATTGTGCGCCCCTTCAATACCTACGGTCCCCGCCAGTCCGGCCGGGCGGTCATTCCCACCATCATCACCCAGCTGCTGTCTGGAGCAAAAGAGATCAAGCTGGGAAGCCTGACCCCCACCCGAGACTTCAACTACGTGAAGGATACAGCCGCGGGCTTTATGGCGATTGCTGACTGCCAGGCAGCTGTGGGGCAGGAGATCAACATTGCCACCGGAAAAGAAATTTCCATCGGGGATCTGGCAAACGAACTGATTCGGCAGATCAATCCCGAGGCAAAAATTGTGTGCGAGGAAGAGCGCTTGCGCCCGGAAAAGAGCGAGGTCAACCGTCTTTTGGGTGACGCTACCAAGCTGCGGCAGATGACCGGCTGGCAGCCGGCCTACACCTTCGAGCAAGGCCTGGCCGAGACCATCGCTTGGATTCGGGAACACATGGATGCCTTCCGTACGGGCGTTTACAGTTTGTAATAATTAAGTTAAATTTTACTTTTTGGAGTTTTTAATGAAACAAGACGGTTCGAAACCGAACAAGCTGCGCCTGAACGGGACGCTGGGCTGGGGCCTGGCGGCTCTGGCCGCTGTGATATGCGGCGTGGGCGTGGTGTATTACTGGCGTGTGTTCTACGGGTTCGACGCGGTTGCGCCGGTGCCTATGACACTGGCTGTATGCGCCGGCGCGCTGGCCATTGTGCTGGCGGCGTGGCTGGTGGTGCGGTTTGTAAAAAACTTTGATGCACGGGCGGCACTGGCGGTGTTTTTGTGCGGGCTGTGCTTCTGTTTTGCCAATCCGCCGATGCAGGCGCCGGACGAAAGCGCTCATTTTCTGCGCGCTTATGCCGTGAGCCTGGGACGGTTGGACTTTGACGGTGAACGCACTTTCAGCTCGGATGTGGATGCACTTTTAGCAGCCTTTCCGGGAGCGTGGGCCAACGGCAACACCACTTATTGGCTGGAATACGACGCTGCGGGCAACGTAGACGGCGGCGGTTCCAGTGAGAATTATGCCATCAAGCAGCAGGACGGCCAGACCGTGAGTTTGGCGGACCACTTTGCGCTGTACAAACAGTTAAAAACAGAGGGCAGCGCACCTGTGGTCAAGGAATCGCAGATCAAACAGGTGCTGCCCTATCTGCCGCAGGCGCTGGCCATGGCGCTGGCGCGTGTGGTGGGCTTTGGAGCCCTGGGCTGTTTTTATGCGGGGCGTGTGGCCAACCTGGCGGTGTACGCACTGCTGTGCTGGCTGGCTTTGCGCAACTGCAAGCGGTACAAGCCTGTGTTCCTGGCGGTGATGCTGCTGCCGCTGAGCTTGTACATCGGCGCGTCCTGCAATTACGACGCTCTGATGCTGGGGTGTTACTATTTGACGGCCAGCTATTTCTGCGTGGACGAGATCCGCAACAAAGACCTGGCGGTGTTCCTGGCGGCCTTTGTGCTGATGAACGCGGTCAAGCCCTGGATCAATCTTCTGTGGGTGGTCATTCCGCTCATTCTGCCCGCCCGGGTGTGGAAGGCCCGATGGAAAAAGGGACAGGTGGCGGCCGCGGTGCTGGTGTGCGCTGTGGTGGTGACCATCGGCGTGGAGTGGTACGGTCAAGCGTTCCGCACCAATTACGAAGAAGTGCGCATGCTGGGCGAAAGCGTGAACATGGCTGAGCAGCTGAGTTTTGTGCTGCACAACCTGCCCCGCACGGCCATGGTATTTTTGGGCACGCTGTACGAAAACAATTTGTTCCTGGGCCTTTTGGGCAGTTTCGGTGCCATGGACTTGAACATCGGAATCGTGTCCATGTTGTCGCCGGTGGTTCTGGCCTTTGCGTCGGCGCTGTCGGTGCACGAAAAGAGCAGTTTGACGCTGCGCCCTTCTCTGGGGTTGTTCGGGCTCGCTGTTCTGTACACCGGCGGTGTGCTGGCTGCCCAGTACATTACCTATACGCCTGTGGCCATGGTGCGGGTGCTGGGGGTGCAGGCGCGGTATTTGCTGCCTGCGTTCCTGATGCTGTTTGTACTGTTGGCTGCACTTTTGAGCCATGTGTTCGAGACCACCAGTGCCGGAGGAAAGAAGTCCTTCCATCTGGGGCTGAGCGTGTGTTCGTTTTTCGCGGTGCTCAGCGCGGTGCTGCTGGCGCAGCACTATTTCATCGGTCCGGTGTGCATCGTGCCCTGACGGGCATTGCCGGAGAGAAGGAGAGTTGCTTTTTTGGAAGCTTTTTTGCAGGGCGCCGGGTGCATGATCACATTTCTGGCGCTGGTTTGCCTGTGCATTTTCTGCACGAAAAAATGGAACGTTCCGGCGGGCATCAGCCCGCTGTTCGTGCTGTATGCCACCATTCTGTGGTATAGTGTGCTGGCCAGCGTGAACCTGCTTTTTCCGGCGGGCATCGCGTGGTTTGCGGCTGCGGCGTTGGCGCTGATCTGGTTGGTGCGCAAACGAAAAGAGATCCGCTGGCGGGATTTGGTCACGCCTTCCACGGCCTTTTTCATGGTGGCCAGTGTGGCGGTGATTGTGGTTTTCGCCGTGCGTCAGTCCATTTTTATGGAGTGGGACGAATTCAGCTTTTGGGGCATCGCACCCAAGGTGGTCAAATCCACCGGCCAGCTGTACACTTACTACCCGCAGGGATTGCGGGTCACCAGCTATGTGCCGGGTCTGGTGATGCTGGACGAAGCCTTCCAGTTTTTGGGCGCCTCCTTTGCGCCCTGGAAGGTGTTCGCCGCCTATGACATTCTCATGTTTGCCATTTTTGCGGCGGGCCTCTACACGCTGGAGCGCCGGCGCTGGAATCTGGCGGTGCCCGCAGCGCTTCTGCTTTGCATGGTGCCCTACCTGATGACCATGTATCAGCGGGACATCAACGTGTCTCCCATCTATATGTGCAGTTATGCCGACATTCCCATGGGACTTCTGTTCGGCGCGCCGCTGGTGGTGTACTTCCTGGCAAAGGAAAAGTCACCTGCGGTTCTGCTGTGCGCCGTAATGGGCGTGACGGTGGAATGTATTTCCAAGGACATGGGATTTGCTCTGTGCCTGATCGCGGCGGCGCTGATCTGCTTTGACCTGCTGTTTCTGGAGAAGGGTGAGGTGCGTTTTGCGCGGCTGCGCGGTGTTGGCGCCAAATGGTGCTGGATCGTGTCCATGGTGGCGGCTCCGGTAGCGGCTTTCTTCGGCTGGGCCGCGCATATGAGCGCTGTCACCGGCGCAAACCGGTTTGAGATCGGCGGCGAGCAGGACATGGGCATGGTCCAGATGGTAGTCACGGGTGTAGTGGAACTGGTCAGCCCCAACAAAAGCGAAAAATTCGTACGAGTCATGGGGGACATGCTCCAGGCGTTTTATTCCACCAAGCTCACCATGTTCAGCGTTGGCTCTCAGGAGGGAACCGTGGGCCGTTATCTGAACGGTTCCGGTCTGATCGTGACGCTGGTGATTCTGGTGATTCTGGCGGTGGCGTTTGTGTACGAGGACAAGCGGGGCCGCAAAGCTGTGGGCTGGTTTGCCCTTTGGAGCGTGCTGGGCTTTGTTGCGTTCTATATTTTTACGGGCTTCACTTATGTGTATGTGTTCAAGGAAGTGGAAGCTGCCGGTTTGAGCAGCTATAACCGTTACATCTACCCCTATTACATTGGCTGGTTTATTGCGGCGCTGGCATTTTTGCTGCGCAGTCTCAAGCGGGCGAAACCGGCCAGTGTGGGCGCGGGCTTTTTGCTGGCTCTCACACTGGGCTGCGGCTGGCGTGTGACCAGTTTTGTACAGCCGCAGCTGTCGGTAGTAGATTATTCCGACGGCTATTTTGCCGGGCGCAAGCGGGACATCTCCATGGTGGAGCAGGCAAAGGAATTTCTCACTTCGGAGGACCGGGTGTTCTACGTCAGCCAGAGCGATGACGGCAAAAACTGGTTCATTCATTATTATGAGTTTTACCCCGATGTGCAGCTGGATTACAGCTTTGGCGGCGGACAGCTGTCATCGGATTTTGAAATCCGGGAAGGGGCGTTTTCCTCGGACTATCCCGCGGAAGACCGGGAACCCTTCATCGGCAAAAAATTGACGCCGGAGGTGCTGTGCCAGTACCTGGAAGCCACCGGCTGCACGGCACTGTATCTGGACGACATTGACGAGGTCTTTATTGAGACGTATGCGGACCTGTTTACCGACGGGCTGGAGAGCCAGGCACGGCTGTACCGCATTGTGGGCACCGGCGCCGACATGCGCTTTGAGCCGGTTGAGGGAGGAGGATACCGCGATTGAAAAAGTTGAAGCAATGGGGAGCGGCCCTGTTCCAAAACGACCGGAAACTGCTGGCGTTCTGCTATGCGGTGTTTCTGGCGGGCAGCTTGATTTTGCCGCTGCTTGGATACACCGAAGACCGGATACAGCGGGCGCTGGGCAATCTGGAACCCATCGAAGTATCCATGAGCGACTTTGAATGGACGGACCTGGAACAGACCGGGCCGGACAGCTACGTGAGCATCAGTGTGGACCCGCGGATGGTGATGAAGGACCCGCCCAAAACGGTGCGCACTGTAAAAGTCAAGTTTCACTTTACCAATATGGAGCCGGGCGAGTTCTGCCTGTTCTATAAACCGCGGCCCGATATGGAGGATTTTGACGCCCGGTGCCGGGTTTGGGCGCACGTAGAGGATGACGGCAGCTATACGTTCACACTGCCTTACGGAGATATCTATGGGCTGCGCATCGATCCGGGCATTTATTACGGCCTTCGGTTTGAGGTGGAGAGCATCACCTTCAACGAACCCCGCAGTTTTCTGAGTTGGTTTACGCCTACGCGCACGTGGGCGCTGAGCTTTTTGGTGGCGCCTGCTTTGGCTGCCGTAATTTTGAAATATGCCGCCGCTCTGGCCGTGCGCCTGGCCCGGCAAAAGGGAGGAAAATGAACATGGAACCGAAATTCATTCCCTTGTCTGTGCCCAATTTCTGCGGACATGAGAAAGAGTATGTCAACGACGCTGTCGTCAGCGAATGGGTGTCGACCGGAGGCAGCAAAGTGCCGGAATTTGAAAAAGCCATTGCGGATTACGTGGGCGCTGCGGGTGCAGTGGCCTGCAACTCCGGCACATCCGGACTGCACCTGGCCATGATGGCCGCGGGTGTGGGCCGTGGCGATGAGGTGATCGCGCCTACGCTGACGTTCATCGCGGCGGTGAATCCCATCCGTTACGCGGGAGCGGAACCCATTTTCATCGGCTGCGGCGACAGCTTGTGCATTTGCCCTACACTGGTGCGGGAGTATCTGGAAGCCAACGCCGAAATGCGGGACGGCCGCTGCATCAACAAGCGCACCGGGGCCCATATCAAGGCCATGGTAGTGGTGCATGTGTTCGGCAACATGGCCAGCATGCCCGGCCTGCTGGAGATTGCAAAAAAATACAATCTGATTGTGATTGAAGATGCCACCGAGGCATTGGGCACCTACTATACAGAGGGCCCGCTGAAAGGCAAGTACGCCGGTACGATGGGCGACATCGGTGTGTACAGCTTCAACGGAAACAAAATCATTACCACCGGTGCGGGCGGCATGGTGGTGTCCAACAATCCGGAATACCTGGCTCATATGAAGCATCTGTCTACCCAGGCCAAGTCCGACGAGCTGAATTACAAGCACGACGAAGTGGGTTACAACTACCGCCTGACCAATGTGCAGGCGGCCATGGGTCTGGCGCAGCTGGAGCAGCTGGAAGGTTTCATTGCCCACAAAAACAAAATGTACGATTTCTATTTCGAACGTCTGAACGGCAAGGGCCATTACGGCATCATGCCTTTCCGGGAGGGCGTGCGCTCCAACAAATGGTTCTACAGCCTGTATGTGTACGATGAGCATCCCCTGCGCCGGGATGAGATCATTCGTCGGCTGGCGCAGGAAAAGATTCAGACCCGTCCCATTTGGGGCCTGATTCAGGACCAGGCGGATTATCCGCGCAATGAGAGCTACGGCACAGATCTGGCGCGGCATTATCTGGACCGCATCGTGAACCTGCCTTGCTCCACCAGCCTTACCGAAGAGGACGCCCAGCGGGTGGTAGACACGCTTTTGAAGCTGTCTGAGGGCTGAGCCAATTCCAATGTACGGGGGTTTTGCTATGAAACTGGATGACATTCTCATTGACGGTTCCATCAGTGTGCTGGACGCCATGCGCCGGCTGGACGAAACGGGCCTTCGGGCTCTGTTTGTGGTTCAGGACGGTGTTTTGCAGGCGGCGCTGACGGATGGGGACGTGCGCCGGTATATCCTGGCCAGCGGCAAATTGGAAGCGCCGGTCAGCGGTATGGCCAATTATCATCCCAAGGCGCTGCCCATCGAGCAGCGCAGTCAGGCGCGCCGGGTTCTGAAGGAAAACGCCATCGGTGCGCTGCCGTTGCTGGACCGAGCCGGCCGCATTCAAGACGTGATTTTCGCCGACGGCCTGGACATTGAAACACCTGAGCGCACCGATGTGCCGGTGGTGATGATGGCCGGTGGCCTGGGAACCCGGTTGTACCCGTATACCAAAATTCTGCCAAAACCCCTGATCCCCGTGGGGGAATTGCCCATTGCAGAACACATCATTCACCGTTTTACGGATGTGGGATGCAGCCGGTTTTATCTGGTGGTCAACTACAAAAAGAACATGATCAAATCCTACTTCAATGACTTGCAGAAAGACTATGAAGTGGATTATGTGGACGAGGACAAGCCTCTGGGGACCGGCGGCGGCCTGAGCCTTTTGAAGGGGCGGATCGATTCCACCTTTTTCCTGACCAACTGCGATATTTTGGTGGACGCCGACTTTGGTGACATTTACAAGTTCCACAAAGAGGGCGGAAATGCCATCACCATGGTGTGCGCGGTCAAGCATTTTACCATTCCCTACGGAGTGGTGGAGCTGGGAGCCGACGGCGTGATCGAGCGCATTCAGGAAAAACCCGAAATGAACTTTCTCACCAATACAGGAGTGTATGTGGTAGAACCGCAGGTGATCGATATGATCGAGCCGGATACCCCCACTCCCTTTACCGATCTGATCGACCGGGTGCGACAGGGCGGCGGCCGCGTGGGCGTTTACCCGGTCAGCGAACAGAGCTGGATGGACATGGGCCAGCTGGAAGAGCTGGACAATATGCGCCGCCGCCTGGAGCAGCAGTGAAAAAAACGGGCGCAAACTGCCCAAGGGAGCGAATCTTGTTCGATGAAGCAGGGCTGGAGTGAAAAAAGAATCCTCGCCGCAACGGCACTGCTGTGTGCAGGACTGACGGTTGCGGTGTACGTGGCTTTGGGCGTGTGGCCCTTTGGCCCCAACACCGTGGTGACCGGTGATCTGGGCGGTCAGTACCTGAACTATTTTGCACACATGCGCCGTTCGCTTTTGGAAGGGTTTTCCGGCTGGGGTTATACCTTTGAAAAAGGGCTTGGCGGAAACCTGATGGGGATTTTGGCCTATTATTGTGCCAGCCCTTTTAACCTGCTGTACTTTTTCTTTGATCCCCGGTATTATACCGAGATCGCAGCGCTGGTTCTGCTGTGCAAAGTGACGGCGGCGGGCACGGCTATGGCTTTTTTCCTGAACCGCCGTTTTCCGGCATTGCGTCACCGGGCGGTTCTGCCGTCTCTGTGCTATGCGTTCTGCGCCTGGGCCTTTGTCTATTCGCAGAACATCATGTGGCATGATGTATGGCTTTTGCTGCCGCTGGTTTGTTACGGCATCTGGAAACTGTGCCGTACCGGCAAACCCTTTGTGTTTGCATTGAGCCTGGCGCTGGCCATTTTTGCAAACTTTTACATTGCCTATATGGCTTGTATTTTCTGTGTGCTGTACTTTTTCTGGGAACTGTGGGCCGGCGGTTCTGTGCAGAATGGACGCACCTGCATTCGGCGCTGTGCGAGCTTCGGGTTCGGTGCGCTGTGCGGCGGCGGACTGTCTGCGTTCCTGCTGGTTCCGGCGCTTCTGGACGTGCAGCAGAACAAGGGAATGACAACCTCTTTTTCTCTGACCGGCGAAACCAGTTTTAAAGCCAGCGAGTTCTTTTATCGGCTGATGCCCGGAAATTTTGACTGGAGCAATGTGGAAGCTGGGCTGCCCAACGTGTACTGCGGCACCTTGGCCGTGGTACTGGTCGTTGTTTACTTTTGTGCAAAGGGCGTTTCCCGGCGTGAAAAGCTGGGTTCTGCGCTGGTGCTGGGGGTGCTGTTTGCCTCTATGTACAGCCGGGATCTGATGCTGGCTTTTCATGGCTTTACGCCGCCGGTGTGGTTCCCTTACCGAAACTCTTTTTTGTTTTCTTTCTGGCTGTGCTTTTTGGCGGCGCGTGCGCTGGCCGGCGCACGCCTGACCGTCGGGCGCCTTGTGTGTGCAGGCGGCGCGGGTTTGGGGTTCCTCGCAATTTGTTTTCTGGTGCGCAACGAGTGGTATACTGCCACGCTGTTTGTCATTGGCGGCGCTCTGTGCGTTGCGGGTCTGAGTTGCTTTGTTTGTCTGCATGCCTCCCGCAGAGCTGTGCGCGCCGGTGCACTGGTCCTTTGCGGTGTGTTGTGTGCGTTGGAACTGGGGTGGAACGCTGCCGATGTGCTGAGCCGTTTTGAACAGTATCCCCGGCAGGACTATTTGGATTTTTACGACGAAACTTCCGCTGCGGTGAATTACGTGAACGATTTGGACGCGGGCGCACGCATGGAAAAAACGTTTCAGCGCAGTTACAACGACCCTATGCTGCTGGGCTACCACGGTGTTTCTCATTTCGGCTCCACGCAGGACGAAGCCAATACACGGTGGCTGCAGGCCATGGGATTTTCTGACCGGAACGGTTACCGCACCGGCGGCACCGCCTTTGGCGAGGCGCTGATCGGGCTGGAATATCTGCTTGCCCGGGAAGGGGATGCGGTTCAGCCCCATTACCAGTTTGCCGGACAGGCGGGAAACACCATACTTCAGCTGTGGGCCAATTCTTATGCGCTTCCCGTGGGCTTTTTTGCGGACGGACAGGCGTTGGAATACTCCATCCCTGACGCTGAAGAGAATGGGGATGTGTTTGATGTGCAGAACGCCCTGTTTGAGGCGCTCAGCGGTCAGGCGCAGCCGCTGCTGGAAGAACTTTCAGTTTCCGGTCCCACTGGCTTGTTGACCGGCCCGCAGACTTACCGGGCGCAGGTGCCGGTGAACGGCATCGCATACGCCGTATGGGAAGGGGACGATGCCCTTCCTGTGGAAATCCCTGACGCGGTGGGAGCACAAGAGGGTACTTGGTATACCTGGAGCGTGGTGTGCCTTGGCGCCTGTCATACGGGCGAAACGGTTGAGACCGTGGTGAATCCGGTGTACGACCAGATGGAACTGACCCATGTGCGGTTTTGCGTGTTGAATACCCAACTTTTGGAACAGTTTTGTTTGCAGGCCCAGCAAGGCGTGCTGGAAACGCAGCTGGAAAACGGCGCCCTTCGCGTCCGTGTGCAGGCAGACGGAGAGCGGCTGCTCGTGCTCAGTGCGCCTTGGTCATCGGGGTTGCGCTGCACAGTGGATGGTGTGAATACATCTCTGCAGCGCCTGGCCGACGGGCTGTGTGCGGTGAAATTAACTTCTGGCGATCACACAGTGGAACTGCGTTATGCAGTGCCGGGCGCGTCGGTCGGACTTTGCCTTTCCGCATTGGCTGCGGCGATGCTGGCAGCCTGCTGGCTTTTTCAAAGAAAAAAGAGCCCCATTAACAAAGGAGGAGCGTAATATGTCCATTTGCATCATCGCCGAGGCGGGCGTAAACCACAACGGAAGTCTGGAACTGGCGAAAAAAATGGCGCTGGCGGCCAAAGAGGCCGGAGCGGATATCGTAAAATTTCAAACGGCTATTCCGGAATTGGTTATCAGCAAATTTGCCGAGAAGGCCGAGTATCAGAAGGAGCAGACCGGCGCGGGCGAGAGCCAGCTGGACATGTGCCGCCGCATCCATTTTGGCTTTGACGGCCACGCGGAATTGAAAAAATACTGTGATGAAATTGGCATTGAATACCTATCCACACCCTTCGATCTTCCCAGCATTGACTTTTTGAATACGCTGGGGCTGTCCGTGTGGAAAATTCCCTCGGGCGAGATTACCAATCTGCCCTATCTGGAAAAGATTGCAGCCACCAAAAAGCCGGTGATTCTTTCCACAGGCATGAGCACTCTGAGCGAGATTGAGGACGCGGTGAGCGTTTTGGAAGAGGGCGGCGTAGAGCAAATCACCCTGCTGCATTGCAATACCGAGTATCCCACTCCGTTTGAGGATGCGAACCTGACTGCCATGGACGATCTGCGCCAGCAGTTCGGTCTGCCGGTGGGCTATTCCGATCATACCACCGGATACGAGGCGGACATTGCCGCGGCAGCGTTGGGCGCCTGCGTCATTGAAAAGCATTTCACGCTGGACCGCAATATGGAAGGCCCGGACCACAAGGCAAGCCTGGAACCGGACGAGCTGGCTGCCATGGTGCGCGCTGTGCGCAATGTGGAAAAAGCGCTGGGCGACGGCAGAAAGCACGTCAGTCCCAGCGAAGCCAAAAACAAGGCCATTGCCCGCAAAAGCATTGTGGCCGCAAAACCGATTCAAAAGGGCGAGGTGTTCACAGAAGAGAACATCACCACCAAGCGGCCGGGCGACGGTGTCAGCCCCATGCGCTGGCATCAGGTGCTGGGGATGACGGCAAAGCGTGATTTTGCCGAGGATGAGAAAATTGAACTGTGAGGAGAAGACCATGAAAAAAACGGTCTGTGTGGTCACAGGCACTCGCGCCGAGTGGGGGCTTTTGCGCGGCGTGGTGAAAGCCATGGAAGAGAGCGACTTTCTGTGCCCTCAGGTGGTGGTCACAGGTGCCCATCTCAGCGAGGCATTCGGTCATACGGTGGATGAGGTGAAGGCCGACGGCGCGCCTATTGCAGCGTGTATTGACATTCTCAAGTTCGGCACGGGCAGCGCTTTGGCCACCGCCAAAACCGTAGCTTATACGCTGGATCAGTTTGTGGAGTATTTTTCCGCGCACCGGCCCGACGCAGTGCTGGTTTTGGGAGACCGGTATGAGATTTTTGCCGTGGGGCAGGCGGCGGCGCTTTTGGAGATTCCCCTGATTCACATCAGCGGCGGAGACGTGACCCACGGCGCGGCGGATGACTATTTCCGCCACTGCCTGACCAAGATGGCAAGTCTTCATTTCCCCGCTTGCGAAGAGTATGCCAAGCGGGTTATCCGTATGGGCGAAGACCCGGCCACGGTGGAGAATGTGGGAGGCCTGGGAGACGAAAATCTTCGCAACATGAAACTGATGAGTCGGGAGGAACTGGAAAAGAGCATCGGCTTTTCGCTGGAAAAGCCCTATGCACTGGTGACCTATCATCCCGAGACCGCCACAGGTGAATCTCCGGTGGGGCAGTTTGATCAGCTGCTGCGGGCGCTGGAGACGTTGCCTTTGCGCGTGATTTTCACAAAAGCCAATGCTGACGCGGGCGGGCAGGAGATCAACCGCCGGATTGACGAGATCTGTGCCCAGCGGCCGGAGGATTACATTGCGTTTACCAGCATGGGTGTGCTGCGTTATCTGTCGGCCATGAAGTACTGCGCAGCTGTCATTGGAAACTCTTCTTCCGGCGTGGTGGAAACACCCACACTGGGAGTGCCGGCCGTGAACATCGGCCGCCGGCAGGAGGGGCGGATTCTCTGCCCCAATGTGATCTGTTGCGATGCAGATGAGAAGTCGATTCGGTCTGCGGTGGAAAAGGCTTTGACGCCGGCCTTTGCCCAAAAGGCAAAAACCACCGTCAGTCCGTACAATGGCGGCGACACCAGCCGGCGCATGGTTCGCGGCATGGAGCACTTTTTGACCGGCCCGCGCTGCGGGAAACCCAAAATTTTTTACGACGGAGAATGACCCATGAAAGCACTGCTTGCAAAATGCGGGGAAATCTGGAATATGGTCTGGAAGGTGTGGGACCGGCAGAGAATGGAGGCACCGGACTTTTTTGACGGAATGGCGACCACCGCTTGGCGTCTGTGTCTGATGGCATTGGCGGGACTGGCAGTGGTTCTGGTGGTTTTGCTGGTGTTGGCGGCGTTGCGCCACCGTCAGGAAAAAAAGACGGTCCGTCAGAAAAAGGCGCTTCGGCGAGTAATCAGTTTGGGCGGCGCTCTGGTGGTGGTGCTGGGACTGTGTGCCTGGGCCTACTGGCCGGAACCTCTGGCACGGACTGAGCAGGTGGAGAGCGTGACTCTGTCCAGCCGGGTGCCGGGCAAAAAGGAAAAGCCGGTTTCGCTGACGAGCGAGCAGGAAGATTCACTTTTGAAACTTTTGCAGAATACCTTGTGTGTGCCAAGCTGGGAAGGAGAGCTTCCCTATGCGGGGTATGGCCAGACCTTCCGCATCACGCTTTTAACGGACAAAGGCGAGGTGCGGATTTTGGCAGCGCCGGGGACAGGGTGTCTTTACACGGAGACGGACTCCGGCCTGATTTATACCATTGTGGGATATGGAAGTTTCTATAAGGCATTGACCAATCTTTGAGATTTACGGGAAAGCGGGGAACAGAGAGATGAAGGGATTGATTGTTGGGCTGGGCAGCATGGGAAAGCGCCGCGGGCGCATTCTGCGCAGCATCAAACCGGACATAGAGCTTTGCGGTGTGGATCTGACGGAATCCCGCCGGCAGGAAGCGGAGAGTTTGGGCATCCGGGCCTATGAGAGCATTCCGGCGGCATTGGCCGCCGAAGCACCGGATTGTGCTTTTGTGTGCACTGCACCCATCACTCACGCGAAAATCATCGACGAGCTGCTGGACGCGGCTCTGCCGGTGTTCACCGAACTGAATCTGGTCAGTGACGGATACGATCAGCTGACCGCCAAGGCCGCTCAAAAAGGTGTTCCTCTGTTCCTGTCTTCCACCATGCTGTACCGGGCGGAAACCCAGTACATCAAGGCACAGGTGCAGGCCTTCGGAAAGCCGGTTAATTACATCTACCACATCGGCCAGTATCTGCCGGACTGGCATCCTTGGGAAAACTATAAAAATTTCTTTGTGGGCGACAAGCGCACGGGCGGCGTGCGGGAAATTTTTGCCATTGACCTGCCCTGGCTGCTGGACGCCTTCGGTCCCGTGAAACATGTGTATGTGGAAAAGGACAAGCTCAGTCAGCTGGAGATCGATTATCCCGACACCTATTTTGTGACGCTGCGGCACGAAAGCGGCGTCAAGGGAATTTTAGCCGTGGACGTGGTCAGCCCCAAGGCAGTGCGCAATTTTGAGGTGTTCGGCGAGGGACTGCACCTGTTCTGGGAGGGCAACCCCAAGACTTTGGCGAAGTATGACGCCCAGGTCAAAGAGAAAGTGCCTGTGCAGACGTATGAAAGCTTTGAGCACGATGCCCGTTATTCCGACAACATCGTGGAAAATGCCTACGGCGACGAGCTTGTGAACTTTTTCGGCGTGCTGGACGGCACTCAGCAGCCCCGCTGGAGCTTTGAAAAGGACAAAGCGGTGCTGGAACTGATCGAGCGCATCGAAAACGCGTAAAAGAGGCGGACGTATGAAGGTTTTGTTTGTGGGCCTTGGCTCCATCGGCACAAGGCATTTGAAAAATCTGCACGCAGTAGCGGCCGAGAAAGGGCTTCCCGTGGAAGCCTGGGCGCTGCGTTCTTCGGACCGGCAGTTGCCGGTGGAAACAAAGGCTCTGCTGGCAGGAGAAGTGTGTGCGCTTCAGGAAAACGACCACTTTGACGCGGCGTTCGTCACCAATCCCACCAGCCTTCACTATGACACGCTGTGCATGCTGCGGGGCAAAGCGGATGCGCTGTTTATTGAAAAGCCGATTTTTGACGAAACCGACCGGCAGCTGGAACAGTGTCTGGCGCCAGGCCAGAAGGCCTATGTGGCGGCGCCTATGCGCTGGTGCGGCGTGATGCTGGCGCTGAAAAAGCACCTTCCTGCGCTGCATCCGTACTCCGCACGGGTCATCTGTTCATCCTATCTGCCCGACTGGCGGCCCGGGGTGGATTACCGCACAGTATATTCAGCTCACCGGGACATGGGCGGCGGCGTGACCATCGATTTGATCCATGAGTGGGACTATCTGGTGGAGCTGTTCGGTAAACCGCTGGAAATGTACAATTTCAAGGGCACATACAGCGATTTGGAAATCGATTCGGACGACTTGTCCGTGTATATTGCCCGTTATCCGTCCATGCTGGCGGAAGTGCATCTGGATTATTTCGGACGCCAGTACCGGCGCAGCATTGAATTGTTCTGCAAGGACGGCACAGTTACCGCGGACTTCGGCGCGGGAACGCTGACATTGGCCGACGGCACGGTGGAGCACTGGAACGAGCCGGTGAACCAGCGCTATCTGCGGGAGATGGAATATTTTCTGGACTATGCGCAAAGCGGTACGGGTGACAGTGTGAACACGCCCGCCACGGCGCTGGAGGTTTTGAAATTGACACTGGGGGAGATTTGACCATGGAAAACGTGTTGATTACCATTTGCGGCCGTGCGGGCAGCAAGGGATTCAAAAACAAAAATCTGAAAATTTTTGACGGTCATCCGCTGAGTTATTACAGTCTGTCCGCTGCCGAGCTGTTCATTGCGCAGCATCCGGAACTGCATGTGGATGTGTGCCTGAATACGGACAGCGATCTTTTGATTGATGTGATCACCAAAAACTACCCCGAGGTGACGGTGCTGCACCGTTCTGAGGAGCTCAGCGGCGATGTGGTGCCCAAGATGATGGTGTATCAGGACAGTCTGCGCCGCATGGAAGAGTTGACCGGTCTGCAGTATGAAAACCTGATCGATCTGGACATCACCAGCCCTCTGCGTCAGGAAAAGGACGTATCCGGCGCGTATGCTTTGAAAAAAAGCCGTCCGGAGCTGGATTTGGTGTTCAGCGTATGCCCGGCGCGGCGCACACCTTATTTCAACATGACCAAGCTGGAGGATGGGTGTGCCAAGCGTGTGATCGAGCATCATTTTACCGCCCGGCAGCAAGCGCCCGCCGTGTTTGATGTGAATGCATCGATTTATGTGTTCGGACGTGATTTTCTGCTGGAAAACGAAACCGGCTTTTTGTGGGATGGAAAGATCGGCGTGTATGAGATGTTCGACACAGGAATCATCGACATCGATTCGGAAGAAGATTATCGCCTGATGGAGGCCATTGCTCATTATTTGTATGGGGCATATCCTTCTTTCGGGGCGGTGCAGAAAAACATCAGAGAGGATAAACCATGACAGACGGAGAACGGTACGAGATTCATTGCCCTAAAAAGTATCTTTCTTACGAGGAAAAAAATGAATACCGTGTGTTTTGGGCGGAGGATGCACCCCGGTGCGGCGAGGCGAACTGGGGCGTGCTGAAACGCACGGACTGCATGGAAAAAAGTCTGGATGCCATTGAAATGCGGCTGAAACAGGCAGGAGCTGCTTTGCGTGTATGCGGTGCACCGGACAGTGTGCCGCTGACCGAGTGCCGGGCGGCGTTGGAACAGCGCGGATGTACCGTGACGGAACAAGAATGCTGGCGGCTGACCCAGTGCCTGGAGCCCAGCCCTTTTCTGGTACGGCGCAAGTGCAAAGTGCAAACGGTAACCACGCCGCTGGAAGGCAATTTGGCAGTTTTGATCAAAGAGCAGAGCGGAGCGGACGGCCTTGCGCTGGTCAACCGCCAGATCAAGGCCGGCGCCAGGGCTTTTTTCGCACTGAACCGGGCGGAAATTCCCGTCAGCTGTTGTTTGGGCATGGGGTACGGTGCGGCGTTTCGGCTTTGGGGCCTTTACACGGCACCCAGCCAGCGCAAAAAAGGATATGGAGCAGCGGTGCTGATGGCGGCGGTGGAGTTTGCAGCAAAGCCGGACCGTGGTTATGAGGATATTTTCCTTTATGTGGAGGATGAGTCTGTTCGAACATTGTTTGAAAAAGCCGGATTTCGCGGCGGCCGGCGGCAGTTGTGGCAGGCGTATGTTGCTGCCCAAAAGGAGGACGAATAGATGGCTCTTCACATCAGCCCGGAACTGATCAATCGGTTTTCAGAATTTTATCCGTTTGCGCTGGACGGAACGGTTCCGGCCGAGCCGGTTTTAAAATTGGAACAAATGGACAATGACATGCTGGCGGACGCGGTGCGCGGCCGGCTGGATGCAGTCTGCGTGATCGTGCGCGACAGCCCTCAGCTGCAAAGCCTGGCACCTTTGGCGATGCTGCCGGACCTTTTATGGGTGGGCGTTTGGAATTGTCCGAATCTGTGTGAACTTTGGCAGATGTCTGCCACACCTGCGGTGCGCGGAATCGCCTTTACCAGCTGCAAACGAATGACGGATCTGGCAGCGTTGGCGGGTGCGCAGTCTTTGGAACATCTGATGATGGAAAACCGTCCATGGGAGAACGTGCAGTTGCAAAGTCTGATGCCTTTGCGCGGGCTGAGCAACATCCGCACGCTGGATTTGGGCTGCCGAAAAGTGCGGGAAAAGGAAAAGCTGGATTTTCACGCGGCGTTTCCGCAGCTGGTCAGTTTGACCATTACTCCCGGCCTGCGAAAGTTTTTTATCAGCCGTGGGGACAAAAAATGAAATGCTTTGCGGGGAAAGCCGATGGCTTTCCCCGTTTTGGGGAGAGATGAACTTGTCACAGCAGGAACAGGTGGCATGTCTTGCCGCCGACGCGGCGCAGCTGTTGCTGGAAAGCGGCGGCGAGATTTATCGTGTGCAGCAAACCATTGAACACATCGGAAAAGCTTATGGCATTTCTCGTATCCATGCTTATGTGGTGACCAATGCAATCTTTGTGTCCCTGGAAAAAAGCGAAGGCGGCAGTGTCAATGAAATGCGCTATGTGCGCACGCGAAGCGTGCACTTGTCCCGTGTCATTGCGGTGAATGCTTTGTCACGCCGCATTGCAGGGGGCGGTGTTTCGCTGGAACAGGCGCAGCAGGAGCTGCAACGGGTGAGAACGCTTCCGCCCAGTGCCTTCTGGCTGCAGGTTTTGGCTTGCGGTGTGGGGACTGCCTGTTTTGCGTACCTGTTTGGCGGCACTGCGTGGGATGCGTTTGCCGCTTTTTGGGTGGGGCTGATGCTTCAGCCATTTGTCCTTCTGCTGGCTCGGCATGGCGCAGATCAGTTTATCTCCAATACGCTGTGTGCGGTGCTGGTAGCCACAGCCAGCGTTGTGGCTGCGCAGCTGCTGGCGCTGGCTGGCATTGCGTGCAGTCTGGACAAAATCATCATCGGCGGAATCATTCCGCTGGTGCCCGGTATCGCGCTGACCAATGCCATTCGGGATGTGGCCAACAGTGATTATGTGTCCGGAACCATTCGCGCGGTGGAAGCCCTGCTGATCGCCGCTTCTATCGCACTGGGCGTAGGTTTTGTACTGAAGCTGTGTGCATTGATTCCGGGGGTGGTGCTGTGATCATTGATTTTTTGGTGCAGTGCGTGGTTTCGTTTTTGTCCATGGTCGCGTTTGCGGTGCTTTTCCATGCGCCGCGCAAGGAATGGATCTGGTGCGGATTTACCGGTATGGCCGGGTGGGCCGCTTATTGGCTTCTGGTTCAGCTGGAACAGGGGGTCGTCACCGCATCTCTGGTGGCAGCGGTGGTTCTGGCACTGTTGTCACGCATTTTGGCCGTTGTGCGCCGCTGTCCGATGACAGTGTTTATCATGGGAGGGATTTTTCCCCTGGTACCCGGTGCTGGAATTTATTACACCGTCTATTACTTCATCATGGGACAAGAGGAACTGTGCCTTGCAAAGGGTGTGGAGACCCTGAAAATTGCCACAGCCATCGCCATCGGCGTGGTTTTGGTTCTGGCGTTGCCGGGATCTTTTTTCAGGCCGCTGCACCGATCGGGAGATACACAATAAAAAAAACGGCATGACCACATGGTCATGCCGTTTTTTGAATGTTCAGCCCAGAGCAACATCCAGAATCATCATGATCAGAAAACCGGCCATCACACCCAGAGTGCCGGTATTGGAATGCTCTCCCAGATGAGCTTCCGGAATCAGTTCTTCCACCACCACATACAGCATCGCGCCCGCAGCAAAGCTCAGCATCCAGGGCATCAGTGGCTGTACCGATCCGGCGATGAGTACGATCAGAATACCAAAGATTGGTTCTACAATGCCGGAGAGACTGCCGTATAAAAAAGCACGCGGTGCACTGACACCTTCCTGTCGCAGCGGAAGGGAAATGGCCGCTCCTTCCGGAAAATTTTGAATGCCAATGCCCAGAGCAAGCGCAGCGGCAGCGGAAAAAGCCGCGGTTCCGCCTGCGGGGTTTTGTGCCGCCAGGGCAAAGGAAAGGCCCACGGCCATGCCTTCGGGGATGTTGTGCAACGTGACAGCCAGAACCATCAAAGTGGTCCGCCGCCAGGAGGAAGGGGCTCCCTCCGGCTGGTCTGCGCCCGGATGCAAATGGGGCAGCAGGCTGTCCATCAGCATCAAAAAGGCCACGCCCAGCACCAGTCCGCCCGCAGCAGGCAGCCAGCCGGGCATTCCGGAGGCCTCGGCCTGCTCGATGGCAGGCATCAGCAGGCTCCAAACGCTGGCGGCAATCATCACGCCTGCCGCAAATCCCAAAAAGACACGCTGAATGCTGTGGCTGGCTTGTTTTCGAAAGAAAAATACAAGCGCCGAACCCAAACTGGTCATTAAAAATGTAAATCCGGTGCCGGCGGCTGCGTAAAGAAGTGCTGTCTGCATCAGAAGATCCCCCGTTTCAAAAGACTATTTAAACTATACCTTTTAAGGAGATTTATGTCAAGTCCCTTCGTGCTCCGCCTGCTTGTACTTCGTGGTAAAACGCGGTAAAATAATAGATGTTATGTAATTTTTAAAAGGAAAAGAGTTTGATTTTTGCATGGAGAAAACACGGTTGGCAAAACAATATGGCTTGTTTGCTTTGGGGTTGGTGATCAACTCCTTCGGAATCAGTTTTATCACGAAGGCGGCCTTGGGCACGTCGCCGATCTCCAGCCTGCCTTATGTGGCGAGCTTAAAATTTTCGCCCACCCTGGGACAGTTCACCTTTGCAATGAATTGTCTGTTCATTTTGGCACAGGCGCTTTTGCTGCGCAAAGCATTTCCAAAGATTCAGTATTTGCAAATTGTGGTGAACGTTGTGTTCAGCGGCGCCATTGATGTCAGTATGTGGATGTTAAGCAGCATGCAGCCGGCAACACTGCTTTCCAAAATGGTGTCTCTGGTGGCCGGTTGCGCCATTCTGGCGTTGGGAATTACTTTGGAAGTAGCAGCCAATGCGCTGTTGGTGCCTGGTGAAGGCGTGGTCAAGGCCATTGCCCATGTGCTGAACCGGGACTTCGGCACGATCAAAATTTGTTTTGATGTGACCACCGTCACTCTGGCTATGCTCCTTTCCCTGCTGTGTTTTCACGGACTGCGGGGCATTGGCATCGGCACCATTGTATCCGCAGTTTTGGTGGGCATGATTGTTAAATTCTATCGCCGGGTACTGCCTCTTCCGGCCATGGGATAATAAACTGTTTTTGTTGGGAAGCGCGGCATTGCCGCGCTTCTTTTTTTATAAAACCATTCGTTCGACCGAGAAAATAAGTTGTTCATGAATGGTGAAAGAAATTTTGAACTTTTGGTAAAATCGGCAATTTAGAACCGAAATTTTGGGCGGATTATGAATATACATCTGCCTTGGACGGTCGTATAATAAAAGCGAAAATAGAGAACGACGTTCAATAATAATGAACGAAAGGAGAGCCTATGGGAGAACCAATGGTGAAATCCCTGTACAAAGCGCTGAAGCTTTTGTTTTATTTTGATGCGCGCCACCCGGAGTGGGGGGTTTCGGAGCTGGCACGGGAAACGGGCCTTCTGAAAAGCAGTGTTTATAACATTCTGAGCACTTTTGAAGCGTGCGATCTTTTGCAGAAAAACCCGCAGACGGGCAAATATCGGCTGGGCTTCAAGGCACTGGAACTGGGCAATGTGTATCGAAACGGAAACGACAGCTATGAGCTGATCAAGGGATATATGGACCGCATCAGCGGTGCAGTGGGCGAAGAAGTGCATCTGGCGCGCCTTTCTCAGATGGAAGTGGTCTACATTGCCACCTCCTCGCAGAAATTTCACTATTCCATTGCAGGGTATCATACGGATGCACACAGCACAGCCATCGGAAAAGTCTTATTGGCCCATCTGCCGCCCGGAGAGCTTGAAACCTATTTTTCAGATGTCTTCGCAAAAGGCGTGACTGCGCACACCGAACATACCATCACCGAGGAGCAGGCGTTTCGGTGCGAGCTGGAGAACGTGCGAAAACAGGACTATGCTTTGGACAACATTGAGCATGAGTATGGTGTGCGCTGCGTGGCAGTGCCGCTGTACAACAGCAAAGGCATCGTGGAACAGGCGCTCAGCGTCAGCGGGCCTTCGCCGCGTATGACCGATGAAAAAATCAAGCGCTGTCTGGAACTGCTGCAAACCTGTGCGGCAGATGTACGTCAGCGCATTTAAAAAAGAGGGAAGAATTTATGGATTGCAACGCAAAAATTTCAGATGTACAGGTCTATTTGGTGGAAACGCGGGTAAAGGGACATGTTTCCGATGCCACCCGCAATGTGGGCACCATTGGCTATGCGGTGACGATTGTCAGTCTGGACAACGGCCTGCAGGGCCTGGGAATTACCTATCATGAGGTGGGTGGAGAAGCGGTGAAGGAGTTCATCCTGAAAACGTTACGCCCGGTGCTGTTGGGGCGCAATCCGCTGGAAAATGAGGTGCTTTGGGAGGAGTGTTTCCACTATGTACGCGGTGTAGGCCGCAAGGGACTTGCCTTCTGCGCGTACAGCGCCGTAGACATTGCGCTGTGGGATTTAAAAGGCAAAATGGCCGGATTGCCGTTGTACCGTATGCTGGGCGGCGTCAAGCGGAAGATCCCCATTTATGCGTCCGGCGGCTGGGCTTCGTACAGCATTGATGAACTGGTGGACGAAGTGAAGGAAATGGTGCGGCGCGGCTACAAATACGTGAAAGTGAAAGCAGGCGTCAACGGCGGCAAATCCCCCAATGAGGACGTTCGCCGCATCCGTGCCGTGCGGGATGCCATCGGGCCGGACATTGGGCTGATGGTGGATGCCAACAACGTATGGCACAGCGGTCCTGCCATTCAGGTGGCCAATCGCCTGCGGGAGTTGGACCTGGTCTTTCTGGAGGAGCCGGTGTTTGCCGACGACATCCCGGGTTTGGCGGAATTTAAGCGCGGTACGGACATTCCTCTGGCCACAGGCGAGCACGAGTACACCAAGTTCGGCGTTCGGGATCTGCTGCTGGCACGGGCAGCGGATTATGTTCAGTGCGACGCAGTACGGTGCGGCGGGTACACCGAATCCCTGAAGATCATCGGCATGACCCAGGCTTGGAATGTGTTCTATGCCCCTCATTGCATGGAGTATATGCACATGCATTTAATGAGTGCGGCGCCGAATGCTGCCTTCCTAGAACGGCTGCTGATTTTTGAGGAGCTGTCCGACATGGTGTTTGTAAACCCGCCTCAGCCGAAAGACGGCTATCTGGAACTGCCGGATAAACCGGGTCTGGGCCTGGAACTGAACATGGATGTGTTGCGGGACGCAGAAAAATCTTCCCGCATCCAGTAAAGGAGGAAGGGCATGTACGTTTCTCTCGATGAGATCCGTGGCGTGTTTCCGGCCATGGTGACGCCGGTGGACCGGACAGGCGCTGTGGATGAAACCGCGGTGAACGCCCTGGTGGAATATTTTATTGCGGCGGGGGTCAACGGTTTATACGTTCTGGGCACCACTGGTGAATCGCCGCTGCTGACCCGGGCGCAGAAAGAGGCCATGGTAGCGGCCGTTTTGAAGGCAGTGGACGGGCGGATTCCGGTCATGGTGCATGTGGGAACGCTGCCGGTAAGTGAATGCCTTTCCTTTGCACAGCGTGTCCAGGAGCTGGGCGTTCGGTTCCTCAGTGCCATTCCGCCGTATTATTTTGCGTTTGGCGAAGAAGATCTGCTGTGTTATTACCGCGCGCTGCTGGACGTGGTGCGTCCGGATTGCCGGCTGTTTGCCTACAACATTCCCGCCTTTGCGCGCAATGTCATTCCGCCTGCGGTATTGCAGACACTGGCGCAGGATGAGCGCTTTGCCGGGGTGAAAGACAGCGCGGGAGATTTTGCCCTGACGCAGCAATATCTGAGTGTGTTGCCCCAGGACCGCAAAGTGTTTATCGGAAGCGATGACCTGATCAACCGAGCATTGACCGCAGGCGTGCAGGGCAGCATTTCCGGAAACGCCAATGTGCTGCCGGAACTGTTTGTGGCACTGTATCAGGCGCGGCAGAGCGGGGACGATGCAAAGACAGAAATGCTGCAGGGCATGGTGGATCGTCTGGCACAGGCCACCTGCTATGGCAATCTGCCCTTGCTCAAACTGGGAGTGAGATGGAGAGGTGTGGATGCAGGCGAGGCACTGATGCCTTTTGACCATCATATAGAAGAAGAGAAAGCACAGCGGCTGCGCTGCACATTGGCAGAACTGCAGGAACAACTTCGGACATTCTGACGGAAGATTACGCAAAAAGAGAAAGGAGAAAAATATGAACTACCCCAAAATCGGCATTCGCCCCATCATTGATGGAAGGCGTTTCGGTGTACGCGAGAGCTTGGAAGAACAGACGATGGGCATGGCCCAGGCAGCCAAAGAGCTGATTGAAAACAATGTGCTTTATGCGGATGGCACTCCCGCTCAGTGCGTCATCGCCCCCACCAGCATCGGCGGAGGCGCCGAGGCGGCTGCTTGCGAGGCATATTTTGGAACAGAAAACGTGGTAGCGACGCTTTCCGTCACACCGTGCTGGTGCTATGGCAGCGAAACCATGGATTTGAATCCCAATACCATCAAGGCAGTTTGGGGCTTTAATGGCACCGAACGGCCGGGCGCCGTGTATCTGGCCGCGGTTTTGGCAGCCTATGCACAGCGGGGCTTGCCGGCGTTCTCCATTTACGGCCATGACGTGCAGGATGCCGCGGACCGTTCAATTCCTGCCGACGTGCGTGAAAAGATTCTGCGCTTTGCACGTTGTGCACTGGCGGCTGGTCAAATGAAGGACAAAGCTTATGTGAACATCGGCGGCGTGTCCATGGGTATTGCGGGTTCCAACTGCGACGCACTGTTTTTCCAGCAGTATCTGGGAATGCGCGCCGAGTGGGTGGATATGACCGAGATTTTGCGCCGTGTGGAGCTGGAAATTTACGACCACGAGGAGTATGAAAAGGCTCTGGCTTGGGTGCGTGAAAAATGTCCTGAGGGTTTTGACAAAAATGCACACCCGCACACTCGGGAACAGAAGGATGCCGAGTGGGAGCACGTGGTGAAAATGACTCTGATCTGTCACGACATCATGCACGGCAATCCCAAGCTGGCACAGCTGGGCTGGCCGGAGGAGGCGCTGGGACGCAATGCCATCGCGGCTGGCTTCCAGGGTCAGCGCATGAACAGCGACTGGAAACCCAACGGCGACTTTACCGAGGCCATTTTGAACACCAACTTTGACTGGAACGGCAAACGGCAGCCTTCGGTTTTTGCCACAGAAAACGACGGCTTGAACGGTGTGGCCATGCTGCTGGAGCATTTGCTGACCGGCCGCCCGGCGGTGTTTGCGGACGTGCGCACTTACTGGAGTCCGGATGCGGTCCAGAGGGTGACCGGCTGGACGCCCACGGGCCATGCCAAGAACGGATTTATCCATCTGATCAACTCCGGTGCCGCAGCGCTGGATGCCTGCGGCATGGAGCGGGATGAAACGGGCGCTCCGGTGATGAAGCGCTGGTGGGAGATGCAGCCCGAAGATGTAGAGGCATGCCTGAAGGCCACGGACTGGTGTCCGGCAGATTTGGGGTATTTCAGAGGCGGCGGCTTCTCCTCACACTTTAAAACAGCGGCGGAGATGCCTGTAACCATGGCCCGTGTCAACATTGTGGCCGGGCTGGGTCCTGTTCTGCAGCTGGCAGAAGGGTATACCTGTGTTTTGCCGGACGAAGTGCATAAAACGCTGGATATGCGCACCGATCCCACCTGGCCTACCACCTGGTTTGCGCCGCGCCTGACCGGCAAAGATGCTTTCCGGGATGTCTATTCGGTGATGGCCAACTGGGGTGCGAATCACGGTGCCTTTGTATACGGCCATGTGGGCGCTGATCTGATCACGCTGGCATCCATGCTGCGGATTCCGGTGGCGCTGCACAACGTGGAGGATGCGGACGTATACCGGCCGCACGCCTGGTCCGCGTTTGGAACGAAGGAACTCGAGTCGGCCGACTTCCGCGCTTGTGCGGTGTATGGCCCGCGCTATAAATAACGGCATGAGAGGAGAGGTGCCCATGACAAACGAAGAAATCCTCCGCGCGGTCCGCGAAAATCGCACGGCTCTGGGCATTGAGCTTGGCTCTTCGCGCATCAAGGCGGTGCTGATCGGGCCGGATCACCAGCCCATTGCCACGGGCAGCTATGCCTGGGAAAACCGGCTGGAAGACGGACTGTGGACCTACTCGCTGGAAGATGTCTGGACCGGGCTGCGCGCCTGTTATGCGGCTTTGTCTGAAAAGGTGCGGTCTCTGTGCGGCCAGCCGTTGACTTCCGTGGGCAGCATGGGCATTTCGGCCATGATGCACGGCTATCTGGCCTTTGATCAAAGCGGTACACTTTTGGCGCCCTTCCGCACCTGGCGCAACACCAACACTCAGCAGGCTGCTCAGCAGCTGACGCAGGCTTTGGGGTTCAACATCCCTCTGCGATGGAGTGCAGCTCATTTTTATCAGGCAGTGCTGAACAAAGAATCACACACACAGGCCGTGACGTATCTGACCACGCTTTCAGGCTACGTGCACTGGAAGCTGACCGGTGAAAAAGTATTGGGTGTGGGAGATGCTTCGGGCATGTTCCCGGTGGACAGCGAAAAATGTGATTATGACGCCCGTATGCTGGAGCGTTACGATGAGATGCTGCACGCGGCAGGCGCCCGGCAGCATTTGAGGGATCTCCTCCCGAAGGTGCTGCGCGCAGGTCAGGCGGCAGGCCGTCTCACGCCGGAGGGGGCACAGCTGCTGGACCCCACAGGGGCGCTGCAGGCGGGAATTACTCTCTGCCCGCCGGAAGGCGATGCGGGAACCGGAATGGTGGCCACCAACAGCGTGCTTCCCCGCACGGGCAACGTGTCCATGGGTACCTCGGTATTTGCCATGATTGTGCTGGAAAAACCGCTGTCCAAAGTGTATCCGGAGATCGATCTGGTCACCACTCCTTCCGCCCATCCGGTGGCTATGGTACACTGCAACAACGGCACGTCGGACTTGGACGCCTGGGCGGGAATGCTGCGGGAATTTGCTGCCGCCCTGGGGGTGCCCTGTACACTGGGGCAGGCGTTGGATGTTTTGTTTGCGGCGGCACGCACCGGACAGACGGACTGCGGTGGTGTGGTGAACTGGAACTATGTGTCCGGTGAGCCAATCACGGGCTTGAACAAAGGCTGCCCGATGGTGGTGCGCCGCCCGGACAGTTCGTTGAGTCTGGGCAATTTCGCCCGGGCGCAGCTGTATTCCATTGTGGCGAGCCTGGCATTGGGAATGGACCTGCTTCTCCGTCAGGAGCAGGTTCAGCTGGACCGGCTGATGGGTCACGGCGGCTTTTTCAAGGCTGCACAGACAGGACAGCAAGTTCTGGCGGATGCCATGGGCGTACCGGTCTCAGTGATGGAGACAGCCGGCGAAGGCGGCCCCTGGGGGATGGCGCTGCTGGCTGCCTACTTGGCATGGAAACAGCCGGATGAAAGTTTGGAAGACTATTTGTCGGGACAGGTGTTCCGGGCAAACGGAAATCCGGCCTACCCTTCACCGGAAGGGCAGAAGGGCTTCCAAGCCTTCCTGAAAGGGTATCAAAGCGCACTGGAGGCAGAGCGGTGCGCGGCTGAACATTTGTAAAAAGCAGAGAAGACCGCCTGAAATAAAACGGGGAAAAGAGCATCTTGGCTCTTTTCCCCGTTTTTTATTGATTTTCGCGAATCACCCGGCAGGGGGCGCCAAACGCCACCACGTTGTCCGGCAGGCTGTGTGTCACCACACTTCCTGCGCCAATTACCACATTGTTGCCAATGGTCACCGGTGCAGTGCGGGTTTTGCAAAAGGAAAAACTCCCGTCATCCCGCACCGGGCCGAAGCGCTCGTGCGCTGCGGTGGGATGAAATGCCGTGTAAATCTGCACATTGGGGGCAATCAGAGCCCGGTCTCCGATCACAATGCGGTTGTCGTCCAGAAAGGTGCAGTTCATATTTACTTCGCAGTTGTCTCCGAAAAAAATATTGCAGCCGTAATCTACATAAAAGGGCGGTGTAATCCACAAATTCCGGCCGCGCCCTCCCAGCAGACGATTCAGGATTTGCTCTTTGGCAGCAAGATCCTCCGAGCGGATCTGATTGTACTCCCGCATAAGGTTTTTGGCCAGATGCCATTGGGCAAGCAGTTCCGGATCACCGCAGTCGTACAGTTCTCCGGCCAGCATTTTTTCTCGCTCTGTCATGAATGCCCTCCTCTGAAAAAAGCCCTCCGCACAGGGAGGGCCATGTGTTACCGGCTTTTGTGCCGGTTGTATTGCGGTTTTTTCCGTTTCTTTTTTACAGAGAAACCAAAATCTCCGATTTTTCGGCCCAGGGCAAAGTATTCGCCGTGAGCGTAGGCACATAATCCGGCTTTTGCCAGGTGAAGGCGGCCGGCCTCGTCCACCAGATCGCTTGCCACATGAATGGATACAATGTCGGCCAGGAACATATCGTGACTGCCCAGCGGTACGACGTCCGTTACACGGCAGGCGATGCTCAGCGGACTTTCGGCAATCATCGGGCAGGAAAAACCTTCCACAGGCTGCGTGGTCAGATGCATGGCTGCCAGCTTGTCCTCATTGCGGCCGCTGCGCACACCGCAGTAATCAATGGCGCGCACCAAAGCGGCAGTGGGAAGATTGATTACAAATTCACCGCTGTTGCGAATCAGGTCATAGCTGTATCGCTCAGGCCGTACAGAGATGTATGTTTTGGGTGGCTGACTGTTGAGAATGCCCGTCCAGGCAATGGTCAGCGCATTGGGGGCATCCATTGTGCCGCAGCTTACCAAAGCGGGGGGAACAGGAGCCAGCAGCGTGGACCCTTTCCACATTTGTTTTTCCATGGCGGTCCTCACTGATCCTGTTTGGGCGGTCCGAAAGTGGTCTCGCTGATGATGAAGCGGGGACGGGCCTTGGTCTCGTTGTAAATTTTTCCAACGTACTCACCAATGACGCCCAGGCACAAAAGCTGCACGCCGCCCATAAAGAAGACCGCGCAGACCATGCTGGCCCAGCCCGATACCGTTACGCCGAACAGTTTGGTCAGCAGCACCCACAAAATACCCAAAAAGCTGGCAATGCTGATGAGAAAGCCAAGACCCGTGATGAGGCGAATGGGCTTCACGGAAAGACTGGTAATGCCGTCAAAGGCAAAATTCAACATTTTTTTCAAGGGATAATGGCTTTCGCCGGCAATGCGTTCGGCGCGCTCGTAATATACGCTGGAGGAACGGTATCCCACCAGCGGCACCAGTCCGCGCAGGAACAGGTTTACTTCCCGGAACTGGGCAAGACCTTCCAGAGCGCGGCGGCTCATCAGACGGTAGTCCGCATGGTTGTACACCGTGTTGGCGCCCAGAGCATTCATCATTTTATAGAAGCTCTCGGCCGTAGTACGTTTGAACCAGGTGTCAGTGGTGCGTTTGGAACGAACGCCATACACCACGTCGCAGCCTGCCAGATACTCATCCACCATTTCGTCCATGGCATTGATGTCGTCCTGACCGTCACAGTCGATGGAAATGGTGATGTCCGCCAGATCTTTGGCGGTCATCAAACCTGCCAGCAGAGCGTTCTGATGGCCGCGGTTGCGGGACAGGCATACGCCCACGTAATGCTCATCCTTGCTGGCAAGATCCTGAATGATCTCCCAGGTTTTGTCTTTGGAGCCGTCGTTTACGAACATGACGCGGCTTTTCTCGCTGATCTTGCCCTTGCCGACAAGGTCTTCGATCTTTTTCAGAAACATCCCACTGGTGACGGGCAGAACTTCCTGTTCGTTGTAGCAGGGGATAACAATGTATAAAACCGGCTTTTCCATATGAGATCCTCCTTAAAAGGTATTAGCGGCGCTTGGGACCGTCAAAAATCACAGCCACCGCATCGGGGCCGGTGTTGGTGGCCACGGCCGCGCCCAAGGTAAACAAAGTCTCAGGGCCGTAGCCCAGTTCTTTTTTGCACAGTTTCGCCAGCATTTTACCGTTTTCCGGGTCGGTACTGCCCACCAGATAGGGCGTGCCGGGCTGAATGCGGCTTTTTACATATTTTACAAGGCCGGGCATCACCGCAAGATCGCCGCGCACTTTTGCGGGAGTTGCCGTTTCGCCGTCAATGATGGAAATGATGGGGCGCAGCCCAAGAAGCTCCCCCGCAAAGGCCGCTGCCGCCGAAATGCGGCCGCTCTTTTTGATGAAGCGCAGCGTGTACACGGACAGAGCCACTTCTGCACAGGCAAAACGCTCTTCCAGATATTCCACCACATCCCGAACGTCTGCGCCGTTCTGCAGTTTGCGGGCCGCCTGGCACACGGGCCAGCCGTACGTCATGGAGTAGGTGTGGCTGTCCACAATGTGAAATTTCAGCTGGCTGTCCGGGTGCTCCTCCCGGTACTGGCGGGCGGCAAACACCGCGTTCTGATAGGTGTTGGAACCCGTGGAGTTGATGGCCACATACAAAACGTCTGTGTATCCTTCTTCATCGTAACGGGCAAACTGCTCCAGAAACCGCATGGGGGTAATCTGCGAGGTGACGGGAATCCCCTCACATTTTGTCAGCATATCATAATATTCTTCGTTGGTGAAATCTTCCCGTTCGGTATAGCTCTTTCCGTCCACCGCAATGTAAAACGGCAGAATGTCAATGCCGTATTTCTGTTCTAATTCCGGTGGAATATCGCAGGCAGAATCTGTCAAGATTGCAACTTTGCTCATATACTCACTTCCAATCGTAGTTTCTTAAATGTCCCTCTTCCAAAAGCCCGTCAAAATCCCACTGGCGCAGTGTTTCATATACGCCGATGGCCACGGTGTTGGACAGGTTCAGACTGCGCGCCTGGTCACGCATGGGCAGCCGAACACACTGGGACTGATTTTCAAACAACAGTTTCTCAGGCAGGCCTGCATCCTCACGGCCAAACACAAGGTAAGCGCCGTCCGGATACTGCACATCGGTATAACGTTGGGGCGCTTTGGTTGTAAAATAATAAAAGGGACCGGCGTTTTTAGAAAAAAATTCATCCAGATCCTGATAGTATGTTATATCAAGCATATGCCAGTAGTCAAGGCCGGCACGTTTCAGCTTTTTATCGTCCACTACAAATCCCATGGGCCCAACCAGGTGCAGCCGGGCGCCGGTACAGGCGCAAGTGCGCGCCACATTTCCGGTGTTTTGGGGAATCTGCGGTTCCACCAGTACAATGTTTAAAGTTGGCAAGAAAAATCATCCTTTGATCGGTTTGTAAGATAGCCCAGTACAGGCTCAAAAACAGCGCCGAAGCGCGGGTCGGCATCTCTGCGCAAGGTTTCGGCGGCGGCCCGGGCCACAAAGTCTGCCGCGCGTTTTACACCGGCTGCAGTGCTTTCACCCCGGGTCAGCGCCCCTGCAAGCACCGCGGCAAACAGGTCGCCCGTTCCGGGATACTGCTGTGCCACGGGAGTATAGGCAAGAAATTCCGGCTGGCCTTCCGCTGTCAGAATCGCGTTTCCATGGGTGCCGTCCGAAAGCTGTACGCCGGTGATCACCACGGCTTTCGCCTGAGAAAAGGCTTTTTGCAGCTGTTCCAGACGCCGATGCAATTCCGTCAGACTGCCAAAGGGGCGGTCATCGGGAGCAAGACCCAGCAAAACCGCACTTTCGGTCACATTGGGGCACAGAACATCCGCCTGGCGGCAAAGAGAAACCATGGTTTCGCACAGCGCAGGCGTCACGCTGCGGTACAGTTTTCCGTGGTCTGCCAGAACCGGGTCCACCAGCTTGCAGGCATCGGGATTTTGCGCAAAGGCCCGTTGCACCAGCTCGGCACTGGTTTGACTGGCCAGATATCCCGAATACACACAGTCAAATGTCAGACCCAGCTGGTTCCAGTGGGCCAGAGCGTCTTTGCAAAATGCTTCGGCACCGAGTACGGCCGGGTCTCCAAGGCCTCCGGTGTGTGTGCTCAACAAAGCAGTGGGAAGAGGGCAGGCCTGTATTCCCATGGCGGAAAGAACCGGCAGGATCACACTCAGGCTGCAGCGCCCTACGCAGGACAGATCATGAATGCACAGAACTCGCCTTACCTGTTCCACAAAAAGCCCCCTCGTCCGGTTTACAGATATTATCAGTATACCACATTCCGTGGGACAGGTGGATGAAAAATCTGCGAAAAGGCAAATTTTTCCCCGCAAATCTCACGGCATGGCGGGCAAACTAACAGCAGATGCCCACAGAGCATCCAAGCAAAGGAGAGCGAGAACCATGTATAAAAACAAAAAAAGCATGATGAGCGGCGCCGCCATGGGTGTGCTGGCGGGCAGTGCACTGGGCGCTGTGGGCGCCTATGCCGCGCAGAAACATCCCCGTGAAATGAAAAAAGCCATGAAAAAAGCAGCGCACACCGCGCAGAAAGCGATGAACAGCATCGATAAAATGATGTCGTTCTAAAAACGAAGGCCTCCGGCAATACCGGAGGCCTTCGTTTTATTCAATCGGTTTTTGGTAGAATCCGCCAAAAAAGGTTTCGGTGGGAAGCACGTTGATGATGATTTTCGGATCTACCTGCTTGAGCAGATGAACGATGTCCTGCACTTCGTAGGACGAAACCACTGTGTGCAGCAGGCTGATTTTCTGCCCGCTGTAACCGCCGTAACCATCCAGAACAGAAATGCCGTGGCGGCAGTGCTGAATGTATTTCTGGACCACCGCATCCGCGTCGTGCGTAGTGATTTGAAGGGTGACCCGTTTGTAGCGATGATAGAAGGTGTCAATGGTCTTGGTGGAAATAAACTGGCACATAATAGAATAACCTGCGTACTCCCAGCCAAACAGATATCCAAACAGGCACAGCATGCAGGCGTTGAATACAAATACATACTGCCAAATGGCGTGCCCTGTTTTGTTGGATACATAAAGCGCAATAAAGTCGGTTCCGCCGGTGGAAGCGTTGCCTTTCAGCGCGGTCACAATGGCTACGCCGTAGGTGAATCCGCCGAAACAGATGTTTAAAAGCACGTTGTCAAACAGCGGCTGAAAGTGCGCGTACTTCAAAATCGTACTGGCCAGAAATACCTGTAAAAGCGAAAACACTACAAATTTTTTTCCAATGTGTTTAAAGCAGAACGCCGCGACCGGAAGATTCAGCGCGATCATGCCCAGCGAAGTGGAGAAGTGAATGCCAAACAGCGAGGTGATTTTTTCAATCAACACAGCTACGCCGGTAAATCCGCTGGAAAGAATCTGCATGGGTGTAAAAAAGACTTGAAGGGTAAAGGCCTGCAGAAAAGCGGAAAAAACAACGGCAGCCAGCGTAATGGCATATCGCCGGATGGTTTGTACATGATTCATAGGCAACTCCTGTTTTACAAGGCTTTGAAAAGAATGTCTTCCTTTTTGAGTATGAAAGGTTTTGCGCAGTTTGTCAACCGCGCCGGAAGCGGCGCCGACTTGGCATTGAAACAAAAAACCTGCGATGCAATATTGCACCGCAGGTTGCATGGAGCAGATGATGGGAATCGAACCCACACGGCCAGCTTGGGAAGCTGGAGTTCTACCACTAAACTACATCTGCAAACCGTATGAATTATTCTATCCCCTTTTCTGCGCATTGTCAATCTTTTTCTGATTTCTTTCGGATGCGCTTCCAGTTTTTACAGACTTTGCCAAAATTTACCATATCTTTGCGCTATACTGAACTGCAGATACGGCGCTGCAACAGGCGCGAAAGAGGGAACATGTATGCTGTATCATTTGTTCGAGGAAAAGATTCGGGACCCCGGATTGGGGACTTATCGGACCTACGGAGTGCAGGGCGGCGGCGTTGTGGTGCACGACGTCAGTACCGACGAAGCATTTGTGCGTGCGGTGGTTGCGGCACTGAACGCATATGACGTAGAGCCGTGCCATGTGTGGAACATTGTAGAGGATTTTCTGGGGGGTGAGCCGCTGCCCTATCAGCCCGGGCAGGCTTGCCAGGAATCCGGAGCGGGTGTAAGATAAAGGCAGACCGGCGTTTGATGCGCTGGAAAAGGAGGCCTTTTTATGCCCGGGGATTTACATACACATACCAATTTTTCGGATGGTTCGTCCGATATTGAACTGCTGCCGGTTCTGGCGCAACGTGCGGGCCTGACCAGCTTGGCGGTGTCAGACCACGACACAGAATTGTGCATCCAATACGCTTTGCAGCATCCTGTAGATCAGGGGGTGCGGCTGATTCCGGCGGTGGAAATGACCGGATTTGATACAAAACGTGGCCGCCGGGTGCATATGCTGTGCTACTGCCCGAATTTAACGCCCGGCCTGCTGGCGTTTTTTCAGTTGATGAAAGATCGCAGAAATGCGGTTACCAGTATGAGCATTGATGAACTGGAGCAGATGTATCCGCAGTTTACACGTCAGGCGGCCAAGGATTTTTCCCGCCGCAGCGGTGTGACGTACAAGACGCATTTAATCCGCCTTTTGTATGAATACGGCTACACCGACGGAATTTACAAGGATTTGTATCGGGAGCTGTTCGGGCGCGGTGGAAAGGTTCTGCACGACCCGGCCTATGAATCGGTGGAAACCGTATTGGATCTGATTCATGAGGCAAAAGGCGTGGCGGTGCTGGCCCACCCAAGCGTTTATAAAAGCATGGAGCTGGCGGAGGAACTGGCTGCGGCAGGACAAATTGACGGAGTGGAGATTGACCATCCCCGCAATGTGTCCGAAGATCGGGAGAAACTTCATGCACTGGCGGACAGGTATGATTTGATTGTGACAGGCGGAACGGACTTTCACGGAATGCACATGTCAAAACCTACACCGCTGGGTGCCTGTACCACTTCGGACTGCATGATTGATCGGATTTGGCAGCTCGCCCGGGAGCGAAAAGGCTGAGGTTGTTCCGTATTATGGAAAACTTGACGAATTTTAGACTAAAAAAGTGTTTGTTCCGGGAATTCTGACAAATTTTTTGGAAAGCTTTTGTCCATGTTGTATCTGCAAAGGCGCTGTGTTAGAATAAAAAAGCAGCAATTGCACGTTGGAGGTGCAGCAGATATGACCTATACACGGAAAAACAGAGGTGTCTGTTCGGTATCCACCACGGTTACTCTGGCGGATGACGGAACCATTGAAAATGTGACTGTTTTGGGCGGATGCAGCGGAAACCTGAAAGGGATTTCCTCTTTGCTGAAGGGGATGCCGGCCCAGGAGGCCATCCAGCGAATGGAAGGACTCACCTGCGGCAGCAAGAGCACTTCCTGCCCGGACCAGATCGCAAAGGCACTGCGGGAAGCGTTGGAACAGCAGTAAAATGCACACCGGAAAAAGAGGGCTTTAAGCCCTCTTTTTCTTTTTCCCAAAACCAGATTTTGGGCGGTTTAACACAGCGCATCTGGCCCATACTCCCCAACGGAACAAGCAGTGAGAAAGGCAGGAGAGGTCATTGTTCTGGTACAAGGGATTCGCAAGGCCGGCGGGCGCGGTGATCAACGATGCCATCCGTGTGGCACAGGAGATGGGGCATACTTACGTGGGAACAGAGCATTTGCTGATGGCTCTTGTGCGCACAGATACCACGGATGCGTCCTGTTTTCTGGTGGAAAAACAAATTTATGGCTATCGGGTAGGCAGAGCGCTGGTGCAGCGTGTGGGGCAAGGGAAGAAGACCCATCTGTCTCCGCGGGATTTCAGCAGTCACTTGTCCGGATGTCTGGAATATGCAATTTTGGAAGCCAAAGCGGTAGAGGGCGGAAAAGCCATGCCCACGCACTTGCTGACCGCATTGCTGGAAATGCCTTGCGGAGCGGGTGAGGTGCTGGCGCAGCTGGGCCTGGAGCCCGCTCTGGTAGCCAAAGAATATGGCCGGCGCAACGGCCGTTTGCCGCTTTACAACGCGCCGCCTCCCCGGCCGCAGGGGCGGCCGGCCGGTCGTGTGGCCGAAAAGTACAGTCGTGACTTGACACTTTTGGCGTTGCACGGTGAGATTGATCCGGTGCTGGGGCGGGAAGACGAAATTCTGCGCATGGAGCAGATTTTGGTGCGCAGGCGCAAGAACAATCCCTGCCTGATCGGTGAACCAGGCGTGGGGAAAACCGCTGTAGTGGAAGGGCTTGCGCTGCGCATCGCTCAGGGAAAGGCGCCGGAAGCCCTGTGCGAAAAGCGGATTTTGGCTCTGGATATCGCCAGCCTGGTGGCCGGCACCAAATACAGGGGGGATTTTGAGGACCGATTTAAAAATGTTCTGGCAGATGTCCAGCGGGTCGGGGACACAATTCTGTTCATCGATGAGGTGCACGCTATCATCGGCGCCGGCGCGGCCGAAGGCGGCATTGACGCTTCCAGCATTTTAAAACCCATGCTGGCGCGCGGCGAAATTCAAATCATCGGCGCCACCACTAACACCGAATATCGCAAAATTGAAAAGGACGCAGCTCTAGCGCGCCGTTTTGGTACGATTCAGGTGGCGGAACCTTCGCCGGAAACTGCTTTGGAAATTTTGCAGGGGGTCGCGCCCTGCTATGCACAGCATCACCATGTGACCATTGAACCGGAAGCGATTCAGGCCGCTGTGCGGCTGGCAGTGCGCTATCTGCCGGAACGGAAACTGCCGGACAAGGCCATTGACCTTTTGGACGAAGCGTGCAGCGCGGCTCGGATTTCTCAAAAGCCGGAAAGCCGTGTCACGGCCGAGGTCATTCAGGCGGTGGTATCCCGTCAAAGCGGCGTACCTGCGGAACGTCTATCCCAGTCGGAAACGGCGCGAATGGCCCACCTGGAAGAAGAGTTGCAGCAGTGCGTGGTAGGGCAGGAGCATGCTGTGCGCGCAGTGGCTGCGGCTCTGCGCTGCGCCAGACTGGGCCTTGCCAGTGAAGAACGGCCTTTGGGCGCGTTTTTATTCCTGGGGCCCACAGGTGTGGGCAAGACCGCCTTGGCCCGTGCGCTGGCAAAATGCTGCATGGGTAGTGAGAAAGCGCTGCTGCGGCTGGATATGTCCGAATATATGGAAAAACACACAGCGGCCCGGCTGATCGGTGCGCCGCCGGGATATGTGGGGTACGGTGAAGGTGGTCAGCTGACGGAAGCAGTGCGCCGCCGCCCGTACAGTGTGGTGCTGTTCGATGAGATTGAAAAAGCCCATCCGGATGTGTCAAATCTGCTTTTGCAGATTTTGGAGGACGGTCATTTGACCGACAGTGAGGGTTGTGTGGTGGATTTCCGCCACACCATGATCATCCTCACTTCCAACTTGGGGGCAAAGCATTTGGTGGGGCAAAAGGGAACGTTGGGATTTGGCGCGTGGACGGCAGACCAGGCTGCCCGCTCTCAGGTGCTGGGAGAAGCCAAAGCCTATTTCAGCCCCGAGCTGTTGGGCCGAATGGACGAATTGCTGGTGTTCAGCCCTTTGGGAGAGGAAAGTCTGTACTGCATCGGTCAGCAGATGCTGACCCAGCTGGAACAACGGGCTGCGGAGCAGGGAATCTCTTTGGAACATACGCCCGCTGCGCTGGAGCTGCTGATAAAAATCGGATACGACCCTGCATCCGGTGCACGCAGTCTTCGCCACACCATCACAAGAAAAGTGGAACAGTGCCTGGCCGCCCGTTTGCTGACGGCGGAGGAACACGCCTTTTTGCTGGATGCAACCGCTGATGAATTGATGCTTGTGCCCACTGCTGTCTGCGCTGCCGTTGGAATGTAAAAAATGCCCGAAGCTTGGCTTCGGGCATTTTCATTTTAAAGAACCAGGAACGTCACAGAAGCGGGCGCCAGTTCCAAAGTGCCTGCCGACTGCTCCACAGGACTCAGGTCGGGCAGCGTATGCTCACCCTTCCATTCCAGAGGACGGCCGTTCAAATACATCACCGGACTGCGCAGAGCAGGAGCGGACAGCGTGTAGCGCTGCGCCTTGCAGGGCAGGTCCACAGTGGTGGCATCGGTCAGCGAGTTGTTGATGATCAGATAAACCAGACCGGGTTTTCCGTCCCGTCGGCTATGAGCGTATACGTGAGCACCCTCGCGCAAAGGCTCGCCGGAATCGCAGACAGTCGTACCCATCAGGCGATTCCACAGCAGCACCGCAAAGTAGTTGGGGCGCGGGTCGTAGGTGGAATGATCCAGGAAACCGTAATCGGAGGATGCCAGCGTATTGTGGAAGATGATGCCATCGGTGATGGTGGCAAATTCTCCCAGTTCGTTCAGCGTACGCAGTATATCCAGATAGGTAGATGCCCAAGTATCGCCGCCGCCAGCGTCGCCGCTCTCAGTGACCCACATCTGGCCGCCCGGACAGTATTTGTCACGGCCGGGAACGTTGGCACGGGCACTTTGGCCGGCCACTGCCAGATACTCATCGGTATGCGCCTGAGCGGGATCCCAGTGGGCGCCGGGCATGGCAGAAGCAAGCCGCTCGGAGATACCATTGTAGTAATGATAGCTGTACACATCCAGCTTTTCCTGTGTTCCGTGCATCAGATCATGCAGAGAGGCTACATTGCCCATCAGATCGGCAATACCGCCGCCCTTTTTGCCGTTGTTGGAGCTGCTCATTGCGCCCAGCGCTTCCTCTTCATCGGCGCTGCCAGTGTTGCAGGGACCGACCAGAAGGGTTTCAGGATAGTTTTTACGCACCCAGGCAAAGAACAAGTCCTGGTCGCGGGCATAGTCCGCGGCAGTGTAGCCCGCCGGTGCACCGCTGTACTGAAGAATGTTCGGCTCGTTCATAAACTCAGCAGCGTCGATGGGAACACCGTATTCCTTGCTCAGGGAGAAGATCTTTTCCGCTTCGCTGGGATTCCAGGGCTCCGCAGCGCTGTGCACGCCTTCGCAGTTCGCTACGGAAATCAGCAGTTTGGCACCCAAAGCTTTCACAAAGTCCAGAACGCCGATCCACTGCTCTTTGGTCAAAACGCTCTGATAACCTTCGGGCGCTTTGCCACCGGTGGTTCCGTCAAAATCGTAATAAGTTTTGCTGGCCCATGTGCCGGATACACGCACCCAAACCGGGCCGAACTCCTTGGCAAGCGCACGCAGTTTTTTATTATATAAGTTGATCGGCGGATAAACCTGCATGATCTTGCCCAGTTCCCGGAAATCTTTGGGAGCAGGAAAAGCTTCGGTTCCGGCGATCTGACCGGGTGTATACGCTTTCCAGAACGTACCGCCCGTCACTTCGGTCATTTCCACATTATAGGACATAAGCCGATCATCCACGTGCCGCAGTTCCCGCAGACCATCGGCCTGCAATTTGATCTGTTGTGCCATTGTACGCACTCCTCTGCATCAATGTTGCGCACTGAGAAACTCAGAGCATCTTGCTTTTTATTATAGCTTGTGTATTCGGTGTACAACAGAGACAGAGAAGGCGATGTGTGACACTCTGTTACAAAGTTTTTCGGATGCTTTGACGATTTTTATGTCAGTGGATGGTACAGCGGCTGCGTGAGCAGCTTTACAGTGATCTGGGCCATCTCACGAGGAGTCTGAGGGTATCCCCATCTCCGCCAGTCCCAAATCAGTGCGAACAGGCCGCACATGGAAAAGCAGGTGGTGATGCGGAAGGAATCGGGAGTCGTTTGCTGTGTGGCCGAAGACATGCCCAGCTTTTCTTGGAAGCTGGTGTAAATGGAACGCTCGATGAATCGTCCAATCATGCCGCTGCGGCTTACCGCCGTCAGAACCGCATCGTGTTCGTGCCAGAACGAGAATAATTTTTCCATGTCTTTTTCCGAAGTGCGGTGCTCTCCTTGCCGATAAGGACCCGGAAATCGCTCATATTCCAGCATCACCTGGTCCACCATGGCGTCAAAGACATCTTCTTTCCCTTCAAAATAGCGATAAAAGGTCTTGCGGGGAATGTCAGCTTTTTTGCAAAGAGCCTGTACAGTGATCTCGTGAAACGGCATGGAAAAGAGCATTTCCATCAAGCAATCTACGATGTAACGCTGGCGTTCGGCGGACTGCTTGGTTTTACAGACTTTGTACATAAGGCTGATTTCCACCGTTCTAATTGTAATATTTTTATTATTATAGCATATCCCCAATAAAAGTCCAAAAAATCTAAAGCTTGTTTAGTGAATCTTACCAAAGATGGTGCTTCGCTTTCTTGACCGAGTGTCACAAAAGGCGGCCTTTGGTACTCCTTAAGAATAAATTGTTACGATATAATGAACTTGTTATGAACAAATCGGGCGGCTGGTCTGCCTGTTGTTAAAGGAGGAGTTCTCAATGGCCAATAAATCCGCCGCTTTGGATACCAATGGGTATCGCAAAGTGGGACTGCTGGACCATGTGTCCTATGCCGCGGGTGACTTCGGCTGCAACATGAGCTTTGTGTTGGCAGGCACCTGGTTCACCCTGTTCTACACCCAGTATATGGGCATCGATTCGCTGCTGTTTTCCGGCATTCTTGTGGTTTTGAAAGTGTGGGATGCGATCAACGACCCGCTGATCGGTGGTCTGATTGACAATTCAAAGCGCAAATTTAAACGCGGAAAATTCAAAACCTTTATTTTCTGGGGCTCTTTTGGTTTGATGCTGTCCGCAGCATTGTGCTTCTTGCCTTTCCCGCAGGCTCCGCAAATTGTCAAAGTAATCTTGTGCCTGGTGGGGTATATGGCGTGGGATGCCTGCTATACCGTTGTCAACGTGCCTTATGGCGCTATGCTGAGTTTGATCAGTGACAATCCCAGTGACCGCGCTTCCTTGTCTGCGTGGCGCAGCTTAGGCGCGATGCTGGCCCAAATCCCTGTCACATCTGTGCTGCCGCTGGTGTTGTACGATGAGAACCGCAACATTATGGGTCAGCGCTTGTTTGTTGCGGCATTGGTGCTGGGTGTCATCGGTCTGGTTGCCTTCCAGTTTATGATTCGTACGACCATCGAACGTGTGAAGATTGAGCCTGCTGTTGGAGAAAACGAAGTAAAGTTCAACTATATCACTGCTGTGAAGAACTTTGCACTTAACCGGCCGGCCATCGGTGCCACACTGGGACCAGTTGCCATGTATCTGGGCACAGTGGGTGCTGCCACCGCTTCGCAGGTTATGTTCCAGTCCTACTTTAAAAATACGGCAGTATCCGGCCTGTTTACGCTGTTGATGACTCTGCCGATGTTCTTCTTTATTCCTTTCCTGCGCAAAATTGTTGGCCGCTTCGGCAAAAAGGAAGCTGCGCAGAAAGGTTTGCTGTTCAGCGTGATCGTCACTGTGGCGATGCTCTTCCTGCCCATTACGCCTGACGGAAAAGGTTTGCTCATTTTTGTGATCTGCCAGTTGCTGAATGGCGTTGGCATGGGCGTGTTTATGTGCGTAGGCAATGCCATGATGGCAGATGCCATTGATTACAACGAATGGAAACACGGCACACGGGAAGAGGGCGTCACGTACGCGCTGCACTCTTTCTTCCGCAAGCTGGCGCAGGGTGTTGGACCGTCCATCGGTCTGGTGCTGATGGTGGCTTTGGGCTACGACGAGTAGCTTGGTGCATCGCAGCCGGAAGCTGTGGCTCTGAATATGCGCTATCTGGTGGCTGCCATGTTCTGCCTGAGTGCGGTATTGATGTGGGTTGGTACCAAGTTCGTGTATAATTTGGATAAAGAGACGCTTGCTGAGATGGAACGCGATCTGAAAGCGCGCCATGAAGGCTGAAACTCATAAGGGAAAAAGACCCGCGGCTGGTGTATACCGGCCGCGGGTCTTTTTCAATCTTTTTTGGGGGCAGTCTTGGCGCGATTGCAGGCGTTCAGAATGGTCTGTGCGCGTTTTGGCGTCAGCACAAACCAGGCGTTGCGCTGAACGTTTCGGAAGGGAAGATCTCCCACCATAGCGTGAGAAACCTTTTTGTTCACAGCTGCGTTGGGTGAAAAGTGAAGCGTGTGTTTGGTCATAAGTTTCGCACAAGCCGCCAGTGTGCGTGCAACACGGGATTCCTGCATCTGCCGCAAAGGGGTATTGCGGTCATATTCGCCCGGCTGCGGCAGAGCGTTGTTTTGAGGCGTCCGGCTGTGCACCGCGTAGAAGGCTGCGTCCGAAAAACGGTTGTCGGAGAACGCACCGTAAGGACCTTCGGCACTTTGGGCGTACAGGGGCATCACCGCCTCGCCTGCCACCAGTATGTTTTTCCGCAGGGGCAGGTCCTGGCTGGAACCGCCTGCGCAAATCTCGTACTGACCAGCCTCTACCACGAACCGATGCTGCAAGGTATCGAAAAAGGCAAGTCTGTCCCGAGGAATCAGAATTTCCACTTGCTTTTCTTCGCCTTTTTCCAGGCTGACCCGGGCAAACCCTGCCAAAACCCGCACCGGACGGTGAACCGCTGAATGGGGACAGCCTGCGTAGATCTGCACAATCTCGTCTCCGGCGCGATCACCGCAGTTTGCAAGGCGCACACGTACGCGCAGCGCGCCGTCTGTATCAGGCTCTACCTGCAGATCCCGGTAGGAAAAACGAGTGTAAGACAAACCGTATCCAAAGGGGAAGCGGACCGCCTGACCGGCCTTTTCATAGTAGCGGTATCCTACATAGATGCTCTCATTGTAAGTGACGACCCGGGGTCCCATAGGGAAGTGCTGTGCACAGGGAGTATCCTCCAGCCGCACGGGCCAGGTCTCGGTCAGCTTGCCGGAGGGGCACACTTCACCGAACAGAAGCCGGTATGTGGCTGCCCCCAAGCCTTCGCCGCCCAGAGCGGTATACAGCACGCCGCGCGCTTTGTCCAGCCAGGGCATTTCCACCGGACTGCCACCCGCCAGGACCACCACCAGATTGGAATTGGCTTCGGCAAGTTTTTCCAGAAGCCGGGTCTGGTTTTCCGGAAGACGCATATGGGTGCGATCAAATCCTTCGCTTTCGTACAAATCCGTCAGACCCATAAAATAGACGACCGTTTGTGCGGTACGCGCAAACTGTACGGCCTGCTCTTCCAGGTCCGGATCGGGCTGTGAATCCTCTGTGCGATAGCCGGGTGCATAGTTGATGTACGCCCAGCCCCGCTCTTCCATGGCGCCAGTGAAGCCCATGGGCGCGTGTGCATTGACAACACTGGATCCGCCGCCCTGGTAACGGCCGGTTCCGGCGGCCAGAGCACCGATGATTGCCAGATTGTCCTGCCTTTTCAAAGGAAGAATGCCGTCGTTTTTCAAAAGAACCGCCGACCGTGCACAGGCTTTTTCCGCAAGGCGCCGGTGTTCCGGCTGCGAGTAAGTTCTCCTGGGACGACGGGCATACTTGGCCACTGCGCGCAGAACGTTTTTTACTGCTGTATCCAGCGCCTGCTGGGACAGCCGACCTTCCCGAACCGCCGCGGCCACTGCCCGGTCCGTGTCACCGCCGGAGTAGGGCATTTCCAGATCCAGACCGGCATCGACCGCAGCCGCCCGGTCATCCACCGCGCCCCAGTCGCTCATCACCAGTCCGTCAAAGCCCCATTCCTGGCGCAGAATATCCGTCAAAAGGGTCTTGTTTTGACTGGCGTATTCCCCGTTGATCCGGTTGTAGCTGCACATCACCGTAGCGGGATGGCTTTCTTTGACTGCAATTTCAAAGGGCTTCAGATAAATTTCGCGCAGAGCTCGCTCATCCACTTCTGCGGAGATGGTCATGCGCAAAGTCTCCTGATTGTTGGCGGCAAAATGTTTCAAGCTGGCGCCTACGCCCTTTTGCTGAATACCGCGGATCATAGCGGCGCCCATTTTGCCCGAGACCAGCGGGTCTTCAGAAAAATATTCAAAGTTTCGTCCGCCCAGAGGGCTTCGTTTGATATTGACGCCAGGCCCCAGCAGAACACCCACGCCGTGAGCGCGGCATTCTTCGGCAATGGCAGCGCCGACCTCCTGCGCCAGAGATTCATCCCAGGAACAGGCCAGCGCTGCGGCGGTGGGAAAACAGGTGGCTTTCACGCTGTGTCCGCCGTTGGCTTTGGCGTTTTTGGCGTCCTCTTTGCGCAAACCGTGGGGGCCGTCGCTGAGACGCAGCTGCCAAACACCTTTGTCCGGCAGCGGTTTTGTCTGCCAGAAGTCTCGTCCGCTCATCAAACTTACTTTTTCTTCCAGCGTCAAACGCTTTACAAAAGCGTCCAGCTGACGTTCTGTCATTTGGAATCCCTCCCTCGAGGTGTCTTGATTTTCTCCCAATAAGCTTTGGCCGCCTGCTCGGTCTTATTCGGCCCGTATTCATAATACTTTACACCCACCAGCGCATCCGGCAGATACTGCTGTTCCACCCAGTGGTTGGGGTAGTCGTGGGGATACAAATAATGCTGGCCTTTGTGCTGGTTGTCTTCGCCGTCGAAATGCCGGTTCTGCAGCTGCCGGGGGACAGGACCTGTGCGGCCCCGGCGCAGATCTTCGGAAGCGGCCAGAATGGCGTTGTGGGCCGAGTTGGATTTGGGGGCTGTGGCAAGCAGAATGGCGGCATCGGCCAGGGGGAGCTGTCCTTCAGGCAACCCAAGCTGCAATGCGCTGTCCACACAGGCTTTCACAATGGGGATGGCCTGGGGATAAGCCAGGCCTACGTCCTCGGCCGCAATGACCAGAAGCCTCCGGCAGGCGGACAAGAGATCTCCGCCCTCCAGAATACGCGCCAGGTAGTGGATGGCTGCGTCCGGATCTGAGCCTCGGATGCTTTTCTGCAGTGCGGAAATGCAGTCGTAGTGCATATCATTGCTCTTGTCGTACCGCTGAGACGAACGCTGCGTCACCTGCTGTACGGCCTGTACAGTCAGTGTGCGGCCGCCGTCCTGCACGGGGAGGCTGGCAGATGCAAATTCCAGGCATCCCAGTGCTTTGCGCATGTCGCCGCCGCAGGCACTGGCCAGAAGCTCCAGCGCCCCGTCTTCGGGCTGAATGGGCACGCCGTCCTCTTCACTCAGACGGCGCAAGGCATTCAGCAGCCCCTGCTGCACATCTTCCGGAGAGAGAGGCTTAAACTCAAACACCGTGCACCGGGACAAAAGCGCGCTGTAAATGTAAAAATAAGGATTTTCTGTGGTGGAGGCAATCAGAGTCACCGACCCGTCCTCCAGGCATTCCAGCAGACTCTGCTGCTGCTTTTTGTTCAGATACTGAATCTCGTCCAGATACAAAAGAATACCGCTCCGGGCAGCAAACGTACCTACGTCGCCCAGAACGGCCTTGATGTCCGCGGTGCCCGCGCTGGTGCCGTTGAGCTTGTGCAGGTGCATGCCGCTGTTTTCCGCAATGATGCGGGCCACCGTGGTTTTGCCCACCCCCGGCGGCCCGTAGAAAATCATATTGGGGACGCGTCCCTGCTCCAGCGCGGCACGAAATACCCGACCGGGCGCCAGCAGGTGCTGCTGGCCGCACACTTCGGCCAAGGTGCGCGGCCGAAGCCGATCTGCCAAAGGAGAACCCATGGCCGTCACCTCACTGATGAATGACTGCGCTGGAACGCCAGTCGTTCATCTTTTTGTTTGCATAGCCGTTGCCCAGGAAATAGTCGATGGCATAGACAAGGCTGCGGTCCCAGAAGTTCCACTCGTGCACGCCATCCCACTGAATACGGCGATAATACGCAAGATTCAGTTTGTGCAGCGTAGCGTGCAAAGAGTCGTTCTGCTCCAGAATGTGGTAGGGTTCAATGTCCTGCAAGCCGTTGGTCAAAAGAATTTTGGGCTGGCGCTGGGGCGGCAGTTCGGCTGCCTTCTGCGCAACGTAGTGCAGGTTGCTGGCCTTGGGCAGCGCCAGACTGTCTCCGAAAATAGGAGCGAATACTTCGCGGATGCCGGGCACATTGGGATCCCGCAGCATCAGTGCCAAGTCCACCGCGCCGGAAAAGCTGGCGCAGCCGCCCCAGATGTCCGGCCGGGACATGCCCAGATACAGGGCGCCGTAGCCGCCCATGGACAAGCCGGCGATGAAGTTGCGGTCCCGCTGCATGGGAATGAAGCGGAAAATGTTGTGCAAAAGCGCGGGCATCTCGTCCACCAGGAAGGTGCGGTACGCCCCGCCGTACATCATGTTCTGATAAAAGGAATTGCCGCAGTCCGGCACGATCAGCACCAGACCGTTGTCCGCTGCGTAGCGGGCTGCGCTGGTCATCTGGAACCAGTCCTCGCTGCAGTTGGTGAACCCGTGCAGCAGCGTCAGGCAGCCTTTGATCTGGTTGCCGACCTCCGCGGGCAGATCGGTGGGAAAATACAGTTTTACCGTGACGGTAGTCTGCAGGATTTGGGATTTTAATTTGCAATCAATATAAGCCATTACAGCCGCCCCTTTTCTTCTATCCAAAACACGCGTTTTCAAACGCGTACAGGTCGTAGTATATGATTCCTTATTATATAAGAAACCGGGCGGATTTACAATCCGCCCGGCAGGCAAAACTTTTTCAGCGCGTTTATTCGTACAGAGGGAAGCGCTTTACCAGATCGGCCACTGCGGTGCAGGTTTCCTCTTTGGTCTCCTCAAAGCGGAAGATGCAGTTCGCAATGCAGTCGGCAATCACCTGCATTTCGGCAGGTCCGAATCCGCGGGTGGTCACAGCGGGAGTACCGATGCGCACGCCGGAAGTGACGAAGGGCTTCTCGGGATCGTTGGGCACGGTGTTCTTATTGGCAGTGATGTGCACTTCATCCAGCCGCGCTTCCAGCACTTTGCCGGTGACGCCGGTGCCGCGCAGATCCACGGTCATCAGGTGGTTGTCCGTGCCACCGGATACCAGCTTGACGCCCCGGTCCAGCAGAGCCTGGGCCAGCGCATGGGCATTGTCCACAATGGCCTGCTGATAGGCTTTGAACTCCGGCTTCAGTGCCTCGCCGAAGCACACGGCCTTCGCCGCGATCACATGCTCCAGCGGACCGCCCTGGGTGCCGGGGAAAATGGCTTTATCGATGGCTTTGGCATACTCTTCACGGCAGAGAATCAAACCGCCGCGGGGACCGCGCAGGGTTTTGTGCGTGGTGGTGGTGACCACATCCGCATAGGGAACGGGGTTGGGGTGCAGACCGGCGGTCACCAGACCGGCGATGTGGGCCATATCCACCATAAACAGCGCACCCACCTCTTTGGCGATGGCGGCAATGCGCTCAAAATCAATGACGCGGGCATAGGCGGAAGCGCCTGCCACAATCAGTTTGGGATGATGCTCCCGGGCTTTCTGAGCCAGCGCCTCGTAGTCCAGATAACCGTTTTCATCCACGCCGTAGGAGATGAAGTTGTAGTTTTTACCGCTCATGTTGACCGGGCTGCCATGGGTCAGATGACCGCCGTTGGACAGATCCATGCCCAATACGGTGTCGCCCACATTCAGCAGAGCAAAATACACAGCCAGGTTGGCCTGTGCGCCGGAGTGGGGCTGCACGTTGGCATGCTGCGCACCGAACAGCTGGCAGGCGCGCTGGCGGGCAATTTCCTCCACCGCGTCCACACACTGGCAGCCGCCGTAATAACGGTGCGCGGGATAACCCTCGGCATATTTATTGGTTAAAACGCTGCCCATGGCCGCCATAACGGCAGGGGAAACGATGTTTTCCGAGGCAATCAGTTCAATGTTCTGTTTCTGGCGCTCCAGCTCCCGGCGCATGGCTGCGCCCACTTCCGGATCGCGCTGTTCTACAAATCCGATGGTATCCATCATATCCGCGTACATTTGCAAAACCCCTCTCTTTTTCGTCCGTATTGGCCGTATTGGTTCCATTATAGCGTTTTTGCGCCGGGGTTACAACGCCTTTCTTGCACCGGCGTTGCTTTTGTGCTATATTGTTCATACATTCAAGGAAAGGGGCATATTCATGCGCACCAAGGCCGATACCCGTGAAATTGTGGAGCGGCTGAAACAGGAATATCCGGTCAGCGAGTGCTCGCTGACATATGAGGATGCCTGGCAGTTGCTGGTCAGCGTTCGCCTGTCTGCTCAATGTACGGACGCCCGGGTGAACATTGTCACAAAAGAGCTGTTTGAAAAATATCCTACGCTGGAAAGCCTGGCCGCGGCCGGACCGGACGCCATCGAAGCGATTGTCAAGCCCTGCGGGCTGGGAAAAAGCAAGGCGCGGGACCTGTACGGCATGACCAACATGCTGCTGAACGAGTACGGCGGCAAAGTGCCCAGCGATATGGATGAACTTCTGAAACTGCCGGGTGTGGGCCGCAAAAGCGCCAACCTGATCCGCGGCGACATTTTCCATCTGCCCGCCGTGGTGGCGGACACCCATTGCATCCGCATGGCCAACCGCATCGGGTTTGTCAACGATGACACGGACCCGGTCCACGTGGAAAAGGCGCTGGTCAAGGTGCTGCCGCCGGAGGAGTCCAACGATTTCTGCCACCGGTGTGTGATGCACGGCCGGGTGGTGTGCACCGCGCGCAAAGCCTATTGCGAAAAGTGCTGCCTGCAGGACATCTGCCGCACCGGTCGCAAGAGTTTGCCCGCGAAGGAGGAGAAGAAAAAATGAAGCGAATTTTTTGCGGTGTTCTTGCGCTGGTTCTGTGTCTGGGACTGGCCGGGTGCGGAGCCTCTCTGCCCGAAGGCATGGAGGAAGAGCAGGTAAAACAGGCGGCGGAGACCACCATTTCCCAGTTGGTGAGCGAGGACTATGCCGCACTGACAAGTTCCATGGACGAGACCATGAAAGAGGCCATCTCCGAAGAAGACTGGCCCGGCGTCTGGCAGCCTGTGGCCGAACAGCTGGGGGCTTTTGCAGAAGTGGAAAAGCACACGATTGTGGGCAAGGATGGCATGGCGGTGGACGTGGTGAAAGCGGCCTTTGAAAATGGAACGCTCACCTTTACGCTCAGCTATGACACCTCGTACCGGCTGGCCGGGTTGTACATGAAATAGCAGGTTGCCCGCGGCAGCGCCGCGGGCGCTTTTGCGTGTGAATGTTTTGATCTGGAAAAGGGGCGTTTTCTTGGAAAACACAAAACCATTGCAGAATTCTTTTGCGGCCGGCCTGCGGGACGGTGTCCCCATTGGGCTTGGATATTTTTCCGTGTCCATGACCTTTGGGATTCTGTGCGTACTGGACGGGCTGCCCGTGTGGGCGGCGGTGGCTATCAGCATGACCAACCTGACCAGCGCGGGCCAGTTTGCCGGACTTTCACTGATCTGCGCGCACAGCTCGCTGTTTGAGATGGCCTTGACGCAGCTGGTCATCAATCTGCGCTACGCACTGATGAGTCTGTCCGTGTCCCAGAAGCTGCACAGTTCCGTGCGGCTGCCCGGGCGTCTGGGCATCAGCTATTTTATCACCGATGAGATTTTTGCGGTGGCGGCCAGTCAGCCCGGCGAGGTAGGCGGACGCTACTTTGCGGGCCTTGCGGTGATGCCGTATCTCGGCTGGACGTTGGGTACATTGTGCGGCGCTGTGGCCAGTGGCCTTTTGCCGGACAGTGTGCGCAGTGCTTTCGGCATCGCGCTGTACGGCATGTTCCTGGCCATTGTCATTCCCGTGGCACGGCAGAGCCGGGCGGTGCTGGGCGTGGTGGCTTTGGCAGTGGTGCTGAGCTGTGCCATGCGGTTTATGCCGTTGCTGAACGGCATTTCCGATGGATTTGCCATCATTCTGTGCACAGTGATTGCCGCCGGAGCAGGAGCTATTCTGGCGCCGGTGCCGGACCGGGAGGAGGATGAGCATGTCCACGGGTGAACTGTTGATTTACATTGCCGTGATGGCGGGCGTGACCTACCTGATCCGAATGCTGCCCATGGCGCTTTTGCGCAAAAAGATTCGCAGCCAGTTTGTAAAAAGTTTTTTGTTTTACGTTCCCTATGCGGTGTTGGCAGCCATGACGGTGCCGGCGATTTTTGAAAGCACCGGCAGCTTTTTCAGTGCACTGGCAGGATTTGCAGTGGCAGCGGCGCTGGCTTGGATGGGCGGAAATCTGTTGATGGTGGCGCTGGCAGCCTGTGCGGCGGTGTACGTGGTGGAGTGGATTCAGGAAATTTGGCGTTAAAATCGCTTGACAAGCAGCTGCCGTGTGCCTATAATGGTATGCGGACATAAAAACAGGGGTGCTGTAAAAGGCTGAGATGCGGTGTTCCGCGAACCCTTTACCTGATCCGGGTAATGCCGGCGTAGGAAGTTTCTTTTGAATGAGAGTGCTTTGTGCGCCTGCGGTGTGACCGCGGGCGCCTTTGTTTTTATGTACTGAAAACAAGGGGGATCTTTTATGACCAAAACCTATTCCAAAACGCGCGTTCTGGTGGAATGCGCACTGATGATCGCCATCGGCACTGTGCTGGCGAACATCAAAATTTACACACTGCCCAATGGCGGCAGCGTCACGTTGTTCAGCATGCTTCCCTTTGTGCTGGTGTCCTTCCGGCACGGAGTCAAGTGGGGCCTGTTCACCGGCTTTGTCAACAGCCTTCTCCAGATGCTGCTGGGCTTCTGGGCACCGCCCTCTCCCACCTTCTGGGCCTTCGCCGGCATGATCCTGCTGGACTATGTCATCGCTTTTACCGCATTGGGTCTTGCCTGTGTATTTGCAAAGCCTTTCTCCAACCGTACGGTGGGCGTAGGTGTCGGCACAGCAGCGGTGTGCATCATCCGTTTCTTGTGCAGCTTTTTGTCCGGCGTGCTCATCTGGGGCAATCTGTCCGAAGGATTGCCCGCATGGACCTACAGCCTGGGGTACAACGCCAGCTATATGCTGCCTGAGACCATTCTGACCACCGTGGCCGCCGTGCTTTTGGCAAAGTTCGCACCCCGTCTTTTCACAGCAGAATAACCAAAAACAACGCCGCAAAATTTTCACGCTTTGCGGCGTTGTTTTGTGGTAAAATAAGGGTGAGAAAAAGGCATGCCGCTTTTTTCAAAACCGGGTCAAGGGAGGCTGACGGGTATGAGTAAACGCATTGTAATTTGCATTGGCAGAGAATTTGGCAGCGGCGGCCGTGAGATCGGCTGCGCGGTGGCGGAAAAATTGGGAATCCCCTTTTATGACAAAGAAATTCTGAAAAAAGCCGCCAAGGACAGCGGAATCGTAGAAGAGCTGTTTGAAAACGCCGATGAGAAACCCACCAACAGCTTTTTGTACACGTTGGCCATCGGTGCCCATGGGCAGGCGGTGAACAGCTTTACCAATTATAACGATTATCTCACCAACGACAAATTGTTCCTGTTCCAAACCGACGCCATTCGCAAAATGGCGGATGAAAGTTCCTGCGTCATTATCGGCCGCTGCGCGGACTACATTCTGCGGGGCCGCAAGGATATGTTCTCTGCGTTTATTCACGCGCCTTTGGAACTGCGCATTCAGCGCATCTGCCGGCTATATAATCTGGAAGAGGATGCGGCCCGTTCACTCATCAAAAAGACGGACCGCAGCCGTGCCAACTATCACAATTTCTATGCAGATCGGGATTGGGGTGCCGCGGGCAGCTATGATATGAGTATCAATTCCGGCAAATTCGGTGTGGATGGAGCGGTGCGGCTTCTGGTGAATGCCGCTGAGACTTTCCGGGAGAAAAACAGTCAGTAGTTTCTTCGGCAGCCGTCCAATGGACGGCTGCTTTTTTGTCTCTTTAATAGTCATATTGCATAATAAAACAACTAAAACTCTATATTTTAAAAACAAAAATTGTGCATAATGACTATTTTTGCCTTGACGAGCGAAGCCGGAATGCTATAATGCAAATGAGAGAACAAGGCAGGTTTTGGCAATGAAAAAAGAAGTTACCATACACGATGTCGCGGCTGCGGCGGGCGTTTCTGCCGGTACGGTTCATCGGGCACTGTACGGAAAACCCGGCGTAAGCGCCGCTCTTCGGCAGGAGATTCTGCGCCTGTCGGATGAGATGCACTACCAGCCCGGTCCCACACCGGCTATGCGCAGCCGGCGAACTCCGCGCATTGTGGTGGCACTGCCCGGCCGCACAAGGGAAAATTCCTTTTTCTTTTCCCGCATGTGGGCAGGCTGCCGTCAGCAGTTTGAAGATCTGGCGACCTATCATCTGGACGTAGTGGAAGCGCCTTTTGACGACACACAGGAAAACGGTTTTGCCGCCAGCCTGGCGCGGGTGTTTCGTCAGTATCGAGGAGAGATTGACGGCCTGGTGGCCGGCGGCCGCATTTTTGAAGATTCGCTGGATGCGCTGGCGCGGGTTTTATCCAGCGGGTTGCCCACAGTGTTGGTCAACGAGACGTTTTCGGGGCTGGACCCGCTTTGCACGGTGCGAACAGATTGCTTCACCGAAGGACGGCTGGCTGCCGAATTGCTGGAGAGGTATCTGGGCCCGGACGACAAGGTCCTGCTTTGCGCAGGCGACGGGCGCCTGTCTTCAAACAGAGACACCGTGGCCGGATTCGAGAGCCGTCTGCGGGTACAGCGGCCCGAGACTCCGATCATTCGCATTCACGGATACAGCGGTGTGGACGGAACCTACGAAACCATTTTGCGCACTCTGGAAGCAGATGAACATGTGCGCGGTTTGTTTTCCGTCAATCTTCGCTGCAGCCTGATGCTGGCCCGGGCTGTGCAAAGGCTTCATTTGCAGAATTGGGTGTTTGCCATTGGGAGCGACTTGTGTGACGAAAGTGCTCAGGCGCTGCGCCGGGGCGAGCTGTCCTGCCTGATTTCCAAGGACCCTGCGGGACAGGGCCGTCTGGCGGTCGAACAGCTGACAGGGTATCTTCTGCACCATAAGGAGCCGATGCAGAAGACGAAGTTTTTGCATTCAGAACTGATTTTTCAAAGCAATCTGGAACAATTTTTGTAAAAGGAGAGGACGTTTATGAGTAAGATTTTGTACGGCTGTCAGACTTATCCCTGGAAAATGAACCAGGAGAAATTCGCAGGGGATCTGCCCCACATTGCTCAGGTGACCGCCCAGGCGGGCTTCCAGGGGCTGGAAGCGGAGATCTGTATGCTGGGAGAGTACTTTGAGGACGCGGAGCGCACCAAAGCGGTTCTTCAGGAGAACGGGCTGGAACTGGCGGCGCTGGTGCTGCATCAGCCTTGGTGCGGCGAAAAAGAAACCGATGAAGAGGCGGTCCTTTCAGACAAAGCCATCGCTTTCCTGGAACATTTTCCCCGGGCACGGCTGATGGTTTCGCACCATGCCGGCAAGGATCCCCGTCCCGAAGGTGAGGCACTGCTTGCCAGAAGAAAAAATCTGATCGCGTGCATGTCCTCTGTGGCAAACCGGGCGGCAGAGCGCGGCATTGTCACCGGATATCATCCCAACTCTGCCCGCAACTCCTTGTTCCGCACCCGAGAGGACTATGAAGTTCTGTTTGAACTGTTGGCGCAAACCGATGTAGGTTATATTCCCGACATCGGCCACATTGTCAACGGTGGAATGGACGCTCTGGAGATTCTCAAGCTCAGTCGTGACAAAATTCGCCATGTGCATTTCAAGGACCGCATCGCCCAGGACCAGTGGGCTGTCATGGGTGAGGGAACCATCGATTATCCCGCCATCATCCGCTATCTGGAGGATACCGGATACGGCGGCTGGATTATGGTGGAGGACGAATCCCCCAAAGCCCTGTCCGATTCAGACGCAGTCGTCCGGGCGGACGGCGCTTATATCACACCGTATAAACACACTCGCTGAACCGAAAAGGAGGAGACAAGTATGCATCAATATACCGTCGCTGTCATGGGCCTGGGGGTCCGCGGCAAAATTCATATTCACGGCCTTTTGGAAAATCCCGAGCGCTTCCGCATTGTGGGATTGTGCGATATTGATCCCGCTGTGCTGAAAAAAGTGGCCGATGACAACGGTCTGTCCGATGTGCCTCAGTTTACCGACGCCGAGGAGATGCTGGACAAGACCCGGCCGGAGGTATTTGTGTTTGTGGTGGCGCCCAACATGCGTTTGTCCCTGATGCAGCTGGGAGCCAAATACGGCGTGAAGGGCATCTCCCTGGAGAAACCTATGGCGGAATCACTGCAGGAAGCCAAAGCAATGGTGGATCTGTGCAAAGAACACAACATCAAAGCGGTGGTTTGCCACCAGCAGAAATATCTGTCGCAGATGCGCACCCTGAAAAAACGCATTGAGGACGGCGAGATCGGCGACATCCGCAAAATTCATGTGGAAACCCAGGCCTGGTTCAGCCAGCTGGGCACCCACTATGTAGATTATACGTTGTGGGCCAACGGCGGCTATCGGGCGAAATGGGTGTGCGGCCATGTGCACGGCCCCATCTGCCTGGATGACAACCATCCCGCGCCCGATTACCTGCTGGGCACTATGGAATTGGAGAATGGTGTGCATGCGTACATTGAGTGCGGCTATCTCAGCGAGGCGCACAACCCGCCTGAGTACGGCAGCAGTGACAACCGCCTGACCGTATATGGCACCGACGGTTATGTGTATGCCGAGACCGACGGTTTCTGGGGTGCCTGCACCAAGGCTACCAACGGCCGCCTGATCACCGGCAAGGACCCCGGCTGGCGCAATCATCAGCAGATTCCCATCCAGACGCCGTATTACACCGAGTACGCCGACTGGCTGGATGACGACAGCAAGGTGCACTCCTGCAACATTGATACCGCTTATCACGGGTATGAAATTCTGGAAGGCATGTGCCTGTCGGCTTTGCGCAATGTACGGATTGACCTGCCCATCACCGATTTGAATTACGAGCCGGTCATCGAGACCATGCGCCGGGAGCTGCCTGAGTGCGGCAGCCGCAAGATGTACATTTACGATGGCAAAACGCCCCGAAAGGAGCGGGACTGATTATGAACGGAGCCTTCGAACAGGATCTTCCCATCAACGGACACCAGCTGCACGTGCAGACCATTGGCCGCGGCACGCCACTGCTCCTGTTGATGGGCCTGGGCGCCGCAGGGGACAAGTGGGCCCCCAATGTAGAAGTGTACAAAGAGCACTTCCGCTGCATCCTGGTGGACAATGTGGGGGCAGGCCGCTCGGATAAACCGCAGCAAGAGGCCTATTCGGTCAAGGAGATGGCCCGGGATGCCGCTGCGGTTTTGGATGCACTGGGCGTGGAACAGGCGCATGTGAACGGCATTTCCATGGGCGGTGCCATTGCGCAGGAGCTGGCCATTGCGCAGCCGCAGCGGGTGCGCTCGCTGATTCTCACAAGCACCTTTGGCAGCGTGTCCAATTCATTCCGTACCGCCATTGAAACGTTGCGGGACAACATCGATGTGTTGGACAAGGCGACGTTCAAGCGGCTGAATCAGTGGATGACCTTTGCGCAGAAAACCCAGAACACCCGTCCGGAGTTCCTTGTGGAGATGGCGCAGAGCGATGCAACGTATCCCTATCCCATGCCCAGCTATGCTTATAAAGCCCAGTGCAACGCCTGCCTGGGGCATAACGCGGCGGACCGGCTGAAAAATATCACGGCGCCCACGCTGGTGGCGGCGGGTGCCTGCGATTTGTTTGTTCCCTACGACAAGACCATGGAACTTTGCGAAAAAATTCCCAACGCCACGCTGTATCTGTGCAAGGACGGCGGCCATGTGCATGAATGGGAGCATTTGGAAGACTACAATCGGGTAACACTGGAATTTTTATTGGCGCACGACGAATAAAAAGCAGCGCCCTGTCTCGTACAGGGCGCTGCTTTTTTGTATAGAGGGAGGAAAAGGCGTCAGTCCGGGTCTCCGGGCAGTTCATCGCTCCAGCCGGAGAAGCATCCGCTCTCATAGGTAGCAGGCAGCCACTCGGCAGGCATGTCATCCTCGTAGCCCAAATCACGCATGGAGCGCGCCGGATCGACCCGGGCATTTTGGGCGCCGCTGAAATGGACGGCGCAGTGCCCTGAACGGTAAAAGCGGCGGCCCTGCTTTTTGTCAAGCTGCATTCAAAACACCTCCATGCCCCTAGTGTGTGCAGCCTGCTTTGCAATAAACAAGGAGCTTTTTCCCAGCAGGCGGCATAGGGACAGCCAATGGTCTCATATGCTTGCATGAAGGGGGAGAGATCAATGTTTTACTGCATGAAAAAACAGACCACTCACCGGGTCCTGGCGGGCATTGCAGCGCTTGTGCTGGCTTCGGCCGCTGGCGGTATGGTGTGGGCCACAGACCCGCAGGTGGTGGCGACAGAAAGTCACGCCTGGGGCCTTTCCTTTCAGGAAGAACATCAGCTTCCCAGCGCGGAGATGACGCCCGAGCAACTGGCACCTTATGATGCTTACTACTGCGGCGCACAGGGGCAAAAGCGCTTGTACCTCACCTTCGATGCAGGATATGAAAACGGAAATACCGCGCCCATTCTGGACGCGCTGAAAAAGCACAATGCTCCGGGAGCCTTTTTTGTAGTGGGGCCTTACATCGAGGAAAATCCCGAATTGGTACAGCGCATGGTGGATGAGGGTCACCTGGTGGGAAACCACACCTGGCATCACCCGGATCTGTCGCAGACCGACCGGGCCACCTTTGAAAAGGAACTGAAGGATGTGGAAGAGGCTTTCCAACAGCTGACCGGTCAGACCATGCCCAAGTTTTATCGTCCGCCGGAAGGAAAATTCAGCGATGAAAATCTGGTCTGGGCCAAGGAGCTGGGGTACAAAACCGTTTTGTGGAGCCTGGCCTATGTGGATTGGGAACAGGACCGTCAACCCAGCCGGGAAACCGCCTTTGAAAAACTTCTGCCACGCACCCACGAAGGGGCCATTGTGCTGCTGCATTCCACCAGCGCGACCAACGCGCAGATTCTGGATGAGCTTCTGACCAACTGGGAAGAGATGGGATATACTTTCGGCAGCCTGACCGAACTGGGCGCGCCGGTTACCCAGTGAGGCAGGCCTATGCAGTCGATCGATCGTTATCGGCGCAAAATGCGTCGCCGTACATCGCCGCCTCTGTGGATACTGGCCATGGCTGCAGCGATCATCGTTTTGCTTTTGCTGTGGTCGGGCACCCGTCGCAGCGTGGAGGCCGAAGCGCAGTACGAGCTTCCCACACAGCCGCCCTACACAATCGCATTGGATGCAGGCCACGGCGGCATGGATACCGGAGCAGAAGGGTATTTGGATGAAGTGGTGATGTGCGAGCAGACCGTGGACGCACTGTACAATCTTCTGGCACTGGACGACAATTTTATCCCCGTGCGCACCCGGCCCAATGGAGAGAAATATTCGGCAGACGAGCGCGCTCAGACCGCGGCACAGAATAAAGCAAGTTTGTTTTTAAGCATTCATGGCAACAGCGACGGGGACAGTGCCTCCCACGGATTTGAATGTTTTCCCACGCCGCCCGGCCGAATTTGGGCACAGGAGTCCATGGCGTTTGCCCAGTGCATCGCCCAGCAGATGGAAAGCGCCGGTCATCGCCTTCGCGGAACAAACGGCATTCGTTTTGCCTATTATGAAGGAAAGCGGAAAATTCTGGTGGACAGTTCCGATGACCGCGTGCGGGATCTGAAAAGCTTTGGAGTGCTGGAAAAGGCACCCTGTCCCGCGGTACTGGTGGAGCAGGGATTTATCACCAACGCGCAGGATGCGGACAACTGGGCGTCTCCTGAGGGATGTCGGCGCGCCGCACAGGTATACTACCAGTCGATTTGTCAATACTTTGGAACCCAATCTATAACATAAAAAAAGCGCCTTTTGCAAGGCGCTTTTTTTATGTGGGCATCAGCCGCCCAGATTTTTCAAAAATTCATCCAGCTTCTTTTCCCCGTATGCGGCGTAAGTACCGCCGCGCAGGTGGTCCGTTGCCTGAGTGCAGAACTCCTGCCAGGACGCGGCCTCTTTTTTGACCAGAATGGGGTAGAAGTACACTCCATTGGACTGAGCGGCTGCCCGGTCACCCGGCGCGTCGCCTACCATCAGCACATGGTCAGGGGCGTAGCCCTTTTCCAGAAGCATGGCAATGCAGTGCTGTTTGGAACCGGCATCCTGAGCAAGTACCAGGTCCACATGGTCCAGCAGACCGTACTTGCCCCACTCTTCCAATACAGCGTCCCGGTTGGCGCTGGAAACGACCGCCACATCTGCGAAATTCGCAGCAGCAGCCAGGCCTTCTGCTGCGCCGGAGAAAGGCTTTTTCAGAGATTCATCCAGCTGATTGATGCTGGCATTTACTTGCTGAGACCAGTGCAGCGCTTTGCGCAGGCATTCGCTGCCGGTGTCTGCGATGGCCTGCTCCAGCGCACTGTTGGAAAGAGCGCTGGAGGTTTCCACCCAGTTGGTCAGGTCCGCGAGACCGGAAATGGCCGTGTACTGCTGGTCAATTTCTGCAAGGGCAATGGCCAGACCCTTGAAGCGATTCACGCCCCGGGTCATGCTGTACAGATTGATCTCGTTCCAGCGAGTCAGAATCGGCTGCTGCCATTGCTCCAGATTCCATTCGCGCACCATGCAGGGGCCAAAACACCGGAAGTGCTTGATGTCCATGGTGTCCATGGCGCATCCGTCCGAGTCAACGCATACCAGAAAAGGCTTTTTCTTTTCAAAGGTGTCAAAAGGATTTGCCATTGTTTCTCCTCCTTGAAATACAGAATGCGGAGCAGGGAACCTGCTCCGCGAATAAACAGTTGATTATTTTTCTTGCGCGTGACGTTCTTTCAGAATGGCCACGTTTTTATCAACTTCTTTTTTGTTCAGGGGATACACAAAGACAAGCAGATAGCCGATGGTAGGAGCGGCAGTGCTGATGTTATAGATGCCGTCCAGTGTCGCCTGGCTTTGCTGAACCGCAGGCTGGCCCGCAGCGACGCTAACGTAGCCAACAGCTGCCAGTGCAAAGCCGCCAATACCGCCCGCCAATGCCTGGCCAGCTTTGCGGCTGAAGGAATAGATGGCATATACAGTACCGTCATCGCGGCTGCCAGTGCGACTTCCTGGTAATCGATAATGTCGGTGATAAAGGCCCAGATAACCATGTTGAAGAAACCCATGCCGATAGAGGCAATCAGCATCAGAACAATGTAGACAATGGGGTTAGTGGTGTGCACAATGAACAGTGCACCATATCCCAATACTGCGATGGCAACACCGACAATGGAGCATTCCTTTTTACCGAATTTTTCAGACAGAATTCGGGCAATAGGTGCCATGATCAGCATGGGGATGAAGCTAGCCAAAGAGACCACACTCAGTAGAGTGGCACTCTTGAAGTAATCGGTGAACAGATAAATGTTCATGCTCTGCGCCATCAGCTGGCACAGTAGCATAGCCAAGGCGGCGCCGATGATGGCCAGCAACGCGCGATTTTTCAGCAAGGTGCCCACCAGAGAGAAGAAGCTAGCGCCCTTTTCCTCTTTTTTGGCAGGAAGCTGAACACGCTCAGTGGTCAGCTTGTAGCACAGCAGGTAACACACCATAGCGCATACGCCGAAGATTACAGCCATCAGGGTGAAACGCTCAGGAATCACCACCTGGACGTTGTTCTCCGTGCGGAACAACACCAGAGGGCTGACTACGGAAATCAGGATGCCAGCGACCATAGCGCCCATGCTGCGGAAGGTAGACAAGCTGGTCCGCTCGCCCGGATCAGCAGTGATGACAGAAGCCATGGAGCCATAGGGAATGTTGGCAGCAGTGTAACATACCGAACCCCACAAAATATAGGTTACAAACATGTAAACAGTTTTTAATCCCATGGAAAGACCGGCCACCGGGTACAGATACATCAAAACATTGATGATGAACAGGGGAACAGCCATACGCTTCAGCCAAGGCCGGAAACGCCCGTTTTCACCGGCGGGCATGGTATCTACCAGACGGCCCATACCTACATCTGTAAATGCATCCACAAAGCGTGCTACCAAGAAAAGAATACCAACCATCGCGGCAGAAACGCCAAGGACGTCGGTGTAAAATTTCATCAGGTAGCTGCTGGCGAAAATAAAAGTGAAGTCGTTGGCGAGATCTCCGAACAAATATCCGACTTTGTCACGGATACCGAACGGCCGCACAGAGGAATTGCTGTTATGAGCCATAATGTTTTCTCCTTCTCCCAAGAATCCAATTTGTATAGGGGACAACCCCCTTTTCGAACAAGTTTAGAATAACATGTTCCTTTCACGACAGTGAGGACTTATTTTATATAACAGGTAATTTTTTTACAATTTTGAAAAAAATATAAACAATTTACTATTTCAATGTTTGCGGAATGCAGTGGGAGTATAACCGGTCTGCTTTTTGAACACTTTGGTAAAATAATTGACATCCGTAAATCCGGTGGCAGAGGCGATTTGGTTAATGCTAAGGTTGGTGTCCCCGGACAGCAGCTGTTTGGCCTGGCTGATACGTTTATCGGTGATGTATTCCGGCAGACTGCGGCCAACTTCTTTATTAAAATGCTGGGACAGATAGCTGGCGTTTACACCAAGATGCTCGGAAATTTTTTTCAAACTGAGCTCAGGGTCATTCAGATTGAAGTTGACGTAGTTGATCATGGCACGCACATTCGGGGTGTAGTTGGCAAGACTGTGATGCTGAACTTCCCGGCAGTAATCTCGAATCATGTCCCGCCGCATTGCATCAATCTGGCTGATTTTTTCGGTGTTTTCAATGCGCACAGCCCATTTCCCACTGATGGCATCGATGTATAACGGATGCACGTGCGCAGTTTCCAAACTCTTGCGCAAAAGCGTGTTGAGTATGATCATCAGGTTCTTTTCGTTGCGCAGTTTGTTGGGGACGCGGTTTAACGAAAAGTTTTTGGCGCCCATGCCGTATACAGCGTCCAAATCCCCGCGAATGACCATGTTCAGAATCTGTTGTTCATCGGCATACCTTTTTTCCAGCATCTCAGCACGCAGCTGCAGGGTGTCTTCTTCAAAGACAGGGCAGGGAGCGGGGTGCTCCGGTGAAATATCAAACCCTTGGAAATCCCGTTCCACTTCCAGTTGATAGGCACTGGACACCAATGCGGAAAATACCACATAAAGCTTTGAGCGGTCCAGAACGGGCAGTGTGTTCAGATAAGTGCTGTAGACATTTTTCTGCGACAGCGGCACACCGGCGTCGGTTAAAAGTGCTTCCAGCGTGGTCGACCGAGCAGCATCCGGCAAATAGGGGCCAATCAAAACAAAGCCTTCGTGTTCAGGAAGACACAGAACGGACATGTACACATCACAGGCCAGCCCAACTTCATAAATAAAAAAGGGCCCGGTAGCGCTGCTAACCGGTTCGCACTCGAACAGTAGCCCGCCAAGCAGAAGATCGTGAAAGCGTTCCTTCAAAAGCGGCGGCATATAGTGGGGCTCGTGAATTTCATCCGGCACCAGGCGACGGTCTACATAAATGAAGCTGGTGTCCAGCGTCACCTGAACCAGTTCCGTAAAGGATGTAAGCACGTGGGCATGAAGTTTGGACACAGTGATCACCTCGAATATGAGTTTGCTCTGCCTTTACTATATCTGCTTTTTAGAGGAATTTCTATATGACATAGAGATAATTTTTCTGTTTTATTAAAAAATAGCAAAAAAATTACGGATGTTGCAAATAATTTTCTCATTAAGATTGCAGAATTTGGTTATCATGAATATGTAGTAATCGGAACGGTCATCGGATGGTTTCGAAGTGAGAGTGAAAATGATTTGTAAGGAGGATATTCGCATGGTCGATTTGAGAGCCAATCCGTTTTTTCTGGACGATGAAGGCGTGGCGTGGGTAAAAAATACCATCGCCGGTATGACGCTGGAGGAGAAAATCGGACAGCTGTTTTTTAACATGGGTTCTTCCCGCGAAGAGGGTTATCTGAAAGAGAGCGTGCAGAAGTACCATATTGGTGGTGTGCGCTACAATCCCGGAAAATCTGACGAAATCTATGAGCAGAATCGTATTTTGCAGGAAAATGCGAAAATCCCCCTGATTATCGCCTGCAATACCGAAGGCGGCGGCAACGGCGCCTGCACCGACGGAACCGAGATCGGCATGCCCGTCAAAATCGGTGCCACCGGCGATGAAAAATATGCTTACGAGATGGGGCGCATCTCCAACAAAGAGGCGGCGGCCATCGGCTGCAATTTGAGCTTTGCACCGCTGTCCGATATCAATCAGAACTGGCGCAATCCGGTTATCTCCAAACGCTGCTTCTCCAACGATCCCGACGTGGTGGCGCGTATGACGCAGGCCTATTTCAAAGGCACCCACGAGAATCCGGGATTCGGCTGTGCGGCCAAACATTTCCCCGGCGACGGCATTGACGAGCGTGACCAGCACCTGTCTCCCAGCATCAACAGCGCGGACTGCGACACCTGGATGGCCACTTACGGCAAGGTGTACAAAGGCCTGATCGATTGCGGTCTGGAAGCCATTATGGCCGGTCACATTATGCAGCCTGCCTGGACCCGAAAAATCAATCCCAGCATTAAAGATGAGGATATCATGCCCGCCACCCTCAGCCCGGAACTGCTGCAGGGCCTGCTGCGCAAAGAGCTGGGCTTCAACGGCATGATTTTGACCGATGCTTCTCACATGGTTGGACTGACCTGCATGATGAAGCGCCGCGATGTACTGCCTCATGCGATTGCCGCCGGTTGTGACATGTTCCTGTTCTTCAATGACATGGACGAGGACTTCGGTTACATGATGGACGGCTATAAGAACGGCATCATCACGGAAGAGCGTCTGCAGGAGGCGCTGGAGCGCATTCTGGGCCTGAAAGCGCGTTTGGGCCTGCACAAAAAGAAACCCGCGGACATCATGCCGCCCCGCGAAGATGTGGCACGCGTTGTTGGCTGCGAAGAGCACAAGGCCATGGCGCGCGAAGTCAGCGAGCACGCGGTGACGCTTGTGAAGAATAAGGATGATGTGTTCCCCCTCACTCCGGAAAATACAAACGGATTATGCTGGTACCTGCCAAAGGCGCTTCCGGCGGCGGTATTTTTGCGCTGATGAAAGGCGGAAAAGGTCCCACCACTGCCGAGAAGGTGGCCGAGCGCCTGAGACAGCGTGGATTTGAAGTGGAAATTTACGAAGATCCCGTGACCAAACTGCAGAAGGAAGCTGCGGCCAAAGCTGCCGAAGCGGAGAAAAAAGGCGAAAAGAACGATCCGGGCGCCGAGATGATGCGTGCCATGATGGTGTATTTTGCCGGCAAGACGCCCATTAAGGACTTTGTGGCAAAACAGGACCTGGTTCTGACGTTGGGTGAAGTGAACGGCATGGGCCAGACCTGTGAGCGCGTGGCTTGGGCCATGAGCAAAGGCGGCGGAGAGATCCCCTGGTACGTGCACGAGCTGCCGGTGGTTGTGGCCAGCGTGGGACATCCCTTCCTGCTGGCGGATGTGCCTCAGGCTCGGACCTATATCAATGCCTATGACGCCAAAGACGACACTTTGGATGCTCTGGTTGAAAAAATGTGCGGTGAGAGCGAGTTCACCGGCACCGATCCCGTGGATGCCTTCTGCGGCATGTGGGACACACACATGTAATCTGAAAATTAAGGAAAGGAAATCAATTTATGCGTACACAGACTGTTTTGAAAAATGCCCTGTTCGCAAAACAGGGAGAAGAGTTTTCCGCTGTCAGCCTGCCCCATACCTGGAACAACCTGGATGGGCAGGACGGCGGCAGCGACTACTGGCGCGGACATGGCGTCTACAAGCTGCAGCTGCCGGCTCCGACTGCCGGCAAACGTCAGTATATTCAGTTCGAGGGCGCCAATCATGTGGCGACCGTGAGTTGCAACGGCAAAGAGCTGGGCACCCACAAGGGCGGATTCTCCACCTTCCGCTTTGAGCTGACCGATGTGCTGAAATCCGAAGGCAACGAACTGGTGGTAGACGTGACCAACGAAGAGTGCGATGTCTATCCTCAGCAGGCGGACTTTACCTTCTACGGCGGCCTGTACCGCAACGTGAGCTTCATCGAGGCAGAGCCTGCTCACTTTGATCTGATGAAATGCGGCACCGAAGGCGTGTTTGTCACTCCGCACGTGGCGGGTAAAACCCGTGTGGATGCCTTCCCGGTGAATGCCGAGGGCTGCTTTGTACAGTGCGTTTTGAAAGATGCTCAGGGCAACGAAGTTGCTCAGATGAGCACTCCTGCCGAAGTGCATACGGTGCTGGTGCTGGATGTTGAGAATCCCCACCTGTGGAACGGACTTGAGGATCCCTATCTGTACACGGCTCATCTCAGCCTGCTGAAAGACGGTCAGGCCAGCGATGAAGTGGTGGTCAGCTATGGCTACCGCAGCTTCCATGTGGATCCGGCTAACGGCTTCTTCCTGAACGGAAAAAGCTATCCTCTGCACGGTGTGTCCCGCCATCAGGACCGTCAGGACCTGGGTTGGGCCATTACTGAGAAAGAACACGACGAAGACTTGGCTCTGATCAAAGAAGTGGGCGCCAACACCATCCGTCTGGCACACTATCAGCACGCCCAGTATTTCTATGACATCTGCGACAAGGCCGGTATGGTGCTGTGGGCGGAAATTCCCTTTATCAGCGTATTCCGCGAGGGGGAGGACGCCAAGGCCAACACCATCAGTCAGATGATCGAACTGGTGGCGCAGAACTACAACCATCCCTCCATCTTCTTCTGGGGTATCTCCAACGAGATCACCATTGCCGGCGAATCCGAGCCGCTGTATCAGAACCTGTGCGAGCTGAATGCCCTGGTGAAAAAACTGGATCCCAGCCGCCTGACCACCATGGCGCAGGTGTCCATGGTTCCCATGGACTCTGAGCATGTGTACATCACCGACGTGCTCAGCTATAACCATTATTTCGGTTGGTATGCGGGCGAGGTGTCCGAGAACGGCCCCTGGCTGGATGAGTTCCACAAAAAGAACCCGGATCGTCCTCTGGGCGTGTCCGAGTATGGCGCCGAGGCCATCCTGACCTGGCATTCCGCCAAGCCGGAAAACCACGACTACACCGAGGAGTATCAGGCATATTATCATCACGAGATGCTGAAAACCTTTGCGACTCGTCCCTACCTGTGGAGCACTCACGTGTGGAACATGTTTGACTTTGCGGCCGACGCTCGCGACGAAGGCGGCTGCCAGGGCCGGAACAACAAAGGCCTGGTCACCTATGACCGCAAGACCAAGAAGGATTCCTTCTTTATTTACAAAGCTTATTGGACCAAAGAGCCTATGGTACACGTTTGCGGTGCCCGTTTTGTGGACCGCGCCCCGGGTCAGCGCGATGTGACTGTGTACACCAACTGCCCGGAAGTGACCCTGTATGTGAACGGCGCAGAAGTGGGCAAAGCTCAGGCGGTGGATCACATGTGCGTGTTCCCCGAAGTAGCTCTGAACAACGGTGCCAACACCGTGACGGCCAAGGCTGCGGGTGCTGAGGACGATACCATCACCCTGAACGGCGTGGAGAAGGCCAACGAAAGCTATGTCCTGCCCCAGGAAGAAACAGAAGCCGGCAACTGGTTTGACGAGCTGGGCAATGAAATCAAGCTGGAGTTCCCCGAGGGCTATCTGTCCATTAAGGACAAGATCGGCACCATCATGGAGAACGAGGAAGGCGCCAAAGTCCTGCAGGAGCTGTTCAGCAAACTGGGCGCTGGAAATGGCATGGCCAAGAGCATGAAGAACATGATGGGCATGATCAAGTCCATGACGCTGGAAAACATTTTGAATATGATGGGCAAGAAAGTGCCCGCCAACGCAAAAGGTTACATCAACAGCCTGTTGACGCAAATCAAAAAATAATCTGAGCGCGAAAAAAGGGAGAGGCAATCGCCTCTCCCTTTTGTTTTATTCCTCCGGATTTGCAAAGAACGCGATGCCGCAGGCACCCGGTCCGGCGTGCGTACCGATGACCGGTCCAATGGAAAACAGCAGCGGTTTCTGCAAATGCAGGTTGTTGGTCACATAACGCATAAAGGGTTCCACACCCTGTTTTTTGCCGGTGTATCCCACACAGACCGGCCAGGCTTCGTCAATGCCGCCCACTTTGTCGATCTGTTTGAAGATTGCTACATAAGCGCCGGGAAGCCCACGGGCCTTATCCACCATTCCAAGCTTTTCGTT